>Ga0209689_1000071_pt1 | contig 50993 bp, 32 predicted proteins | sample GraSoiAngelo_149_FD_187119 | JGI IMG/M metagenome (GOLD analysis project Ga0209689, IMG submission 187119) | Grasslands soil microbial communities from the Angelo Coastal Reserve, California, USA - 14_1009_09_30cm (SPAdes) (version 2) | ecosystem: Environmental > Terrestrial > Soil > Grasslands ... | reverse complement strand
GACATATGGATGATGTAATTGTCCCGCGCGGCTGCGGCTCTGGCATAGAAAAAAACAGGCAGTTGTCATTCGGGCGGGTGTGGGATAGGCTACCTGCGATTCCCTTGGCGGAGATGCCCTCGACCAGGTTCCTGATAGACCTTAGATTCCCACTGAAGGAGTTGCTGGCACTGGCCGGAAGGCAAAGGGACAAGTTCTAATTCGACACAAGGAGTTCACCATGAAGAACGCATACCGTAAGGTTGCCCTGCTGTTTTTCATGACCCTGACATGTTCGGGACTGCTGTCCGCGCAGTCGGACCTCGGTAGGATTTCAGGTTTCATCAAGGACCCGTCGGGCGCAACGATTGCGAACGCCAAGGTCAACGTGCAAAACAAGAGCGGCGTCGAACGCCAGACCACAACGAACGAATCTGGCTATTACGTCATTACGAACGTCCCGCCCGGCTTTTACACCATGATCGCCGAGGCCGCCGGTTTCCAAAGATTCGAGACCAGAGACAACAAGCTCGATCCGAGCGCGGATCTGGTCATTGACGTGACGCTGACGGTGGGTTCCGCCAATCAAACAGTTGAGGTTTCGGCATCGGCGGTCCAGCTTCAGACGGAATCAGCAGCGGTGCAAAAGCTGATCACCCGTGAGCAGATTGACTCGCTCGAGCTGAACGGGAGAAACCCGATTGGCCTTGCCGCGCTGGTGCCTGGTGCTCGCTCCGGAACGCTGGCGAACCTTACCTTCGCTTTCAGCCAGGGTCCAGCGAATTTTAACGGCTCGCGGAACCCAGAGAATCTGATCACCTACGACGGTGCTCCGGCTACCCGCACGCGCTCCAACGGCACCAGCCTCGGCGCAGCAGATGTGGACTCCACGCAAGAGGTCCAGATATTGGGTTCGAATTACCCCGCAGAGTACGGCCGCACATCCGGCGCGCAAATTCGCATCATTACCAAGACCGGCACGCAGACCTTCCACGGTGCCGCCTATGAATACCTTAAGAATAACGCTTTCAATGCCAACACTTGGTCGCGGAACTCTAACCCCGCTACCCACTTCGCCGCGCCCCTTCACTACAACCAGTTTGGGTACAACATCGGCGGCCCGTTCTTCATCCCCGAGAAGTTCAACACGAATAAAAGCAAAGTCTTCTTCTATTGGGGAGAAGAATGGGTCAAGTATCACTTTTTGGAATCAGGCTCAACGGTTGGATCGGCTGGTCTGCTAACGGTTCCGACGCTCAAAATGCGGCAAGGGGATTTCAGCGAACTACTTAACCCGAACAACGCTTTCGTCACTCGTAAGGATGCTTCCGGCACCAAGATCCCGGTGCTCATAAAGGACCCGCAGTCGGCGAATGCGTGCACGGTGGCCGACCAGAGCGGATGCTTCCCCGGCAATATCATTCCGTCAAACCAGCTTAGCCCCAATGGCATCGGTATTCTGAATGCGTGGCCGATCCCCGACCTCACTACCTTCATCGGCGGCAATGGCAACTGGTTTGCCGCGAAGCTTCACACTATTGACCAACGCAAGGATACCGTGGGCGTGGATGTAAACCTTACGGAGAAGCAGCGCCTCAAGTTTCGGGCGATGAATTACGCATATTTGGAGTACCAACCACTCGACGGCAATACCGACCGCACGCCGAAGTTTTTCCATCGCCCCAATAAGACCGGCTCCCTCAACTATACGTGGACCCTGAATCCCAGAATGGTGAATGAGGTTCTGGTCACCGCCAGTGAGGACGTCGTGCTGATACCTGTGGACACGGCGAACTTCTTTGATCGGACCAACGCGTGCGCACAATCGACAGTGCCATGCGGCCTCAATTATCCATACATATTCCCGCAAGGGAAACTGATCCCGAACCGCATCCCAAGCGTGAATTTGTCGAACTTCTCGGGTCTGAGCGGCGGGCCGTATCCGTCGCACTCCGCGGGCCCTATCTATGACATATCCGACAGCTTTACCTGGATTAAACAAAATCACACGCTGAAATTCGGTGGTCTTTGGGAGCGTTCTGGCGAAAACGACAATGACGAGATCAATGTGTCAGCTTGCCCGACTTGCACGAACAACCAGAATGGCCAATTCCTGTTCACCGATGGCCGTGCCGGCGGGACGGGCGTGGCAGTCGCCAACGCCGCTCTGGGACTGTTTGACACCTATTCTGAAATCGGCCACCGCGCGTACACCATCTTTCGCGCCAACATGTGGGAGGGGTTCGCGCAGGACTCCTGGAAGACTAGGCAGAATCTGACTATCACCTTCGGCGTCCGTTACTCCGTGATAGTTCCCTACCACGCCTTGTGGGGCAACATGATCGTCTTTGACCCGCGGTTTTACGATCCAGCCAAGGCGGTTACCATCAGCCCGACCACCGGTCTTATCCAAGGTACCATCGATCCAAAGACTGGGCTTGTTGTGGGAACCGGAGCGGATACTTATAACGGCATGGTCATCCCCGGCAGTGGGTTCCCCTCTTCGGCCCAAGGTCGTGTCCCCGAGGCCGACCCAGCTCAGTTCGATTTCAGTCGCCTGTTCCGGGGTGTCTCCGACCATTACTCGGACATTCAGTGGGGCGAAATCCAGCCACGTCTCGGCATCGCCTACCAATGGAACAAGAAGACCGTGTTTCGCGTCGGCGCGGGGCGTTACACGACCCGTTTGGGTGTGAGCGACTCGATCTTCCTCGGCGGGAATCCGCCGTTCCAGCCAAACGCCAGTGTTTCCAACGGCTTGGCAGACAACCCCGGAGCTGGCGGCGCAGCCAACATTCCGCGGGTGGTCACAACGCAAAGCCGAGCGTTTAAGCCCCCTGAATCTTGGGCTTGGAATGTCACTTACGAGCGCGAGATGTTCTGGAAGTCGCTCGTGAGTGTGGGATACGTGGCGCGTCGCGGCTTGCATCTGCAGCGAGAGGCCGACATCAACCAGCCGACCACGGCAGTTGTGGCAGCGAATCCTGGCGTCAATATTAGCGCGCTCCGGCCCTACAAGGGCTTCGGCTCTATTCGACAAACGGATAATGTGGCCAACTCCATCTACAATTCACTGCAGATCTCGTGGAATCGCCGCTACTCGGGGGGGCTACAGTTCGGCGCCTCCTACACGTTGTCCAAGACCATGGACAACGGCTCCAACCAGCGCGACGTCGTGCCCAATACTTATGATGTGAGCTCGTTGTGGGGACCGTCAGAGTTCGATGCTCGGCACATCTTTGTGTTTAATTATCTCTACGACCTGCCGGTCTTCAAGGACCACTCGAAGTTGACTGGCAAGCTTTTAGGAGGGTGGCAGATTAGCGGCGTTACGCAGTTCCAGACCGGCTTGCCTTGCAGCGTTGCCGAAGCTAAAGACTACGCGGGCGTGGGCCTAGACTCGAACTTTGGGTGCGGCATCAACGGCCAGCTTTACGTCGTCAACGGCACTCCCAAAATCATTGGGACCTTCGGCACCACTGGCCAGTGGTTCGACACCTCAGTTTTTGCCAAACCGGCTGCTGGAACTTTCAACACTCAGCGCGTTCGCGACCTTATCTACCAGCCTGGATACCAGAACTGGAACCTCGGGCTGTTCAAGGCTATTCCCATTAACGAGAGGTTCCGCTTGCAGTTCCGAGCTGAGGCGTTCAACTTCATCAACCACCCGAATTGGGGCGGCGGCAGCGGCGGCGGCGTGAACTTCAACCCAACCAGCTCAACCTTCGGGAAAGTGACCACCAAGGGGGCCGGCGTTGGTGGCGGCGAACGCAACTTACAGCTCTCGCTTCGCTTCGAGTTCTAATGCTGGGCACGCCGAGTAGCCGTTTGCCGTAGCAGGCTCCAGTTTTTCCGGAGCCTGCTACGGCGTCATCCACGCTTTCTTACGACCTGGAACGGCGAAGAAGCCATTCCTCAGAAAATAGCCGTAACGCCTTTACTTTCAATGAGAATGTTGCGGCTATTTTCATGATTCGCTTGTGACGCCGAAGGCGGCATGATTTATTCGTAGCGGAGGGCCTCGACGGGATCGAGGCGGGCAGCTTTGATGGCAGGATACATGCCGAAGAAGAGGCCTACGCTCATGGAAACGCCTACCGCGAGCAGCACAGCCCAGAGCGGAATCGATGACGGCAGACTGGGTACGGCCAGGTTGATCAGCAGGCTGATGCCGCCGCCGAGCAACACGCCGATGACGCCCCCCGCGCCGGTGAGCACAATCGCTTCCGTCAGAAACTGCCAGATGACGTCGCGGCGGCGCGCACCAATAGCTTTGCGCACGCCAATCTCGCGGGTGCGCTGCGTGACGGACATGAGCATGATGTTCATGACGCCGACGCCGCCGACAAGAAGTCCGATGGAACTGATGACGGAAATCAGAAGCGCCACGGACGCGGTAATCTGACGAAACTGATCGGCGATCTGTTGCGCGCTGGAAATTCCAAAATTATCAGGTTTACTGTAAGGCACGTTCCTGCGGCGCCGCAACACGCCGCGGATTTGATCCTCGGCTTCCGACATGTGGCCCGGGTAGGCGACGGCGCCGATCATATTTTCGTCGTCCTGAGGAATGTGTTTGTGGTAAGTGCGATAAGGGACCATCACCGCTTTGTCCGCAGATTGATCCTTGACGAGCTGGCCCTTGCGTGGCTCAAGAACGCCGATGACTTCGTAAGAGACGCCATCGATTTGGATGGGTTTCCCGAGTGGGTCCATATCCGGGTACAGCGTCTTGGCGATATCGGGACCAATGACGGCAACGTCGGCGCGATGCATGTTTTCCGCGTCGCTGAAGAACCGGCCGGTCCTCGGCCTGGAATTGAAAACCTCTTCGTTAGAAGGGAGCGTCCCGTTGTAATCGATCCCCGACACTTCCTTGCCGCGATAGCGCGCGGTCACCGGCCCGCGAGCGGGACCTTCATCTTCCCAACGGGGATAAACGCTGGCCGTGACCGCGCGAACCGCGGGGCAGTATTGAGCGATGGCTTCGGCGTCTTCCAAGGTGAGCGGCTTGCGCGCGCGTTCATCGGGAGTCAGCCTGCCGGTGTGGATGCCGGGATCGAAGCGGAAGATAAAGAGGGTTTCAGATCCGTAGTCGGACAAATAGGCGTTGACGTCACCGTAGACGCCCACGAGGATCGAGACTACGGAAAGAAGAGCGGTGATACCGATGACCACGCCGAGGACCGTGAGAAAGGAGCGCATCTTGTTCTCACGAAGAGTACTGAGCGCCATCCGAGCGTTCTCGCCGATATTCATGCTCATGGTGATTTCCATGGCCTTCACAATTCCTGGCGCAAGGCTTCGATGGGCTGCAGGCTTGCCGCCCGCCGCGCCGGATAAACGCCAAAGAAAACGCCGACGGCGGCAGAGATCAGCTCTGCGAGCAAAACGGCAGCAATGGGTACATTCATAGGTACGGACGTCGTTGCGGTTGTGAGGCCCGCTATTCCGTAGGCGACGCCGACCCCGATGGCGCCGCCCACTGCGGCCATGACCGCCGCTTCGACCAGGAACTGCAGGAGAATGTCGTTGTGGCGGGCGCCCAGGGCCTTACGGATACCGATCTCGCGCGTCCGCTCCGTGACGGTGGCGAGCATCACGTTCATGATAACAACGCCGCCGATCACCAGGAAGACAGAGACGACGCCGACCATGGCCGTAGCGATTACACCCGTCAATTTTTTCCACAGTTCCATCAGCGTCGCCTGGTCGAAAATTCCAAAGTTATCCTTTTCGTTGGGAGGCAGATGGCGCCGCGCGCGCATCATGGCCCGCGCTTCGTCCTGTGTCTGTTCCATCCACTCCGCTCCACGCGCCTGGATGTTGAGCCAGATAGTGTCGTTGGTCCCATACATCTTGAAATACGTCTGGATCGGTATATACGCAAAGTTATCCTGCGATTGTCCGAGGGCCGTGCCAATGGTTTTCGCAATACCGACGATCAGGAAGGGCCGACCCTCAATCAACAGTTCATGGCCGACAGGGTCGACTCCCGGAAAGAGCTGGGTGGCCAGGTCGTTGCCGATCATGGTGACCTGGGCGCGGCTCTGGTCGTCGCCCTCGGAGATGTAGCGTCCGTCCCGGGGTGTAACGATGTCGATATCCACCATATTGGCGGTGACGCCGCGGATGTTCGTGTCATTGAGAGCGTGCGAGCCCGCGCGCACTTTCCCATCAATGCGTAGCTCCACGCCTACGCGCAGTGGCAACTTCATATTGTCGCGCAGAGCTTCAAAATCGTCCCAGGTAACCTTCTTGTTGCGCCTGTTCGCCTTCACGTATTCATCGACGTCGGTGATGATGGGAAAGCGAGTCAACAGAAAGACATTGGAGCCCATATTGGCAACGCGGTCTGCGATGTAGCGGTTTACCCCCGAAATAAGGGCAATGACCACGATTAGCGTGGAAACCGACAGGATAATTCCGAGGAGCATCAGGAAGGAGCGCATCTTGTGAACGCGCAGGGTCTCCAAGGCCACGCTGATCGGTTCCCGGAGCATAACCCGACGCTTCATGCGTGCATTTCCCCTGTCTATTCTACGCGCAAGTTATTGAAAAGGTTTCGAGCGCGCCACGCGCGCCACGTATGCCACGTATGCCCGGTAGGACGCAGGCCAGCTTAGAAACGTTATCACCGGCTGCCCGAGAAAGGCACGGAAAATGAGCCGGCCTGAAATTCAGTGGACTGGCGGCGCTTGGGGGCACTTGCGGGCGTCTGCTACACTAGTTGGACCGGTTCCGGGATCGTCTAATCGGTAGGACATCAGCCTTTGGAGCTGAGTATCCTGGTTCGAGTCCAGGTCCCGGAACCAGCTTTACCCTCCAGCTTTACCCTCCAGCCGGAACTACCTACCCCTGGTCAAACTTTTCAACTGAGGCATGGAGCGCTTGAGATCCTTGGCTTCGCTCGGGATGGTACCTGCTGGGAATATGCTCGATTAGCGAATCACATTTCGCGATAGTTCAGCAGGACAACTCCGATCAGCGCAATACAAAGTGGCCAGAGGCGGGCCAGGACGTTTCGCGTTTGATTCTCGCAGGGAAGGCGAAGTTCCAGCCAGCGCGACCATCCCGCGGTCACAGCCAGAATCGCGAGCGGAATGTGGCTTAGCTCGGCGAGGACTTCTTCCTTGAGGTTTCCGAGGCTATGGGAATGGGTGAGGAGCAATGCGCCGGAAACAGCGATCAGTACGGGAAAGACCAGCCGGGCTCGGCCGGAGACCACGCGGCCCGTTTGTACGCGCCATTCAAATGCCGCCAGAGCGATTACCAGCACCGCAAAGAAACGGTGCAGAAGGACTTCTGGATCCGCAAGAGTCGCCCAGAAGCCGACGGGCCCGAGCGGCCAGGTCTCGGGATCGCTGCGGAGAAATAGAAAGGCCGAAAGGCCGAGGAAGGCGAGCGGCCAATTGCGGGCCCAGGAGCCTTTTCCCGCTTGCGCGACCAGGGCCATCAGTCCCATCGAGAGAACGACAATGCCTGCCCAGTGATGGTTGTACTCGGACCAAGCCTTTTCGGCAGGGGTGTTCGGACGTGTGCCGGTTTGGCCGGGAACGTAGGATTCGGTCGAGAGCGAGCCGGATTCGAAGGCTTTTTTCTGAGCGGCGTAAGCGTCTTCGGGCAGCTCTTGAACAGATGGACTGGCGAATCTTGGTGAGCGTGGAGACATGCGGGCGAAGATTTCTTGACCGCTGACGCGGTCGTGAGTGAGATCCGCGGCGGGAGGGAGTGAAGTCAGCGAAGCGGCAGTAAGGATCACGGTGATGCCGATGCCAATTTCGGCTTCGCCGAAACGCTTCAGGCTGGCAAGAATGGAGCTGGCCGGTCCGCGGCGGACGAGTTGAAAATTGAGCGCTCCGAGAAACAAGAGAAGGCCGAAGAGAAGCACTTTGGTGGCGACCATGGCGCCGTAGGAAGTTCCGTAGACCGCCTTGAATGAGCCAACGTAGGCAAAACCCAGCACCAAACCGGCAGAAGCGAGCATGGCCACGCTCGCCAGCGCGAGTTGCGAAAACCTGGCGCTGAGCTGGCGCGCGAAGTCCGGAGTCGCGGCTCTCCGGATCGCGATCAGTAGGTACGCTAAACCGCCAAGCCAGGAGGCCGTCGCCGCTTGATGCAGGGCGGTGAAAGCGACCAGCGGCACACGATAATCCAGGCGAGCCACGGAGTGACTGGTCATGACCGAGGAGGCCATGATGGCGACCGCGGGAAGAAGCAAAGCAGTGTAGCCGGATGAGCGTCTTGCGGTCGTAAGTGCGATGACGTTCAAGGCCGCCACGAAACCAATTGCACCAGCGAGAACGAAATTCGCGCCGGCGATTTCGCGAACGGACATGTCGGCGGACTGCCTCAGAATCAGCGAGTTGGCGAGGACGTAGGAAATCTGCATCACCGCCAGCGCGATCGCCGAGCGCCGAATCGAGCGTAGACAGGCTTCTTGTATCGCCACCACATCGTCGTTGGCGCGACGGACGACAAAAATTAGAAAAACAATGCCGCCAACCGCGAGAGACTGAAACGTCAGCGTCGCCCCGCGGAACAGGACGGAGAGGAAGCCGAAGACTTGAAGTAAGCGAGCCATGAACGTCGATCAGGAGGGCGTGACCGTGAAGGGGATTTCACCACGGGTAATGTGACCGTCGGAGGCCAGTACTTGCCAGCGGAGGCGGTAGGCGCCGGGAGCCAAGCCGGTGGCCTCGGCCGAGAGCGTGTCCGCCGGAGTCTGCTTGTTGATTTCGAGCGCCTTCGCGGAGCCGTCCGGATGGATCAGCGTCAGTCGGGAGCGGGGCGCATCGATGCGGACATTGAAGCGGAGCTTGATGGGAACATCTGGTCCCGATACCGCGCTCTTCAGAGGAGGGTTTGATTCGAGGAGGATTGCATGCGCGACCGCTGGAGCAACGATCAAAAAGGCCACGACCGCGGCAAACAAAATGATTGCGCAAAGACTTCGGCGACCTGGCGGCATGATTTCCTCTTCGCCAAGATTGGCGAAAAGCTCCGTGAAAGCTGTCTTCGACTGCTGAAGAAAATTATACAGAAGCCAGGATGGATTGCTAATTCATTCGAGCGCCGCTGCAGAGACAGCACTGTCCCTGCATCCGGCCAATGAGAGAAGGAATTTCACCGGGCGAGGCCCAGGCTGAGACTCGGCAAAGTCACTCGTGTGAAGTTATCTCGTTGCTGTGATTCCAGTCGATGGTTGGATCGGACGCGGGATCATGTTCGACTTCCGGAGCGTTGGTCTTATCCAGCTTTCGCTGCGCGCGCTTTTCTTCCTTCATCTTGCGCTTCTCGATGCGCTTCATTTCTTTCTGCCGCTTCTGGAATGTCGTGGTCATAAGCCTCTCCTAAAGCAGAGTCCGGCGAGGGCCCTGGTCCCTGCCGTCCAGCCTATTCATGGAAAAGAAAACTACCAGCGCGGTTCGCGGGGCTGGCGTGCCGACTCACGGTAGTCTTCGTTCGAAAAACGGTCTCGTCCGCCGCCCTTGCCGCGCCCGCCGCCTCCGCCCGGGCCGCCAAAGTTCTTCGGACCGCGTGGCGGGCCGCCTTCGCCCTTAGGGCGCGCTTCATTCACCTTCAAATTGCGCCCGCCAACTTCTTTCCCATCCAGGGCGGCCATGGCCTGCGCCGCTTCCGCGTCATTGGGCATTTCGACGAAAGCAAAACCGCGTGCACGCCCGGTCTCCCGGTCCATGGCCAAGTGAACGCGCGTTACCTGGCCGAACGGTGCAAACAGCTCGCGCAATTCGCTCTCCGAGGTCTGGAAGCTCATGTTGCCCACAAATAAACTCTTCATCTTTAATTCTCCCTGTACTCTTCGAAGCACTACGAGCGCAGGATCTTGGTAAAGTGCCACTTCCCAGACACTACGAGGCGTTAGCCTGAAATTGGCTGAAATCAATGGAGGGAGAACGGCAAAGCTCGCCCTTCAAGGAATTCAGGCAATTCTACTTCGGGAGTCTACTTAGGGACATTATCACACTTCTCCGCAAATGGCCGCATCTTCATTTCGAGCCGAGCCTAGCAGCGGAGATGACGCCTCGGACGACCGTACCGAAGCGGCGGGGAGCGAGAAATTCGCGAACGGGCCGACGGTCACGGTGGACCTCACCCCGGCCCGTCAGGGTCGGCGATGCCGCCATTTCGATCAGCATGCCAAAGATACTGCTCCCTTCCGAAAGTGATTAGGCTTACCGGACCGGCGAAGGTTGCCGCGGTCTTCTTCTCGGCGTGATCAAACGGAATGTTCACCGTTTTCGTGTTTCCTGGTCGTTGATTTATGATGTGCAGGGACGACTGTCCATCCCACAAATGTGCCCTTTTTCATCACTGAGTCCAATTGCTAGCCGCGAAGGAGTTCGGGTGAGACCGTTGACTTTTCGCCGTCTTTTTATCATGGTGGGATAGGAGACACCCTTCCTCCTGGTTCAATGAAGCGCTCGGGCGCTGTTGGACCAAGTCACTCGATCACGAGCGACAAGCGCGAGTGATAACACATTGGGGTCGGCAGGGTCGAACTGCAGATCATAGTAGGAATTGAGAAACTGCCGCTGGATCTTAAGAGATTTGAGGACGTCTGCTTGTGACGGGGATAAAAGGTCCTTGATTCTTGTTCCCGAATCAATGAACTTGGTTTTTCCGTTCAACTCTACCTTGACCTGCGGGGTAAGCGTAACGAACCCTTCGAACCCAAAACAGACGGCTCCGTAGTTTGCTGCGGTATTTTTGCAATCCTCATCAGGATGGGCGCGAAGTTCTTTGTCCAGTTCATCTAATTGGCTGGATTTCGTTGCTCCAACGATAGCTGTGGAGCGGGTGTGTTTTTGGGGCACGAGATATGTCTTGAAAAGAAACCGGAAGTAACGTTCCTGCGGAATGGAACTGATGGCGAGGTCTGAGATCTCATCATGTACCCCGTGAACCAGAGATGGCGGTGCGTACTTGGCAGTCCCATTTTGACGGAAGCGAATCCTGCCATCACTGGTCAACTGCAGGTTGAAGTACGCGGTGCTGATCCCAAGGAAAAGCTTGGCGGTGTGCTCTTCCTCTCCTGCTTCAGCGGGTCGGAAATAGGCGTGCTCGACCTTTAAGTGCATCCCAGGCTTGAGGTTCAGTCCACTGTGATCTGCGAGGTAACCGTAATAATTGAATAGGCTGTCGGTTGGCTTCATGGGGAGGCTTTGCAGGATGAAATCACGAATCGAGAGCTTGGTGTCCGGAAAACACCCTGCTTCCTGCAGTTTGTCTAAATCACCCAGAAGTGCGAACAGTGCTGCGATTTCATCCTTACCATCAGAGCCGAAGCCGCCTTCTAAATCGCCGAGCCATGTCGCTAGGGCTGGCAGTGTAATGTGGACAGAACTGGGGTCGTTATTTGCTTGCTCGACACGAAAATGACCTCTCTCCGCGGAACAATGAACACCCGAGGGCGCAGGACTGGTCTTGAGCGTTAGTTTAACTATCGCGCACTCATTCTTGCCCTCCGGAATAGGCGGCGTAAGAAGAACGGAATCACCCCTTACAGACTCGAGCCGAAACTGAGCGTAAGCTGGAGGAATGGGCTTCCTTGCCGAGCAACCCGCCAGCACGAAGATGGCAGTGACAGCTGCGGAAGGCACCGTCTTGTAGCGATTCAGTGGCGGCATGAGGAACATTGACGCGTGTGCGTAAGTGGGCTCTCTTAACTCGATAGGCTAGGGGCCGGGATTAAAGGCATATCGCGCGATCAAGCCGTGCGCAGGGCCGTCATTGGGTCGACCCGCGTTGCCCGCTCAGCCGGAATGAAGCTGGCCAGCAAGGCCACGATAAAAAACAGCAGCGCTATTCCAACGAGCGTAGCCGGATCAGTGGCACTTATTTGAAACAAAAAATCCTTCATCAGTCGCGTTAGCGCGAATGTTGCGACGAGGCCGAGCCCAACCCCAAGAAATGCGAGTGTAAAGGCTTGGCCGAGCACGAGCCCCAGGATGTCCCTCCGCTGTGCCCCCAATGCCCGTCGGATACCTAGTTCTTGCGTTCGTACTGATACAGAGTAGGCAACAAGGCCAAAAATCCCCACGATGGCCAGTAGCAGGGCGAGGATAGCAAACGAACTGACTAGCAGCATTGTTAAGCGCTGCTGTCCTACAGATTCATCGATTACGTCTTCCATCGTATGCACGTCTGAGATGGCCTGGTCGCTATCAATCGCCAGCACTTGGCTGCGAACGACGTTGGCCAGGCTCAGCGGATCGGCCTGAGAGCGCACGGCCAAGTAGACCTTTTGGGGAGGATGGACCACAAACGGTACATAAAATTCGGGCCGAGGTTGGCTGGTCAGCCCACTTTCGTGCACGTCGCCTACTACGCCTACAATCTTCAGCTCGCCGATCATCTTATCGGCACCCTCCCAAATGTACCGACCAATCAGATCCATGGCTCGCGGATAGTCAGGCCAGAGGAGGCGAGCCAAGCTCTCATTAAGTATCACCACCGGTGGGGCTCCCAAAACGTTGTCCTGTTCGGTAAATTCGCGGCCCTGCCGCAGCGGAATGCCTAAACTCTCGAAATATCCTGGTGTAATGCTCTGCAGTTGTATGTCTGACAGCCCGTAATCCTGGTCGGCGAGTTGGACTCCCTCGACTTTCATTATGTTGGTGTACAAGGGGTTTTTCGTGGGAAGCGAGAGTGCTGCGGAGGCGCTGCGTACGCCGGGAATGGCTGCCAAGCGCCGCATCAATTCCTGGAACAAAGCGTGTTTCTTTACGTCTGTGTCGTATCGTGCGCGGGGTAGAGCGATTCTTACGGTGAGGAGATTCGATGGTCGAAATCCTGGGTCGACGCTGTGCAGGCGAGCGAAGCTCCTCAGAAGAAGCACTGCCCCGATGAGCAACACCGTCGATAGAGCGACTTGTCCTATTACTAGCAGCCCATGACTGGCAAGCAGTTTCCATGCTGCATGGTCTCCCTGAACATTCCCCCGCAATATCCCCGCTACATCAGGCCGCGACACCGAGAGGGACGGGAAAAGCCCGAATAGAACGACAGTCGCGATGGAAAGCGCCAATGTGAATGCGAGGACTATGCTGTCCAGGCGAATCTCTGCGACGCGCGGCAGATGAAGTGCCTCAATGCGGACGATGGAATGCAAACTCCATTTCGCCAAGAAGAGACCACCAATTCCTCCAATGGTCGCAAGTATCAGGCCCTCCGCCAGTAGTTGGGCAAGGAGTCGACCGCGCGTGGCACCTATGGCTGCCCTTACTGCGAACTCGCGGGAGCGAGTCGTCGCCCGTGCAAGAGACAGACTAGCCACGTTGGCGCAAGCGATCAGAAGTAAAAACCCCACGGCACTAAACAGCATCCAGAGCATCGGGCGGACATTGGCTACTATTTGATTCCTCAACGGCACTACGTTCATGGTTACACGTGGATCTGCGTCATTGGGATTGGGATGAGCGGTAGCGTAGCGTCGTTGTAGTACATTCATCTCAGCGCGCGCCTGTTCGAAGCTGACTTGCGGCTTCAAGCGGGCGAAACCCTTCAATAAACCTACCGTGCGCCAAGCTCCAGATGGAAGCGCAGACCATTCGGACGGGCGGGTCACCCAAATGTCTACGTCAGCCGTCGGAAAGACAAAACCCGCGGGCAAGACGCCAATAATTGTGTACGGGACGGCATCAACGGTGGCGGATTTACCGACAACGTGTGGATCACCGTTGAATCGGCGCCACCATAACTCGCTGCTGATCATGGCCACAGGATCCCCTCCATGCTTGTCCTCTTCTGGAAGGAAGCTGCGTCCAAGCATGGGCTCCGTGCCTAGAATCGCCAGGAAATTCGCGGAGACGCGAGCGGCATTCACAACCTGAGGCTCACTGCCACCGGAAAGAGTGAAATTCTCTAGCGGTCCGAAGGCTCCCAATTCGCTGAAGGACTTAGCGGTGGCTCGCATCTCCTCAAATCGCACTTCGTTGAACGCTTGATCAATTACGTTGCGATTGGGGACCGTCAGCACGAGACGCACCAGTCGGCCCGGATCACGGTATGGCAACGGCTTCAGGAGCACTGCTCGGATCACCGTAAACATTGCTGTGTTCACGCCGACACCGAGCGCTAGGGTCAGGACAGCCACGAGCGTGAAGCCGGGATCTTTCCGGAGCATGCGTAAGCCATAGTGCACGTCCTGGGCAACAGTCTCCGCGAGCCATCCAGGCGCTTGTTGACGGCACTCCTCGCGTGTCTGTTCAACCCCTCCGAAAGCGATTGCCGCTTGTCGCCGCGCTTCTTCAGCCGACATGCCCGCGGCTATGTTCGTCTCGATGAGATGTTCGAGGTGCGATCGTAGCTCCTCATCTACATCGGTGGGAGCCTTGCGTGCGACCAGAAACCGGAGACGTGTTAGAAATTCGGCGAGCATTCGTGGCCTGTTAGACTCGCTCCAGCACGAGGGCTATTGCGTTTGTCAGTCGATTCCAATCTTCCATTTCGGCTTGTAGTTGCTTCTTCCCTGCACGAGTAAGCGAGTAGAACTTCGCGCGACGATTGTTCTCGGAAACACCCCAGTCGGCTTTGATCCAGCCTTTGTATTCCAATCTGTGCAGTGCGGGATATAAGGACCCCTGTCCAATTTGCAGCGCGTCTTTCGATACTTGTTGAATACGTTCGGCGATTCCCCACCCATGCATGGAAGCAAGCGCCAGCGACTTCAAGATCAGCAAGTCGAGCGTCCCTTGTAGAAGATCGGTAGATTGCTTCATCTCTCCCCTCGGCATTCGACAAGAGAATGCCATCGGTTCCTGTCGAGTGTCAAGGGGTAGCTTAGCGTGGATTTTTTGAGCCTCAGTGAACCTCAGTGAAGTAGCAATGAAAAGTGTTGACTTTCGCTTTTTGTTCGCCTATAGTGCGGGCGGTAGAGGAAACGGGAAACGGGTGGCGCGTCGGCTCCATTGCCGTCAAGGCTCTCACGAGACGGCCGCCACCCGTTGAAAGTTCCGAGCCGTAAGCGGGGTGAGGGGTCGACTCGAAAGGGTGATCCCTCGATCCCGAAGACGCATCGGTGACGCAAAAACGCGCTCCGCTCCGTCCATACCGCTCGGATGACAGTATAAGTTGCCCGCTTCCCTATGAGGAGCCGCCATGGACGTCTGTGTTGAAAACGTATTTACCGGCCCCGCCATTGAGGCCATCAATGTGATTCAAGCAACTGCGGATGAGGAGAAGCGCAGGGCCGCCCTCAACCGACAGTGCGGGTCTCAGGACAAGGAAGACCCGCGATACGGGGGCACGGGACAGGAAACCGGGGCACAGAGCCCGGGCCCTGCGGACTCAGCAGAAACACCACGCACGGAAACGGCGGCGGAGAAAAATCCGTGGTCCGCCTGGGCGTGGCTGGGAATGTGCAAAAACTCCAGCCGCAGAATTCCTAACATTGTGCACGTGGATGTGGACGCGTTTTTCGCTTCGGTGGAGCAAGTGCTGAATCCCAGGCTGCTCGGCAAGCCCGTGTTGGTGGGGCGCGGCGTAGTGGCTTCGGCGAGCTACGAAGCGAAGTTCCGCGGAGTGCGCACGGCGATGAGTTTTCGCGAAGCGCTGCGCATCTGCCCGAAAGCCGTTGTCGTGCCCGGGCAATACGAGCATTACGCCGATTTTGCGGAGCGCGTGCGGCGAATCCTTGAAACTTACACGCCCGCGGTTGAAACCGCTGCACTGGACGACTTTTACCTCGATTTTGCAGGCACCGAGCGACTGTATCCGGACTACCAAGGCACGCTGCGGCGTTTGCAGGCGGAGATATTTGGCCGCACGGGCCTGAACGTTTCGATTGGCGCTGCGCGAACGAAGGTGGTGGCGTCGATTGCGTCGCGGCTGGAGCGCCCACGGGGCTTTCGCGTGATCGCGTGCGGTGAAGAAGAAGCGTTCCTGACGCCGCTGCCGGTGGAAAAGCTCCACGGTATCGGCCACGTGCACACCGGGGTGCTGGCCGAGCGCGGCATCGTAACCATCGGCCAGCTGCGCCAGGTGCCCAAGCCCGCGTTGCAGGCTGCCTTCGGCGAAGCCATCGGCCAGCAAATCTGGGAACGCGCCCGCGGGCTGGATGGCCGCGAAGTGCTGCTGCCCTCGACGCCGAAATCCGTTTCGCGCGAAACAACCATCGAAGGCGGCACCATCGACACGGAATTTCTCGGCGGCCTGATCGAATATCTCAGCGAGCGCATCGGCTCGACCTTGCGCGAATACGGCAAGCAGGCGCGCACCATCGGCCTGCGCATCCGCTATGTCGATCAATTTTTGGCGCACCAGACAGTGCGGATCAGCAAACCAACCAACGACGAGCGCGAACTGCTCGTCACCGCCAAGGACCTCTTTGGCAGATTGTTCACGCGGCGCGTGGCCGTGCGCCTAGTCGGCGTCAGCGTGACGAACCTCGAAACCGATAAACGCCAGCACGAGCTCTTTGACACCAACGCCAACCGCCGCTGGTACTTGAACCGCGGCCTCGATTCCGTGCGCGGCCGCTACGGTTGGAACGCCGTCTTCTACGGCAAAGGCCTCGAGCTGCGCGAGCATTACGCGACCAAGCCGAATGGGCTGGTGCTCTCGACGCCATGCTTATCGAGGTAATTTGGTGAGTTTTTCCTTCCCTTTCCCTACCTGATTTGAATTAACAAGCAGGGCTGCCGAAAGGCGGACATGCCTTCTCCCTTTCCATGTGGGGCTCCCGTGTTCGTACATCTGCATTGTCATAGCCATTATTCCTTTCTACGAGGCGTGGGGTCGCCGGAGGAAATCGTCGCGGCAGCGGTTGAGCAGAAAATGCCTGCCGTGGCGCTGACGGATACGAACGGGCTGTACGCCGCTGTTTCGTTTTACCAAGCAGCGAAAAAAGCAGGCATCCATCCCATCGTCGGCGTGGTGTTGGATGTCGAATTTTATGTTTCGAGCGAGCCATTTCGAAATTGCAAAAGCAAAACTCGACATTCGTCGAGTGCGCCTCTAACGCTGCTGGCGGCGGACATGGAAGGCTACAGCAATTTGTGCCAACTCGTGACGCTGCGGCATTTGGGCACCACCAAGCCGTCACAAAATATTCGTTCCCCGGAAACCGATGGCCGACCGGTGACATTCGAGGAGTTGGCGGAGCACAACCGCGGCGTGATCGCATTGGCACCTGCGAACCATCTGCAGTTGATATCCTTCGCTTCGCTCAGGATGACAAACGAAAAGAAGAGGGCGGGCGGGGCAAGTCCCGCCCCTACAAAAACAACTCAGGGAGACGACCATTGCCAGGAGCAAGGAATCTCTTCCACGAGTCAGGAGTCACCAATTGCCACTCACTTTTCACAACTCAAGGAGATTTTCGGCGATCGCTTGTATATCGAGGTGCAGCATCTGTCACCGGGCGACGGACAAACGCTGCGCGAGGCTGAGCGCCTCGGCCACGAACTGGGCGTGCCGCTGGTAGCGACAAACAATGTGCACTTCCTCCGGCCCGAGGAGCATTTGCATCATCGCACGGTGAACGCCATCCGCACAGGCGGCTTGCTGACGACAGTGGCGCCACCAGAAATCACTACCGGCAAGGCGTGGTTCAAACCGGTGGCAGAAATGCAGAAACTTTTCCCTGATCATCCGGAATTACTCCGAGCAACGCTGGAAATCGCCGAGCGCTGCAACTTGCAACTCGAGCTGGGGAAACTGATCTTTCCGGAGTTTACCGTTCCAGAAGGCCATACGCCGGATTCCTATTTGCAAAAGCTGAGCCTCACGGGCGCATTGAAACGCTATCACTCATTTACACCAGAAGTGCGCTCGCGGCTGATGCGTGAATTGGAGGTCATCAAAAAGTGGGGCCTGGCGCCGTATTTCCTGCTGGTATTGGACATCGTGGAAGAAGCGCGGCGGCGCGGCATTCCCGCCGTCGCGCGCGGTTCGGCGGCGAGCTCCATGGTCACGTATTGCCTGGGAATTTCGCGCGTGTGCCCGTTACGATGGGGGCTGTACTTTGAGAGATTTTTGAATGACCAGCGCGGCGATTGTCCGGACATCGACATCGATATCTGTGGTGCGAGGCGCGATGAATTGCTCGACTATGTGTACCAGCGTTGGGGCGCGGAACACGTCGCCATGATCGCGAGTTTCATCACCATGCACGCGCGGCTCGCGGTGCGCGAAGTGGCCAAAGTGTTTGGCGTGTCACCGGGAGAGGTGGACCGATTCACAAAGCGGCTGCCGTATCGGCCGGTGCGCGACATTCTTTCGGCGATTCGCGATCTGCCGGAGTGCCGCGACCTCCCCGTGCACGACGAGCCCTGGAAAACGGTCCTGCAAGTAGCCTTGCGGCTCGACAACCTGCCACGGCATCTGGGGATTCATCCCTGCGGCACAGTGATTTCTGCGCGCCCGCTGACGTGGCTGACGCCGCTGGAACGGGCGACAAAAGGGATCGTCGTGACGCAGTACGACATGAACGCCATCGAAGCGCTTGGCCTGATCAAGATGGATCTGCTCGGACAGCGCGGCTTCACGACACTGTCGCTGGCACTGGACAACGTGGAGAAAGCTAAGAACGGGGGCACTGACAACACAACAATAGCGCCGGATGGAACGACACCGTGTCCCAAACCGCGGGAGATCGATTTTGACGCCCTACCGGAAAACGATCCCGCGACGTGCGACGTGATCGCCGCAGGGCGAACGATCGGAATCTTTCAGATCGAATCGCCGGCCATGCGCGGATTGCTGCGAACGATGAAAGCTCGCACCCTTGAGCAAGTGGCACAGGCATTGGCACTGATCCGTCCAGGCGCGGCGGAGTATGGGTCGAAAGAATTATTTGTGAAGCGGCTGCGCAAACAGGAAAACGTGACATTCGCTCATCCAAGACTCGAGCCCATTCTCGGCACCACACTTGGCGTATGCATCTTCCAAGAGCAGGTAATGCAAATCTCACAGGCCATCGGGAACATGTCGCTGGCCGAAGCCGACCTTGTGCGGCGGGCGTCTACAAAAGTTTCCGGCCGGAGCGACCGCCAGCGATTGCTCGCGAAATTCATGAAAGCTGCAGGAATGATGGGATTGACGAGAGTCCAACGAAACGAAACCTGGATGATGGTCGAAAAATTCGCCGGCTTCGGCTTCTGCAAAGCGCACGCCGCGACGTATGCGGACATCTCCTACCGCATGACGTATCTGAAGACGCATCATCCAGCGGAGTTCTTGGCGGCGATGTGCAGCGCGGGAGCGGGGTTCTATCACGTGTCGGGGTATGTGGAAGAAGCCAAGCGCTGGGGCATCGCGGTGCGGCTGCCGTCGGTGAATCGTTCGCGGATGGAATACACGGTCGAGGCCGGCGAAAACGGAGCACACGCGCTTCGTATTGGACTGATGCAGGTGAAGGGCCTGCGCGTCGAAACGATCATGGCTATTCTGCGCATGCGGGACGAAGCTGGCGCGTTCCGCTCTCTGGAGGATTTTTTGCACCGTGTGACAGTCGAACGCGATGAAATTCAAGCCCTGATCAAGTGCGGTGCGTTCGACGAGGTCTGTAATATGACGCGGCCCACGATGCTGTGGCGCTGGAATTTCTTGCAAGCCGGTGGGAAAAATGCACGATCAGGAACGGCGGAGCTGACGGAGAACACAAAAACACTGTTTGTCACTGCGAATGCACATGATGCCATTGACACGGCGCTGACGGAAATGCACGCGCCGGAATATACGATCGAGCAAAAGTTAAAATACGAACGCGAGATTTTGGAAGTCTGCGTGAGCGGACACCCGCTCGATTTCCTGCCGCGCAACGGCGAAGCCTGGAGCGATGAACTAACGGGCCTGCGCGGGGAACGCGTGACCCTATGCGGCTGGGTGGTGACGTACCGCCACGTCGGAACAAAAAACTATCGCAACATGATGTTCGTCACGCTCGAGGACCAGCGGGGCGTGTATGAAGTGGTGCTCTTCCCCGATGCCTACGATCGATATGGCGGTCTGGTGTTTGAGACACGTTTAATGCGCGTGACCGGTCGCGTCCAGGACGACGGGCAGATCAACGGCGAGAAGCTGGAAGCGTTGAAAAAGTGACCGCTGATTCGTGAGTGGTGACTCACGGAAGCCATCCCGCGAACGCCATAGGTGCGTCATGATTCAGCCAAGAAAACAAAACCCAGCGCCAGCGACAGAACCGGAGACCGGGCGCCCGGCCGGAACCGGCGAGGAGTGGCTGGGGCGAAACCGCAGCAGCAGGCGCCGGCTCTGGGAGCGATTGAATCCGCGGAGCCGCGGGCAGATTCGTATGATTGCCGAGGCGCTGGCGCTGCAGCAAATTCACGCACAGCTCCCCGAACCACTGCGCGCACGCCTCAGCACTACGATAAACGAACTCGAGCGGCTAGTAGCCCGGACGCGGGCGCTGCTGGCGGAGGTAGCACGACGGACACCCCCGCGAGTGTGAAGGTTGCGGGCCGCGCTCAGCGGCGGGATACTTTCTCTATGGCTGTCCCCCATAAGCGCGGCCCCCTTTTGCTGACGATCACTGTTCTGACGTTCTCCGCGATTGCTCTTTCCGCACGGGCGGATGAGATTCGCCTCAAAGACGGCAGGAAGCTTTACGGCGTGATTGTCGCCTACGAAGACAACATGTTCAAGATCAAAACCGACTTTGGATATGAGCTCATCGAAAAGGACAAAATCGCGTCCATTGTTCCGTCAACACCGGCAGGAAAACCGGAAACGCCCCCCGCGGGGAAGAAAGATGCGGCCCAGCATCCATCCAAGCCCGACGCCGGTTCACAACCACAGGCTGAGCCAGCGGTCGCATCGTCTTCCGATGCTTCGGCCACACCAGCGAATGCGAGCGCAAGAACGGCAGATCCGGGCCCGGCGGGGAAAGGCGATAAAGCACGGCCGAAAATAGGGAACGCGGCTGTGAAGCCCGAAGTTCCCGCGAATACAGCGGCAGCCAATCTCCCTGCGCCGGCGATTAAGGGATCTCCGGTGGTAGTCGCTAATGGACTGGCGTCGGCTACGGCATCGCCTGCCCCGCCGAAAGAGCCCGAAGTTCCCGCAAACCGCGAAGAGATCCAAGGCAATCTCTACACGAATTACACTCACGGCTTCCGCATGTACAAAGCGCCGAGCTGGAGCTTGATCGAGGAAGCGCGCGGCGGCCTGCCAAACGCGATCGTGGCAATGGGCACATCCAACGAATCAACCCTGATGGTAGTCGGCGAGGAGCAAACGAAAGAGCCTTTGGATGCGGCCGCCGCGGGTGTGGAAAAGCGGCTGCATGGGGTCTACTCCAACTACCAGCGCTTATCGGAGCGCAAAACGGCGGTCGGCGGACTACCAGCCGTGGAGTATCAGTATCGAGGGAAGGCCGACGACCACGACTGGTCGGGAAAGCTGGTGGTTGTTGCGCGCGGCAAGGACGTGTTCACGGTGCTGGCGATGACCTATGCCGACAGTGACCTCATTCAGATTCAGGAAAACGTGATCGCCCGGGCGATCGCCAGTCTCGTTTTCAACGCGCACTAGCGCACTCTCTGCGGTTGGCAGTTCTTAATAACAGCAGAATAAGCGCTCGATCTTCCTTGGTTCCCCCCAAACGAATTGAGAACCTCCGCGAGCCGGGACGTCAGCGACCGCGCTACCCTGGTACCGCCGGCTGTTTTTCGTCAGAGAGCGCGGAACTGGTTGAAAAGAAAAGGAGTTGAATCTTGCATACGTGCAAGAATGTGCAAAAGCGGATGCAAGAAGGATTTTATGGCTTGGCGTTCCGCACCGGGCAGCGAAAGAGTGCGTAACTACCTGATACGACAGATGTTGCGATAGTCTTTGGGTTGAGAACGAAAAAGCGGCCGGGCGCCGACTGGAGCTGCGAAAACCGTCAGACTTTAAAACCAGTCCGTACCACGACCGAGGTCTAGAGAAAAGTGGGCAGAGATAACCGACCTAGCTGGCGGCGGCTTCGCCAGGCTCGGCGAGCTTACGGTGTTCGCGGATCATGCCGATGAGGGCCTGGGCGGCGCGAGGGAGGCTGCGGTCGCGGCGGTAAACCAGGCCGAGTTCGCGCCAGAGATCCACGCCTTCGACGGTGAGCAGCTTTACCTCGCCGGCTTTCACCTGATCCTTGGCAAAACTCTCGCTGATAAACGAGACGCCGGCATCAGCGGCGACGAAACGCTTGATCATGCCGATACTCGGCAATTCCATGGTCACGTGAAGGCGCGAGCGGTACGGACGGAAGAGTTTGTCGAGCACCTGGCGCGTAAAACCAGTCCTCGGAAAGATAAGCGGCTGTTCGGCGACCTCTGCGAGCGTGATCTTCGAGCGATGGGCAAGTGGGTTTCGCGAGCTGACCATGAAGCGCAGGCGGTCTTTGTAAATGTGGTGCATCTTCAGATTAGGGGATTTGATAGGCAGGGTGACGATGCCCACGTCGGCGGAGCCGTCCTCCACGCGCTGCAAGATCTTGTGGCTGAAGTTGCGGTAAATACTGATGTGCACCAGCGGATAGCGGCGCTGAAATTCCGCAAAAATATCAGGAAGCAGGTAGAGGCACGTCGCTTCATTGGCGCCAAAAACGACTGGGCCCTGAACCACGTTGCCGCGGTCCGCGACGACCTGAATGGATTCGTCACGCAAGCGAAGCAGCTTTTCCGCGAACTCGAAAAGGACTTCGCCGGCAGGAGTCAGTTCCACGGACTTGGCGGAGCGGTCGAGCAGCCTAGCCTTGTATGCTTGCTCGAGCTGGCGAATTTGCGCGCTAACAGCGGATTGCGAGCGGAAGACCTTCTGGCCCGCGCGTGAAAAGCTCTTCAGTTTGGCGACGAAAACAAAAGTAGCAAGTTGATCGAAATCCATAGTCTAAACGTCCGGTGATAATTATAGCGGATTCTTCCGTGGCGGACGCGGAGTTACTGTCCTTCCTCTCAGGCGTGAAGCGCAGTTTGTGAAATCGGCGCGATCGCTGGCACCGGCAAAATCGTGCGACGCCGTTTGAATTGGGCGAGAATGGCTCTCCAAGTACCCTCCACCGTACCCTGAAAATGTACCGGCTGCACGCGCATTAACGGCAAAGCCCCTCGCCGCGAGAGCAAGCGAGCCGCGCGAGGACTCGCCGTGAAGTGAACGTGCTCCTCCAGAGTGCGCCGCAACCAATTCTCTTCATCAGCATCGAGGTCGGCGAGCGTCACGAAATCGCGATGAAGCACATCCTCGGCCTCGGCCCGCAACACATAAGCCAGACCGCCAGTCATGCCCGAACCGAAATTCAGGCCGAGTGGCCCAAGAATGATGGCCACGCCGCCGGTCATGTACTCACAGCCATGTTGACCGACACCTTCCACCACCGCGAGCGCACCGCTGTTTCGGACGGCAAAACGTTCGCCGCCCCGGCCAGCGACAAAGAGCTGGCCCGACGTCGCGCCGTAGAGCACGGTGTTGCCCGCAAGAACGTCACCGCGCCGGGAAGCAGCAAGCCCGGCGGCGATAGCGATGGTCCCGCCGGACAGTCCTTTACCGACGTAGTCGTTGGCTTCGCCATGGAGCTTGAGCGTCACTCCCTCGGCTAGAAAAGCCCCGAAGCTCTGACCCGCCGCGCCGTGAAATTCCTGGCTGATTTCGCCATCGACGCGGTGACCGTTCTTACGCCGGCGCATCAGTTCGCCGCTCAGGCCCGTGCCAACGCTGCGATCCGAGTTCTGAATCGGCTGGGACTCATTTTGCAGCGTCAGCGAAGCATTGAAGTGAACCGAATCTTCCAGCGCCGCGACGTGGAGGCCCCGCTCCTGCTGCGGCGCCACTCGATTCGAGGAGGAGATCGGCACAATCAGGAGCGGATCCATTCCCGATCGCGCACTGAGCCGGTCGTACCAACCCGTGAGCTCGCTGAGCGAACGCACGCCAAGTTGCGCCAGCCGATTGCGCACTTCCTCGGCCAGTGAACGGAAGTACGCGATCACCATCTCCGGCTTGCCTTCAAATCTCGCACGCAACTTTTCGTCCTGCGTGGCGATTCCCACCGGACAAGTATTGAGATGGCACTGCCGCGCCATGACGCATCCGATGGCCAACAGCGACGCGGTGCCAAAGCCGAATTCGTTCGCGCCGAGAATAGCGGCCAACACGATATCCCGCGCGAATTTCAGGCCTCCGTCCACGCGGAGAGAGAGTCGTGAACGGAGGCCCGCGCGAACCAGCGTGTCATGGGCTTCGCGCAATCCGATTTCCCAGGGAAGACCAGTATTCTTGATGGAGGTCAATGGCGAGGAGCCGGTACCGCCGTTGTGCCCGCTGATGGTGATGACGTCCGCACCTGCTTTCGCAACGCCCGCGGCAATGATGCCGACTCCGGCGCCGGAAACGAGTTTTACGCCGATACGCGCGCGCGGATTCACGGCGCGGAGGTCGTGGATCAATTGGGCGAGGTCTTCGATACTGTAAATGTCGTGATGCGGCGGTGGTGAAATCAGCGGCGTGCCTGGCGTAGCGTGCCGGATGCGCGCGATGTATTCGCTGACTTTCTTCGCGGGCAACTGGCCGCCCTCACCGGGTTTCGAGCCCTGCGCCATCTTGATTTCGATTTCTTCGGCGTGGACGAGATAGTCCGCGGTGACTCCAAAACGCCCCGAGGCAACCTGCTTGATCTTGTTGGCCGCGGCTGGCTCAAAGCGATAGGTATTGGGATCTTCGCCGCCTTCCCCGGTATTGCTCCGGCCACCAAGCTGATTCATCGCCAGCGCCAACGTGCGATGTGCTTCCGGACTGAGCGAACCGAGAGACATTGCTTGTGTGCTGAACCGTTTGACGATGGACTCGAGCGGCTCGACCTCCTCCAACGCAATGGCCGTGTCCGGAACGGTGTCGAGCAAGTCCCGCAGGAAGATCGGGCCTTGATGGTCTGCCAGCTCTTCAAACGCCGAATAGGTTTTCGCTCCGGGCGCGCGCACATGCGCGTGGAGCCGGCGAACAACTTCGGGCGAACTGGCGTGAAGTTCTGCGCCTTTCCGGAACCGATAAAGACCGGCATCCGCCAAGTCATCGGATTCACGAGAAAAGGCTGCTTTGTGCAAGTGCAGATAATCCAAGAGAAGATCGTCCAGCGATTTCTGGCCAGGAAAATCAGCGGCATCTTCAAACACTTCAGCGCAGAGATCCTCGGAGAGGCCCACGATCTCAAAGAGATGGCTGTTGCGATAACTGGCCAGGGTGGAGACACCCATGCGCGCGAGAACTTTGCGCAGCCCGGCATTGATGGCCGCACGGGCCTTTTCTATGCCGCCGGGTTCAAGAGATTCCGCAAACTCGTCCGCAAGGTAAGGCACCACGGCACTGGCGCCAGCCGCGACTAGCAGCGCCACATGATGCGTATCAAAGACCTGTGCCGATTCAACAATCAGCGGGACATCCCACCAGCCTTCGCGAACCATCGCTTTCCACACTGCCGCAGTAGCAAGCAGCGCAGGCAGCGATGCGCGATCGGCATTAACCGCGCGATCGGAAAGGAGGAGGAGCCCCGGGCGCCCACTGCTACTCAGTGGGGTAGTAGAAAGCTGAGCAAAACTGCAGCGCGCCCCCGAGACTCCACTGGCGGCAGAAAAAGTAATATCGATTCGCTGCTCTGGTCCAAGAATCGCGAAGAGTTGCGACAGCTGCCCGGCCGAAATCACCGGGCTCGGCAGCGTGATTCCGTCTTTCAAGTGGACATCGAGAGACATCACGTGGGTTTCCCTCAAGGGGTCGATTGGCGGGTTCGTGACCTGCGCGAACCGTTGCTTGCAGTAGTCCCACAGAGTCCTTGGGAGGGCAGAAAGAAATGCGGGCGGCGCGTCATCTCCCATGCTCCAGTCCGCTTCTTTGCCGTGCGCCAAGGCGGAAAAGAGAATTTTGAACTGATCTTCCGTCCAGCCGGCGGCGCCCGCGATGCGCTTTGGCTCATGGAGGGGGGCTGGCGCTGGGGTCACCGACGCTGTCAGCATTCTTTGCGGAATGGCGTTGCGGGCCTGCTGGATCGCGAGGCGCTTGAGGATGTCGCGCCAGCGCAAAAAGAGCCCGGTGGCGGGATTGGCAAGGATCATTTCTCCGGGGCCAAGCCGCTGGCGCTCAGCGATTCGCGATTCGTCCAAATCAACCAAGCCGGTCTCGGATCCCGCGATCAGCAGCCCGTCATGCGTCAAGGTGTAGCGCAGCGGGCGCAATCCATTGCGATCCAACTTCGCTCCCACAAACTGGCCGTCGGAAAAAACCAAAGCAGCGGGGCCGTCCCAGGGTTCGCTGCGTTGCGAAAGCGCGGTCAGCGCGCCGCGCACGTCCCGCGAGAGCAAAGGATCCTTTTCAAAGGCGGGAGGAACCATGGCAAGCATGGCTTCCTCCGATGACAAGCCTTCCAGCAGCCGCAGCTCGAACCCGTTGTCGAAACTGGCGGAATCGCTGACGTTTTCTTCGAGCAGGGGGAACCAGGATCCCACTGCAAGCCGCGAGCGGAATTCGGTTGCCTTGGCCCGCAGCCAGCGCCGGTTCGAGACAATCGTATTGATTTCACCGTTGTGCGCCACGTAACGAAACGGCTGTGCCAGATGCCAGGAAGGCTGAGTGTTGGTCGAATAGCGCTGATGAAAAACGGCGAATGTCGTTGCGAACGAAGGATCGCGCAAATCTTCGTAAAACTGCGGGAACTGCCAAGGCGTAAGCAGCCCCTTGTACACGATGGTCTGCGAGGAGAGCGAGCAGATGTAACATCGCGGCGGCAAGAGTGATTCTGCCCGTTTTCTCAAAAGAGAGAGACGCCACTCGAATCGCGCCATGGCCCGCGCCGGATGGAATGGTTCGACAAAAAACTGCCAGATTTCGGGCATTGTTTCAAGCGCGCGGCGCCCTAGAGCATTGGTGTTCACCGGCACACGGCGCCAGCCGATGACGCGCAGACGCTCAACGTCTGCGGCGGCTTCGACAGCGGCGCGGGCTTCGTCGATGACGGAAGAAGGAAGAAAGGCGCAGCCGACCGCGAACAATTCGGGCAGTTCAATTCCCTGCTCTGCCGTGCGGGCGCGGAAAAAGGCCTGCGGGAGCGAAGTGAGCAAACCGGCGCCGTCGCCGCTGGCTCCATCGGCGTCCACGCCTCCGCGATGGGTGAGGCGCTCTAAAGCCGTCAAAGCAAACTGGATAATATCGTAGCTGGGAGCGCCGCCCAGGCGGGCAATGAACCCTGTACCGCAGGCGTCGTGGTCTGGGTGGCCCCAGTTGGGGTGACCACCCTCGGTCGAACGCGCTCGCGCATCCGCCGCGCTGCTGTGGCCTCGACCGTTCGGGTAGTACATACCAGTTTATTGAACGGGCGGGGGGTGGATGTACAACGCAGAATTTTGATTCTGTGAATTGATTTCTTGATAGCTGAGGGTGAGCGCCAGAAACGCTAGAACTTGGTCACTTCGGAAAAACAGAAGTCACGAACTTTCATGGCGGGCACGACCATCTCGAAAGCCTCTTCTCCGGTGGCCCGAACGGCAGGACCGAGCAGCTCGACGTTTTTGAGCATTTCAATGAGCGACTGATTGAATCGGAAGTTGCGCGCGGCGCCGGTAACCCGCCCATTCTCAACGAGAAAGAGGCCATCACGGGTCATCCCGGTCATCACCTTTTCATAAGGATCGACCTCCCGGATGTACCACAGGCGGGTCACCAGCAGCCCGCGGTCGGTGGAAGTGACCATTTTGTCCATCGACGAGTCTCCGCCGCCGAAGACGAGATTCATGGGCGCTTCCCCGTATTCATTGGGCAGCGCAAAACCGTGTCCGGTGGGCCGTTTGCCCGCGGCTTGGGCGGCAGCGCGTGAATAGACAAGATTCTTCGGAATACCGCAATCCACCAGCAATACCCGCTGACGCGGCAGCCCTTCGCCGTCGAATGGCGCGCCCTGTTGGAGTGCGTGATAAACGTCGTCGCTGATGCTGATGTTTTGCCCGAAGAGCTGCTTGGCCATGCGCTCGTTCAGGCAGGACCGTTTGTCTTCCAGGGCAGTGGCGGCGAAATCGTAGAAGAGAAACCCCACGAGATCTAACACCGCAGCAGGTTCGAGGATTACCGTGTAGCGTCCAGGCGCAAGCTCGCGGGAGTTGACGGCAAGGTGTGCTTTTTGGCAGGCTCGCGCGGCGAGTTTTTGTGGGTCGAACGCGCGAACATCTGTGGAATTGGCTTTGGCCCAGCTCGCAGCAGGGCCTTCCTGAGCCGTGATGGAAAACTCCGAGTGCGTTTCACGATAGGCCGCAAAAAGGCCTCGAGAATTTCCCACTACGGACTGGCTTTGGCCATTCGAATAGATTCCGGCGGCAACCTGGCCTTTCTTAACGGCCAAATCGCAGGCATGCCGGACGGCCCGGGCTCGTTCTTCAGCGGAGAGGGCGGCGGTCTGTTTGATGAAACGGTTCACGGCGCGATAACGCTGTTTTCCTGGCATCGGCAGAAGGCGCGGATCCTTCGGCTGGCGGTGTGCAAGAGAGAGAGAAACTTCGATCGCGGAGCGAAGCGAGTCTTCATGAATGCGATTGGTTGTGGCGCGCGCAGTGCGGCCGTCGACGACCGTGCGAATCGACACCGTCAGCCCGTGCTCGGCAACGTTTTGATGGATGGCGTTGTTGGCGAAACGCGTCAACGCGTCCGCAACTTCGTCCACATGGACTTCCGCCTCTTCGGCTCCCGTGGATTTCGCGAGACGAAGAACGGTATCGACGATTCGCCGAAGCTCGCGCTCGTGGAGAAGTTCAGCGGCTCCGGCGCTCGATGCCGTTGATACTTTCCTGTTCTGGGCGGGCGGTTTCATTGGTTCGAAAATGCCGTCCCGATGTGCACGTTGCGGAAACGCGCCGGTGCTGCCCCATGGCCGGTGCCCACGGTCTGCATAGGCTGCCCTTTTCCACAATTGGGGGTGCCCCACAGCGTCCAGTGATCGAACCTGCAGATGGCGTCGCAGGAATTCCAGAACTCCGTGGAAATTCCGCTGTAGCTGGGATTCTTCAGCATGCGGACTTTCTTTCCGCCTTTGATCTCCCAGCCGATTTCCGTTGAAAACTGAAACTGGTAGCGCCGGTCATCGATGGACCAGGAGCGATTTGTTTCCAGCAGGATTCCGTCGTGCGTGTCGGAAATCAGATCGTCGTAGTCCCATGTGCCGGGCAGTAAGCTGACGTTGGTCATGCGAATGATCGGAAGGCGGTTCCAGCTTTCTGTGCGCATCGTTCCGGAAGAGCGATCCAGGCCCACCAGGTGCGCGGTTTCGCGATTGGAAAGATAGCCGCGGAATGTGCCATCTTTGATAATGTCCGTGCACTGCGCGGGAACGCCTTCGTCGTCGTAGGCAAAGGTGCCCAGTCCCTGTCCGTGATCGAGCCGCGCGTCCGCGACCACGTTCACAATGCTCGAAGCATATTTCAGCTGGTCCAACTGATCGAGCGTCAGAAAACTCGTGCCCGCGAAATTCGCTTCCTGGCCGAGGACGCGGTCCAGTTCGATCGGATGGCCGATCGATTCATGAATCTGCAGTCCGAGCTGGCTGCCGCCGAGGATGAGTGTGCCGACCTTTTCCGGGCATTGCGATACCGAATGGAGCGCGGCGGCTTCTTCGGCGATGAGTGGCGCGTTTCTCATCAAATCGAGTGATTCAACGAGTTCGTAACCCTGCAGCGAATGCTGGCCGCCAAAACCATTAGGATATGAACGTTTTTGGATCTCCTCACCCTGAAAAGAAGTGGCGGCAATTCCGCACCCGGAAATCACTTTGCGCTGGTGAATGCGCGAGCCGATGCTCGAAGCAAACCAAGAATCGATCTTGCGGAATTGCATGTCCGTTTCCGTCAGTGTCACGCCTTTCACCTGGCGCATTTCGGCGTCGGCCGCGAGCAGCAATGCCAGCTGGGTTTCCAGGGGAATTTCGAACGGGTCCTTACGGAACGGGCTCTGCCAACTGTCCACGTAAGCCTTTTCCGGGGCAAGAACGACCTCGCTGCGTTTTGCCAGTGCCGAAGCCTTGGCGATGGAAACGGCCTGCGCCGCACAAGCCGCAAGGCCTTCGCGTGTCAAACGGTCCGTAGAGGCGAAGCCCCAAGCACCATTCGCCAGAACGCGAATGCCGAGGCCTAGCGATTCGCTCTGTGCCAGCGTGCCGACCTGGCCGTTCTTTGTCGTGAGGTCGCGCTGGCGCAGATGCATCACGCGCACGTCGCCGTAGGTAGCCCCGCGCAGCTTGGCCGTATCAAGCGCGTTTGTGCAGAGATCCCACATGCGTGTAAGTCAGACTGAAAAACCTGTCAGCAAATGCATAAGGGCGCAGCACTGTTCCGACCCGTCGGAATGCTACGCCCCGCAGAAAGATAACACCATCAAGCAGCCCGGAATGGCGGCGAGAGTTACGTGCCTTCCTGCCAGGAAGCGAGATAGCGTTCCTGCTCCGCCGTGAGCTTGTCCAGTCTGTGTCCCATCGAATCGAGCTTGAGGCGCGCGATTTCCTTATCCAGATGCTCCGGCACGACATACACCTGCGGCTTGAGATTCTTGTAGTTCGCGCGAAGGTATTCGGCGGACAGCGCCTGGTTGGCGAAGCTCATGTCCATTACCGAAGCGGGATGTCCCTCGGCGGTCGACAGATTGACAAGACGTCCTTCTGCAAGCAGGTAAACTTTGCGGCCATCCCTCAGTTGATATTCGTCCACGAGCGGGCGCACTTCGCGCTTGCCACTGGACATCTTTTCCAGCGCGGAGATGTCAATCTCCACGTTGAAGTGGCCGGAGTTGCAAACAATGGCCCCGCCCTTCATCTTTTCGAAATGCTCGCCGCGGATCACGCTCTTGTTTCCCGTCACGGTGATGTAAACGTCGCCCTCCTTCACCGCTTCGGCCATGGGCATAACTCGGAAGCCGTCCATTACAGCTTCGATGCCCTTTACCGGGTCGATTTCCGTAACGATCACGTCCGCGCCGAGGCCCTTGGCGCGCATGGCCACGCCGCGCCCGCACCAGCCGTAACCGGCAATGACTACCTTCAGACCAGCAAGCAGAACGTTCGTCGCGCGAATAACACCGTCAATCGTGGACTGCCCGGTACCGTAGCGATTGTCAAAGAAGTGTTTGGTCATCGCATCATTCACCGCAATGATGGGATACTTGAGCGTGCCGTCCTTGGCCATTGCGCGAAGACGGATCACCCCGGTAGTGGTCTCCTCCGTTCCGGCGATCACGTTTGGGACGAGCTCGGTACGCTTGGTCAACAACATGGTGACCAGGTCCGCGCCGTCGTCCATGGTGAACTGCGGCTTGTGCTCCAGCGCCGCGCTCAGGTGCGAATAGTAGGTGTCGTTGTCCTCGCCTTTGATGGCGAAAGTAGGAATGTTGTAGTCGCGATTCAGCGAAGCGGCGACTTCGTCCTGCGTGGATAGCGGGTTGGAGGCGCACAGCACCGCGTCGGCGCCGCCGTCACGCAGCGCGATCATCAGGTTTGCGGTTTCGCTCGTCACGTGCAAACAGGCGGAGACACGCAGGCCCTTCAGCGGCTGCTCCTTGACGAAGCGCTTGCGGATCGATTCGAGCACGGGCATTTGCTGTCCCGCCCATTCGATCTTGCGCTTGCCGGCATCGGCCAGCCCAATGTCCTTTACATCACCCTTTTTCAGCTCAGCGATTGCCAAAGTCTTGCTCCTCAATTGTGGATTTCGTTCGGAAGGGGAATAAACCCAACGTCCCCGGTCAAAGGCCCGCACGTGCCGGGTCTATGTTTCTCTAGTCTTGGAAGTTAGCTGCGCGCCCCGACTTCGGCAGTCGCGGCAGCCCCGAGGCCAGCGGCCTTGCGGAGAGCATCCGCGCGGTCCGTGCGCTCCCATGTGAATCCCGCGCCGCTGCGGCCGAAGTGGCCATAAGCAGCCGTGGCCTTGTAAATCGGACGGCGCAGGTTGAGCGTTTCAATGATGGCCTTGGGCGTCAGCATGAAGATTTCACGGATCAGAGCGGTGATTTTTTCTTCCGGCACATTGGCGGTGCCGAAGGTTTCCGCCATGACCGAGACAGGCTCGGCGACGCCGATGGCGTAAGCCAATTGCACCTCCGTTTTTCGCGCCAGGCCCGCGGCCACAATGTTCTTTGCGATATAGCGCGCCATGTAGCAAGCCGAGCGATCCACCTTCGAGGGATCCTTGCCGGAGAACGCTCCGCCGCCGTGACGGCTGTAACCCCCATAAGTGTCGACGATAATCTTGCGGCCGGTCAAACCCGCGTCGCCCATGGGACCGCCGATGACGAATCGGCCCGTCGGATTGATGTGATATTTGGTTTTTGGGTCCAGCATCGAGGCGGGAATAATCGGCTTAATGACGTATTCGGTGATGGCCTCACGCAGGTCCGAGTTGGAGACCTTCTCGCTGTGCTGCGTGGAGATCACCACGCAATCGACGCGGGCCGGGCGGCCGTTGCGGTACTCGATGGTGACCTGCGATTTTCCATCGGGCCGGAGAAAATCAACTTTATTGGCTTTGCGAATCTCGGAGAGGCGCTGCGTGAGGCGGTGGGCGAGTTGGATGGGCATGGGCATCAATTCTTCTGTTTCGTCGCAGGCAAAGCCAAACATCAAGCCCTGGTCGCCCGCTCCGCCGGTGTCCACGCCCATGGCAATGTCCGGCGACTGCCGCTTCACCGTGCACATGACGGCGCAGGTGTCTGCGTCGTAGCCGTACTTTGCGCGATCGTAGCCGACACCACGGATGGTACTGCGTACAAGCTCATCGTAGTTGACGTGCGCGCTGGTGGTGATTTCACCAGCGATGACCGCCACGCCCGTAGTGACAAGCGTCTCGCAAGCGACTCGCCCCTTCGGATCGTGCTTCATAACCTCGTCAAGGACGGAGTCAGAAATCTGGTCAGCAATTTTGTCCGGATGGCCCTCGGTGACGGACTCCGACGTAAATAAAAAGTTGCGTAAGGCTTCGCTCAAACGAATTCTCCTTCGTGACTTGCAGGGGAATGCACTGCTAGCATACACGCCTGATTATTCAGCTCTCTGCTAAACCCTACAAAACTACCATTCGCGCGGAGAAGAATCAACGTATTGATTCCGGCTAGCTTATTCCTGCGTCGAACGGTCGAAATCAGGCTGCCAACGGCGAATTGCTGCTTGGGAGTGGGCCAGGGCTAGGCCGCGTCTGCATCATCGTCCGGCTGGATGTCCAGCCTTCCTTTCGTCTTTTTGGCCATCAGGTAGGAGCGGATGAAGGGATCCAGATCACCGTCCATCACCCGGTCTACATCGCCCACTTCGAACTTCGTGCGGTGGTCCTTGATCAGGCGGTAAGGCTGCATGACATAGGACCGGATTTGACTGCCAAATGAAATGTCCAGCTTGCTCTCGTCAAGTTTGTCGGTGTGGGCCTGGCGCTTCTGGATTTCCAGATCGTAGAGGCGCGAGCGGAGCATCTTCATGGCCAGCTCGCGATTCTTGCTCTGGCTGCGCTGGGCCTGACAGCCCACGACGATGTTGGTTGGGATGTGCGTGATACGGACGGCGGTCTCCACCTTATTGACGTTTTGCCCACCTTTGCCACCCGACCGGAACGTGTCGACGCGCAAGTCTTCGGGACGGATGTTGATCTCGATACGGTCGTCAATTTCAGGAATTACGAAGACGGACGCAAAAGAAGTGTGGCGCCGCGCGGCCTGATCGAACGGAGAGATTCGAACCAGACGGTGAACGCCGGTTTCCCCCGCGAGAAGACCATAGGCATTTTCACCGGAAAATTGGATCGTCGCCGATTTGATGCCAGCTTCTTCTCCCGGAGTCTCATCGAGGACCGCGGCGGTCATCCCCCGGCGCTCCGCCCATCGCAGGTACATGCGAAGTAGGATGGATGCCCAATCCTGCGATTCCGTACCACCCGCGCCGGGCTTGATGGTCATGATGGCGTTGAGGTGGTCACTTTCGCCGGAGAGCAGCGTCCTCGTTTCCAGTTCGGAGACATAGCTATCCGCAGCATTGAGCTCGCGGTCCAGCTCTTTCAGCAGATCGTTTTTTTGCTCGACGTTAGTCTCTTCTTGAGCAAGGTGGATGTAGGTCTCGATGTCGCCAGAGATCGACGTGAGTTTCTCATCCGCGGCAATCTGCTCTTCGGCGCGCTTTCGCTCGCGCAGAACGCTCTGCGCAGCTTCCTGGTTGTTCCAAAAATTGAGGTCGGCGACGCGTGCCTCGAGAGCCTTCAGGCGCTCACGATACTGTGGCGCGTCAAAGATAGCTCCGCACGAGCGTAACGCGCTGATTGAGCCCTTCGTAACGATGCTGGAGATCTTCGAGGATCATGTTTTTTCTGGTAAAGCGCCCGTCAGGGACGGACGTCACTTGGCCTTTCGAAAAGTTGCCGCAACTAGAATAACGGAAACGAGCACACAGAGCCAGGCGAACCCATCCCCAAAGCGCGCGTAAATCGTTTCGTCAGTTCGAAAATCATAAGGAAGATCGATCGCGGCGCGCACATCCGGGGGGAGCGGCTCGAAGACGCGGCCGTAGGGATCGACCGAAACCGTAAAGCCATTATTCGTGGAGCGCACGATCCAGCGGCGGTTTTCCACGGCGCGCACCCGCGCCATGCGCAGATGCTGCTCGGCGGCGGCGGACCTTCCAAACCATCCGTCATTCGAAATGTTGATGAATAGCTGCGCACCGCCGGCGGCAAACCGGCGCACTTCGCCCGGATAGATCGCTTCATAGCAGATAAAGACACCGAAGCTATTCCCCTGCGGAAGCTGCCCGACAACGTACTTGTTTCCCTTGTGGAAGCCGCCGACTTCGCCGGACACACTGGTCACTACGCGATGGATCAATGGAAACGGCTCATACTCGCCGAACGGAACGAGATGGACCTTGTCGTATACGAATGTGCGCCGGCCTTGCGCATCAAACAGCAGCGCGCTGTTGTACGGCAGGAGACTGCCTTGGGGCGCCGTGTCGGACGCGTTCACCGGTGATTTCCATTCGATGGCCCCTGCCAGGAATGGGTGCCCGAAGCGGATCGCCAGTGTTGAGGCAATCTTTGCGAATTGTGAATCTTGAAACGAGAAAGGCGCGGGCGCTTCAGGCCAGACCAGAAGGTCCGGTTTTTCCGCCGCAGGGGCAAGGCTCATTCGTTCGATTTCCTCGAGGTCCTCCGCGTGCGCCGGGAACCAATCCGCGGCGTACGAGTCCACCTCCGGGAAATTGAGCTGAACGGCGCGGGCGAAATGATGAGCTTGCGCTTGGGGTACAAGTCGCGGCCCGGCCAGCGTGCCGCCCAAAAGTATCGCCGTAGCAATGGCCGCGCATGCCATGCGCCCGCGAGGCGTCAGCGTGCCGGAACTGCTCGTCCATGCGAGCAATGCGTTGAAACACGCTACGAGAAAGGATAGCCCGTAAATTCCCGTGATGGTGGTGAGCTGAACGAGGCCCAGATTGGCAGCTGCGGGATAGCCAAGCAAGTTCCATGGAAAACTAATTTCCGGCAGATGTGCGCGAACAAACTCGAACGTCACCCAGATAAATGGCGCACCTATGCATGCCAGCTCGATACTTTGAAGGGACACCCGGTGAACGGTCCAAGCAAAAGCGCCAGTGAGAATTCCCCAGGTAATGGCGATCAACAGCAAGAGGCCCCATCCACCGGCCACCGAGAGGCCGCCGTGAACGGCAAGAACCGTCGCAATCCATGGCACTGACGTTAGGACAAAAAGAAGCCCATGTAGAAATCCGCAACCAGACGCCACGCGAGCTCGCGCGCCAAACAGGGAAAAGAGAAGAATCCCAATGCAAAGCCAGGAATAGATACTCAGATAGAGACCAGTGTAGGAGAGCGAAAGCGCGGCACCAGACACGGCGCCAACTATGAGACGCAAGCCCGCAGGTATTTCCGCACCGGCCTGCACGCGAAGATAGGAGAGCCAACTGCCCCGAGGCATCAGTGCTTCACGATGGCTCTAAAACCTGCGCCCTTGAGGCCTATCCTGGCCGCGTCGGCGGCCTTCGGATCGGCGTAAGGGCCGACTTGCACGCGGTAATACTTGTCGGCATGCGGAGAAAGAACGAACGCGGGAAAGTTTTTCTTCTGCAAACGCGTCGCGAGTTCCAGCGCATCCGCTTCTTTTGTCAGCGCCGCCACCTGCAGGGTATAACTACCCCCTGGAATGGGTGGCGTGTTCAGAGTCTTCGATGAACCGCCGGAGGTTCTCGGCGGCGCGGTGGACCTCACAAGCACGGGCACGTTTTTTTGTGCTGGCGCGGTTGGAGACGCTGCGGGCTTCAGATGGTCTTCGGTTTTCTTATTGTCGCCGGCGTGATAAAACTCCCAATCCGAATTCGGCGGCGCCGCTGTGTCCGTCGGGGTGGCGGAAGGAGCGGGACTGCTGGTGCGCTTCGACCTGGCGTCCGACTTGGGAAAAACGGAATTCTCCGGCTTCTTGAAGAAATCTGTTGAGGCACGCACGGGGCTATCGTACTGGTTGCGCCCCATGACGTAGCCGAGCGTAAAAAACACGCCCGAAAACAGCAGCATCAGCATGAACAGGCCGATAACATGCCGGCTTTCGAGCACACGCTCTCCGACGCCCCCTCGTTTTCCGCCAGAAGCCATGCTTATTTCTGCGGCCCCCCTAAATTCTTAGTCCACTGATTAATGATATCGATAGGCAAGGGAAACACAATCGTTGTGTTCTTCTCGACACCTATCTCCGTCAGCGTCTGCAAGTAACGGAGCTGGATTGCGGAAGCCTGCGTGGCCAGAACTTTCGCGGCATCCGCGAGTTTCTGTGAAGCTTCGAACTCTCCTTCAGCGTGAATGATTTTTGCGCGGCGCTCGCGTTCGGCCTCCGCCTGCTTTGCGATTGCACGCTGCATCTGTTCGGGGATGTCGACCTGTTTCACCTCGACTTTGGAAACCTTGATGCCCCAAGGTTCGGTGTCTGTGTCGAGTATGATCTGGAGCTTGGCGTTGACCTTATCGCGCTGCGAGAGTATTTCATCGAGTTCAAACTGCCCGACGACACTGCGAATGGTCGTCTGCGCGAGCTGCGAAGTCGCATACGTGTAGTTCTGAACCTGCGAAAGCGCCTGGTTGGCGTCGACCACGCGGAAGTAGCAAACCGCATTGACCTTCACTGAAACGTTGTCTCGCGTGATGATGTCCTGTGGCGGAACGTCGAGCGTCTCAATCCGCATGTTGATGCGGTAGAGTGTTTCAATGGGCCAAAAAACAAGATTTATGCCGGCGCTTTTTGCCTCGGGTATCAATCGCCCGAGCCGAAGTACCACGCCCCGCTCCCACTCCTTGATGATGTACAGCGAATTCCAAAACCAGATGAGCCCGAGGCCCACGATCAACGCCATCCCGATGAAACTGATCTCCATCTTCTCCTCCTGAAGGTAAGAATTCTTATTTCGCTGCCGAGACAGCCACACCGGCCGGCTCAACGTAAAGCTTCAATCCCTCGATACGCAAAACCATGACGGTCTCGCCTTCCTGCACGGGCCGCGAAGCTTCGGCCCGCCAGAGTTCGCCATGCACGCGAACCATGCCCTCAGCTCCTGCGGACAGCCGCGCAACCGCGACGCCCCGCGCTCCGATCAGCTCTTCCTTTCCCGTCGACGTTTTCCATTGCCGCGACCGCAAAACCAGCCGCATCAGAAATACGGCTAGCACCGCGAAGGGCAGCGTCCCTGCCAGCGCCACTCCTACACTCACTCCTCCGGAAGTAAGTGGCGAGCGAATCAGAAAGATCGCGCCCAGAAACATCGACACAACTCCCCCGAAGGCCAGTATGCCGTGACTTGGAGCCTTAGCTTCAAGAATGAAAAACGCCAGGGCCAGCGCAATCAGGAACAGACCCGCAAGATTCACAGGCAGAAAATTCATGGCGTAAAGCGCGAGAATCAAGCAGATACCACCGATAACACCCGGAGCGATCACTCCCGGATGCGTGAATTCGGTATAGAGGCCAAGAACACCAAGAATCAGCAGCACAAAAAAAGCGTCGGGCTGGACGATGCGCGCCAGAAACTTCTGCCGCGCCGAGAGTGCAAAGGGCGTTCGCACCGGACTCTTCAGGACCAATGGCACCTGCGTTCCGTCGAAGCGCTTGATTGTTCGCCCATCCAGTTGCCGTAACAAATCATCGGGCGAGCTCACAATCAAATCGATCATTTTTCCATCCAGTGCCTCTTTCTCGGTAAAGGCTTTCGACTCGGTAATGGCTTTTTCCGCCAATTCCGGGTTGCGGCCGCGCCGGTCCGTGAAACTCCGCAGAAACGCCATCGCATCCTGGTTGATCTTCTTTCGAAAAACTTCATCAATTTGCTGAGGGAATCCCCCGATCGCGATGATGGGCGAAGCCGCGCCTGCATGTGTGCCGGGAGCCATGGCGGCAATGTCCGCGGCTAGAAGAATATAGAAACCCGCCGACGCGCCGCGCGCACCGGTCGGTGAAACATAAACGGCCACCGGCACAGCTGAGGCCAGGATGTGCTGGATCATGTCCTTCATCGAATCGCTGAGCCCGCCCGGCGTATCCATGGTGATCAGAACCAGCGCGGCGTGGCGCCGCGCCGCGTCGGCAAGTCCTTCGTCGATGTACGTGGCCAAGATAGGCTCCACTTCGCCATCAAGACTAAGCTCCAGAACGACGGAAACGGACGAGTGCTGGTCCGCCGCAACCGCAGGCATCAGCAAGAAAACTACGGCAGCACCCAGGACACAAAAAAGGAAGGGGGCGGCAACAAATGCGGATCGCCAGGGATAAAAGGAGCGCTTCATTTTATGCCACCAATCGCTCATTCGGCACCTCCGCCTGGTTTTTTCTCGGTTGGCTTGGAGTTCTGCAGGTGTTCAAACAGTTGCTTGGCTTCTGCATAGTTCGGCGCCAGCTTGAGCGCTTTCTCGAGTTCCGCCCGCGCGAGATCCGGCTTCTTCTGTTCGAGGTAGATTCTCGCCAGCATCGTTCGCACTACCGCGGAATCTCGCGCTACCAGCGAAGCCTGCAATTCCTTCACCGCATCATCCAGCTTGCCCTGGCGGCGGTCAATTTCCGCAAGCCCGCGGTGCGCGGCGCCGCTGCTGGGATCATCCGCAAGAACAGCACGAAATTCCTTCTCCGCAGCATCGGCGTGTCCCGCGGAGAGTTCCTGCCGACCGCGCCGAATGCGCGTTGCAGGTGTGTCGCTCGAAGCAGCGGAAGCAGCGGAAGCAGCCGCGCTCGCAGGAAGCTCCGCCGATTCAATCTCCGCGTGAAGAGCCGTTACGTCGAGCTCGGTCTTGACGCGATTCAGCCGCGCCAGCGTTTCGTTCTTCGCGTCCAGGTGAATCGCCGGGAGTCCGTTGGGGCCAAAGGTTTCGTTCGCCGCCTCGCGTTCCTGGTCGGCCTCGGTTATGTTGCCGGCTTTTTCCAGGGACAGTATCAGCAGCGCCCGGTCTTCCGAGTTATCCGGCTCGCGCTCCGCGGCTTCGCGGAAATACGCCGCCGCAGCGGCGGCATCGTTGGTCTGTAACGCAAGCAGGCCAAGATTGAAGGCATAGTCGTCTTCGTCGGGATCCAAGTCGGCCGCGCGGCGAAAATCGGCTTGCGCCGCAGCCGTCTTGCCCTGCCGTGCCCGCGCAATCGCCAGGTCATTCAGAATTTCCGGCAGGTCCGCTGTGGCGACCCTGTTGTTCTTCAAGGCCTCCTGCAACGAAATGAACACTTCCTCCGCGTGATCGGGCTGACCAAGCAGAAGCCGGCAAACGCCCGTCGCGAAGAACGCTTCCACATAGCGATCGTGAGCTCTTGGCACCTTGGCGTACCACAGGAGCGCGGAATCGTAGTCGTGCCGCAGGAAATAAGCTTCCCCCAACGCGAAGTCGGGTTCCGGCCATTCCGGCTCCAGACGCGCCGCTTCCCGCAGTTCCCGCAAACGTGCATCATCCTCGCTGGCCAGCACGCCGCGAATGTAATGTTCAAATGCATCGAGACGCAGCGGACGCTGGCGTTTTGTGAACTCCGCGAGACTCAGCGAATAATTACGATCGTATGCGGAGAGCATTCGCCACACCAACCGGGAGTGCAGGTCCATAAGCGAATCCAACTTACCGGTTTCCCGCAACGCCGGCAGCAGTCGCGCCGGACTCACCTTTAGCATCCGTGACTCGATGGTGAGCGACGTCCCGTCCACCGAAAACCGGCCAAAAACCACAAAATCCGCGTCGAGGTCTTCGGCAATATGAAGCATGGTCGCGCGGCTCAGTTTCGAAGAACGCGGCAGGCCATACCGTTCCAGTTCGACAAGCCGCCCGGCGTGCGAATACACCTGCTCGCCGGCTCCCGACAGCCGCTGGATAGTCAACTCCTCCAGGCCCTCACCCAGCCAATCCAATCGTGGAGATGCGCCGGCATTTTCAAACGGAAAAACCAGATAGATCCCGTGTTGATAAGCTGCGGCAGTTCCCGCGCGCGGAGAGGGAGCGGGTGGTTGCGCGGCAACCGAAGTGGTTTCAAAAACGACGACGACGGAGAGTAAAACCAGATAACGCGCGCTGAGGAAAGGGCGCCCCATGTCTGTTGCATTGTAACAGACGCAACCGCACGTTTCGCGGTGGACGTGCGGATCGAAATCGGTTCAGGGTTGCGTGCCGCCGGGGGACTTGGGAGTAAGAACTTCTTGCATCGCTGGATCTTTCAGGGCCGCTGCAAAAGAGGGGTCGGTCTTCACGGCCGACAGCTCTTTGTAGCCTTCGTCCTTGGCCTTTCGCAGGTAAATCAGACAACGCTCCAGGTTGCCGGCTTCCGCGAACGACTTGGCAAGCAGGAAATAGAATCGCCCCCGGTCACCCACAGAGCGGTCCTGCAGAATCGACCCGCTTCTCGAGCTATTGTGCTCGAACAGCTGTGGATCCAACGCCAGCGCTTGACGGAACGAGGAGATGGCCTGCTGGTATTTTTTTTCGCCAAAATACGCATAGGCAAGGTTGCTGTGGAGGACGGCCATGTCGCTACGAATGGTGATCGCTCTTTGATACGCCTTGATGGCGCGGCCGTACTTCTTCCGCTGATACCAAATTGTCCCGATGTTGTTTTGCGCATCGGCGTAGGAAGGATCAACCTTCGACGCACGTTCGTAATACTTTAGCGCCGCCCCCAGAGCTGCCTGTTGGTGCAGCGCAATTCCGAGCTTATTCAGATACACCGGATTCTGGGGGTTCTGATCCGCAAGCCGCTTGTAGGAAAGGGCCGCCTCTCGATAGTCTTTGCGCGCCATGTAAAGATCGGCAAGCTGCTCGTCGGTGAGCTCCGGCTTCACGACGATGACGGAAGACTCCGCCGGGGATTGTGGTTGCGACTGCCCTAACCGGGGCGCCACCGGAACACCCGGGGTCTCAACGAAAGTCTGTCCTGCAGAGGACCTGGAAAGCGTGAAGAGGAGAACGATTGCTGGAAACGCCATTCTAATGCTGGTCATGGCGAATCTCCCTTCTCCGGCTTAGGCTTAGCCTTGTCGGGGTCCTTCTTCTTACCCCCAAAGATACCAAAAATCTTCTGTAAAGGATTCTTTTTCTTTTCGCCGGATTGCGCTGAAGTATCAACAGGGGCTTGGCCGGTTGCCTGGGGCGGCCGATTGGGATCATAGGGGGTGACTGGCTGACCATTGGCATCCGTTTTCGGCGTTTTGGGCTCGCCCCCAAAGACTCGGGAGAGGATGGAACCCGCCGAAGTGAACAGGTTATGGCTCCCATGGACCTCGCAGTATACGGTCGGTGCGGAGCCTACCACATAGACCTCTTCCCGCGTCGCTGGACAATTGGCCGTGGCGAGCTGCAGGGTGTCCGGATCAATCAACACGGATTGCACTCCATCCGGCATCGCAAAATCCTTCACATCCCGGTACTGTGCGAGGGCCGTGGCACGGGTCATGAAGTCCGCCCAGATGGGTGCCGCTACTACACCGCCTGCAAGTCCAATGTCGCGATTGTCATCGAAGCCAATCCAGATCACGCAGAGTAGATTCGAGGTGAATCCCGCGAACCATCCGTCGCGAGACGTCCCGGTCTTTCCCGCGGCGGGGAGTGTGAAGCCGCGCGCGCGGACGCTCGCGCCCGTGCCCCGGTTCAGAACATCCTTGAGCAGGCTGTCGACTAAGAATGCCACTCGTGGATCCAGCGCCAAGTGCGTCTGCGGCGTGAACTTCTCGAGCGGCGTACCGTCCGCATTGACAACGATGCGCAGAAACTGCGGCTCCGCGCGCGTCCCCATCGTGGCAAATGTCGTGTAACCGGCGGCGACATCGATAGGCGTCATTTCATACGCGCCGAGAGCGACAGATGGTGTCGGCTGAATGTTCATGCCCAGGCCCATTTTCCGTGCGACTTGCACGACTCGACCGTAGCCGATGAGTTCGGCGACTTTGACGGTCGCGACGTTGAGAGAATTCGTCAGCGCGTCGCGCACCGTGACGCGCCCCATGAATCTTTCATGGTAGTTATCCGGCGTGTATTCCTTGCCGTCGAATTCAAACGTCGTGGGCTCGTCGTCAATCGTCGTGGCAGGAGTGATGACGGGCTGCACGCCGTCAACGGCATTGTCGAATGCCGCGGCATAGACGAACGGTTTGAACACTGAGCCGGGCTGGCGGTGCGCCAGCGCATGATTCAGCTGGCTCTGCCCGTAATCACGCCCGCCGATGACGGCCTTGATTTCCCCGGTCCGAGGATCCAGCGCGACCAGCGCCGCTTGCGCCTGCGGGATCGGCTCGGTACTTCCCTTCTTGGCCTGCTCGCGCCGCCACTTGTCGTACTTCTTCGCCAGAAGCAAGTCCACATTCTTCATCCCCGCATCGACGGCGGCGGCCGCGGCACGCTGCAGAACGGGATCAAGCGTCGTATAGACGCGGAAATTCGCGCTCAGCAATTCGTTCTCGGAATACTTGTCCAACAGATGGTCTTTCACCATGTCGACGAAATAGGGGGCTTCACTCCCCGAAATCGAGGTCCGGATAATCTTTAGCGTGGCGCGCTTGGCATCCTGGACGTCCTCCGCGCTGATGTATTTGTTGTCGAGCATCTGCGTCAGCACACGGTCGCGAGCCTGCACTCCGCGCTCCGGGTGACGGTCAGCGGACGAATAATAATTTGGCGCGCGAATAATTCCCGCGAGGTAGGCGCATTCCGGCAACCCCAGTTGTCTCAAATCCTTTCCGAAGTAGGCCACGCTGGCTTCCGAGAATCCGCGAATGCCAAAGCTCCCGCGGTTGCCCAGGTAAACTTCGTTGGCGTACAGCTCGAAAATTTGCTGCTTGTTGAAGCGTTGCTCGAGCTCGATCGAAATCATGGCTTCGGAGAGCTTCCGCCGCCAGTTGCGATCGGTCGACAGAAAGAACGTGCGCGCCACTTGCATCGTAATGGTGCTGGCGCCCTGATAGTGCTGGCTGCTGTGCCGCACGTCGGCCCACGCCGCCCCCACGATGCGGATGAAGTCAAAGCCTCCGTGCTCGAAGAAGCGCTTGTCCTCGGCAGAAAGAATCGCGTCCACCAGCATTACCGGCAAGTCTTCATAGCGCACTGGCCGCCGCTTCTCACGCGCGCTGTCGAAAAGATTGGTAATGAGTTCCGGTTCGATTTCCGCGGTATCCAGTTCTCCGCCGCCGGCAAGCGGTTTGATGGATCGAATGCTCTTTCCCCGGAATTGAACCGCCAAAGCATTGTTCCCTGCGAAATAGGAAAGTTTCGAAGGCCGGATATCGACGGTATTCTCCTGCGCTGTGAATTGGCCAATGGCGTTTGCATCCTGGATCGGACGGTATCCCACGCGGGTGAGATACGCGGTTAGATCTTCCGGTCCCCAGGCTTGACCTGCCGAGATGTGTTCCGGCGCGGAGAAGATCTGCGTGGTGTTCTGCAGCACGTTACCGGAGAGTCGCGCATCGATCATGCGCGAGTACTTGACGTAGTAGTAGATGAAAACTCCGCCGGCGGCCAGAAACGAGGCGAAAACAGTGCCCAGGATCGTCAGGCCGATGGTTGAAGTAAAGAATCCCTTTTGAACGCGGATGCGCAAGTCTTAACTCCCGAGGGCTGAACTCTTATTGTCTCGCAAGACCGCACTCTGGGAAAGGCGATCCTGGTTGCCAACAAAGCGGGCAACCGCGGCAGCGATAACTCAGAAGAGGGCCTTATTCTCGCTGGACGGAGAAAAATGAAGATCCATGTGGTAGAAGAGCAAGTCCACAGGGATCGTGTATTCCGTCGATATCTTCACGACGGAATTCGTGGCCAATACCTTGATGGCGTCGCGCTTCACAGGAAGTTCCAGTTCCTGCACGATCTTGAAAACATTGTCGCGAATCTGATCTTCGGTGTAGCGATTCACCACCGCGAAGCGCGCCTGTTCCAGCATCTTGTCCGTGAGCTGATAGTTCGAAACATAGATAGGCACAATCTTGACCGCGGAATAGATGATGAGCAGCAAGATCACCAGGTAAATGATGGCCTTGAGCTTGCCCTCTCCCCGTTCGGAGCGGCGGTGCAGTGGCGCGCGACGATCTCGGAAATGCACTAGATTCGTCTCCCCCGGTCCGTTCGTGCCACAGTAAGCGCGCGGCGCGAACGGCGATGAGTGCTCCCTTAACTTCTCAAAGTTAGCACCTGCTTGAACGAGTGTCGAGAAATTGGCGAGGGACATGTTCCCGGAGAGAAATGGGCCTAGTAGGCCCGGGCGAAGATCGCGCGGGCAGCGGCGGGCTGGGCGCAGTAAACGCAACTCCCGCTTCCACCCTCCTGTTCCAGCGGAATACAGCGCATGGTGGCGCGGGTTTCTTCCTTGATTTTGGCCTCGCAATCGGCACTCCCGCACCAGAAGGAGTAGGCAAAGCCATTCTCGACGGCCTTCTTCAGGTCGTCGTAGGTCTGGGCATCGCGAGTGTTGCTCTTGCGGAAAGCCAGCGCTTTGTCGTGAAGCGATTGCTGGATTTCCGCCAGCAACCGCTCGATGGAAGCAGGCAAGTCGGCAAGTGAGGAGCTGATCTTTCCTTCCCGGCCAGGGCGGTCGCGACGCGCCAGCACGGCGGCTTGTTTGGCGACGTCCTTGGGTCCCAGTTCCACGCGCAGCGGGACTCCCCGCATCTCCCAGTCATTGAATTTCCAGCCGGGGCTCTGACCTTCGCGTTCATCGAGAGTCACACGGATGTTGGCTTTTATCAGCTCGGCCTTCAGTTTGCGCGCAGTGTCGAGGACGGACACCTTCTCTTCGTCCGTCTTGAAGATGGGGACAACCACAACCTGACAAGGCGCAAGCTTCGGCGGGAGGACGAGGCCCTGATCGTCGCCGTGGACCATGATAATGGCCCCAATGATGCGTGTGGAGAGCCCCCACGATGTCGTCCAGCAATGCTGCAGCTGCCCGTTCTGGTCGAGGTATTTGACCTCGAAGGCTTGGGCGAAATTCTGTCCCAGAAAGTGCGACGTGCCTGACTGAAGCGCCTTGCCGTCGCCCATCATCGCTTCGATGGAGTAAGTCACGTCGGCACCGGCGAATTTCTCGGCATCGGATTTTTTCCCGGGGATCACCGGAATCGCCGCGTCGTTTATCGCAAAATCCGCATAGATGTCCAGCATCTGGCGCGTCTCCGCCTCGGCCTCTTCGCGCGTCGCGTGCGCGGTGTGACCTTCTTGCCAATAAAACTCCAGCGTTCTGAGGAAAAGTTTCGTGCGCAATTCCCAGCGAACCACGCTGTTCCACTGGTTCATCAGTACGGGCAAATCGCGGTAAGACTGAATCCACTTCGACCACATATGGCCGATAATGGTCTCCGATGTGGGGCGGATGACCAGGGGTTCAGCGAGCTCCTCGCCACCGCCAATAGTGACAACCGCGAGCTCCGGCGAAAATCCCTCCACGTGATGCTTCTCCTTGTCGATGAAGCTGCGTGGAATGAGCATCGGGAACGCCACGTTTTGATGGCCGGTGGCCTTGAAGCGACGGTCGAGCGCTTGTTGAATGTTTTCCCACAAAGCCCAACCGTAAGGCCGCACAATCATGCAGCCGCGCACCGGTGCGTAATCAGCTAACTGCGCCTTGACGACCAGTTGGTTGTACCACTCGGAAAAATCTTGTGCGCGAGTAGGAAGCTTTTCTTCGGCCATGCAGCGGTTTGTCCGTTCTCCTCGTCACGCGCAGTGGCGAAGACACTTCTTGCTCCGGGGATGACTCACCAGAACCGCCAGCGATGAAGAAAAATCGTGCCGCGTGAACTCAAAAGCGTATCGGAGGCGCCGCGATGTGTCAACGAAACGAATAGCAAATGTAATGGCGTCTAGAGTCGCGTAGTTACGAAGGTCCGGCGCGAATGATGGCGCTCCGGCGCGGCGGCCACAGCGGATTGGGCTTGGTCCTGGGGAAGGCCGGTTGCCCAGGGCGGGGGGACAAATCCCCGCCCGGGAAGAAACCGCTGTCCACCATGCAAACATCAGGAACGATGCCGCGGTAAGACCAATGGCTGGCTCGACAGCACGGTAGGATTGCTGATCATCCTTGCAGATGGCGCCATTCCCATTGAACTAGCGGAACGGAGGACACTCGCGCATGCCATCGACAAATCCAGGCGCGGCAAGTGAGTTCGGGTCTTCGACAAGCGCACCAGCCAAAATCGGTGGTGCTCCATTCAGCGAACCAAGCTGGCAACCGGAAACATCTCGCCGTCCACGATGATGAAGGAGCTGCCCCACGCATTCGCGCCGAGTCTGTTGGGCGACCGGCGACGCGGATAACTTTTATGGCGCACGCCGTCTCTTGCCCGTTCCAGCATGGAGGAAAGATTTCAGAGCTTTATTGGTAGTCCAGTGAGACGCCTAACTGCTGCTGATTCTGGCCTAGGTCAAGTATTGCTTCGTTTCAGCCGCTCCTGGCAGGACTGCGTTTACGTCCGAGGTCGTCTCCATCACGGCCTTGCCCACCCACTCACAAGGAATTACTATCTCACTCGTTCTGAACGGACGCTTCCAGGCCGTGTCCGGCCAGCGATGCTCGATGAAGGAGAAATCACGCTATGAAACGCATCACCTTGATTTCCTTGCTGGTTCTTTGCACAGCGCAAGTCACTTCGGCACAAGATTGGGCACGCGCGACGCTCGAAAAATCTTCGCGCCACCGCGAATGGGTCACCGTTAAGCACGATGGCCGCTCGGTAGAAACATTTGTCGTTTATCCCGAATCGAAGGGCAAGACTCCCGTGGTTCTGATCATCCATGAAATTTTCGGCATGACCGACTGGGTACAGGATCTGGCGGATCAGGTGGCCGCGGCGGGCTACATCGCGGCCGCTCCCGATCTTCTGTCCGGCATGGGCCCGAACGGCGGCCGCAGCAGCGATTTTGCGGAAGGCAAAACGATGGAAGCCGTAAGCCACCTGAATCCCGACCAGGTGACCGCGGATTTGAATGCCGCGGCGGATTATGCGCTGAAATTCCCCGCTTCGAATGGCAAGCTCTTTGTTGGCGGCTACTGCTGGGGTGGCAGTCAAACATTCCGGTTCGCGACCAACCGCGGTGACCTGGCGGCCGCTTTCGTCTTCTACGGCGGGCCGCCGGAGAAGGAGGCGATGGCGCGCATCAAAGCGCCAGTCTACGGCTTCTATGCTGGGAATGATGCACGCATCGACGCCACCATCCCAGATACCATCACTCAAATGAAGGCGGCCGGCAAAGCGTATGACCCGGTAACTTACGACGGCGCCGGACACGGCTTCATGCGCGCCGGCGAAGCCCCCGATGCAAAAGAGGCCGACAAGAAGGCCCGCGCCGACGCTTGGGTGCGCTGGAAGAGCCTACTCAGCGGCAGCAAGTAATGCCAGCGATGGTGCGCGGCTACGCCAAGGAAAGTCGAACTCGGCCCGAACGAGAGGGCGTTCCTCTGAGCTTCAGCCAAAGTGGGCACGTTGCGCGACCTGAGATAGGACTTCAGCGGGCATAGCGATAGAACAAACCGAAGAAAAAAGAGAGCAGCCTTATATCCCCGGCCTGAACGCCGGGGCTTTACGGCTAGGACAGGTAATCAAGGAAGGCAGCGCGCGTGCAACGGAATCGTAAAGAGTCCGGTATTCGAAGCTATGCAGGGCCCCGTAACTGCTGCCCCACGGCGAGACAAGGGCGGAGCGTATCAGCTCTGCTTTTGTTCTAGTTCTGCCCAGCGCGTGTACAGGTTATCCACCAGTTTCTGGGCTTCGTCCAATTGAGTCCAAGCATTCTGGAGGTCGACACGATTGCTGGTGATCGCAGGATCATCGAGCGCGCCACGCTTGGTGTGCAGTTCCCTCTCGGCCTCAGCGATGCGGCTTTCCATGTTGTCGAACTCGCGGGACTCTGAATAGGAGAGTTTCCTTCTTGTGGCGGCAGGCCGACCCTGGACTGCAGTTGCTTGCGGGCCGCGGTTTCCGTCCCCCGCTTTAGAAGCAACTTTGGACGGCCGTAATCGTTGCCAGGCTTCCCACTGTGCGTAATCGGCAAAGCGCTCCGCGCTTCCCTGGCCATCGAGCCCAACAACCACGGTTGATACGCGGTCCAGCATGAATCGATCGTGCGTGACCAACACCAGCGCCCCGGGGTATTCGACCAGGCTCTCTTCCAGAATCTCCAGTGTGGGGATATCCAGGTCGTTGGTCGGCTCGTCCAGCAGGAGAAGGTCCGCAGGTTGAAGCATCAATTGTGCGATCAGCACGCGGGCCCGTTCACCCCCGGAAAGCCGGCCAACCCGCTGGTTCAGACTTTCCGCCGAAAAAAGAAATCGTTCGGCCCACGAAGCGACGTGGATGACGCGATCCTGATAAATCACCGCGTCGCTGTCCGGGGCAAGCGCCCGGCGCAAAGTCACATCGGGATCGAGTTCGCGATTCTGGTCGAAGTACACAATTCGCAATCCCTCGGCGCGGCGAATTTTGCCTGACGCTGGCTTGATGTCTCCGTGCAGCAAGCGTAGCAAGGCGGTTTTGCCGCTGCCGTTTGGACCGACCAGCCCCATTCGCATTCCGGACGTCACGCTGAAGTGAATGTCTTTGAAGAGTGTGCGACCGCCGACGTCGAAGGAAATTCCCTCCAGGGTGATGAGCTGTTTGGTCTTCCGGTTCGTCGGGGAGAAATCGATTTCGGCACTGGACGTGCGGCTGCGAGCGTTCATCTCGGCGAGCTCGCCGATCATCTCGTGTGCTTTGTCAATGCGCGCCTTCGCCTTCGTGGCGCGGGCCTTGGGTCCGCGGCGCAGCCATTCGAGCTCGGTGTGAACGCGGTTCTCGAGCGACTCCTGCCGCTTTTTCTGCGCATGCAGGTACTCTTCCTTGGCTTCAAGGAATGCGCTGTAGTTTCCGCCAACGCGGAACGCACCATCCGGATAGGCCCGGTTGAGTTCTACCATTTCATTGGCAGCGTTTTCCAGAAAGTAGCGGTCGTGGCTGACCACCACGCACGCGAACGCAGCGTTCTGAAGAACGGATTCGAGCCATTGAATCCCCGCGAGGTCCAGATGGTTCGTAGGCTCGTCCAAGAGCAGGATGTCGGGCGCCTGAACCAAGGCTTCGGCGACGGCGAGCCGCTTGCGCCATCCGCCTGAGAGCGTCGCGGCGTGCGCATCAAGATCCGTAAAGCCCGCGCGGCCCAGTGTTTCGGCAAAACGCGAGGCTCGCTCGGCTTCGGGAACGGCGGCGCGTTCGAGAGCAGTCTCAATGGCAGAACGAATCGTCACGCCCGGCGCAAACTGCGAAATCTGGGCGACGGCACTGAGCCGCGTACCCTTGCGAACCGCCACTTCTCCGCTGTCCGGTTTGACGCGACCGATGAGCATCTCCAGCAGCGTCGACTTACCCGAACCATTCGGCCCAATCACGCCGATGCGGTCCCCTTCAGAAACGGTAAACGAAATGTTCTGGAAGAGCGGTGTGAGACCGTATCTCTTCGACAGTCCTTGCGCGCTTATGATCGGAGGCAATTTTCTCGGCCTTCTCCTGTACATAGTTTAACCTTGAGAGTCATTGCTGTGGAAACTCAGAAGGCCGCCGGTTCCGGCTCAAGTGAGACTCACTCTTGAAGCGCAACTTTGACACGTTGGTCCTTGGCGCTGGAGCCGCTGGACTCCTCTGCGCAATCGAGGCCGGCAAACGAGGGGGTCGTATCGCCGTGCTCGAGCATGCCGATCGCGTCGGCAAGAAAATCCTGATCTCCGGCGGCGGGCGCTGTAATTTCACCAACATTTATTGCCAGCCGGAAAATTTCATTTCTGCGAACGAGCACTTCGCAAAATCCGCGCTGGCGCGGTACACGCCAGCGGATTTCATCGCACTGGTCGAAAAGCATCGCATTCCTTACCACGAAAAGACGCTCGGGCAACTCTTCTGTGAGCGTTCCGCCGAGGACATCACCGAATTGCTGGAATCGGAGTGCCGGGCGGCGGGAGTGCAGATTTTTCTGCAGAGCCGAATCCGGGAAGTGCAGCGCACCACGGAGTTCATGGTGTGCACCGAATCCGGCGAATTTCGAGCCCCGGCCCTCGTCGTGGCCACGGGCGGACTTTCGATTCCCAAAATGGGTGCGACGCCGTTCGGATACCAGTTGGCGCGTCAATTCGGATTAAGAATCGTGGAGACCAGACCCGCGCTAGTGCCGTTCGTCCTGGCCGACAAAGATCGCCGCCGATACTGCGACTTGGCGGGCCTCTCGACCGAAGTAGTCGCGAGGACCAATCATCACTCCTTCCGCGAAAAAATGCTGATCACCCACCGCGGTTTGAGCGGGCCAGCGATCCTGCAAATCTCCTCCTATTGGCAGAAGGGGCAATCTATCCAGATCGATCTCGCTCCGCAACGCGAGATCACTGCAGTGATTCGCGCATCGAAAGCTCGTAATCTAGGCGCGGCGCAAAAGGCGTTTCACGGAATTCTGCCGAAGCGTCTCGCCGAACGCTGGCTGGAAAACTATGCCCCCGCCGCCTGGACCAATGATGCGCTGACGAAATTGGAGAAGCAGGTACACGAGTGGATGATC
>Ga0209689_1000068_pt1 | contig 51270 bp, 43 predicted proteins | sample GraSoiAngelo_149_FD_187119 | JGI IMG/M metagenome (GOLD analysis project Ga0209689, IMG submission 187119) | Grasslands soil microbial communities from the Angelo Coastal Reserve, California, USA - 14_1009_09_30cm (SPAdes) (version 2) | ecosystem: Environmental > Terrestrial > Soil > Grasslands ... | reverse complement strand
CATCATCACCAGGATCGCCACCACGATGGCGGCCACCATGACGGGCAGCTCCCTCACCAGCCCCACCGCCGTGAACACCGAGTCGAGCGAGAACACGATGTCGATGAGCCCGATCTGCACAATCACCGCCAGCAGCTGGACACGCGGACGCGCCCGGCCGGCATCCGGGGCCGGCCCCTCGAGCGTCTGGTGGATCTCGAGCACGCTCTTGGCGAGCAGGAACAGGCCGCCGAGCAGCAACACCACATCCCGCCCCGAGAAGCTCCGGCCGGCGAGCTGCAGCCAGGGTTGCACCAGACGCGTGAGCCACACGATCGAGAACAACAGGACGATGCGCGTCAGCATCGCCAGCGCGAGTCCGCCAAGGCGCGCCCGGTGCTGCAGCCGCGCCGGCAGCCGCTGTACCAGGATGGAGAGGAAGATGATGTTGTCGATGCCGAGGACGATCTCGAGGAGCGCGAGCGTGATGAACGCCACCCAGCTCCGCGGATCGGCGATCAGCGCGAGGTCCGGCACTGCCCTTGCCGCCCTCTTCGCCCGCTACGGCAGCTGATCGAACGCCGCCTTCTTCACCGTCGGGAACACGTGCTCGGCGGTCAGCCCGAAGTCGAGCGCGATGGCGCTCGAGATGTAGATCGAGGAGTAGGTGCCGGCGATGATCCCGATCAGCAGCGCCGCCGAGAAGCCCTTGAGCACCGGTCCGCCGAGGAAGAGCAGCGCGACTACGACGATCGAGGTGACCACCTTGGTCATGATGGTGCGCGAGAGAGTCTGGTTGATCGACTGGTCGAGCACCACGTCGGGTGGCGAGCGGCGGTTGGTCTCGAAACGCTCGCGGATCCGGTCGAAGACCACCACCGTGTCGTTCAGCGAGTAGCCGACGACGGCGAGGATCGCCGCCACCACCGCCAGGTCGAAGGGCAGCTGCGTGAGCGAGAAGAAGCCGATCACCAGGATCGGGTCGTGCATGACGGCGAGGATGGCCCCGAGGGACAGCCTCCAGGTGTGGAAGCGGACGGCGATGTACAGGAAGATCAGCAGCAGCGTGAAGAACAGCGCCCACATGGCGCTCACCTTGAGCTCGCTCCCCACCTGCGGTCCGACCACAGCCAGCTGCACCACCTGCGCGCTCGGCTCGATGCCGGTCAGTACCGCCTCGAGCCGCGAGCGGAGCTCGGTCGCCGTCAGCTTGGGGTCCGGCGGCAAGCGGATGGCGATGTCGCGGGAAGAGCCGAAGTTCTGTACCTGCGGCTCGCGAAAGCCCGCGGCGCTGAGGCGCTTGCGCACCTCATCGACGTTGGCGGCGTGCTGGAAGCGCGCCTCGGCGCTCACGCCTCCGGTGAAGTCGATGGTGAGGTTGAGGCCGCGCGTGAAGAACGACGCCAGCGCCACCACCATGAGCACGGCGGAGAGCGTGTACCACACCTTGCGCGTGGCCATGAACGGGTAGCTGGTCTGATGGCTGAAGAATTCCACTTGAGAGTCCTCGAGGCTGCGGTTTGCGCCGGGGGGCGGTGTGCTGCGCCCCTTTAGATCGACAGACGGGCGAGCTTGCGCCGCCCGCCGTACATGAGAGTGAGGAGCGCGCGACTGCCCATCAGCGAGGTGAACATCGAGGTCGCGATGCCGAGGGTGAGCACCACGGCGAAGCCGCGGATGGGACCCGTGCCGAACACCCACAGCACCACGCCCGCGATCAGCGTGGTGATGTTGGAATCGGCAATCGCCGAGAACGCCTTCTCGAAGCCGGCCCGGATCGCCGCCTGCGGCGTGACCCCCTTGCGCAGCTCCTCGCGGATGCGCTCGTAGATCAGCACGTTCGCGTCCACCGCCATGCCGACGGTGAGGATGATGCCGGCGATCCCCGGAAGCGACAGCGAGGCGCGCATCATCGACAAGAGCGCCGTCAGCAGCACCACGTTCGAGAGCAGCACCGCATCCGCCACGAGACCAAAGGTCTTGTAGTAGATCGCCATGAACACGAACACGCCCGCCATGCCGACGATGAGCGCCGTCACGCCCTTGTCGATGTTGTCGCGGCCGAGGCTCGGCCCCACCGCGCGCTCCTCGATCGGATAAAGCGGGATGGCGAGCGAGCCCGAGCGCAGCAGCAGCGCCAGCTCGCGCGCCTCGCCGGCGGCGAGCCCGGTGATCTGGAAGTTGTTGCTGAAGATGCCGCGGATGGTGGCGTCGTTGATGACCTCCTCGTCGGTCACGTCGCGGGTTACCTTACGCCCGTTGACGTCGCTCGTCTCGCGGCGCTTCTCGATCAGTACCACCGCCATGCGCTTGTTCACGTTCGCCCGCGTGGTCTTCAGCATGCTCTCGCCGGCGCGCGCGTCGAGCCTCACGTTCACCGCCGGCCCTTCCTGCGACTGGCCGGTGGTGGCGTTGGTGAGCTGGTCGCCGGTGGCGATCACCTCGCGCCTGAGGAGTATCGGGCGGCCGAGGCGCGTGTGGGTGTAGAGCTTGGAGCCGAGCGGCACCCGTCCGGTCTGCATCGCCTCGAAGGCGTTGTTCTGCATGTCCTCGAGGCGGAACTCGAGCGTCGCCACCCGTCCGAGGATGTCCTTCACCTCGGCCGAGTTCTGCACGCCCGGCAGCTGCACGTTGATGCGATCGATCCCCTGGCGCTGCACGATGGGCTCGGAGACCCCGAGCTCGTTCACGCGGTTGCGCAGCGTCGTGATGTTCTGCTGGATGGCGTAGTCCTCGCGCTCGCGGATCTGCGCCGGGGTCATGACGGCGGTCATGGCCGAGCCGCTCGGCAGGCTCTCGGTGGTGATCGCGAGTCCCGTCAGCGGCTGATTGAGCGCCGTGCGCGCCGCATTGACGTCCGCCTCCGGCGGCAGCACCACGCGCACCGCGTTCGCCTTGTCGCTCCCCACCGCGACGGCGCTCGCGTCCTTCACCGGAATGTTGGCGGCGGCGAGCGCGCGGCGCGCATCCTGCGCGTAGCCCTCGATCGCCTGGGCCACCGCGGCGTTCACGTCGACCTGATAGAGCAGGTACAGCCCGCCGCGCAGGTCGAGCCCGAGCGGCATGGGCCGCAGTCCCACGGCGCGCAGCAGCTCCGGGGTGCGCGGCGCAAAGGACAGCGCGGTGCGGTAGGTGTCGGCGAACCGCTCGTTGACGGCATCGCGGGCCGCGAGCTGATCGGCCACCCCGCCGAAGCGCACCATGAGCCGCCCGCCGTCGATGTAGCTGCGCGCGAAGTGGACGCGGCGCTCCCCGAGAAAGCTCTCCACCGCCCGCGCGGCGTCCTGGGTCACGGGACTGTGGTCCTTGCGCTCCACTTGCAGCGCCGGATCCTCGCCAAACACGTTCGGCAAAGCGAAGAGCAGCGCGAGCAGCAGCACCACCGCGACCAGGATGTATTTCCAGCGGGCGTATTCGAGCATGGTTCTAAGCGCTCTTCAGCGTGCCCTTGGGCATGAGCTGAGTGACCTGGACCTTTTGAACCTTGACGCGCACCCCGTCGGCCACCTCGAGCGTGACGAAGGTGTCGCCGACATCGGTGACCCGGCCGAGGAGGCCGCCGCTCGTGACCACTTCGTCCCCGGAGGTGAGCTTCGACACCAGCGCCTGATGCTCGCGGGCGCGCTTCTGCTGCGGACGGATCAGCATGAAATAGAACAGGGCGACGAACGCCACCATCAACAGCACGAACTGCAACTGGCCGCCGGGGGCGGCCGGGGCCGACTGCGCCCAGGCGTCAGAGATCAGGGCATTCATGGACTTGGGTCCCCGGCGGTGAAAAAGGGCGGCATTATGCCACGCGTCATTGGCGCTTTTAACATCAATTGGTTAGAAGCCTCGCGTGGGTTGGCGGCGGGCCGCGAGGAACCCTTTCGCCCAGGCGGCGAGCTCGCCCGCGGCGATGGCCGCGCGGAGCGAGCGCATCAGGCCGATGTAGAAGTGGAGGTTGTGGATGGTGTTGAGGCGCGAGCCCAGGATCTCGTTGCAGCGGTCGAGGTGGCGCAGGTAGGCGCGGGTGTAGTTGCGGCAGGTGTAACAGTCGCAGGCGGCGTCGATGGGAGTCAGATCGTCCTGATGGGCGCTGTTGCGGATATTGAGCACCCCGCTCGAGGTGAAGAGGTGCCCGTTGCGGGCGTGGCGGGTCGGCATGACGCAGTCGAACAGGTCGACACCCCGCACCACGGCGGCCACGATGTCCTCCGGCCGCCCGACGCCCATGAGATAGCGCGGCTGCCCGGCGGGCATGTGGGGAACGAGCGCCTCGAGGACTCCGAGGCGCTCCTCCTCGGACTCGCCGACCGCGAGTCCCCCGATCGCGAGTCCCGCCCAGTCGAGGCGCAGCAGCGTCTCGAGCGAAGCGAGACGCAGCGGCCGATGCATGCCCCCCTGCACGATGCCGAAGAGACCCCCGGGCGGGTCCTCGCGGCAGTAGCGGGCGTGGCTGCGCGCCGCCCAGCGCATCGAGCGTTCCATCGATTCGCGCGCCTCGCTCTCGGTGGCCGGATGTGCGGTGCAGTCATCGAGCGCCATGGCGATGTCCGAGCGCAGCGCGAGCTGCACCTCCATCGAGTCCTCGGGCGTGAGCCGCACCTCGCGGCCGTCGACCGGTGAGCGGAAGAGCACCCCCTCCTCGCCGATGCGCCGCAGGCTTTTCAGGCTATAGACCTGGAAGCCGCCCGAGTCGGTGAGGAGCGGATGCTCCCAGTGCATGAAACGGTGCAGTCCCCCGTGCGCGGCGACGATGGCTGCACCCGGCCGCAGCATGAGGTGGAAGGTGTTGCCGAGAATGATCTGGGCGCCTAAGTGTTCGAGCTCCTCGGGGGTCATCGCCTTGACCGTGCCGTAGGTGCCGACCGGCATGAACGCCGGGGTCTCGACCACGCCGTGGGCGGTCACGAGCGTGCCCGCCCGCGCGGCGCCATCGCTCGCCCCGACGGTGAAGCGGGGCCTCAAGCGCTCCCCCGCGTGATGAGCATGGCGTCCCCGTAGCTGAAGAAGCGATAACGCGCGCGCACCGCATGCTCGTAGGCGGCGAGAGTGCGGTGGCGGCCGGCGAAGGCGCACACCAGGATCAGCAGCGTCGATTCGGGCAGATGGAAGTTGGTCAGCAGCACATCGCTCACCCGAAAGTGAAAGCCCGGCGTGATGTAGAGGCGCGTGTCCCCGGTCCACGGCGCTAGCGCTGATTCCGTGCGATGTTTCCCCGGCGCTAGCTCGCCCCCGGCGGGAAGCGCCGCGGACTCGAGCGCGCGCATTACCGTGGTGCCCACCGCGACCACGCGGCCGCCGGCCGCGCGCGTGCGCGCGATCGCATCAACGGTCGCGGCACTCACCGAGGCGCGCTCGGCGTGCATGGTATGGGAAGCGATGTCGTCGGTGCGCAGCGGCTGGAAGGTGCCGGCCCCCACGTGCAACGTGATCCAGGCGCAGTGGACGCCGCGCTCGCGGAGCGCTTCGAGCAGCGGCTCGTCGAAGTGCAGACTCGCCGTGGGAGCGGCGACCGCGCCGGGCTCGCGCGCAAAGAGGCTCTGGTAGCGCTCGCGGTCGAGTGCATCGGGCGCGCGGCGAATGTACGGCGGCAGCGGCACCGCGCCGAAGCGCTCGAAGAATTCCAGCGCCGGAGCCGGAAGCGCGATGCGCCACAGCTCATCCTCCCGCGCCAGCACCCGCACGGTGCCGCCCGCGGTGCGCACCTCGAGCCCGGCGCGGATCGGCTTGCTGGCCGAGAGCTGCGCGAGCGCCTCGGGCCCCGCGAGGGCTCGCTCGAGCAGAATCTCCACGCGACCGCCGGAGGGCTTGGCGCCCGCGAGCCGCGCGGCGACCACGCGGGTGTCGTTGAACACGAGCAGGTCCCCGGGCTCGAGGAACCGGGGGAGCTCGCGCACCGCGCTGTCCGTGAGCGCGCCGCTTCCTCCGTCGAGCACCAGCATGCGGCTCGCCGAGCGCTCGGACAGCGGCGCCTGGGCGATCAACTCCTCGGGCAGCTCGTAGGAAAAGTCCTTCCGTCGCACGCGCGCATGTTACACGCTGCCACGAGGTGAGCCCGGCTGCCCGCGGCAGGCGTGCGCGGGGGCACCCGCACGCCCACCTGCCGCGGCTCGCGCTCTCAGAGCTCCTCGTGGCCCATGATCACCACCGGGCCCGGTGGCGGCTCGATGCGCTCGTGGAACACGCCGCCGCGACGGAAGAATTTGTCGTGCCCGCCGTGCTCGGGCACGGTCGCTTCGAGCTCCAGCGTCTTGTGCTGGCGGAGGATACGCAGCGTCAGCTTCTCGCCGGGCTGATAGGAAGCGAGGATGCGCGTCGCGTGAGAGCCGCTGGTGGGCTGACGTCCGTCGATGGCGAGAATCACGTCGCCGTCCTCCAGCTTCAGCGCCCCGTCGGCGGGCGCGCGCAGCACCAACACGCCCTTGTCGCTGCCGAAGTAGCTGCCGAGGTGCGCAGTGAGCGTCGCGAGCTCCATGTCCGTCAGCGGACCGTGGATCATCCACCCCTCCATGTCGGGAAAGGGCCCGAAGGTGACGTCGGGGAGCCGCCGCACCATCGCCATGGGACCCGGTCCCGGGCGCGTCGTGACCGTGAACTCCCGCGTCTTGCCCGCGCGCAGCACGCGCACCGTCACCTTGGTGTCCGGCTCGACATCGCGCAGGATGCGGACCACCTGGCGCGAGGGCTCATCCGCCTTGAGCTCGGTTCCGTTCACCGCCACGATCACGTCCCCGGCGCGGATGCCGGCCTCGGCCGCCGGTCCTCCCGGGCTCACGGCGCGCACGCGCGCACCGGTGTCCGCCGGGGCCGGCTCGAGCTGCACCCCGATGATGGCGCGGCCCGGCCCGACATCGGGCCTGACCTGTTCGATGACCGCTCCGCTCATTTGCGTGGAGAGCCGCGCCACCTCGTGAGCGGCCTCGTCGAGTCTCTTGCGGGCCGCCTCGAGCTGCGCGTCGAGATCGACATCGCTCCCCTGACGGACGGCCGGCAGCGCAGGCGGCGGCGGCGGCTCGGTTGCGGCCCTCGAGGGCGAGCAGGCCCCGATCAGGGGCACGGCGGCGAGCAGCGCGGCGGTTTGGAAGGTCCTCAGATGACGGTGCAACACGTTCGCTCCTCGTTCTTTCACTGTGATTTCAGCTTCAGCGCCACTCATCGGCGAGTTCTTCCGCGTAACGCACCTGCGCCAGCGTGCCGACGAGGCGCGTGCGCTCCTGCTGCAGCGCGACCAGTCGCGCAAGCGGTGCCTGGTCGAGACGCTCCTCGCTCAGCAGGTCATCGAGCTGCGCGATGCGATCCTCGAGTCCGGTCACCGCGGCATGCGTACCGACTCGCACCACCGCCGGCTCGCTCGGCAGGCTCTCGAGCCAGCGTTCCGCGGGGGCGCGCGGGGGTGCCGTGTCCACGGCGAGGGACTCGGAGGGCGCCCCTCGTGGCGGCATGGCTTGCGGCGGCGCGGGCCGAGTCGGCCCGCCGCCCAGGCGAATCCAGACGGCGAGGACGCCGAGCGCCAGCACGCCGGCCGCCGCCGCCGCCACGCGCCCGCCCGCGAGTCCGTGCCGCGTCCGGGCGCGCTCGTCGCAGCGGCGCTGAAACTCCCGCCAGTCGTACGGGGGGGCCGCCGCGTCCGACAGCCCGCGCAGGCGGCGGCCGAGAGCGTGCTGCGGCTCTAGATCAGGTTGCATGACGGTCGACTTCCCTGCGGCTCGAACCAGGCGCGCAGCCGCCGGTGCGCGCGTGACAGCTGCGATTTGGAAAAACTCACCGTGCGGCCGAAGGCGCTCGCGATCTCCTGGTGCGAATAGCCCTCCACTTCGTACATCCACACGACCGCGCGCGCCGTGGGTGTGAGCGCCGCCAGCGCGCGCTCGACGTCGCAGCATTCCTCGCGCCGGGCGGGTGTCATCAGCGCCGGCGCGCTCCCCACCCCGAAGTCGGCGGCATCCAGGGACAGACACAGCCGCCGCCACGGCGAGCGCAGGTACATCAGGCAGCGGGAGATCGCGATCTGGCGCAGCCAGGCGCCGATCGGGGCCTCGTGACGAAACTGCGCCAGGCGCTCGTAGAAGCTCATCATCGTGTCCTGGAACAGGTCCTCCGACACGGCGCGTTGCCCGACGAGGCGCCGGATGAGCGCAAAGGTCGCGGGCGCGAGGGCGGCATAGATCGCCCCGCGCGCCGCCTCGTCCCCGGCGCGCGCCCGTGCCAGCAACGCCTCCGGGACGGTGATTTCCGCAAGTCGGGTCACGGGACTGTTAGATGCTCGGGCGCGCCAAAAGGTCGCAGGCCCCCCGGCTGCCGGCCCGGATCGCTATACTTCGAGTGACGCACTCGATGCCCGAGTGGCGGAATTGGTAGACGCAGCGGACTCAGAGCGAAACTTGAGCCCTCGCGGAGAAATCCCCGAGGTGAAGCCCGTCAAACTCGGTGAAGGCCCTGGGGCGGTTAGCGCCCCGAGCTGACGCCGAGCCAAGCCCTCGCCAAGGCGAAGGGAAGGTGTAGAGAGCAGACGGCGGGCACCTACGGCCTATTGAGGCTAAGGTGAAGGCGTGCTCCAGACCACGAACGCGGGCGGCTGTTTGCCCGGGGCGGCGAAAGCCGAAGTGGTACGAAAATCCGCCGCCTTTAAAAGCGTGTCGGTTCGACTCCGACCTCGGGCACCACGTCCTGATTGCGCCCCCGGCTGGACGTCAGCGAGGGGGAAACGCCGCTGAAACCCCGGCGCCGGGCGGGGGATTGCTTCCGAGCCGGCAATGGGGGTTGCACATCACGCGCAGATGCTGCGGCTTGCGGAGCGCAGCCCGGGCGGCGATGAGGGCCGCCCCCGTCAGCGCCGGGTGGACGACAGCGAATTCCCGGCCGGCGTCGGCGAAAGCGTCCAGACGGTCGGGAATCCCTGCGCAGCCGCCGAGCAGCGCGGCCATCAGTGCGAGGGCCTTCAAAGCGCGAGTGCGGGAGCTAGTCTTTGCCGGGATGGGCGAGCGGCTGCGCCGGCGCACCCTTGCGCGTCGAGCGGCGGCGATCCCCGCGGAATCTCCCGTAGCGCAGCAGGTTGGCCGCCGCGAGCAGCGCCGTGGCGCCCGCCCAGGAGGCGAAAGTCCCCGCGAGGGTGAGGCCGTACTGACCGGTCGGCGAGATGCCAAGTGAAGGCGCGATCACGCCGCCCGCAAGCGCGGCACCCATGACCGCGATGCTGAAATCGCAGACGTAGACGTCGTCGTTCTTGCCTTGGAGGATCAACGTTGCCAGCCAGCCGACCAGCACGGCCACCGTCAGGAGCGTTACTACGTCCATTCCCCGATCCTCGAAAACGCCGCGCCTCAAGAGAGCGCGCTGGCAGAGTGCGCCGATTGGGCGAGCGCTTCTGTGCGGCAGCCGACACTGCGCGCTCGGCGAGCGTTAGGACTTTTACTTACTGTGTCGCTCGCTCCCGTCGAACCAGATTCTGTCCATAGGCTCATGTCGCCGCGCGCCGACGCCGTGCCAAGCGTCGCGCGCCGTGCCATCGTCAGCGCCGCTTCCCGCGGGTAAGGTTTCGGTGCGCTTTTGTTTCGCCGCTACGCTCGTGACCTCGCTCATCGCAGGCCTTGCCGCGTGCGGTGGCGGCGGTGGGGGCCTGTCCTCGCAGCCCAACCCCCCGCCTCCCGTCCCGCCGGGCCCAACACCCTCGCCCGCCCAGCGCACCGACGTCGTGACCTACAAGAACGACCTCGCGCGCACCGGTGAGAACCTGACGGAGACAGTGCTCACGCCCGCCAATGTGAGCGCGGCGGGCTTCGGGCTGCTGCGCTTCCTCGCCACCGACGGCAAGGTGGACGCGCAGCCGCTGTACCTCTCGGGGCTGACCGTGCAGGGCGCGACGCACAACGTAGTGTTCGTGGCGACGGAGAACGACTCCGTCTACGCCTTCGATGCGGACAGCGGATCGACCCTGTGGCGCGTGTCCCTGCTCGGCTCCGGTGAGACGCCGAGCGGACCGCACGGCTGTGACCAGGTCGTCCCCGTGATCGGCATCACCTCGACGCCCGTCATCGACCGCGCCGCCGGAGCGCACGGCGCGCTCTACGCGGTCGCCATGTCGAACGCCGGCGGCGACCACCAGCGATTGCACGCACTCGATGTCGCCACCGGCGCGGAGCTCTTCGGCGGGCCGCGGGAGATCACGGCTGTGTATCCGGCGCCGGGCGGCGGCACGCGCACCTTCGACCCCGGACAGTACGAGGAGAGAGCCGCGCTGCTCCTCTCGCAGGGCACGATCTACACCAGCTGGACCTCGCACTGCGATAGCGCCCCGTACACCGGCTGGATCATTGCGTACAGTCAGACCAGCCTCGCACAGACCGCGGTGCTCAACGTGGCGCCCAACGCCACCGGCAGCGGCTTCGCCTCCGCGGGGCCTGCGATCTGGATGAGCGGGGGAGGACCCGCGGCCGATACGTCCGGAAACGTGTACCTCCTGACGGGAAACGGCGCCTTCGAGACCGCTCTCGACGGCAACGGCTTTCCGAGCGGCGGTGACTACGGCAACTCGTTCCTGAAGCTCGCCACCTCGGGCGGCGCGCTCGCGGTGGCGGACTACTTCACGATGTACGACGAAGTGGGCGAGTCGGCGGCCGACCTCGACCTCGGATCGGGCGGCGCCATGCTGCTGCCGGACCTGACCGACTTAAGCGGCACCGCGCGCCATCTCATGGTCGGTGCCGGCAAGGACGGCAACCTCTACGTCGTCAACCGCGACTCGATGGGCCGCTTCAGCCCCGGCGGCAACAACGTCTGGCAGGAGCTCACGGGCGTCCTCGGCGGGGGCATCTGGTCGACGCCCGCCTGGTTCAACGGCACGCTCTACTACGGGCCGAGCGGCGGAAGTCTCCTCGCATTCACGGCCGCGGCGGCGCGCTTTCCGGGGAGCGCTTCCTCGCGGAGCTTGGCGAGCTTCCCCTACCCCGGCAGCGCGCCCGCGGTCTCGGCCAACGGCAGCGCCAACGGCATCGTGTGGGCCCACGAGAACGCGAGCCCCGCCGTGCTGCACGCCTTCGACGCCGGCAATCTCGCGCACGAGCTCTACAACAGCGCGCAGGCCGCCAACGGCCGCGACCACTTCGGAGCCGGCAACAAGTTCATCACGCCCATGATCGCCGACGGCAAGGTGTTCGTCGGAGCGCAAACCGGCGTGGCCGTGTTCGGGCTGCTGCGCTGAGGCTCGCGCGTTGCGCCTCCTCACCGAGCGTCGACAAGCCGCGACAGCACCCGTATCCTCGCAGCCGAGCATGAAATTCTGCGACGAGTGCGGCGCTCCGGTGCGGCTGCGCGTTCCGCCGGGAGACCATCTGCCGCGTTACGTCTGCGAGGCGTGCGGCACGATCCACTATCAGAACCCGCGCCTGGTGGTCGGCTGCGTGCCCGAGCACGACGGAAGGATTCTGCTGTGCCGCCGCGCCATCGAGCCGCGGCGCGGCTACTGGACGGTTCCGGCGGGCTTCATGGAGAACGATGAGACGCTGCAGCAGGCCGCCGCGCGTGAATCGCGCGAAGAGGCGCTCGCCGAAGTCACGATCGGGTCGCTCCTCTGCGTGGTCCACGTGCTGCACGCCCATCAGGTGCACGTTTTCTTCCGCGCCACGCTGGCGGCGGCCCGCTACGGCGTCGGAGCCGAAAGCCTCGAGGTGAGGCTGGTCGAGCCGGGAGAGATTCCCTGGGACGAGATTGCCTTCCCGAGCACCGACTTCACGCTGCGCCGCTACCTCGAGGACAGGGCCGGGGGCGGCGAGCCGCACCACTTCACGACCATCGACCGCCGACTACGCAGCCCTTCCTGAGGAGGGCAGATTCACCCCGGGGCGCGCGGCCGTGGCAGAATTACGGGCTGCCGGCGCGGATCTCGAGCCTTCGCCCCGAGCCGGCCTATCCCCGTCGAGGATTGCGCATGACTTTTGTCGTCACCGAAAACTGCATCAAGTGCAAGTACATGGATTGCGTGGAGGTCTGCCCGGTCGACTGTTTCCACGAGGGACCGAACTTCCTCACCATCGATCCGGAGGAGTGCATCGACTGCACGCTGTGCGAGCCCGAGTGCCCGGTCGAGGCGATCTTCTCCGAGGAGGAGCTGCCCGCGGGCCAAGAGCACTTCAAGCCGCTGAACGCCGAGCTCGCCAAGCTCTGGCCGGTGATTACCGAGAAGAAGGACCCGCCGCCCGATGCCAAGGAGTGGGAAGGCAAGCCGGACAAGCTGAATCTCCTCGAGCGCTGAAGTCGCGCGCGCGGAGCGAGCGCTTGACTCCCGGGCCGCGACGTGCGCTCGCGGCTACTTGCCGGTAACGTCCTTGAGGTGCTTCACCAGCACGTCCGGCGGGACATAGCCGGGCAGCAGCTCGCCGTTCGCCATGACGATGGCGGGTGTTCCGTCGAGCGCGAAGTCGCGCCCGAGAGCATAGGTACGTGCCACCGGATTGTTGGCGCAGGGCCTGGCGGAGAGCTCCTGCCCGAGCTTGGCGCGGGTCAGGGCATCGTTGCGGTCGGGCGAGCACACCACCTGCTCAGCCTTGGTCCAGGACGAGGTATCGGGTCCGGTGCGGGGGTACATGAGATAGCGCACCCGCACGCCCAGGCGGTTGTAGTCGGCGATCTCGCTGTGGAGCTTGCGGCAGTAGCCGCAGTCGACGTCGGTAAACACCGTCACCGTGTACTTGGGATCCTTCGGCCCGAAGATCACCATGTCGGTCTCGGGAACGGCGGCGATCAGATGCTGGCGCACCTCGCGCCGGTGCGTCTCCGTGAGATCGTCGTTGGCGGTGAGATCGTACAGATCTCCGGCGATGGCGTACTTGCCGTCCGAGGTCACGTAGGCGATCTCGGCGCCCCGGGTGAATTCGTAGATCCCCTGGATGGGCGAAAGGCGCAGCTGATCGGGACGTGCTCCGGGGATGTGGCTCGCCACCTCGGTCAGCGCGTCCGGCTTGGGCGGCGTCGTGGGCTGCTCAGCCGGCGCCGCATTCCAGGCCACGAGCGCGGCGAGCGCCAGCGAACCAACCAGGCTCTTCGGTTTCATGGGAATTCCCGTCGCTCCGCTGCTTCGTCTCAGGTTCGACCCGGCCGGTGCGCGAAGGTTCGCCGGCTTAGTCCTGCGGAGCAGATGAGTGTAACACCGGGGAGCCGCCGCCAGCGCGCCGCGCGGAGCTTCAGCCGCGCGGGTGGTGCTGGGCGTGCAGCTCTTTCAGACGCTCGCGCGCCACGTGCGTGTAGATCTGGGTGGTCGACAGATCACTGTGGCCGAGGAGCATCTGCACCACGCGCAGGTCGGCGCCGTGATTCAGGAGGTGGGTCGCAAAGGCGTGGCGCAGCGTGTGCGGGGAGAGCTCCTTGGCGATCCCGGCCTTGCGCGCGTAGCGCTTGATGATGTGCCAGAAGGCCTGGCGCGTCATGCGATCGCCACGGCGCGTGGGGAAGAGGTAGTCGGTCTGGCGCTCGAGCAGGATCTCCCCGCGCGCACCCCGGCCGAATTCCTTGAGCGCCCGCATCGCCTCTTCACCGAGCGGAATGAGCCGCTCGCGATCGCCCTTGCCGAGGATGCGGATGACGCCCTGGTTGATATTGAGCTGACCCTGGCGCAGGTTCACGAGCTCCGACACCCGCAGCCCGGTCGCGTACAGCACTTCCAGCATGGTGCGGTCGCGGCTGCCGAGCGGATCGCTCACCACCGGGGCCGACAGGAGCGACTCGACCTCCTCCTCGGTGAGCGAGCGCGGCAGCGAGCGGCCGATCTTCGGCATCGCGATCTGCGCGGTGGGGTCCTCGCGGATCACGCCCTCGCGCATGAAATAACGGAAGAAGCGGCGGAAGCTGGACAGTTGCCGAGCGGTCGAGCGCGGCCGGGCGCCGGCGCTCACGCGCCACGCGATGAACTCCTGCAGGTCGGCGCGCGAGGTGCGCATGATCGGCACGTTGCGCTCGGTGAGCCAGCGTGCGAGGGCCGTGAGGTCGGCGCGGTAAGCGGCGAGCGTGTTCGGCGACAGACCCCGCTCCATCCAAACCGCGTCGAGAAAGCGTGTCACCGCCGGATCAGTGGGATCGGCGTTCGGGCGCATGGAGACCGCGGCAGACGGATTGGACAAGACTGTCTCGCTGGAGGCTTCAGCCCGCGACCGCGACCGCAGTGCGGACCCTGGGCTTCCCGTTGATGTGGTGAACGCAGTATGGTGAGCGTGGCAGTAGTATCGACGTGACAGTCTTCACATCTGCATTCCGGCATTAACATAAAGAGAACCCGTTCACACTTCGCGCCTCTCGCCCCCTCATGAGCGAAAATCCTTCCCCCCGCCCATGAGAGATAAGGCCAGCGTGAAGCGGCTCGCGACGGTCGAGGCCGTGGCCCTCGCCCCGGCCCGGCTGGTCTACTCCGTGTGGATCGCTCTCGCGTTCCTCGCCGTCGGTGTCGCGGCGCTGGTGCTGCTCGCACTGCTCCCGGGCGTCGCGCGGCGCCGTGCCGCGGCCCGGGCGGCGGCGCGCGCCTTCTTTCGGCTCGCCGGCATGCCGCTCAGGGTGAAGTTCCTGGAGCGCCTTCCGCCCGGCCAGTGCGTCGTGGTGTGCAATCACGCGAGCTATCTCGACGGCATCGTGCTCGCGGCGGCGCTGCCGCCGCGCTTCGGCTTCGTCGTGAAGCGCGAGATGGCGGGGGTGCCGCTCGCCGGCGTCGTGCTCCGGCGGCTCGGGTCCGAGTTCGTCGAGCGTTTCGATCGGCAGCGGGGCGCGACCGATGCCCGCCGCGTGCTGCGTAACGCCAGCAACGGTCAGTCGCTCGTGTTTTTCCCGGAAGGGACTTTCACCCGCACCCCGGGACTGCTCAAGTTCCACACCGGCGCCTTCGTGACGGCGGCACGGGTGGGATGTCCCGTGGGGCCGGCCGTGGTGCGCGGCACGCGCCGGGCGCTGCCGCCGAGCGGCGCGCTGCCGAGCCCGGGGCGCATCGAGCTCGAGATCCTCACGCCGATCACGGGCGGCCCGGCAACGCCTGCGCGGGTGGCGGCGGAGCTGCGCGATCGGGCGCGCGCCGCGATCCTCGCAGCGCTCGGCGAGCCCGATCTCACATGTTGCGCCGATACTGCCCGCCCACCTGATAGAGCGCGTGCGAAATCTGCCCGAGCGAGCTGACCTTGACGGACTCCATGAGCTCGGCGAACACGTTCCCGCCGCGGGCGGCGACCTGCTGCAGCGCCTCCAGCGCCGCGGGCGCGCGCGGCGCGTTGCGCGCCTGGAAGGCACGCACCGCCGCCACCTGAGCCTGCTTCTCTTCCTCGCTCGAGCGGATCAGCTGCGCGCCCTTGTGCTCATCGAGCGCGTCGGCTCCCGAGAGGAAGGTGTTGACGCCGATGATCGGCAGCGAGCCATCGTGCTTGCGCGTCTCGTAGTAGAGCGACTCCTCCTGGATCTTGCCGCGCTGATACATGCTCTCCATGGCGCCGAGCACGCCGCCGCGCTGCGAGAGCTCCTCGAACTCCTTATAGACCGCCTCCTCCACCAGCTCCGTCAGGTGCTCGATGGCGAACGAGCCCTGCCACGGGTTCTGGATCTTGTTGAGGCCGAGCTCGCGATTGATGATGAGTTGAATCGCGACCGCGCGCCGTACGCTCTCCTCGGTCGGCGTGGTGAGCGCCTCGTCGTAGGCATTGGTGTGCAGGCTGTTGCAGTTGTCGAACAGCGCATAGAGGGCCTGCAGCGTCGTGCGGATGTCGTTGAAGGAGATCTCGCGCGCGTGCAGGCTCCGGCCCGAGGTCTGCACGTGGTACTTGAGCATCTGGCTGCGCGCGCCCGCGCGGTAGCGCTCGCGCATGGCCCGCGCCCAGATGCGGCGCGCCACGCGGCCGATGACCGCGTACTCCGGGTCCATGCCGTTCGAGAAGAAGAACGAGAGATTCGGCGCGAAGTCGTCGATCTTCATGCCGCGCGCCAGGTAATACTCGACGATGGTGAAGCCGTTGGCGAGCGTGAAGGCGAGCTGCGAGATGGGGTTGGCGCCCGCCTCGGCGATGTGGTAGCCGGAGATCGAGACGGAGTAGAAGTTGCGCACCCGCCGCTCGATGAAGTACTGCTGCACGTCCCCCATCATGCGCAGCGCGAATTCGGTCGAGAAGATGCAGGTGTTCTGCGCCTGGTCCTCTTTCAGAATGTCCGCCTGCACCGTGCCGCGCACCGCTTCCAGCGCCGCGGCGCGGATGCGCTCATACACCTCGCGCGGGATGAGCTCGTCGCCCGTCACGCCGAGGAGCGCGAGCCCCGAGCCGTCATGCCCGCGCGGCAGCGCGCCTCTGTAGACGGGCGGCGCCACGCCGCGCGCGGCGGCCTCCGCGTGGAGCGCCGCGATCCGCCGCTCGGCGCCCGCCCAGCGCCCCTCCGCGCGCAGATAGCGCTCGACCTGCTGGTCGATCGCCGTGTTCATGAACATCGCGAGAATCATCGGCGCCGGGCCGTTGATGGTCATCGACACCGAGGTCGAGGGCGAGCACAGGTCGAAGCCCGAGTAGAGCTTCTTCATGTCATCGAGCGTCGCGATCGAGACGCCGGAGTTGCCCGTGCGCCCGTAGATATCCGGGCGGGTGTCGGGATCCTCGCCGTAGAGCGTGGTGGAATCGAAGGCGGTGGAGAGCCGCGGGCCGTGACCGTGCGCGAGGTAGTGGAAGCGGCGATTGGTGCGCTCAGGTCCCCCCTCGCCGGCGAACATGCGCGTCGGGTCCTCCTCCTCGCGGCGGTAGGGGTACACCCCGCCGGTGTAGGGGTAGGCGCCAGGGAGATTCTCGCTGAGGATGAAGCGCAGCACCTCGCCCCAGTCGCGCAAGGCGGGCACCGCGAGCTTCCGTATCGCGAGGCGCGAGAGGCTCTCGGTGTAGTTCTCGCCCGTCACCATGCGATCGCGCACCCGGTAGGAGTAGGTCGCATCGGTCGCCGCGCGCACCCGCGAGGGCCACGCCCGAAGCTCCGCGAGACCCTCCTCGCCGATCTCATCGAGCGCGCGGTTGTAGGCGGCGCGGAGTTCCCGCCGCGTGGCATCGAGCGACGCCTCGGTGAGCGCCCCGGGCGCAAAGGGCTCGAGCGCACCCGGGAGCGCGGAATCGCGCAGCGCCTTCAGCGACTCGTAGAGCCCGAAGGCGCGCCGTGCGGACTCGGTCCGGGCTTCGATGCGCGCGCGCTCGGCGCGCCCGCCCTCGGCGATCTCCGCGAGATAGCGCGTACGCGAGCCGGGAATGAGCGGGGCGCCCGAGGCGAGCTGGGTCGGCCCGGGGTCCGCGACCTTCCAGGACCCGCCGCCGCTCTGCCGCGCCTCGAGCGCGGCGCAGATCGCGGCGAACAGGCGATTGACGCCCGGGTCGTTGAAGCGGCTCGCGATCGTCGGGAACACCGGCAGCTCCGCGTCGCTGAGCTGCGCGCGCCCGGCGTGGTTCCGCCGCCATTGCTTGCGCACGTCGCGCAGGCTGTCCTCGGCGCCGCGCTTCTCGGCCTTGTTCAGCACGATGAAGTCGGCGAAGTCGAGCATGTCGATCTTCTCGAGCTGACTCGCCGCGCCGTACTCGCTCGTCATGACATAGAGCGACAGGTCGACGAGATCCACGATCTCGGTGTCCGACTGTCCGATGCCCGCGGTCTCGACCAGCACCAGGTCGAAGCCTGCGGCCTGGTAGAGCGCGATCACGTCCTTGAGCACCGCCGCGGTCGCCAGGTGCGCCCGCCGCGTGGCGAGCGAGCGCATGAACACGTTCTCGGAGGCGAGGCTGTTGATGCGGATGCGGTCCCCGAGGAGGGCGCCGCCGCTCCTGCGGCGCGTCGGGTCCATCGCCGCCACCGCGATCTGGGCCTGCGGGAACTGCCGCACCAGACGCGCGAGCAGCTCGTCCGTCAGGCTCGACTTGCCGGCCCCGCCGGTGCCGGTGATGCCGATCACGGGAGAGCGGTGGCGCGAGCGCGCCAGGGTGCGCCGCACCACCTCTGCCTGGGCTTCGGCTCCGGGAGCCCCTTCGAGCACCGAGATGGTGCGGGCGATGAAGGCATGGTCGCGCGCGTTGAGCGGCCGCAGCTCGTACGGGGGCCGGCGCACCGCGGCGATACGCTGCAGCACATCCTCGATCATGCCGGCGAGCCCCAGCCGGCGGCCGTCCTCGGGCGTGTAGATCTTCTCGATGCCATGGCGCTCGAGCGCCTCGATCTCGCTCGGGGCGATCGTGCCCCCGCCGCCCACCACCACGCGGATGTGGCCGCAGCCGCGCTCGCGCAGCATGTCCACCATGTAGGCGAAGTACTCGTTGTGGCCGCCCTGGTAGGAGCTCACCGCGATCGCATCGGCGTCCTCGTCGATGGCGGCGCGCACGATGTCGGCGACGCTGCGGTTGTGGCCGAGGTGCACCACCTCGGCGCCGCGCGCCTGCAGGAGCCGCCGGATCATGTTGATCGCGGCGTCGTGGCCGTCGAAGAGCGAGGCGGCCGACACGAAGCGCAGCGGCGGCCGCGCTGCGGCAAGGTCGCTCCCCGGGCTCGCAGCGCTACCCTCGAGACCGGCGTTCATCTGTCCTTAGCCTTCCCCGCGACGGGAGGCACCGCTACACGCCCGGTTGCCCATCTCTTTACTCATGAGTAAGATACCTACTCGATAGTATGATTGAGCCCGCGATGGACGGTCAACGCCCCCGCTTAGCGCGCGCCCCTCGAGCGCGCCGCTATAATACTCCCCGAGCCATGAACAGCCGCCGCCCCAGCCCGACCGCCCCCGCAGCCGCAAGACCCAGCGCACCGGGCGCCTCGCCGTGGCGGGCGAGCCGCGAGCGGCGGCGCGACCGGGAGCTCAAGCGCGAGGCCGTGATCCGTGCCGCGGCGCGCGAATTCAACCGCAAGGGCTATCACAACACCTCGCTCGACGACATTGCCACCGCGCTCGAGGTGACCAAGCCCACCGTCTACTACTACGTCACGAGCAAGGAGCAGCTGCTCTTCGAGTGCTTCGTGGCCGGCGTCGAGCAGATCCGCGCCGCCTTCCGCTCCGCGCGGCAGCTCGAGGCGCCGGCGCGCGAGCGCCTGAACGCGGTACTCCGCCACTACGGGGAGGCGGTCGGCTCCGAGTTCGGCTGGTGCATGGTGCGCGCCGAGGACCAGGACCTGTCGCCTGCGATGAGCCGCCACATCAAGCAGCTCAAGTCCGAGATCGACCAGGGGATCCGCCGCCTGATCCGCGAGGGCGTGCAGGACGGATCGATCGCGCCCTGCGATCCGAAGCTGGCCGCCTTCGCCCTCGCCGGCGCTCTCAACTGGATCGCGCACTGGTATCGTGAGGATCAGTCCCTGACGGGCGCCGAGATCGCCGAGGCGTTCGTCGCCATATTCGAGGGAGGCCTGCGTCCGCGCGGCAGCGCCTCTGCTTTGCGGGCCCGCGCACTTCCTGCGCGGCGGGCGCGGGGAACACTGTCGCGCTGATCGGTTTCAGCGAGCAACGAGGCTTCACATGTCAGCTTCAGATGTCGTCATTGTGTCCGCCAGACGCACGCCGATAGGCGCGTTCCTGGGCGCGCTGTCGCCCCTCTCCGCCGTGCAGCTCGGCAGCGCCGCGATCAAGGCCGCGATCGAGAGCGCCGGCATCGGGGCCGGCGACGTGCAGGAAGTGATCATGGGGTGCGTGCTGCCCGCCGGCCTCGGGCAGGCGCCGGCACGGCAGGCGGCGCTCGGGGCCGGCGTGCCGATCGCCGCCCCCGCCACCACCCTTAATAAAATGTGTGGCTCGGGGCTGAAGGCGGTGATGATGGCCGCGGACCAGATCCGCGCGGGCACTGCTCAAATCATCCTCGCGGGCGGGCTCGAGTCGATGAGCAATGCGCCGTATCTGCTGCCGAAGGCGCGCTCGGGCTACCGCATGGGTCACGGCGAGGTGATCGATCACATGCTGCGTGACGGCCTGCAGAGCCCCTTCGACGGCAAGTCGATGGGCTGCTTCGCCGACGCGACGGCGGGCAAGTACGGCTTCACCCGCGCGCAGCAGGACGCGTTCGCGACCGAATCCGTGCGGCGCGCGATGCAGTCGCTCGAGCGCGGCGAGTTCGACCTCGAGGTCACGCCGCTCACCGTGAAAGGCCGCAAGGGCGACACCGTGATCGCCCGCGATGAGACGCCGGGCACCTGTGATGTGAGCAAGATCCCGGCCATGAAGCCCGCCTTCAACAAGGACGGCACGGTCACCGCGGCCAGCTCTTCCTCCATCGCCGACGGTGCGGCGGCGCTCGTGCTGATGGACGCCGGCACGGCGGCGTCCCGGGGACTGAAGCCCCTCGCCCGGATCCTCGCCTACGCGAGCCACGCCCAGGAGCCCGAATGGTTCACGACCGCCCCGGTCGGCGCCATCCGCAAGGTGCTCACGCAGCTCACCTGGAAGCCGCACGATGCGGACCTCTACGAGATCAACGAGGCCTTCGCCGTGGTCACCATGGCCGCGATGCGCGACATCGACATCGATCATGCGCGCGTGAACGTCAACGGCGGGGCCTGCGCGCTCGGCCACCCGATCGGCGCGACCGGGGCGCGGATCCTCACCACCCTCGTGCATGCGCTGCGCCGCCGCGGCGGAAAGCGTGGCATCGCATCGCTCTGCATCGGGGGAGGCGAGGCGGTCGCGCTCGCGGTCGAGGTGCTGCCCCAGTGAAAATTGAGGACGCACGCGCCGTCGTCACCGGCGGCGCCTCGGGCCTGGGTGCCGCGGTCGCGCGCCACCTGAGCGAGCGGGGCGGCCGGGTCGTCATCCTCGACGTGCAGGAGGGGCCCGGACGGGCGGCGGCCGCCGCGCTCGGCGCCGACGCCGCCTTCATCCGCTGCGACGTGACCTCCGAGGCGGAGGTGAACGCGGCCATGGAAGCCGCGCACACGCGCCTCACGGGGATGAATCTCCTCGTCAACTGCGCCGGCGTGGTCGGCGCCGGGCGCGTGCTCGGCAAGAGCGGGCCGATGGCGGGCGAGTTCTTCACGAAAGTGATCCACATCAACCTCATCGGCACCTTCCTCTGCGACAAGGCGGCCGCGGCGCTCATGCAGCACAACGCCCCGGGGCCGGACGGCGAGCGGGGCCTCCTGATCCACACCTCCTCGGTGGCCGCCTTCGAGGGCCAGATCGGCCAGGCCGCCTACTCCGCGACCAAGGCGGCGGTAGCCGGCATGACGCTGCCGATCGCGCGCGAGCTGGCGCGCTTCGGGATCCGCTGCGTGTCGATCGCGCCCGGCATCTTCCACACGCCGATGATGGACGGCATGCCTCAGGAAGTGCAGGACTCGCTCGCGGCCCAGGTGCCCTTCCCGGCACGGCTCGGCCGGCCGGAGGAGTTCGCGCAGATGGTCGCGAGCGTCCTCGAGATCGTGATGCTGAATGGCACTACGATCCGTCTCGATGGCGCGATCCGCATGCAGCCGAAATAATCGCCGCGCACCTGAAGGCAAGCGCGGCGCACGACGGGGGATGGGCAGTGACTGACGCGGACGGCGGCGCGCTCGCGATCGAGCGGGAAGTCATGGAGTACGACGTCGTCGTCGTGGGCGCGGGACCTGCGGGGCTCGCGTGCGCCATCCGCCTGAAGCAGCTGAAGCCCTCGGCCCGGGTGTGCGTGCTCGAGAAGGCCTCCGCGGTCGGCGCGCACTCGCTCTCGGGCGCGGTGCTCGAGCCCGGGCCGCTCGAGCGGCTGCTGCCGGAGTGGAGCCGCGAGTACCCCGGCATGAAGGTGCCCGCGACCGAGGACGAGTTCTCGATCCTCACCTCGCGCGGCTCGTGGAGCCCGGTGCCGCACTTTCTGGTCAGGCTTCTGCCGCGCTCGATTGTCTACTCGACGCCCTTCGACAATCGCGGCAACTACATCGTCTCGCTCGGCCAGCTCACCGCCTGGCTCGCCACCCGCGCCGAGACGCTCGGCGTCGAGATCTTCCCGGGCTTCGCCGCCGCCGAGGCCCTCTTCGATGAGCGCGGCGCCGTCAAGGGCGTGCGCATCGGCGACATGGGACTCACCCGCGAGGGCAAGCCCGGCCCCAACTTCACCCCGGGCGTCGAGATCCACGCCCCGCTCACGGTGCTCGCCGAGGGCGCGCGCGGCTCGCTCTCGAAGCAGCTCATCGCGCGCTACGAGCTCACCCGCGGGCACTGCCCGCAGACCTACGCGCTCGGATTCAAGGAGCTCTGGCAGCTGCCCGCCGGACGGGTGCGCCCCGGGCGCATCGAGCACGGGCTGGGGTGGCCCGCGGACTCGCGCACCTACGCCGGGAGCTTTCTCTATCACCTCGACAACGACCGCGTGTACGTCGGCTATATCGTGGGCCTCGACTACCGCGATCCGCGGCTCAAGCCCTTCGAGGCCTTCCAGCAATACAAGAACCACCCGAGCGTCAAGCCGCTCCTCGAGGGTGGGGAGATCCTCTCGGCGGGGGCGCGCACCATCGCGGCCGGCGGCTGGCAGTCGACGCCGACGCTCGAGATGCCGGGCGCGATCCTCGTCGGCGATGCGGGCGGGACGCTCAACTTCGCCAAGATCAAGGGCGTGCACCAGGCGATCCGCTCCGGGACGCTCGCCGGCGAGCACGTCGCCGACACCGGGGGCGGCGGGGGCTTCGATGCCCGATGGCGCGCCTCCGAGGGCGGACGCGAGCTCGAGCGGGTCCGCAACTTCAAGCCGGCGTTCAAGAAGAATCTCTGGCTCGGGCTCGTCAACTCCGCCTGGGAAACCCTCGTCCGCGGCCATTCACCCTGGACGCTCAGGAACAGCGCCGACTGGTCGCGCCTCGAGCGCCTCGATGAGTTCGTCTCCCCCGAGCGTCACTGGGTCGAGCGCACTCTCCCGCCGCGCGATCGCGTGTCGTTCGTGTTCTTCGCCGGCAACGCTCACGAGGAGAGCCAGCCGGTGCACCTGTTGGTGGCCGACACGGGGGTCTGCGCGAGCCGCTGCGCACGCGAGTTCGGCAATCCCTGCGAGCGCTTCTGCCCGGCGGGCGTCTACGAGATGGTGGACGACGGCGCGGGCGGCCGGCGGCTGCAGATCAACGCCGCCAACTGCGTGCACTGCAAGGCGTGCGACATCAAGGACCCGTACAACATCATCACCTGGACGACGCCCGAAGGCGGCTCGGGGCCGAACTACCACTCGTTGTAACATGGCGAACGTGGCTGCCGAGTCAGAGCTGTGGCGCCCCTCCCCGGCGCGCATCCGGGATGCGAACCTCACGCGCTTCACGAGCTGCGTGAACGCGCGCCGCGGCACGCGCCTCGGCGACTACTCCGAGCTCTACGCGTGGTCGCTCGCCGAGCCGGCGGCGTTCTGGAGCGAGCTCGCGCGCTTTGCCGACGTGCGCGCCGAGTGGGGCGCGGGCCGGGTCTTGGAGCACCCCGAGCGCATGCCCGGGGCGCGCTTCTTTCCGCAGGCGCGCCTCAACTTCGCCGAGAATCTCCTCCGCTTCGACGACGAGCAGCCGGCTCTGGTGTTCCGCAACGAGTGCGGCGCGCGGCGCAGCCTCTCGCACCGGGAGCTGCGCGGCGAGGTGGCGCGGGTTGCAGGGGGCCTCCGCGCGGCGGGCGTGGCGGCGGGCGATCGCGTCGCGGGCTTCGTGCCGAACCTGCCGGAGGCGGCTATCGCGATGCTCGCCACGGCGACGATCGGCGCCACCTGGTCGTCCTGCTCGCCGGACTTCGGCGTGCGCGGCGTGCTCGACCGCTTCGGGCAGATCGCACCGCGCGTGCTCTTCACCGCCGACGGCTATTTCTACGCGGGCAAGCAGCTCGATTCGCTCGCGTCGATGTCGGAGGTGCTCGCGAAGCTCCCCTCGGTCGAGCGTGTGGTGGTGATCCCCTACGCCGAGCGGGAGCCCGGTCTTGCGCGGCTCGGCGCGGCGGCCTCGCGCGCGGTTCTCTGGGAGGAGTTCGGCTCGGGCTCGGCCCCACCCGAGTTCGCGCTGCACCCGTTCAATCATCCGCTCTATATCCTCTACTCGTCCGGTACCACGGGCGTCCCGAAGTGCATCGTGCACGGTGCCGGGGGGACGCTCCTGCAGCATCTGAAAGAGCACCTGCTGCACACGGACCTGAAGCGCAGCGACCGGCTGTTCTACTTCACCACTTGCGGCTGGATGATGTGGAACTGGCTGATGAGCGGGCTCGCCTGCGGGGCGACGCTGGTGCTCTACGACGGGAGCCCCTTCCATCCACAGCCCGGAGTCCTGTGGCACATGGCCGAGCAGGAGCGCATCACGATCTTCGGCACCAGCGCCAAGTACCTCGCGGCGCTCGAGAAGAGCACCTTCGTGCCGGCGCAGAGCGTCGATCTCACGGCGCTGCGGACGCTCTTGTCCACCGGCTCGCCGCTCCTGCCCGAAGGTTTCGACTACGTCTACCGGTCGGTGAAGTCAGACCTGCAGCTCGCCTCGATCTCGGGCGGCACCGACATCGTGTCGTGCTTCGCGCTCGGCTGCCCGACGCGGCCGGTGTACCGCGGCGAGCTCCAGTGCCGCGGGCTCGGCATGGCGGTCGACATCTTCGACGATGCCGGCCGTCCGCTGCGCGGCGAGCGCGGGGAGCTCGTGTGCACGGCGCCCTTCCCCTCGATGCCGATCGGGTTCTGGAACGATCCCGACGGAGCCAGGTACCGGGCCGCCTACTTCGAGCGCTTCCCCGGCGTCTGGCACCACGGCGACTACGCCGCGCTCACCGCGCACGACGGACTCGTGATCTACGGGCGCTCGGATGCGGTGCTGAACCCCGGCGGCGTGCGCATCGGCACCGCGGAGATCTATTCCGCGGTCGAGAGCCTGCCGCAGATTCTGGAAGCGCTCGCGGTCGGCCAGGACTGGCAGGGCGACGTGCGGGTCGTGCTGTTCGTGCGGCTCAAGGGCGGCGTCGAGCTCGACGAGGCCCTGCAGAAGGAGATCCGCAACGCCATCCGCAAGCAGACCACCCCGAGACACGTGCCGGCGAAAATCATCGCCGTGCCCGACATCCCGCGCACGCTCTCGGGCAAGGTCACCGAGCTCGCGGTCCGCAACGTGATCCACGGACTGCCGGTCAAGAACGTGGATGCGCTCGCCAACGCCGGGGCGCTGGACTACTTCCGCGATCTCCCCGACCTTCAGTCCTGAATCTCACGTGCGCACTGCCCCTTCGAGCGCGCGCGATGCGGCGTCCGTGGACTCCGGCGCGGCGGCGCCGACCGTGCTCGAGCGCTACCGTGCCCAGCTCCACGAGCGAGGGGTTCAGGAGGATGTCGCGCAGCTCGCCGTGGTCGAGTGGCTCGATGCGCTGCGGCGGCGTCTCATCGAGGCGCCGCAGGGTGGCACGGCGCTTCTCGCGCGGGCGCTGCGCGCACTCGGAGTGCCCGCGGCGCGCACGCCGGTGCGCGGACTGTACCTCTGGGGCGGCGTGGGTCGCGGCAAGACCTTCCTCATGGATCTGTTCTTCGGGAGCCTGCCGTCCGGGCAGGCGCGGCGGGTCCATTTCCACCGCTTCATGCACGAGGTGCACGCGCAGCTGAAGAACATCCCCGGTCAGCGCTCCCCGCTCGAAGAGGTCGCGCGGGCGCTGCCGCGCGCCGCGCGGGTGCTGTGCCTCGATGAGCTGTACGTGGCGGATATCGCCGACGCGATGATCCTCGGGGCGCTCTTCCACGGCCTGTTCCGCCGCGGGGTGACGCTGGTGGCGACGTCCAACGTGCCGCCGGCGGAGCTCTACCGGGACGGCCTGCAGCGGCAGCGCTTCCTGCCCGCCATCGCCCTCCTCGAGCGCCATCTCGAGGTGGTACGCATCGCCGGCGCGACCGATTACCGGCTGCGGCAGCTCACGCAGGCGGGCACCTACCTCGCGGCGGGCGCCCCCGACACCGAGGCGCGGCTCGCCGCGCTCTTCGCCTGTCTCGCGGACGGCGAGGCGCAATCCGGCGGCGCCATCGAGATCGAAGGGCGGCCGATCGGGGTGATCCGCGCAGGCGCCGGGGTCGCGTGGTTCGAGTTCCGCGCGCTCTGCGCCGCGCCGCGCAGTCAGGACGACTACATCGAGATCGGGCGCGAGTACCAGTCGGTGATCGTCTCGGGCGTGCCGGTCCTCGGGGCGGAGAGCGACGATGAAGCGCGCCGTTTCATTGCGCTCGTCGATGAGCTCTACGACCGCAACGTCAACCTCGTGGTCTCGGCGGCAGCGCCGGCGGCCGAGCTCTACCGCGGCGAGCGGCTGCGGGCGCTGTTCGCGCGCACCTCGAGCCGTCTCACCGAGATGCAGAGCGAGGAGTACCTCTCGCGCGAGCACCGGGCGTAGCCGGCGTCGACTGGCATCTCACACCACCCCGCGCCGGATCTGGTCCTGCTCGATGGACTCGAACAGCGCGCGGAAGTTGCCCTCGCCGAAGCCCTCGTTGCCCTTCCTCTGGATGATCTCGAAGAAGATCGGGCCGATGACGTTGCGGGTGAAGATCTGCAGCAGCAGCCCCTCGCCCTTCTCGGGATTGCCGTCGATCAGGATGCGGCGCTTGCGCAGCTCGTCCAGCGGCTCGCGGTGGCCGGGGACGCGGGCGCCGACGCTCTCATAATAAGTGTCGGGCGTGTCCTGGAAAGCCACGCCGTGCCGGCGCAGCACGTCCACCGTACGGTACATGTCCTCGGTGGCGAGCGCGATGTGCTGGATCCCCTCGCCGTGATACTCGCGCAGGTATTCCTCGATCTGACTCTTGTCGTCCTGCGATTCGTTGATCGGGATGCGGATCAGGCCGCAGGGACTGGTCAGGGCGCGCGAGAAGAGTCCCGTGCGTTTGCCCTCGATGTCGAAGTAGCGGATCTCGCGGAAGTTGAACAGTCTCTCGTAGAAGCCCGCCCATACGTCCATGCGCCCGCGGCCGACGTTGTGCGTCAGGTGGTCGATGACGGTGAGTCCCGCCCCCTCGGGCAGCGCGGCGCCGCTCACGGGGCGAAAGTCCACGTCATAGATCGTGCGATCGCCGTACAGGTCGACGAGATAAATCAGCGAGCCGCCGATGCCCTCGATCGAGGGAATGTTGAGCTCCATGGGGCCCGCGCTCAGCGGTCCGGGTTTCGCCCCGAGCTCGAGCGCGCGGCGAAAGGCGCGGGCGGCGTCCCGCACGCGAAACGCCATGGCGCAGGCCGACGGGCCGTGCGCGCGCGCAAAAGCCTGCGCGAAGGACTCGGGCTCCGCGTTGATGATGAAATTGATTCCGCCCTGGCGGTGGAGCGTCACGTTCTTCGAGCGGTGGCGCGCCACCGCCGGAAAGCCGAGCCGCTCGAAGAGCGTCCGCAGGAGCTGCGGATCCGGTGCCGTGTATTCGACGAACTCGAAGCCGTCCGTGCCCATCGGGTTGTCGTGCGAGTCGCTCATGAGCTCACCTCGAGATTACCGTGGCTGGCGGGTGCCGGGAATCCGATCCGCCTCATCAGCTCGCAAAACTCCGACTCGCCGCGCAGGCTGTCAAGCAGCGGCTCCGAATTGAGCTCGATCAGATCCGGGTTGCCCTCCTGGTACGCCCGCTCGAGCCACTCGAGCGCCCGCTCCCTGGCGCCGGCCGCCGCGTAGATCTTGGCAATGTTGTAAGGCAAAACGTAATGCTCCGCCTGAGAGGCCTGCAGCTGCGCGGTGAGCTTGCGCGCCGCGCCGCTCTTTCCGACCGTCGCATACGCGGTCGCCAGCGCCGCCAGCGTCTCGGTGCTGTGATCCGCGAGCGCGACGGCAGTCTTGAACTCCGCGATCGCCTCGGCGCTTCGGTGTTGCTGCAGGCGCACCAGCCCCAGACGCATATGCGGCAGAAAGTGATTGGGATCGATCTCATGCGCGCGCTGCAACACCGTGTCAGCCTCATCGTACTGTCGCGCCAGGTACAGAATCATCCCCAGGGAGGCGCCGACCACGGGCGACACTGGGTCGGACTGCTGCGCCCGGCGTGTCATGGCGATGGCTTCCTGCGGCCGACCCATGGACATCAGATATTCCCCATACCAGTAGTACACGATCGGCAGGGCCGGATGCAGGTCAATGGCGCGCTGGAAATCCCGCTCCAGGCCTTCCCAGTCCCAGTCGTGCAGGCGAACGTGCGCCAGCGATCCGTGCGCCTCGCCCAACTCGCCATCGAGCTCGAGCGCTTTGCGCCCGGCCGCTTTCGCCTTGCGAAGGCTGTCCTTGGCCGGCACCATGCCGCGGCAGGCGAGCATCACATGCGAGTCCGCCAGGCCGGCGTACGCCGTGGCGTAGTCGGGCTGAAGCCGGATCGCCTCCTCGTACTGGGCGATGCCCTTGCGCATGCCCTCTTCGGTGCGCAGATTCCACAGATGCCGTCCCCGCAGATACGCCTCGTGCGCCCCCGGATCGAGCGCCGCCACCCGATCGAGACGTCGATCCGCTCGCACCGTGAGCGTGATCTGGATTTCCCGTGCGATGGCACGCGCCACCTGTGCCTGCAGCGCGAGGATGTCATGCAGTTCGCGCTCGTAACCCTCCGCCCACAGGTGAGTCGCATCGCTCACCCGGATCAGCTGCGCGGTAATACGCACCCGACCTCCGGCGCGCCGCACGCTGCCCTCCAGAAGATGCGAAACACCGAGTTCCCGCCCGATCTGCTGAGGCGTCTTGGTGGTCGACTTGTATTGCATGGCGGAGGTGCGCGCGATCACGCCGAGTTGCTCCGGGTTGAGCCGCGCCAGCTGACTGATCATCTCCTCGGTCAGGCCCTCGCTGAAGTAATCGTGCTTGCGGCCACCGCTCAGGTTCTCAAACGGCAGCACCACGAGCATCAACCGCCCGACGCCCGCTGCGGGTGCCGATGACCCAAGCTGCGCACACGGACTGACAAAGCGGTAGCCGCGCTTCGGGATCGTCTCGATGAATCGCTGCCCGCCGGCGCCTTCGCCGAGAGCCCGGCGCAGTTGGAAAATGTGCGAGCTGAGGCTGCCCTCCTCGACCACGGTATCCGGCCACACCCTGCGCAGCAGCTGGTGCTTGTCGACCGTCTGGCCCTGCGCCTCTACCAGCGCGATCAGCAGATCGACGGCTTTCGGCGTCAAGACGACGCGCTGGCCGTTACGAAACAGCAGGCGGGCCCGCGTATCCAGGCGGTATTGCCGAAATTCGTAGCCGGCAACCATGACGCGAGCTCACAAGAAATTGACGAGAAAAATATCAGCTTTCGCCAAGGACTTCCAAGCAACCGCGCGCGTATCGTGCCGCGCACGAATCGGAGGCCACGAACATGAGCAAGCCCAGGGTATCGGGTGGCGTAGCGTCCCCCGCGGTGCGACTTCTCGGTCTCGGCGTGCTGCTGGCCATTGCCGCCGCATCCGCCGGGCAGCAGGACGGTGAGCAGCGCGAGCGGGAGCGCCCGCCGGGCGCGCCCAGGCACCTGTTCATCTGCGCCGGTGATCAGGCGCGCCAGAGCCCCGACTTTCTCGCGGTCGTGAATTTCGACGAGACTTCCGCCGCCTACGGCAAGGTGATTGCACGCGCTCCCCTGCCGGAACCCGGCGCGACCGGCAATGAGATGCATCATATCGGCCTGTCCGCCGACGGCACGGTGGTCGCGTGCGGCGGACTGCTGAGCGTACTCAAGGCGCAGAAGGAGATCTTCTTCTGGAACATCTCCGACCCGGCCAGGCCCGAGTTCATCTCCGCCGCCGATCCGCCACTGTCCTCGATAACGGACGAATTCCACCCGCTGCCGCAGGGCGGCTTCCTCGTGACGATGATGGGCGGCGCCACCGGCCACGCGCCGGGCCGCGTCGCCGAGCTCGACCGTCACCTCGCGCTGGTGGCCGAGCATCCCGCGAACCCGCCGGCGGACGGCTTCAATCCGCACGGCATCGCCGTGCGCCCGGAAGTCAACCTGATGGTGACCAGTGATTTCATCTGCCCGGCCACGACCCTCAACGCCACCGCGGGCAGCCTCGACCTGCGCGGCAGTGTGCGGGTCTGGGACTTCAAGCGCCGCGAAATCCTGCGCACCATCGTCATTCCAAACGCCGGGGGGACCATCGACGTCAAGCTGATTCCCGAGGACGCCGCCGAGCGTGGCTTCACGGCCGGAATGCTCGATGATCAGCTGTACCTGCTCGACACGAGGCACGGCACCGCGCAACCGGTCTTCGACTTCGCCGCCATCGCCAAGGGCGGCTGGCCGCAACTCATGCGCATGACGCGCGATGGCAGTCGCTTGTTCATCTCGTTGAATCAGGCGGGCAAGGTGGCGATGCTCAACGTTTCCGATCCGGAAAGGCCGCGCCTGCTCCACGTGCTCGACCTCGGACCCGGATCGGGGCCGCACTACATTGCGCTCACGAGCGACGAGCGGCGCCTGGTCATCAGTGACTATTTTCTGAACGAGGACGGCTTCGGCAAGGTGCACGCCGAGGGTGACCACAAGATCCACGTCGCGCGCGTGACTCACGACGGCCTCACGCTCGACCCGCGCTTCGCGCTCGACTTCAACACAGCGTTCGCGACCGGCCCTGCGCGGCCGCACGGCATCGCGATCCAATAGGATCTGCGCGGCTTGCCGGCTGCGCCGCGGGCCGCGACCGCTCCTGCGTCAGGTATAATCGCGCGCCGCAGCAGCGCGGGAGCTGGGCCGGGGGCTTGCATGCGACAAACACCCTGTGCGCACCTGGGCTCAAGCTTCCCCGGGCAGGACATTCTGCATGCACGCGTCAGTGGCTGTTGAAGAGAAGGAGCTGCTCCGCAGCATCCCCGCGGCGCGCGTCGCGCTGATCGGGCGCATCGCACGCGCCGCATCCGGCGGCCGCGGCCGGAGCCCGCTGCAGCAGCGCTTCCTGCGCGCCTACTTCTACGGTGTCGCCGAAGAGGACCTGGCCGAGCGCGCACCAAAGCACCTGGCCCGCGCGGCGCTCGCACATCTCGAGTTCGGGGCACGCCGCACGCCGAGCCGCACTCTGGTGCAGGTGTTCAATCCCGAGGCGGACCGCGACGGCTTCGAGTCGGCGCACACGCTGGTGTTCACGGTCACCGACGACATGCCGTTCCTGGTCGACTCGCTCGGCATGGCCTTCGCCCGGGCGGAGCTCGCCGTGCACCTGATCGTGCACCCGGTGCTGCAGGTGCGCCGCGACCGCCGCGGACAGCTCATCGACGTCGGCGGCAACGGCGCTGAGGCCGCGCACCCCGAGTCGTGGCAGCTGTACGAGATCGACCGGGTCAGCGAGCCGGCGCAGCTCGCGCGGCTACAGCGCGATCTCGAGGCGACCCTCTCCGACGTGCGCGACGCGGTCGCGGACTGGACGGCGATGCGCGAGCGGGCACGCGAGATCATCACCCGGCTCGAGAGCGATCCGCCGCCGCTGCCGGCGGCGGAAGTGAGCGAGGCGCATCACCTCCTCGACTGGATGGAGGGGCGGCACTTCGTATTCCTCGGCTACCGCCACTACCGGCTCGAGCGCGGTCGCTCCGAGGATCGCCTGGTGCCGGATGCGTCTTCGGGTCTCGGGATTCTCAGGCCCCGGCGCCGGCGTGCGAGCGTCAGCGTCTTGCGCGGTGACGTGCGCGCCCGCGCGCGCGAGCCGGAGCTCTTGATCGTCACCAAGGCCAACTCGACCGCGACCGTTCACCGCGGCGAGCTGCTCGACTACGTGGGCGTCAAGACCTTCGACAAGCGCGGCCGGGTGGACGGCGAGCACCGGTTCCTCGGGCTTTGGACCTCGACCGCGTATCACGGCAGCCCGCGCGACATTCCGGTGCTGCGGCGCAAAGTCGAGCGGGTCATCGAGCACTTCGGACTGGATCCGGCCAGCCACGACGGCAAGGCGGTGCTGAACGTGCTCGAGACCTATCCGCGCGATGAGCTGTTCCAGGCGGGGATCCCCGACCTCGTCCGCATCGTGCGCGGCGTGGTCAATCTCTACGAGCGGCGGACGGTGCGACTGCTGGTGCGGCGCGATCCGTACCACCGCTTCTACTCGTGTCTGGTGTACGTGCCGCGCGACCGTTACAACACCGAGGTCCGCCAGCGCATCGAGCAGATCGCGCGCGAGGGCTTCGCGGGAGAGAGCGTCGAGAGTCACGCGCAGATCTCCGGCTCGAGTCACGCACGCGTGCACGTGGTGGTCCGCACCGATCCGGCGCAACGCCACCGGGCGGACCTCGCCGCCATCGAGCGCCGCATCGCCGAGGCCGCGCTCACCTGGGCCGACCGGCTGCGTGAGGTGCTCGCGGAGCGGCGCGGCGAAGCCGCCGCGCTGGCTCTGGCCGGCCGCTACCGCCAGGCCTTCCCGCTGGCCTACCAGGACGACGTGGCCCCGGCTGAGGCGCTCGCGGACATCGACCGGCTCGAGTCGTTGCGCCAGTCGCCGCGCGTGCTGCAGCTCAACCTGCACCGCCCGCCCGGGCAGAGGCGTGAGCGCGTGCATCTCAAGATCGTCAGGCTCGGCGACCCCGTGCCGATCTCCGACGTGCTGCCGATGCTGGAGAATTTCGGCCTGCGCGTGATCGCCGAGCGGCCCTACGAGCTCGCCTGGCCGGAGGGCGGCTCGGCCTGGATCCAGGACTTCGAGCTCGAGCACCGCGACGCGGTCGTGATCGACATCGCGCGCATCGAGGCCAACTTCCGCGAGGCCTTCGCGGCCGCCTGGAGCGGCGCGGTGGAGAACGACGGTTTCAACCGCCTGCTGCTCGGCGCGGAGCTCGCCGCGCGTCAGGTGGTGGTGCTGCGCGCGTTCTGCCGCTACCTGCTGCAGACCGGCGTGCCATTCAGCCAGGCTTCCATGGAGCGAGCCCTCGGCGCCAACCCCGGCATCGCCCGCAATCTGGTGCGGCTCTTCGAGGCGCGCTTCCAGCCGGCGGCCGCTCGCAGCCGCCGCGGCGGCCCGCGCGGCGCCGAGACGCTCGCGGCCCAGATCCGCTCGGGACTCGATGGGGTGAGCAGCCTCGATGAGGATCGGATCCTGCGGGCCTACCTGACGCTGGTGCAGGCGATGCTGCGCACCAACTTCTATCAGCAGGGCGCCGACGGCGCGCCGAAGAGCTACCTCTCCTTCAAGCTCGATCCGGCGAAGATCCCGGATCTGCCGCTCCCGCGGCCCAAGTTCGAGATCTTCGTCTACAGCCCGCGCGTCGAGGGCGTGCACCTGCGCATGGGGTACGTGGCGCGCGGGGGGCTGCGCTGGTCGGACCGGCGCGAGGATTTCCGCACCGAGATCCTCGGCCTCATGAAGGCGCAGAACGTCAAGAACACCCTGATCGTTCCGGTCGGCGCCAAGGGCGGCTTCGTCGTCAAGCGCCCGCCGGCCGGCAAAGGCGAGGACGTGCAGGCCGAAGTCGTGGCCTGCTACCAGACCTTCATCCGCGGCCTCCTCGATCTCACCGATAACATCCTCGCCGGGCGGATCGTCCCGCCGCCGCGCCTCGTCCGCCACGACGGCGATGATCCGTACCTGGTGGTGGCCGCCGACAAGGGCACCGCGACCTTCTCCGACATCGCCAACGCCATCTCGGCCGAGTACGGGTTCTGGCTGAGCGATGCCTTCGCCTCGGGCGGCTCCGCCGGCTACGACCACAAGAAAATGGGCATCACCGCGCGCGGCGGCTGGGAGTGCGTCAAGCGGCACTTCCGCGAGCTCGGCATCGACACGCAGAAGATGGATTTCACCGTCGTCGGCGTCGGCGACATGTCGGGAGACGTGTTCGGCAACGGCATGCTGCTGTCGCGGCACATCCGCCTGCAGGCCGCCTTCGATCACCGGCATATCTTCATCGACCCGGACCCGGACCCCGCCGCGAGCTTCGCCGAGCGGGCGCGCCTCTTCGCCCTGCCGCGCTCGAGCTGGGACGACTACGACCGCAGGAAGCTCTCGCGCGGGGGCGGCATCTTCGCGCGCACGGCGAAATCGATCGCGCTGCCGGCGGAAGCGCGCGCGCTCCTCGGCCTGGAAGCCGCGAGCGCCACGCCCAACGAGATCATGCGCGCGATCCTGCGGGCGCCGGTCGACCTCCTGTGGAACGGCGGCATCGGCACCTACGTGAAGGCGCAGGATGAGCGCAACGCCGAGGTCGGCGACCGCGCCAACGACGCGCTGCGCATCAACGGCCGCGAGCTGCGCGCCAAGGTGGTGGGCGAAGGCGGTAACCTCGGACTCACCCAGCGGGGGCGCGTCGAGTACGCACTCGCCGGCGGCCGCCTCAACACGGACTTCATCGACAATTCCGCCGGCGTCAACACCTCCGACGTCGAGGTGAACATCAAGATCCTGCTCAATCCCCTGGTCGCGGAGCGGAAGCTCTCGCGCGGCGATCGCAACCGCCTGCTCTCGCGTCAGACCTCCGAGGTCGCATCCCTGGTGCTGCGCAACAACTACCTGCAGAGCCAGGCGCTCAGCACGCTCGAGGCACAGTCCGCGGCCCGGCTGCCCGAATTCCAGCATCTGATCCGCTCGCTCGAGCGCTCCGGGGAGCTCAGCCGCGCCCTCGAGTTCCTGCCGAGCGACGATGAGCTCGCCGAGCGGCGCAAGAGCGGCATCGGGCTGACGCGCCCGGAGCTGGCGATCCTGCTCGCCTACAGCAAGATCTGGCTCAACAATCACCTGCTGGCGTCCGACGTGCCGGAAGATCCGTACCTCTCCGCCGAGCTCGAGCGCTACTTCCCCGCCCCGGTGCGCGAGCGCTTTCCGCGCGCCATCGCCCGCCACCGGCTGCGCCGCGAGATCATCGCCACGGCCACCACCAACAGCCTCGTCAACCGCATGGGGCCGACCTTCGTGCCGCGCGCCCAGGAGGACACCGGCGCGGGGCCGGCGCAGGTGGCGCGCGCCTACAGCGCGGCGCGCGAGATCTTCGCCATGCGCGCGCTCTGGGAGCACATCGAGGCGCTCGACAACAAGGTGCCGGCGGGGCTCCAGTACGAGGGCTCATTCCAGACCAGCCGGCTGCTCCGGCACGCCACCTACTGGCTCCTCACCTCGCGCAGCTCGCTGCAGGTGGACGCCGCGGTCGGCGAGTTCCGCGCCGGCGTGCGCGCGCTCGAGGCGGAAATCCCCCAGGCGCTCACCGGCGCCGAGCTCACGCGCTTCGAGGAGAGCCGCGCGCGCCTCGCCGCCAGCGGCATGCCGCCGCCGCTCGCCTCCCGCGTCGCGAGCCTCGAGGCGCTCAACGCCGCGCTCGATATCGTCGAGATCTCGGCCGCGCACCGCGTGAGCGTCTCCGAGACCGCCCGCGTCTACTTCGAGGTCGGTACCCGCATCGGCTTCGACTGGCTGCGCGCACGGATCGAGAAGCTCGCGGTGGACGGTCCGTGGCAGGCGATCGCCCGCACCGGGCTGCGCGATGCGGCGCTGCGCGTCCAGCGGCGCTTGAGCGAGCGCGTGCTGGCCCGCAGCGAGCGTGGCAGCGCCGAGGCGCGCGTCAGCGCCTGGGCGGAGTCGGCCGGCAAGGACCTGGCGCTCTGGCAGCGTACGCTCGCGGACATGCGTGCCGCGGGCGCCGGCGACTTCGCCACGCTCACCGTCGGCGTCGAGTCGGTGCGCAGGCTCGCGGGGTAACTCGAGTGCCCGGAAGACTGATCCTGGTCCGTCACGGCCAGAGCGCCTGGAACCTGGAGAACCTGTTCACCGGCTGGACCGATGTGGATCTCTCGGACGCCGGACGCGCCGAGGCCGGCCAGGCGGGCCGCGAGCTGCTCGGCGCGGGTGTCGCCGCGGACGTCGCCTTCACCTCGGTGCTGAAGCGCGCGATCCGCACGCTCTGGATCATGCTCGATGAGATGGATCGCATGTGGATCCCGGTCGAGCGCTCCTGGCGGCTGAACGAGCGTCACTACGGGGCGCTGCAGGGGCTCAACAAGGCCGAGACCGCCGCCCGCCACGGTGAGGATCAGGTGAAGATCTGGCGCCGCAGCTACGACATTGCGCCGCCGCCGCTCGCGAGCGACGATCCGCGCCACCCGCGCTTTGACCCGCGCTACGCCGGCGTCGATCCGCGCGAGCTTCCCTCCACCGAGTCGCTCGCCGACACGCTCTCGCGCGTCCTGCCCTTGTGGCACGCGCGCATCGCTCCCGAGCTGCGCTCGGGCGCGAGCGTCCTCGTCGTCGCGCACGGCAACAGCCTGCGCGCCATGGTGAAGATGCTGGACCGGATCCCCGAGCGCGAGATCGTCGAGCTCAACATCCCCACCGGGGTTCCGCTTCTCTACGAGCTCGACGCGGAGCTCAAGCCGCTCGGCAGCCGCTACCTCGGCGATCCGCAGGCCGTCGCCGCCGCCGCCGAAGCGGTCAAGCGCCAGACCGAGAAGCGTTGATGGACGGCGATCACCTGCCGTTCGTGTAATGCTTGATTTCGTGGGGTGCTTTACGCCGCCCAGCCGTCGTAGCGACCGTGGTACTCGGCCGCCAGCGCCCCCAGGCGGCGGCTGATCGCCTGGATGTCCGGCACGATGAGGCGCATCGTCTTGGTGGCGTGCAGGCTGAAGAAGAGCTCCGTATCGTTCTCGAGCGGCTTCACGTCGACGCTGAACTCCGGCTCGAGCCGCACGCGCGCCGCCTGGCAGGCGGCGTCATCCGGCAGCGCGAGGAAGAAATCGACCCGGTAGTCGTTGAAGGGCGCGTAACCCTGCGAACGCAGCCGCCCGACGATCTGCTCGTCCCAGCTCTCGCGACGCGAGCTGCGCGCGGCGCGCAGCTTCACGTAGACGCGTACCAGGATGAGACCGAGCGCCGCCACCAGGGCGAGGAAGAACCACCCCATGGCGGTGCGCTCACCCCCTCTGCGGCTTCAGCGGCGCGGGCGCCTCGGGGAATTGCGGGCGGCGCTTCTCGAGAAACGCGCCGATCCCCTCCATCCCTTCCGCGCTCACCGCATGCGCCGCGATGGTCTCGCTCTCGAGAACCATCTGCGACTCGAAGGCGCCGAGGGACTGCGCGATGAGCCGCTTGGTGGCGCCGTAGGCGCCGCGCGCTCCGCGCGCGAGCTGCTCGGCGAGCTCGAGCGCGCGCGCGGGCAGCTGCTCATCGTCCACGACCTCGTTCACCAGTCCCCAGCCGAGCGCCTCGGCGGCCGAGAGCGCGCGATTCAGGAGCAGCAGCTCCATGGCGCGCTTCGCACCGACGATCCGCGGCAGCAGGAACGAGGTGCCGGCATCGGGCGTGAGGCCCACGTTGGTGTAGGCGAGATTGAACTGCGAGCTGCGGCCGCACACGGCGAGATCCGCCATGGCGACCAGCCCCACCGCCGCACCCGCGGCGGTGCCGTTGACGGCGGCGACGACCGGGGCGTCCATGCGCACGAAGTGCGATATCGCCGCGTGCAGGTAGGTGGTGAGCTCGCGCACGTAGTCGCCGCCCGCGCGCTCGTGGCCCGCCATGCCGCGCAGGTCGCCGCCGAAGGAGAAATGCCGTCCGGCGCCGCTGAGGACCACCGCGCGCACCGCGGCGTTGCGCGCGCAGGTCATGGCGGCGGCGAGCAGGTCCATCGCCATCTGCAGGTTCAGCGTGTTGGCGCTCTGCGGCCGGTTGAGGGTGACGACCGCCACGGCCCCGCGGGTTTCGACCTCGACAGTGGCGGCGGCCATCGCGGCTACTCGTCGGGCGCAATGCGCAGGCGCAGCCCCGCCAGCTCCGGGGTGAACTCGACCTGGCAGGAGAGGCGCGAATTCTGCTGGTAGTGGGTGAGCTCGGAGAGCAGCTCGCGCTCATCCGACATCATCTCGGGCAGCCGCGACTGCCACTCCGGATCCACGTACACGTGACAGGTGGCGCACGAGCACATGCCGCCGCAGATGGCCGCCACGCCGTAGTCGAGCTCGCGCAGGTTCTCCATCACCTTCAGACCGGTCCTGGCCTCGACTTCGTGCTCGACTCCGTCGCGATCCACGACTCGCATCAGCGCCATGCACTTACCTCGGTGACCGCTCGGGATTTTTTCTTGAGGCGGAGGTGCCCCCGGCCGGCTAGTTTGCCGCTTCGCCGGGCGCCCCGCCAGCCCATGCCGGACGGCTCACGCCTGCGGCAGCGGCCCGAGGACCTTCATGACGAACACCGCCTTGTGAGATTCCTTCGCCACCGTCTCGAACGTCGGGCGCAGCTCCCGTCGCAGCGCCTCCATCACCTCCTCGTACGCTCCAAACACCTGGGTACTCAGGCTGTTGGTCACGATCTTGAGGTGCGGGTCCTGGTGCAGCCGCGCGAGGAACGCGCGGATCTCCGGAACGAAATCGCTCTTGAGCGGGTACAGGCTGATCTCGACCCCGATGTCCATGACGCTCGCCTTAGGCCTTGAGACCCTGTGCATGAGTATTGCACGCCCGGAGTGCGCCCTGCGGCTATGATCGCGTCTGCGGTCTAGAATTGACCGCCCGGGCGAACCCCAACGGGCGAGGCACGATGACGCGCAGGATCCAGGTCCATCAGGTTGATGCGTTCACCCGCGAGCCCTTCACCGGCAACCCCACCGGTGTGGTGCTGAACGCCGATGCGCTCTCCGAGGCGCAGATGCTCGCCATCGCGCGCGAGCTCAACAACGCCGAGACCGCCTTCATCCTCGCCCCCGACGGCACGGATCACACGGTGCGGGCGCGCTTCTTCACCCCGCGCGCCGAGGCCGGCTTCGTCGGCCACGCCACCGTGGCTGCCCAGTACGTGCTGTCGCGGCGCTTCGATGCGCCGCGCTGGCAGCGTCAGAAGTCCAAGGCCGGCATCGTCGACATCGAGGTGCGCGGCACGGATGCGGAACGCCGCATCGCGATCCGCCGCAGCCCCCCGACGATCGGGCGCGAGCTCAACGACCGCGAGCGCCTCGCCGTGCTCGATGCGCTGGCGCTCGCCTCCGAGAGCCTCGATCCGCGCATACCGCTGCGGATCGTCGGTGTGGGCGCTGCGCGGCTGCTGATCGGGGTGCGCGGGCCCGAGCCCCTCAAGCAGCTGAAACCCGACCTGGCGCGGCTCACGACGCTCTCGGCGCAGATCGGCGCGGCCGGCTACTTTGTCTTCACCCTGACACCGGGTGCCGCGGACCATCTGACCGAGTCGCGCATGTTCTGCCCGGCGCTCGGCATCGCCGAGGATCCGGTGAGCGGCAACGCTCACGGCCTGCTGGGGGCGTACCTCGCGCAGCTGCGGCTGCTCGATCGCAGCGGCGACCGGGTGCGCTTCTCCGGCATCCAGGGCGCATCGCTCCACCGGCCCGGGCGGGTCGAGGTCGAGCTCGAATTCAAGGGGGAGGCGCTCGGCAGCGTCTGGATCAGCGGCCAGGCGGTGTCGATATTCGAGACCGAGATGGAGTTCTGAGCTTCTAGAAAGATCCCATGCCGCAGTTCGAAGCCGCGCTGAAGCTCGCCGAGGTCCCCCTCGGGGGCATGCGCACCTGCCTCATCGGCGGGCGCGAGATCCTGATCTGTCACACCCGCGAGGGTGTGTTCGCCCTCGACAACATCTGCACGCATGCCCACGCGCGACTGTGCGAAGGACGGCTGCGTGCGACGCGCGTGGTGTGCCCGCTGCATGGCGGGTCGTTCGACATCCGCGACGGGCGCGTGCTCGCGCCGCCCGCGGAGGTGCCGCTGCCGACCCACGCGGTGCGCATCGTCGAGGGCACGATCGAAGTGGCGCTGACTCGCTCCACCGCCCCTTAAGTCCCGCGCACGCGGCGCACCAGCCAGGCCGCCGGCAGCGTGACGCAGGCGCCGATCAGGAAGGGCGCCGCGGCCCCGAGCAGCGCATAGATCGGACCGGAGGTGAAGGGCCCGATCACCCGCGCGAGACTCGCGCTCGCCGCGTACGCACCCAGCACCGCCCCGCGGTCATGGCTGCGGGATTGCTTCGAAGCGAGCGCGAACGCGCTCGGGTTGTAGGCGCCGAGCCCGATGCCGCACAACACCAGCCCGGCTATGGCGGCCTCGAGCGCCGGCGCCTCGCCGAGGATCACGAGGCCAGCGACGTAGACGAAGACCCCGCACATCGCGAGGCGCGCCTCGCCGAGGCGCGGAGCGAGGATGCGCACCGCCCCGCCCTGCATCACGAGCGCCGGCAGTGCCGCGGCAAAGAGCAGCAGACCGACCGTGCGCGGTCCGAAACCGTAGCGGTGCATCGCGAAGATGGCGAAGATCGACTCGAGGATCGACTGCGAGTAGGTCACGAGGAGGGTCGCGGCGGCGAGCGTGGCGAGCGCGGGCCGCTCGCGCAGCAGCCGCAGCGCCCCGCGTCGCGGCTCACCGGCATGCAGCCGGCGATGCTCGGCGGTGTGACTCTCGGGCAGCGCAAATCTCACCAGCAGGATCGCGAGCACGCTCAAGAGCGCGGAAACCAACGCGGGGGCGAGGAAGTCCGCGCGCGCGGGATCCTTCCCCGAGAGCACGCCCCCGAGCGGCGGGCCGAGAGTGAAGCCGACGCCGATGGCCGCCCCGATGAGTCCGAGCGTCGCGGCGCGCTTCTCCGGCGGACTCACATCGGAAGCGTAGGCGAAGGCCGCGGCGATGTTGCCGGCCATGAGACCCGCCAGAATTCGCGAGGCGAGCAGCCACCCGATGTTGCGCGCGCAGCCGAGCAGCAGGTACGAGACGCAGGCGCCGGCGAGGCTGCTCATGAGGATGGGCCGCCGTCCGTAGCGATCGCTCAGACGCCCCCAGAGCGGCGCGGCGAGCAGCTGGCACAGCGAATAGCTGCCGAGGATCGGCGTGATGAGCTGCGGCGGGACGCCGAAGCGGTCGGCCATGTACGGCACCAGCGGAATCAGGATGCCGAACCCGAGCATATCGATGACGCAGAAGCCGAAGAGCGCGGCCAGCCGTCGGCGCACGGTCCAACGCCTTCAGGGCTGGTGGCCCGGAACGAGCGCCGACACGTCGACGCGGGCCGGCGCGGGCGGCGGGAGAAAATCGCGTGCCCCGCGAATGATGAGGTTGGGGATCCGCGTCTCGTCCCACCCGGCATCGACCGCGGCGGCGGTCCGGAGGATCGCGATCTCGAGCGAGGGCACGAGCCAAAGCCGATTTCCGCCCTCGCCGGAGACCACGTAGAGGTCACGCGCGGCGTACCCCCCGCCACCGGGCGTGGCCGGCCCGCCGACCCGCAGATACGCGCCAAAGCGCGGGTCGGCGCGGTTGGGCGTGCGCAGCAACGCCACCCAGCCGGGCCGAATCACCTCATCGCCGCGGTAGTTGCCATCGCGCAGCAGCAGCTGCCCGATGCGGATCCAGTCGCCCTGCCGGGCGAGCAGGCAGCAGTCCGCTCGCGCCGTCCCTCCGGGACGGTCGACCTCGAGCCAGGCGTCCCCCGCCCCGATTCGCCGCCAGAGCGCCTCGGACAGATAGCTCGCGTAGCGCTCGCGCGTGGCGCGCTCGAGGATCAGGGCGAGGAGCGGCGCTCCGCTCGAGCTCTCAAGGAGGTTGCGCACCGTGATGGCGCCGCGCGGGTCGTCTCTCCACTCGGCGATCAGCGCGCCGATCGGCTCGTCCGGCCGGCCGATCCGGCGGTGTGAGATCGCGACCCCGGTGGCGAGCGCGGCGAGCAACGGGGTGAAGGACTGCGCATCGCAGAGGGTATCGAAGCCGCTGCCGTGCCAGTAGCGCTCGAACACGATGTGATCGTGACGGCTGACAATCAGCGCCTGCGAGTCGTGCAGGCTCGCGTAATGTGCAGCTTCCTCGAGGGCGCGCGCATCGAGCGACTCGAGCTCGGGGGCGACCCGCGGCGCCGGGGGCTCGTTGCCGCCTGCGACCCGCTCGCGCGGCCGCTCACCCAAAGCCCGATGGCCGAGCGAGAGGAGCGCCCCGGCGGCGATCGCCCCCGCGAGGAGCAGCGCCGCCGTCAACGCCGGCCTCGAGCGCAGAAGGTGCGCCCTCACCGCGCGCTTCCTGCGCCCGCGCGACCGGACCCGAGGCCAGTCCGGATCGGACCGCAATAGCGTGCACGGCCCGCGGCGAGCTCGAGCTCGTGCGTCGCCGACTTGAGCCACTCGCCCGGCCGATGAGCGCTCACGACCACGGCGGTGCCGCCTGCGGCGAGCTCGAGCACGCGCTCGAACAGGGCGCCGCGGGTCAGGCTGTCGACGCCGGCAAAGGGCTCATCGAGCAGCAGCAGCCGGGGAGCCCGCACCAGAGCGCGCGCGAACAGTACGCGTCGCGCCTGTCCGTAGGACAGCTCGCCGAGCGCGCGCCTGGCGAGCGGGGTGAGCCCGAGCGCGGCGAGCGCGCGGTGCGCAGCCGCGCGATCGGCCGCGGTTGGCGGCTCGTTGAGTCCGAGGCTCGCGTAGCGCCCGGACTGCACGACCTCCTCCACCGTGAGCTCCTGCGGGTGGTCGGCCTGCAGGTGGGGGGCGACGAGCCCCACGCGCTTGCGGAACGCTTCGAGCGGCACGCCCGCGGCCGCGCCCGCGCGCACGATCGTGCCGCCGACGGCGACCCCGTGATCCCCGTAGAGCGTGCGCAGCAGTGTCGTCTTGCCCGATCCGTTGCGTCCGTGGATCACCCACAACTCGCCCGCATGCACCGTGAGCGAGACCCCCTCGAGGACGCGGCTGCCCTCGAGATACACCCGCGCCTGATCCAGGCGGACCAGAGTGCGCCCGCTGCGGCGTTGCGCACCGCGCGAGCGCTTAGGGAGCGCCGCGCGCCGGTGCGGCGCTTCGAGCCACTCGGAGAGCGGGGCCGCACGCAGCGCACCCGCGTACACGATTCGTCCATCATCGAGTACCAGTGCGTGAGTCGCACTCGGGGGCACGTCTTCCATCCGGTGCGTGGCGAGGACCCACGGCAGCGGCCCCTTCTGCCGCCCGAGCCAGCGCTTGAGGCGAGCGCGATTGATCTCATCGAGCCCGTTCAGCACCTCATCGAGCAGCAGCAGGCGCGGGCGTGACAGGAGCGCGCGCGCCAGCAGCACCACTCGGCGCTCCCCGTACGACAGCGAAAGGAAGCGGCGCGCCGCAAGCTGAGAGACCGCGAGCCGCCCGAGCGCCTTACCGATCCGCCCCCGGTCCGATGCGGTGAGCGCATCGAGCGGAATATCGGTTCGATACAAGCCGGTCCCGACGATACGCTCGACCGCCATGTTCCAGCCGTAGCGTTGGTACTTGTCCTGGCGCTCGGCCCCGAGATAGGCGATCTGCTCCTTCACCTCGGCGGGGGTGCTGCTGCGCTCGCGGCCGAGGAGGTAGTGGCGGATCGCGCGCGTCGAAGGCGTGGGCCAGACAGCGCCCGCGACCAGCTTCAGCAGTTGCGTCTTTCCGGCCCCGTTGGCGCCAGCCAACACCCAGCGTTCCCCGGGCCGAATGGTCCAGCTGATGTCCTTCAGGACGCTTCGACCGGCGCGGTGCAGGCTCACGTGCTCGAGGCGCACCTCGAGATATCGCGTGGCGGAACGGCTCATCCGGGGAATTGGATCACAGTTGCCGTGCTCGGATGGGTTATTCTTCGCGCGCTCGAGGCGTGCACGCGGACCTGAGGCGTGCGCGCGCGGACCTACAGGGGGTGCAATGCGACTGCGGCTGCTCGCGCCCCACTACTGGCTCACGTGGGCCGGGCTGGGGCTGCTCCGTTTGGTGGCGCTGCTGCCATTCCCGTGGATCGTGGCCCTCGGGGGGCTGCTGGGGAAGCTCCTGCGCCGCCTGCCGATCGGATTCGTCAGAACCGCACGGCGCAACCTCGAGCTGTGTTTCCCGGAGCTCTCCCCCGCGGCGCGCGAGCGGCTGCTCGATGCGCACTTCGTAAGCCTCGGCATCGCGCTGCTCGAGATCCCGCTCGCCTGGTGGAGCCCGCCTGCGCGCATCGCCCGCATGGTGCGCGTCGAGGGCGCCGAGCATCTGCGGGCGGCCGTGGCACGCGGCCAGGGCGTCATCCTCCTCACCGCCCACTTTACCCCCATGGAAATGGCGGGCCGCGCACTGGCATCGGTGGCCCCGGTGCGATTCCTCTACCGGCCGACGCGCAACGAAGTGCTGGCCTACGCCTTGAGCCGCTTCCGCTGCGCGCACGGCGGCCAGGGGATTCCGAAGGATGACATCCGCGCGTTCATCGCGGCGCTGAAGAACAACGAGTGCGTGTGGTACGCCCCCGACCAGAGCTATCGCAAGAAAGGCGCCCAGATGGTGCCGCTCTTCGGCATCCCGGCTGCCACCAACACCCTCACTCCGCGCCTCGCACGGATGACCGGGGCCACGGTGCTGCCGTATTTCCTGCAGCGACTCCCTGGAGCGCAGGGCTACAGGGCGACCATCCATCCGCCGCTCGAGAACTTCCCGAGTGACTGCCCGGTGACCGACACCGCGCGCTTCAACCGTATGATCGAGGCACAGGTGCGCGTCGCGCCCGAGCAGTACTTGTGGATTCATCGCCGCTTCAAGGGCCTCTCCGAGGACTATCCGGATTACTACGGCCAGCGGGCGCGCCGGGCGTGAGCGAGCGGGCGGCGCCGACCTACGACCTGCTGGTCGTGGGCGGGGGAATCAACGGCACCGGCATCGCGCGCGACGCATCCGGGCGGGGCCTCACGGTGCTGCTCTGCGAGCAGGACGATCTGGCCGCGCACACCTCCTCCGCCAGCACCAAGCTGATCCACGGCGGCCTGCGCTACCTGGAGGAGTATCACTTCGCGCTGGTGCGCAAGGCGCTGGAGGAGCGCGAGGTACTGCTCGACGCCGCCCCGCACGTCATGCGTCCGCTGCACTTCATCATGCCGCACGCCGCGCATCTGCGACCGGCATGGATGATCCGCGCAGGGCTCTTTCTCTACGACCACCTGGCCCGGCGCACCCGCCTGGCGGCCTCCTCCTCCATCGACCTGCGCCGGCATATCGCGGGCGAGCCTCTCAAGGAGAGCTACCGGCGCGGCTTCGTGTATTCCGACGTGCAGACCGACGACGCGCGGCTCGTGGTGCTGAACGCGCTCGATGCGCGCTCGCGCGGCGCCACGATCCTCACGCGCACCCGTTGCGAGCGGCTGACCGCGCAGGACGGCATCTGGAGCGCGACGCTCGCGGCGGGAGACGATCAGCGGCTCGTCCGGGCGCGCGCGGTGGTGAACGCCACGGGTCCCTGGGTGAGCCGCTTCGTCGCCGCGTGCACCCCGATCCGGGCGGCGCATCAGACACGCCTCGTCAAGGGCAGCCACATCGTCGTGCCGCGCCTCTTCACGCATCGCTTCGCCTACATCTTCCAGAACGAGGACCGGCGTGTCGTGTTTGCGATTCCCTACCAGCACGACTTCACGCTCCTCGGCACAACGGATGTGGATTTCCGCGGCGATCCGGCCGCAGTCGCGGCCGACCCCGCGGAAGTGACCTACCTGTGCACGCTCGCCAACCGCTACTTCCGCCAGCCGATCGCGGCCGCGGACGTCGTGTGGAGCTACGCCGGCGTCCGCCCGCTCCTTGCCGATGAGTCGCGCGATCCGATGAGCGTCACGCGCGAATACGCCCTCGAGCTCGAGCGCGAGCCGGCGCCGCTCCTGTCCGTGTTCGGCGGCAAGATCACCACCTATCGGCGCCTCGCGGAAGAGGCGGTGAACCGTCTCGTCGCCGCTCTCGGCGCCGGCGGCCCGCCCTGGACGTCGGGCGCCAGGCTCCCGGGGGGCGAGCTGCCGCGGGGCAGCTTCGCCGTGTTCCTGCGCACGGTCGAGCGGCGCTACCCCTACCTCCCCGCCCGGCTGCGGCTGCGCTGCGCGCACGCCTATGGTTCCCTTCTCGAGCGCGTGCTCGGGCCCCCCGGCTCGCTCGCCGATCTCGGGCGGGAGCTCTTGCCGCAGCTCTACGAGCGCGAGGTCGAGTACCTCACCCGCGAGGAGTTCGCGCGCACGGCCGAGGACATCCTGTGGCGACGGACCAAGCTCGGATTGCAGCTGCTCGGGCACGACACCCGTCCCCTCGAGGGCTGGCTCGAGAGCCTCCCGCGCGCATCCGCGCTCGCGTCGCACTGAGGCAACAGCGCCGCCTGTGACCAGTATCGCGATTTTCCGCCCTCGCGCCGCGCCTCGGCGGGCGACCGTGGTAGCGTTGCCGCCGGGAGCTTTAAGATGTCGATCCCCATGTCCGATTCCGTGCTTGCCGCCATCATCGCGGGCACCGCGACGCTGTCGGCCTCGTTGCTGCAGCTGCGTTCCGCCCTGCTGAGGGAGGCCGCCCGTGGCCAATCGGCCAGCCGCCGCAAGAACCGCGTGCAGACGATCCTCCTGCTCATCGTGGTGGGCGCTGCGGCCGTGGCGGGCTTCGCGCTCTCGCAGTGGCTCACCTCGGGCGAGCGGCTCGCCCAGAGGACACTCCAGCAGGAGCTGCAGGCGCGCGTGGCGGAGATCAGCCGCACCGCGAGTCAGCTCGAGCTCACCCGCGCGGGAGCCCGGGCCGAGATCGAGAACGCGGTGCTGCGTCAGATCGGCGCCGACGGTGTGGTCGTCGCGGCGACCGTGGCCGCGTGCCGGCCGGCGCTGGTGATCAATGCGCCCGGCACCGCCTCGCCTCCCGCCGCATCCGCGGAGGCGGGCCGCGCGTGCACCGAAGCCGAAGCGAGCCCCGTCACCTTGTGTGCCACCATCCCGGGCAGCGCCAAGGTCACCGAGGTCCAGCTCTTCAGCCGACTCGCCGACAGCGATGCGCCGTGGAGCGCGAACCGCTTCGTGCCGGGGCAGGAATCCGGCCAGGCGCGCTTTGCGGAGAAATATTCGCAGAGCACGCCCGAGGGCGCCACTCAGCAGGTCTGCCAGGTGTTCACGCACTGGTCGGCCGAGCACGCGCGCAGCGTGCGCATGCTCGTGCGCTACTCCCTATAGCCCGAAGGTCCGCATAATGCCCGCCTGCGGGGTCGTCCCGTGAGGGGGGCTGTTGGATTCTGCGCCGCATCCATCCGCGCGTTCGGTGGCCGTGCTCATCGTGTTGGCACTGGCGCCGCTGTGGGTTACGGGCATGTTCGGCCGCGGGCTGTGGACCCCTGACGAGCCGCGCGAGGCCGACATCGCCTGGCGCATGAGCCGCCAGAGCGATCGCACCCTGCCGCAGCTCGCCGGCACACCCTTTCTCGAGAAGCCGCCGCTCTCTTACTGGATGTCGGGGGCCGCGATCTCGCTGTTCGGCGATTCGGCCGCGGCGGAACGCGCCCCGAACCTCTTGTACGCGGCGGTCACGGCAGTCGCCGTGGGGGCGCTCGCGCTCGCCATGGACACGGGGGCCGACGCGGCGCTGATCGCGGCGCTCGTCGCGGCGAGCGCCCTGACCGCGTTTCGGGTCGGCGTGTGGCTCGCCCCCGACGCCTGCCTCCTCGCCGGCAACGCGCTCGCGCTGCTCGGCGCCTGGCGAGGGACTCGCGCACCGCCCGGTCCGGCGAAGGCGGCGGGCTACACTCTGATGCACCTCGGAGCCGCGGTCGGATTCATGGCGAAGAGCGCGCCCGGATGGCTGGTGCCGGCGATGGCGCTCCTCACTCTCATCGTGTGGGAGCGGCGCTGGTCGGAGCTGCGCCGCTGGGAGCTCTATGCCGGGCTCGCGCTCCAGGGGCTGATCATCGGCCCGTGGGTTCTCGCGGTCGCGCGCAGCGAGCACGGCGCGGACGCGCTCCGGGCGCTCTTCTGGAACAACGTCGTGGGACGCTTCACCCGCATCGACTCCCCCGCCGCCCTCGACTACACCCTCGGACATCGCAACGCACCCGGCAAGTATCTCTTCGAGCTTCCGTTCTACCTGCTGCCGTGGACGCCGGTCGTGGCGGCGGCGCTCGTGCACGCCTGGCGGCGCGTGCGCGAGAGCGATGCCGCAGGCACGGCGTGGCGCTTCGCGCTCGGTGCGAGCCTGCCCTTCCTTGCTCTGCTGTCGTTGGCCGCGACCGCGCGCGACATTTACGCCGCGCCGGCGATCCTCGGGCTCGCCGCGCTCGCAGGCCTGTGGAGCCGCGAGGCCGAGCGCGCGGCCACCCGGCTCGACCGGCTCGCCGTGACCGGCACGCGCGTTCTGGTCGCGGCGCTCGCCGGCGTGCTGCTCGCCGCGCTCGCCCTCCTGATCCTCTCGGGCGCGGGTCCGCCGCTCGCGTGCCTCGCGGCGGCACTCGGCGCCGGTGTTCCGGCGATCGCGGCACTGCTGCTCGCTCGCGCGGCGCAGCAGCGCGGCGATCTCAAGCGCAGCCTCCTGTGGAGCTATACCGCCTACGCGGCGGCGGTGAGCTTCAGCGCGCTCGCGCTGCTGCCGGTGCTCGACCGCTGGCAGGATCTGCCCGGGCTCGCCCGGCGCATCCACGCCGACTGCGCGCGAGCGCCGCTCGCGCTGCTCGATCCGGACGAGACGACGATCGCCGTGCTCGATCACGGGCTCGACACGCGATTCACCATCCTGACATCTGATCACGACACTTCGCGCGCCATCGTGACCCGCTGGTTCAGCGACCAGGGGCGCGAGGCGCGGGTGCTGATCCTCGTTCCCGGCCACGCCCGTGGCGCTCTCACGCGCTACCTCGAGCACTTCCATGCGCCGCCTCCCGAGAGCGACGGTGTCGCCGGGAGCCTCACGGCATCCGGCGCCGCCGCGCTCGTGCGACGCTACGAGTTGCCGCAGGGGCGGCGGTACGCGCTGCTCGGGCCGCCGCCGCCGCCGCCTTGAGACTCACAGGGGAATGTTCATGTCGCAACCAGGGTCCGATCTCTCGCGCAGGCTTCGCAGCCGGCACATCCAACTCATCGCGATCGGCGGAACGATCGGCGTCGGGCTGTTCCTCGGCTCCGCCAGGGCGATCCACAACGCCGGTCCCGCCCTCGTGCTCGCCTATGCGCTCGGGGGCATCGCCATCTTCTTCATCATGCGAGCTCTCGGTGAGCTCCTCACCTACCGCCCGGTGGCCGGCTCCTTCGCCACCTATGCCGACGAGTTCTGCGGCCCGTTCGCGGGCTTCGTGACCGGCTGGTCCTACTGGTTCGCGTGGATCGCGACGGCGATGGCCGAGCTCACCGCCATCGGCGTCTACGTGCGCTGGTGGCTGCCCGCCGTGCCGCAGTGGCTGCCCGCGCTCGTCGCGCTGCTCGCGCTCTACGGCTCGAACCTGCTCGCGGTACGCATGTTCGGCGAGCTCGAGTTCTGGTTCGCGCTCATCAAGGTAGTCACCATCGTCGCACTGATCGTCTCGGGCGTCGTGGTGATCGTGTTCCACGTCGGGGATCTCGGCGCCGGCGCGAGCTTCAGCAACCTCTGGTCGCACGGCGGCTTCCTGCCCTACGGCGTCGGCGGGATGCTGCTCACCATGCAGATCGTGATGTTCGCCTACGTGGGTGTGGAGCTGATCGGCGTCACCGCGGGCGAGGCGCAGGATCCCAAGGTGGTGCTGCCGCGGGCGACCAACGGCATCATCCTGCGCATCCTCATCTTCTACATCGGCGCACTCATCGTAATCATGGCGCTGGTGCCGTGGAACGAGCTCAGCCCGAGCGTGAGTCCCTTCGTGTTCGTGTTCGAGAAGCTGCGCGTTCCGGCGGCCGCGGGCCTCATCAATCTCGTCGTAATCACCGCCGCCAGCTCCTCCTGCAACAGCGGCCTCTTCAGCACCGGCCGGATGCTCTGGGCGCTCGCCCAGCGCGGCCACGGACCGCGCCCCTTCGCGCGCCTCAGCCCGCGGCACGTGCCGGCCGCCGGGATCCACGCCTCGGCCGCCGTGATGCTGCTCGGGGTAGCCCTGAACTACATGGTTCCCGAGCGTGTGTTCATCTGGGTCACGAGCGTGGCGCTCGTCGGGACGTTCTGGACCTGGGGGATCATCCTGGTATCGCATCTCAACTACCGCCGGGCAGTGCTCGCCGGCCGCGTGCCCGCGGCCCCCTTCCGCATGCCGGGCGCGCCGTTCGCCAACTGGGCGGTGCTCGCGTTTCTCGTTGCGGTGAGCGCGCTTTTGTGGCGCGATCCGGACAACCGGGTGGCCCTCTACGTGGCGCCGGTGTGGTTCGGGCTGCTCACCATCGGCTACCTCGCGTCGAAATCACGTGCTCCTCAGAAGACGTGACCTGACAGCGGCGGCCTACGTCAGGGGCTCACCACCGCCGATCAGGCCGCCGCCGTCGACTATGAGCGTCTGGCCGGTGATGAAGGCGCCGGCGCGCGAGGCGAGCAGCACCGCGAGCCCGGCGACGTCGTCGGGATCGCCGAGGCGGCGCAGCGGATTGGCGCGCGCGAAGGCCGCGGCGCGAGCCGGATCCGCCCACAGCGCCCGCGAAAAGCTGGTGCGGATGATGCCCGGAGCGATGCAGTTGACGCGGATGTTGTGCGGTCCCCATTCCACCGCGAGATTGCGCGCGAGCTGCATGTCGGCGGCCTTGGAGAGGCAGTAGGCGCCGAGCATCGCGCTGCCGACGAAGCCGCCGACCGAGGAGACGACGATGAGGGCTCCGTCCTTGCGCTGCGCCATCGCCGGCAGCGTCATGTTGCTGAGCCACACGTTGCTCAGGAGGTTGGTGTGCATGATCTTGTCGAACACCTCGTCCGTGAGGCTCGCGGACGGGCCGAAGTGCGGGTTCGCGCCCGCGTTGCACACCACGATGTCGATGCGACCCCATTTCGCGACCGTGGCGTCGACGAGCCCCTGGAGCTCGGGCTTGTGCCCGACGTGACAGGCGTGGGCGAACGCCGTGCCGCCCGCCGCGGTAATCTCCGCGGCCGCCGCCTCGCAGCCCTCGAGCTTGCGGCTCGAGATGACCACCCGCGCCCCGTGCAGCGCCATCTGCATCGCGATCGCCTTGCCGATGCCGCGGCTCGAGCCGGTGATGAGGGCCACCTTGCCCGACAGATCAAACAGGCTCATGGGGACAACCCCTCGGGTCGATCCACGGCGCATTCTGCGCGCAGGCGCGCCCGGAGGGGAATCTGCCCCGCGTCCCGGGTAGAATCCGCGCGCCGCGCCCGTAGCTCAGTTGGATAGAGCATCAGGCTTCGAACCTGAGGGTCGGGAGTTCGAATCTCTCCGGGCGCGCGAAAATCACTGGCGGCCGGAGTTCGGAGAGCCTGTCCTGCGGTCAGGCGGGTTCGAACTTCCGATCGCCGCCGCAGGCGGCGCGGGAGTTCGACAACTTGGCGAGTCCGCGAGCCAAGTTGGACGCACGCGCGGCTTCCGCGCGGGCGGTCCCGAGCGGTGAGCGAGGGACGAGCGGGCGCAGCCCGCGAGCACGCCGCTCTGGCGGCGAACGCCCGCAAGGGCGGCCCCGCAGGGGCGAGGCGCGCAGCGCCGAGTAATCTCTCCGGGCGCGCGAAAATTTCTGGTCGGATCGTATCGCCACACGTCACCGGCCCACCCAGCCGCACATTCAAGGCGTCCAGGGCTTGTCCAGATTCGCCAGGGTCCAGTCACGGCCCGCCCCGGTCAGTCGATACCGCCCATTGCGCTCGGGCGCGATGAGATAGACCCGGCA
>Ga0209689_1000065_pt1 | contig 51629 bp, 44 predicted proteins | sample GraSoiAngelo_149_FD_187119 | JGI IMG/M metagenome (GOLD analysis project Ga0209689, IMG submission 187119) | Grasslands soil microbial communities from the Angelo Coastal Reserve, California, USA - 14_1009_09_30cm (SPAdes) (version 2) | ecosystem: Environmental > Terrestrial > Soil > Grasslands ... | reverse complement strand
CCGTTAGTTTATCCATGTCAGTTCCTCGGCGTGGCCGTTGAGGTCACATTGACCTGTTGTGTCTGCTGATTGGCGTTAACCTGAGACGTCATCAGGTTCACCGAAATGGCATTCACCCGTACCATCGTGCCTGATGGACGGCTGGCGTTGGTCCAATCCCAATGGATAGCAACTGTCGTGCCACCCGCGCAGGCGCCGCTGAAGCCGCTAATTGTGGCCCGGTCGGGCAGGGTTACCAGGCCGGCGTTGTACGTCTCGCGATCGACCTGCAGGCGATTGTTTGTGGCGAAGCCTGTGGCGCTCACCACACAGAGCGATGAGGCACCTACCGCTGCGCTGCTCGCCAGCGTGCTCTGCACGACCGAGAAGAGCTGCAGGCCCGAGGGATTCGCAGCATCAGCCAGGACGATGCCATTGGTGGAACAGTCGTTGGTGCACCGGTTTACTTGCGTCCCTACCAGTTTGAAGACGACCGATAGTGGCTGGACGACCTCGCCGGAGGAATGGTTTGATGCGAGCGCGGGAGTGATGGTGAGCGTGGTCGCTGAGGCGGCGCTCACGGTAAACGGCCCCTCGCTCCCCACGGCGACGGAGTCATTGGCCTGGAAGTAGGTGCTGGCCGACGTCACTGACAGCGTGGTCGAGGCCGACAAGGCGTTGGCGGAAAGGGCGGATTGCGCGCGGCGGATCAGTTCGCCCTGCTTGTGCGCTGAGGACAGCGCGGACACCGTCACCGGGCTACCGGTTCCGCACGAACCAGAGAAACTGCTTGCCGTCACCTGCTCATAGGAAGTCACGTTGACCAGCACGATTGGTTTGCCTGATGCCAGCGATGAAGTGTCGTCCACGCAGATTGTCGTCGCCGCTGCGGCCGCATCCGCGCTCAGCACGGTTGCCTTGACAAGGCCGAGGCTATTTCCGCTGCTGCATGGCGGAGAGGCACAGCTGCCGACCACGAAGTCACGGGCCTGGCGGATTTCCGCCACGATCCGGCCCGCGGCCAGCCGCGGCTGCTGTTGAACCTCCATCTGGCCTTCCATGCCGGCCCACTGCCGCGTCAACGTTGTGATCAGCGCATAGAACGCGATGATCACCAGCGACAAGACGACCATCGCGATAACCATTTCGATCAATGTGAAGCCAGCTTCGTTTCGCCGATTGGCGTTCATTGTGACACCCTCAGCGTGTACGCTGTGAAGCTCTTTTGTGCGTATGGCTCCGACCAGGTGACCGTCACCTGGATTTGCGTTAAGTTCGCAGTCGACGGCGCGGGCGAGCAGAAAGGAGATTGATCACACCTGGTGACCGTAGTCACGCGTGTATAACGCCCGCTTGCCGAGCTGTTGCCGAGCTCGTCGAGCGTTTCGGTGCCCGCCAGCGTTGACAGGTACGAGTACGCCGTGGCCTGCGCGGCTTCGATCTTCTGCTGCGCCAGCAGCGCCCCGGCGGTGACGTTCCGCCCGAGCAGCCCGCGGCCGGAGGCGGTCATATAAAATCCGGTGACCACCATCGCGCCGATCGCAAAGATCGCGGCTGCGATCACAACCTCGGCAAGGGCAAACCCGTGTGCCTGTTTCAGGGACATGTCGTGACCTCCTGATCCGTGGTGCGCCCCGTCCCGGCCAGCACGTCCACTTTCATTTTCGTGCTGACGCCGGCTGAGACACAGAAGGTCCCACTCTGCACGGGCGCCCCTGTCGCCGCGAACTCCGCCGTATCGCCTGTGAACGTACTCGTCACGGTGAGGCTGGAGGGGAGGAGAAACGACTTTGAGACGCTGCTATCGCTGCTCTTCATGATCGTATAACTGGACGTCGAACTCGAGGCGTACACTAGTTTAAACTTTTGGCCCTGCGTCATCGCAAACTGCTGCGTCAGCCGGAGATCTCCCACCAGTTGCCGCGCGCCTTGAAGCATGTCGCGGCGGGACGAGTATTTTTGCATCGAGGAGAGGCTGATGACAGTAAGTATCCCCATGATGGCCACAGCCAGGATGATCTCGATGAATGAAAACCCTTCGTCTGTCCTCATCTGCTTCACGCGACACCCTCCGCGCGCAGCCCTAGTCCTCCGGCCGCGCCCATCACGCTCCAGAACACCGGTGCGACGCTGACCACGCTGAACTGCCATTGCACGTCCACCCAGTATCCCGCCATCGCTGCCAGACAGGCGGCGGCGAGCGCCCACTGTGAACCGGAGGCACCCAAACCCGCTTTCCCGGCGCGTGCTGCTGATATCAACACCCACCAGAATGCCGAAACCCCGAGCACTCCTATCGACATCGCCATGTCAAGCGTCTCGTTGTGAGCCTTGTCGATTCTCGGAGGCCCGAACAGCATTTCCCCGAACAATCGCGTCCGTTCAGCATCCCACGCCTGCGGAAACACGAGCGCGAATGTCTCCGGTCCGTATCCAAAGACCGGACGTTTTGCGAGCAGCGGAAGCGTGAGGCGCCAGAAATACAACCGCCATTGGAAGCCGCGTTGCGGATCCCCAGGTTCGATCGTGGTGAGCGCGCGCTGGGCGGCGGACCATTCGGCTCGTGAGATGGCGACCGGACTGCGGGGAGCAAAGAACAGCCCCGCCAGTACAACGACCAGCACCCCCGCACCCACCAACCGGCGGTTCATAGTAGAGGTATCTGTGCCGGCGCTGGGCCGGAGAAGTCTTTGAATGCCGGCCCCCAAGCGCAGGGCGCCAAACACCCCCACCGCCACGACCAGCCCCAGCCAGGCGGCCCGGCTGTATGTGCACAATGCAGCCAGCACCGCCACGGTCAACGCGACCAACGAGAGCACCGCCACGACAGTGCGGCGGGCGGTCAGCAGGGCGGCCGCAGCAAGCGGCGCAATCAGCACCATATAGGCGCCGAGAAAATTTGGATTCCCACTGGTGGAAAACGGCCGCCACCAGTCGACTCGTACCGAGTCACGCACGATGAGCTCGAAGCCGAAGTACTGCGCGATACCGTATAGCCCGGTCAGTGTTCCCCCGGCCAGCACGGCTGTCAGCCAGATGGTGAGCCCGCCGCGCGCCACGACCACCAGCGTGCCGGCGGACAGGACCGCGTAGGCGATGAGCGACAGCAGGCCCTCGTGTCGGCGCGGTGCTCCTACCACACTCCACAGGGGATTCACAGAAACGGCAGTGGCCAGCGCCGCTGCCATGACAAATGCGATCAGTGGAGCGAGCAGGCCCGTCCTTCTCAAAACGGACACCCCACGCGAGGCCACCAGACCGGCCAGGATGACCGGAGCGAGGATAGTCAGTGCGCGGGCTTTCCCCCCGTAGTAGGTATCGTCCAGGTTGGTTAGATCGATGAGCAAGGGAACGACTGCGACGGCGAGCGCCGTCGTCCAGGTCAGCAGCTTCGACCCGCTCTGCTGGAGGTCCCGGCTATGAAGATCGAGAGTGACGGTCCCGACATCCACGAATGCATCCCCCTAGACCTATATGGGTAGGGGCGGCCCAGAGGCCGCCCCTACCTCGTATCCTCGGCCTCACGCGTTACGGCGTGACCGTGATCGTTGTGTTGTCGGCCGGACTCTCGTGCACGGTGCCGCTCGACGTATTAATCAGCAGCACGTAAGGGTTGGTCACTAAGGCCGTGTTCGGGATCTTAATAGCGACATACGCGTTGCCGCCCGCCTGGTTGGCGGCGCATGGCGAGGTACCAGGTGCAGCAGCAACCGTCACAGTGGCGGCTGCCCCGCAGCCCATGGTCACGCTCTGCCAGTTCCAGGCACCGCTGTTCTGCGGCAAAGTCCAATTCACTCCCGAGGCGAGCGTGCACTGGCTCTCGTCGAACGATTTCTCAATCAGACACGCCCAAGTGAGCGACTTCCACTCGGAGGTGAGTGCTCGCGCCTCTGCAATGTAGGCGCGCGTGCGTGCCCCTGAATACAACGGCAGCGCAATCGCCAGCAGGAGGCCAATGATGGCCACCACGATCGCGATCTCAATCAGGGTAAAGCCCTTGGGGCTCTTCAAGAACCCTCTCAACCGTGCCATAAACATCGTCCGTTCCTCCTTTTGGAATGTAGAGCGAGTAAGATCGTTTCCCGTTTCAATCGTTCCCGCTGCGGCGGCGGGCCAGACCCTGGTTCCGCCTCCGTCCTGTCACGTTCTCGGCATGTTCCCGCCCCCTGGTGCAGTAGCAATTCGTGTGCCAGCCGCTGCGGGCGGCCCACAACGCAAGGCCTCACCCTCTTTGGCTCTGTACCCCCCTAGAGGGAGCAACACCCGTGCCTCCTGGGCAGGCGGAGCATGGGACCTTCGGGAGGGCCTGGGACGAAAGGACTATGCTTAGCGGGGGAGTTTAGCGATCAGGGTCCAGATCGGCATCAGCACTGCCAGCGCTACTAGGGCGACCAGGCCGCCAACGCCGACGATGAGGATAGGTTCCACGATCGAGGCAAAACGCTTCACCGTATTGTCCACTTCGCGCTCGTAGAACTCGGCCACTCTGTCGAAGATCGCATCCACGGTTCCGCTTTCTTCCCCTACCCGCACCATCTGCGCGACCATTGGGGGGATGAGACGGTTTCGCTGGAGCGACTGCGACATGGATTCCCCTTGCTGCATCCGCTCGCGCGCCGCAAGGACAGCATCGCCCACAACACGATTCCCCAGGGCCCCAGACACGACGCCCAGCCCCTCGAGCATCGGGCCGCCGCTGCGGATGAGCACGGCCATGGCACGGCCGAAACGGGACAACGCCAGCTTCGAGACCAGCGGCCCCACGATCGGTATCTTCAGCACCACGGTATCCATGATCCGCTGGCCGGTCTCGCTGCTCCGGGTGACAACCGCGGCCATCCCCAGACCAACGGCCAGCAGGATGCCGGCCCACCAGAAATGCCTGACGATGTTGCTGGTGCGAATCACGAGGATGGTGATGAGCGGAAGCTGGACTTTGAAGGAGGCGAAAATGGTGATGAAGACAGGCACGACGAAGGCGATGGCGCCTACCGCCACCAGGGTGGTGAAGGCGCCGACGACGACCGGATAGGTGGCGGCGGTTTTCACGCGCTGTGTGAGATCTAACTCCCGCTCCAGGTAGTCAGCGAGGTAGTTCATCGAGGTGTCTAGGACACCGCTGACTTCCCCGGCCCGGATGGTGTTCACATAGAAAGGGAAGAACGCCTCAGGATACCTGGCAATCTCGTCGGAGAGACTGCCTCCCCGTTCGATCCCCTGACGGACGCGCGCGATGACCTGCCGCAGGCGGCGGTTGGTTACCTGTTCGCCCAGGATCCGCAGCGCCGAGATGATGGGAAGGCCGGCGGCCACCATCGTCGACAGCTGGCGCGTGGTAACGACCAGGTCCTTCCGATTCACCCGAAAATATCCGCCGAGCCGACGCGGTCGTTCTTTATCCTTTTCGTCGCGCGTGGTGAGGGAGGTGACCAGGAAACCCCGAGACTGAAACGACGCGACCGCGGCCCGCTCGCTGTCAGCCTCGAGAACTCCGGTTTCCATCCGCCCGAGCCCATCGAAGGCCCGGTACGCGTATTTGGGCATCGTCACACCCCACACAGTCTACCCAGTCTGCCCAGTCTTCTCAGTCTGCCCAGTCTACAAACTTGGCCGCTGAAGTGCGCAGGACACTGTGAAGACTGTGGAGACTGAGTAGACTGTGGAGACTCCTTTATAGTCTATGCCCCTCAGCGCGCGTATAAGGCCCGCAGGGAGAACTCGGCGGCAATTCCCCCCTCCGTCCCGGTGAGCGCCAATCGGTCAACCACCACCAGGCGCGGTGAGTCGTCCAGCCCCTGGACCAGCGCCTGGATCTGAGGATACCTGCCCCTGACCCGCACCTGGAGGGGGAGGGATGCCACCGGGCCCGATGTCCCGCTCGGCGCGCCGGCCGCCGGAGGGGACTCGAGAAAGGAGATCTGTTCCACCGTGACTCCGCTAGTGGCGATGGCGAGATCGAGGCGCGCCAGCAGGCCCGGCAAGTCAGGATCCCGGGGGATGCGCGTCAGCAGTGACTCTGCGTCCAGTTTTGCCGCCGCGTACTGCCGGACGACTTGGTCGCGCTGCTGAATCAGCATCAGCGCCCGGGCGAGTTCGACCTGCTTTCGCCGCGCCTCGGTCCTGGCCGCGGTCCACCCGCGCACCTGGGGGAAGAACACCACCAGCGTCAAGACGATGGCGATGGTGAGGCCCAGACCTATTTGCAGCAGCAGTCGCGCCCGCGCCCGCCGGGGGCTCACGGGCTCGTCCCTTTCAGGCGCGCGGTGATCTGGAATTGGGTAATGGAGCGCTCGCTCACTTGGACCTGCTGGAGATTCTGTACCTTCACCTGCTCGAGCCGCGGGGATTGCTGCAGGCCGCTCACGAACTGGCCAACAGAACCCAAGTGCAGGGCATTGCCCGCCATCGTGAGGGTGCCGGCTTCAATGGTCAGCGTCGCCAGCCAGGTGTCCTGGGGGATGACCTGGCTGATCTCGATCATCAACGGAGAGAGTTGCAGCTGACCGCGGCCTGCCGCCCCGACCAGCGCCTGCCGGCGTTGCGCCAGATCATTAATCTCCGCCTGCAACTGGCTCACCTGGGTCACGGTCGGCCGAAGGGGTGTCAGCCGGCTCTCGTAGTCGCGCGTGATCTCCAGGGCGCGGCGTGCGTCATTCACGATCAAGACGTACAGGACGGCGGCGCCGACAATAGCCAGGAGTGGAATCAAAAGGAGGGCCCGCCGCCGGCTCGCCACCTCCTGCTGGCGAAGCACCGCTGCCGGGACGAGGCTGAGTCTGGTGCGCATTCCTATGCAATCATCCGCAACGCCAGTCCTGTGGCGACCGCCAGTTGTGGAGCGAGTGCCTGGGCAGCCAGTAGTTGCTCGCCTGGCTGCATGCCGTCTAGGGGATTGCCGATGGTCACGGGCAGCCCAAGCTCGCTGGTCAGGTGCCGATCCAGATGCCGGAGCAGCGCGCCACCGCCGCAAAGGATCATGTCGCTGATCGTGCCGCCGGAGAACTGTGCGCGGAAGTAGTCCAGCGAGCGCCGCACCTGCAAGACGACCTCGCTGAGCGCCTCGACCATCTCTGCTGCGTACGCCCCTTCAGCTCGATCAGGCGGCCACTCTTCCCACCCCAGGCCGTAGCGTCGCTTGGCCTCCTCCGCGGCCTCCTCGTCGACTTTCAGCAGCTTGCCGATGGCCTGCGTTACCGCGTCGTTGCCAACCAGAATGGTCCGGGTAAATTGTGGGACGCCGTCCTGAACTACCGCGACGTCCGTCATCGAGGCGCCAAGATTCACCAGCACGTGGGTGCCGCTCCCCACACTCCGTGCCAGGCCACGCGTCATCGCCAGCGCGGCGACCTCGATCGCCTCCACCATCAGCCGGGCGGACTCCAGCGTCTGAATATACGTGAGGACCAGCGCTTCGGGCGCCGCCGCCAGGAGGACCTCCAGTTGACGCCTCTCGTCCATGGTCACCTGGCCCACGGTTTGCACGTCGATCACCGCCTCATCGACGGGAAACGGCAGGTGTCGCTCTGCCTCCCAGCGGATCGCCCGCTTCACCTCATCCTCGGGAATTGGAGGAAAGCGCAAGACTCGGGCCAGCACATTTTGGCCGGTCACAGCGACGGTGCCGCGGCGGGCGCCGATCCGGGCGGTGCGCAGGAGCCCGCGCAGGGCCTGGGCCACCGCCTGAGGGTCGGAGATAACCCCGCCGTCCACTGACCCGCGTGGCGTCGGCGCAACCCCCCAGCGCTGAAGTTCGACTCCCTTGCCGGTCCCGCGGACTTGAGCGACTTTGATGGCGTGCTTGCCGATGTCGATCCCGACGGTCGACCCGCCGGCGGGCAGGAGGCTTCGAAGCGCCGTCATCGCAGACCTCTTCCGCCCCGGCAAATGGTGTCCAGGATCGCAGCGCGCCGAAGACCCCGGCCCGTGCTGAGAGCTGCCGGGTGAGGCGCGTCTCCTGTAAACATTGGTAGGGTCTATTCGCGCCGTCCGTGGAAAATTCCCCCGGAGGACTATGAAGACAGGGAAGACTGGGCGGACTCTTGAAGTGTGAGCACGATGGCCCGGGACCGCCGGGATGAACTGCTGGAGCTTGCCCACGCCGCCCTCTCCCTCCGCTGGCTGGCTCTCGCCGCCCTCATCGCGCTCGGCACGCTGACCTCGGCGTCGGTCCGTACGCCGCCGGCGTTCTACGTCGTGATTCTTCTCTACACGCTGGGTCTGTCGCTGTATGCCTGGCGGTACGCCGATCGCGCACTGAATGCGGCGCGGGCCGGCGTCGTCTTTGACACGGCGGCAATCGGTGTCGGGATGCAGGTGACGACGGACCCCCAGGTGTTCTTCTACTTTGGATTCGTCACCGCCGCTGTCGCGGGCTTGCTGATGGCCCGGGTAGGCACCGCGGCGATCGCGGCCATCATCGGTCTCCTGGAGTTTCCCCGGCTGCCGGGGTCGCTGTTTGGTCCGAACCTGTACATCGCCTGGGGCGTGGCCGCGCTGGCGCTCCAGGCCACCGGGCAGGCCGCGGCCGTAGCCGCGAGTCATTTGCGCCGGCGCGGTGAGTTCCTCGACCTGCTGGCATCCTTGGGACGCGCCGGCGGTGGTACGTCGCCGCCAGCAGAAGCCGCGGCGCACGCGCTGACGGAGATCATAGGCTTCCTGGCCGCCGACAGCGGATCGCTGATGCTGCTCGATCCGCAAGACGAGCGATTGGAGATGTTTGCCGCTCATCGCCTCGATGACGCCTACCTGCGGGTTCGACTGCAGTTGGGTGAGAGCATTGCCGGGTGGGTGGTCCGGGCCGGGCAGCCGGTCCTCTTGACCCCGGGTGCCTCCGCCCCGTTTCCCCTGCAGCGGAACGATGTCGGGTCCTCGATGTGTCTGCCGGTCTCATCCGGCGGCCGATCGCTGGGTGTCTTGAATATCAACCGCGCGCCTAACCGGCCGTGGTTCTCGCCGGACGATCTGGCCACCGCGGAGCTGGCGGGCCATTCCGTGATCGATATTCTGCTCCGCGCGCAGCATGAGCGCGCCATTGCGGCGACACTTATGAACGTAACCTCGGGCTTCATCGGCGTCAGCCGGGCGTTGCTGCGAGACCCGGCGGTGCTGTGGCCGGTCTTGCTGGATCAGACGCGCTCGATCACCGGTGCCCAGTTCGCCGTCCTGGCGCTGGAGCGACAGGATACGGGGACCCTCGATGTCGTCGCCTCGCGCGGCATCGGCGGTCAGGCGGCGCTGTCGTTTCTGCCGGGGCTGCTGGCCGCCAGTACCGACGGCCGCCTGCACGTCGCGGGTGATCACCCGCCCGCCGGCGTGGAGAGCGGTGCCGGCAACCCCGGACCGGTTGTGGCCTGCGTGCCGCTTCGGCTCGAAACTCGAAAGATCGGTGCCATCGGTCTGGGGTTGCCCGGCGGAGCCCTCGTCTCCCCGCGGCAATTGGACGCCGTGGCGACCCTGGTGGCCGGGGCCGTGCATACGGCCCGGACCGCGAACCGCCTGGCCGACATCGGCGTGCTCGAGGAGCGGCGCCGCATCGCACGGGAGATGCACGACGGGCTAGCGCAGACCCTCGCCGATGCGATGCTGCAGACCGACCTCTCGGCGATGACCGCGCAGGGGAACCCGGCAGAGGTGGGAGGCGACCTCAAGGAACTGCGCACACTCCTGGAACGCGGCATGCGCGAACTGCGTGAATTCATGAGTGAGCTTCGCCGCGAGCCGGCAGACCGCGGGAAGTTTTCAGTTGCCTTGGAGGAGCTCGGCCGCGAGTTCCAGCGACGCGACGAGATCCCCACCGCGGTGGTGGTGACGGGCGACCCGGCGCGCCTCCCCTCCGCCGCGAAATACGCGATTCTGGCGATCGTGCGGCAGGCGCTCACCAACGTCCGCACTCACGCCAGGGCGACCTCCGTCACGATCCGGGCCGAGGTCGTGGGCGAGACGTGCACGACCAGCGTTACCGACAATGGCGTGGGATTTGACCTGGCGGCGTTTCGCGCGCAGCCGCCGGGACCACAGCACCTGGGCCTGATCTCGATGGAAGAGCGGGCCGCCCTGGTGGGTGGGCAGCTTGAGATCAACACCGGTCCGGGGCACGGCACGACCATTACGGTACGGATTCCCCTCGGGAGGTAAACACAGAGTCTCCCCAGTCTTCCCAGTCTCCACAGTCTCTCTGATCGGACATTCGGCTCTATCTCACGGGGTGTCAAAGCTGCAGGATAATTGGCAGGTAGACTGTGAAGACTGGGGAGACTGTGGAGACCGGGAAGACTGGGATTCGGGTCTTGTTGGCCGATGACCATGCGCTGTTCCGCCAGGGCGTGCGCCGGCTTCTGGAGCAGGCCGGCGACATCGAGGTCGTCGGCGAAGCCGGATCCGGCGAGCAGACGGTCCAGCTGGTAGAACACCTGGTGCCCGACATCGTGCTCCTGGACGTGGCGATGCCCACCGTCTCGGGGATCGATGCGGCCCGGATGATTAAGGCCAGTAGCCCGCGCGCCGGGATCATCATGCTGACGGTGCATGCTGACGAGGAGTTCCTCTTTGAAGCGCTCAAAGCTGGGGCGATGGGGTATCTTCTCAAAGACTGCGCCCCAGACGAGCTGATCCGTGCCATCCGGGTCGTGCATGGCGGTGAGGGGCTCCTGGCCCCGACCATGGCTGCGAAGGTGATGCGAGAATTTGCGCGGACGCGGGAGACCAGGGATCTCGCTGCGGTACAGCTCCCCCTGACGCAGCGGGAGATGGAAATTCTTCAATGCGTCACCAGTGGTCTGGCCAACAAGGAGATTGCGAACCGCCTGTCCATCAGCGAGCGGACGGTCAAGAATCACCTCAGTAATATCATGGAGAAGCTACACGTGAACAGCCGCACTCAAGCCGCTGTCTATGCGCTGCGACGGGGGTTGGTGCCCCCGGAAACGCGCTAAACTGCGTCTCCTTGGTCTTCTTGGTCTACTTGGTCTACTTGGTCTACAAACTAGATACCATCCAAGCTTGCAGACTAAGTAGACCAAGAAGACTAAGTAGACTAAGTAGACGTATTGTGGGTGTGGTACCTTAAGCCCATTGTTTCAGGCAAGCGCGCGTCCGTACACTGAAGCGTGTCCCAGAGTGAGCCGGCCGTCAGAAAGATCCGTGTGCTGCTGGTAGACGACAACGCCAGCTACCGTGAGCGCATGGCCAGGCTATTGCAGACGCAGGCAGATCTGGAGGTCATCGGGCAGGCGGCAGAGGGTAAAGAAGCGCTGGCCCGAGCGCGCGCGCTGCAGCCCGACGTGATCTTGATGGACTTCCGCATGACCGGGCTGGACGGATATACGGCGGCGCGCGCCATCGTGCAAGAGTTCCCCCAGGTCAAAGTGTTCATGCTCACAGCGTTTCCAGGCGCGCTGGATCGGGAGAAGGTCGCCAGGAGTGGATTGGAGGGCCTCCTGGTCAAAGACCAGCCTGCGGCGGAGATTATCGCGGCAATACGCAGTTCAGTTGGAAAGTTGGAGAGTTGAAGAGTTAGAGCGAGGGCTCCTCCACCCTCGTCACGCGTAGGACTTCCTCCACTGTGGTCGTCCCCTGCATCGCTTTCAGCATGCCGTCCGCGCGCATCATGGTCATCCCTTCACCGCGGGCGACTTCAGCCAGTTCAGCGGCCGAGGCGTGAGCAAGCACGCGCTTGCGCAGCGGCTCGGTCATCACCAGGACCTCAAGAATGGCGCTGCGGCCCTGGTAGCCAGTGTGCCGGCACTGCCCGCAGCCCACCGCGCGACGAAACTCCGCCGGCGGGAGGGGATCCTTCACCTCCGACTGCAGCCAGGTCACGATGTCTTTGGGGATGGGCGCGACTTGTTTGCAGCTCGGACACAACAACCGCACCAGGCGCTGCGAGGCGACGCCGATGACCGCCGACGCGGTAAGGAACGGTTCAATGCCCATGTCGGCTAAGCGCGTCAGGGCGCTCGGCGCATCGTTCGTGTGCAGCGTGGTCAGCACCAGGTGGCCGGTCAGAGAGGCGTGAATTGCGATCTCCGCGCTCTCCACGTCGCGGATCTCGCCGACCATGATGATATCGGGGTTCTGCCGCACGATCGACCGCAACCCCGCGGCGAAGGTCAGTCCGGATCGGGTATTCACCTGAATGTGGCTCACGCCGGGGAGCTGATACTCCACGGGATCTTCGATGGTGAGAATAGCTTTTTCCGCCGAATTCAGCAGCGCCAGGGTGCTGACGAGCGTCGTCGTCTTTCCACTCCCGGTAGGACCGGTAACAAGGATGATGCCGTACGGTTGACGGATCAGGCTCTCATATCGCCGGCGGGCCCGGGCCTCGAGGCCGAGCTGTTCCAGCGTGAGCAGTCCGCGCGTCTTATCCAGCAGCCGCAGGACGAGGCGTTCGCCATGGAGGGTCGGCAACGTGGAGACACGAAAGTCAATGCGCCGGTCGTCCAGCGCCAGCTCGAAGGCGCCATCCTGTGGGAGGCGGCGTTCTGTGATATTGAGACGCGAGAGGATCTTGACCCGCGACGTCAGTGCCGCCTGGACGGTCTTCGGCAGAGTCATCACCTGCTGCATCGCGCCGTCGATCCGGTAGCGGACGCGGAGGTCTTCCTCCTCTGGTTCGATATGAATGTCGCTGGCTCGATCCTTGAGTGCCTGCGTGAGGATGAGATTGACCAGCCGGACGACAGGGGCATCGTCGACCCCCTCCGCCTCTTCGGCCGGCGCCGGCGCGGGAGCCTCCTCCTCCTCGACGTCGCCGAGCACTGCCTGGGCTGCCGCTCCCATGCCATACGCCCGCCCGATGCCCGTTTCGACTTCAGATTCGACTGCCACCACCGCTTTGACAGGCCGGCGGGCGGCAATGCCGACGTCATCGACCGCATAGACATCGAGCGGGTCGGCCATCGCGATGACCAGGTGGTCGCCGTCCAGCATCAACGGCAGCACCCGGCGCTTGCGGGCCAGAGCCTCAGGAATGAGTCTGACCGCTTTGGGATCGATGCGTGCGGTGGTGAGGTTGACCAGTGGCAGGTCCAGCTGCGCGGCCAGGGCCTGCGCGATCTGCTTCTCTGTGGCCGTCTTCTGCTCGACAAGGATGCGGCCCAAGCGCTCGCGCGTACGCCGCTGCCGGGCCAGAGCCTCCGTCAGCTGCTGAGCGGAGATGACCCCGGTCTCGACCAGAATGTCGCCGATGCGCTTGCGCTGAACCTTGGCCACAGTCCCTCCACCAAGCCAGTCTGATGAATGTACCCATTGGTAGGATGCCCGCGCAATGGTCGTTTTGGTCGGTTGGGACCTGGGGATTGCCCGAAAGTCTCAGGCAGGTGGGGGCGCGGCAGCGCCCAACCACGTTCCCCTCTCCCGTGGGGAGAGGGATCGAGGGTGAGGGGGAACCCGCAACATTACCTACACTGGGGCAGAGAATTCCAGCCCTGCCGCTTCCTGCCGGCGGATCAACTCGACCAGCATGCGCACCTGGAGCGGATCGAACCGGGGGCCCAGGCCCCGCAACAACTGCTCCGCCGCCGTCCCCATCGACATCTGGCGCCCCGCCGGCACCCGGCCGCAGGTCATGGCATCGAGATAGTCGGCCAGCGCGACCAGGTTGGAATGCGGGAGCACCGGAGCCCGCCCGAGCGCCGGCAGATGGTGTTCGGCGGCGACGATCATGGGCAGGCTCTCTCTCCCTCCGATGTGCCTGAGCAGGAACGCGCCATCAGCCGGATGATGCCATTCTGGGCGCGGGCCAATGGCCGTGCGCTCCAACAGTCGCTGCTCCCAAGGCAGCGCGGCCAGCCCGATGTCGTGCAGGAGTCCTGCCACGCCCAGCAGCACATGCACGTCGTGCTGAAGCCCAACGGCGCCCCCGGCAAAGAGGGTGAGCAGGCAGGTATTGACGGCATGCGCGGGGTCGAGTTCGTCATGGCTGCGGTCGGCCAGGCACCGCCAGAGGTGCTGGGGTTCGGCGGCGAGCGCGGCAACCAGTTCTTCCACCGTCAGCAGCGCCTGAGGGATATCCGCCTGCCCGTCCTCCGCCGCCGTGGTGATACCGTAGACCGCCCGCACCGCGGCTTCATACGGGTCCTGCGCACGCACCACCGATCGCGCGACCACCGGCGCCAGCGCCTGGACGGTGACGCCGCTGATCCCTGCGGCTCGCAGCGCGTCCGCGAGTCCCCCCTCGGCCAGGAGTTCCTCAGGTTCTTTGGCCAGCAGCCGGACCAATGCGAGCAGCGCATCCAGCTTCGCATCTTTGTGCAAGACCAGACCCGCGATTCGCCGGGCCGCGAGGTGCGCCCGCAACTGGGGAACATGGCGGTCTTCGGTGGGCTGCGGGATCGCCTGCACAATCACCGTGCGTTCGTCGATCTCGATCTGCACCGGGGCCTCCTGCAGATCAGGTTGAACGATCCGAAAGAATTGCTCTGCCGCGTCCCTGGTTGCCGGATGGTCTCCGCCATAGAGCCGCACCTGCTGCACGGCGACCAGCAAGGTGCGAACGGCCTCGAGGTGGAGCATCGTTATGCCTGCGGCGCCTTGCCCGCGTTCAGCCAGTGCGCCGCGAAGGCCCGCGTCTCGGCATCGGGATGGTGCAATACTTCGGTCAGCGTGGCCGTCGCCTCCGGCGTCCCCAGCGTCCCCAGCGCCGCGATGGCTTCTTTGCGGACCCGCAGGTCCCCATGCTGGAGCGCCGTTTTCGCGTAGGGCACCAGGGTGGAGCTGCCCATTTCCGCCAGCGCCGTCACGACGTTCCGCGCCACATACCAGCGAGGGTCCGTGAGATGCGCGGCGAGCAGCGCCGGCCGGTCGCGGGCCAGCACCGCCAGCAGCGTCACAAGCTGCCGGCGCTCGTGGAGGCGTGCTTCATCAGCCAGGACCTCCAGCAGCACCGGCACGGCGTCCTCCGGGACCGCCGCGAGTGCCTGCCGCAGCGGATGCTGCTCGTCAACCAGTTGCGCCAGGTTCCTGGCCACCAGATCGCGCGCTGCGGTGGAGAGCGTCCAGCGCAGTGCCGCCCGAGCGAGGTCCGCCCGCGCATCCGGGAGGCGAATGAGGACTCCGAGGTCTGCGACCACCCGGACCACGGTATCGAGGTCCCGGATTTCGACGGCGCTGACGACGTCCCGTTCGATGAGCTTGAGTCCCTCTTCGAAGCGCGGGATGTCCAGCGCGGCAAGGACGCGGAACAGCGTGGCCAGGTCATACCCGGGCGGCGCCACGCCGCGGGTCTGGCCGAGCGCCACCCGGGTGGCGTCACGCTCCTCTACAGAGACGGCGGGAGCCGGAGGGATGCGAGCAGTCGACGGCCCGCGGTGCAGTGCTCGCAACGCGGTGATCATCGTGTCCCCACCGATAGCCTGCTGATCCTCGCCAGACCCCGCGATTCCTGCGATGAGGTTTTGCGGCCACCGGGCGGCGATGGATGCCGCCCACGGTTCGTGGAGGGCCGACGCGATCTGGCGGCAGAGGGGCACCTGCAGCGACGGGGTCGTGGCCACGATGGCGGCGGCCAGGTTTCTCCAGGCGGTCTCCTGCTCCGCCCGCGACCAGCTGACCAGGATATGGTCGAGGGCTCGCAGCAACTGCACCGCTCCCATTACGTCCCCACCGGCAGTCTCGGCTAGTCTCGCCGCGAGCTGATCGGGAGCGGTGTACAGCGTTTCGATCACCCGCTCGGTGCCGGTCGCGGGCCGTGGCGCGGATGGGACAATGCCGAGGTCCTGCAGCGCGATGGTCTGCACGCCTCGTTCCCGCAGCATTTTGCCAACCCCGCCAGCCCGGTCAATGACGGGGATGGGAAGACGCAGCGTCTCCAACAGCGCGGCGATCTCTGCGATGCTGACTCCGGCCACAAACTGGACGTTCCCGACCCTGAGGGATGTGAGTGAGCGGCTCAGTTCAGCCACGATCTCGTCCTCGTACGGATGAGGCTGGAAATCGAAGGCGATCCCTCGCCCGGCCGGCGTCCAACCCAGCGGCCCGTAGGCGGTCAGATACGCGCGAAGCGCTTCCTGCGCTTCAAGCAAACCTTGCTGTGCGCGGGCATGACCGGCGGAGTAGAGGCGGTGCACCCGCAGCGCAAGACCCACCGCCCGCACCGCCTTGCGCGCGGATAGGAGACGAGCATCACCAACGCCGGCAGGCTGCAGGACCCCACCCTCCTCGCACTAGCCTATCCGTGGATTCGGTGCGTGCGACGCGGCTTTCCTGCGGTCTATTTCACGGAGGAGAGGGAGTCCAGGAGTTCTTGCAGGCGCTGCGTCTTCGCGCGCAGCTCCTCCGCGCGCCGACGCTGTTGTGAGACCACGTCGGCGGGGGCCCGCCCGGTAAAGTCGCGGTCCTCCAGACGCTGCTGGAGACGCTCCATCTCCATCCGGGTCGCCGCGAGTGTCTTCTGCAGGCGCGAGCGCTCGGTGGGTACATCGATGAGGCCTCCCAGCGGAATCGCGATTTCCGCCTCGGCCAGGACGGTGGTGACGCTGCCGGCAGGCCGCGGGGTGCCCGGGGCGTCAAACCGGATGGGGTCGACTCTCGCCAGAACCGCCAGATAGGGTCGGGTGCGCTCGAGGATCTGTTGTCCCTCCTTGCCGGCCCGCAGAGAAAGCGGGACCCGCTGCGCAGGGGGGATGGAGAGTTCCGTCCGCAGACTCCTGATCGCGCGCACGACGGCCATGAGCGCGTTCATCTCGCGCTCGGCGGCGGGATCGGTCCACCTCGACGGCGGCTGCGGCCACGGGGAGATCATGATGCTGGGTCCGTCGTGCGGCAGGTGCTGCCAGATCTCTTCGGTGATGAACGGCATGATCGGATGCAACAGCTTCATCGTGTTGGACAGCACGCACCACAACGTGTGCTGCACGGCATTCCGGCGCTCTTGTCGCGTTCCCGCGTTCCCGCGTTCCCGCGCGCCGCCCCGAGCCGGCGAAGCCGGCGTGGGGGTTCCCGCTTGCAGGTCCACTTTCGCCATCTCAAGATACCAGTCGCAGTATTCGCTCCAGATGAAGTCATAGAGCGCCCGGGCGGTCCTGTCGAACTCGTAGGCCTCCAGGTGTGCGGTGACGTCCTCCACCAGCCGCGCATACCGGCTGCGGATCCAGCGGTCGGCGGCGGAAAGCACCGCCGGGGCCGGTGCCGGGGCGCGGGGGTCGAACTCTCCCAGGTTCATCAGCACGAAGCGCGCCGCGTTCCAGATCTTCGTGCTGAAGTTCCGCACGTCGGCAATCATCTTCTCGCTGAAGCGCAGGTCCTGTTGTTCCTGAGAGCACCTGGACACCAGGGCAAACCGTACGGCATCGGCGCCGTACCCCCGCGCCTCGACCATTTCCATCGGGTCGATCCCGGTTCCCAGCGACCTGCTCATCCGGCGGCCGTCCAGCGTCATCACCGTGGGCGCGACGTACACGTCGGTGAAGGGCACGTCGCCCGTGAAGTGCAGCCCGAGCATGATCATCCGGGCAATCCACAGGAACAGGATGCCCCGATCGGACACCAGCACGTCACCGGGGTAGAAGTACCGCAAATCGGTCGTATCGGCCGGCCAGCCGAGTGTGGCGAATGGCCAGAGGCCCGAGCTGAACCAGGTGTCGAGCACATCGGGGTCCTGGGCAAGGGTCTGCCCTCCGCACCGCGGACAGCGCTGCGGGGGCGTCGTAGATGCCGCGCGCTCGCTACACGCCTCGCATTGCCACACCGGGATGCGGTGCCCCCACCACAACTGGCGAGAGATCGTCCATGGCCGGATGTGGTCGAGGAAGTTCAGAATCACCTTCGCCCAGCGCTCGTGGTGGAAACGCACGCGCCCGTCCCGGATGGCCGCGGCGGCCCGGGCGGCCATCTCCTTCATGTCGCAGAACCACTGATCGCTGATGTACGGCTCGATCACGGCATGGCAGCGGTCACACGTGCCCACGTTGGTGCGATAGGCTTCGACCTTCTCGACGAGCCCCAGGGTCTTGAGATCCTCTCCCACCATTTTGCGGGCCTCAAACCGGTCCATCCCGGCGTATTTCCCCGTCTCAGGCGTCATGCGGCCCTTGGGATCCAACACCACCAGGACCGGCAGGCCGTGGTCCGCCCCGATCTCGTTATCGACCAGGGCGTGGCCTGGGGTAATCTTAAGCGCGCCTGTCCCAAACTGCGGATCCACCCGCGCATCCGCGATGACCGGCACGCGGCGGTTCACGATCGGCACCAGCACGTGCGTCCCCACCAGCCCGCGGTACCGGTCGTCGTCCGGATGCACCCCCACGGCCACGTCCGCCATGATCGTCTCCGGACGCTGCGTGGCGATGACGATCCCCGGGCTCCCGTCTGCGCCGGGGTAGCGCACGTACCAGAGGGACGTGTCCATCTCCACGTACTCCACCTCGAGATCGGAGATGGCGCTGCCATCGCGCGGACACCAGTTCACCATCCGCTTCCCGCGGTAGATCAGACCCTCGTGGAAGAGACGCACGAACGCCTCGGTGACCGACGCGGAGTAGCCGGGATCCAGGGTGAAGACATAGCGGTCCCAGTCCAGCGAGAACCCCATGCGCTTGAGTTGCTCGTCGATGATACCTCCGTACCGGTACTTCCACTGCCAGACCCGCTCCACGAACTTCTCGCGGCCGAGCTGCTGCAGGGTGAGGCCTTCCTTGGCGAGCTCGCGTTCCACGACATTTTGCGTGGCGATGCCCGCGTGGTCTGTGCCCGGCTGCCAGAGCGCGTTGCGGCCCTGCATCCGGCGCCAGCGGATGAGCACGTCCTGGATGGAGAAGGTGGAGGCGGTGCCAATGTGCGACTCGCCCGTCACGTTGGGGAGGGGAAGCATGATGACGAATGGCTCTCGTGACGGGTCGACCGCGGCGTGGAAATACCCACTGTCCATCCAGGTCTTGTACCACGCCATCTCGACCTGGCGTGGATCATAGGTTGCGGGCAACGTCTTCGTAGCCACCGTGTTCAGCTTCACCTCCACCAAAACAAAACAAAAACGCTCCGTCCTTCAGGACGGAGCTCGTCACCCCGCGGTACCACCCGTGTTCTACGCCGCATCAGCGGCGGCGCAACGCTTCGCGCGCTGTCACGGGCGCAACCCGATTTGCTCCGGGGCGACCTTCCCCGCCGCGCCGCTTCAGGAGACCTTCCAGCCGCGGGATCTCCTTTGCTGGGAGGGCGAGCGGGTACTCCTCCCCCTCATTGCTTCGCGGACATTATAGCAACCCGCCTGGGAGAAGGGAAGTCCGGCACAAAACCGATTGCGAAATCGGCAATTCATAATCGGCAATTATTCTTCCAGGTAGATCACTCTGCGGAGCTCCCCCACGCTGGTCGTGCCGTCCAGGACGCGGGCTTTGGCTGATTCCTGGATCGTGGTCATCCCGCTGGCGATGGCCGCGTCCCGCAGCGTGGAGGCCGGCTTGTGGGCCAGGACCAGGTCCCGGATGGAGTCATTCATCCGGAAGATTTCCATGACGCACAGGCGACCGCGGTAGCCGGTCTGGTCACACTCCGGGCAGCCCGCCGGCTTATAGAGGGTGGCGTTGCTGTTTTTGGGGAGCCCCAGCTCTGTGGCGAGTTCCTTCGTGACGTGGTACGACTTCCGGCAAGATGGGCACAGCCGCCGCATCAATCGCTGCCCGACGGTGGCGATCAGCGATGAGGTGATGAAATATGGCTCGATGCCCATGTCCACCAGGCGCACCACGGACCCGGCGGCGTCGTTGGTATGCAGAGTGGAAAACACCAGGTGGCCGGTCAACGCCGCGTGGACCGAGATTTTCGCCGTCTCGGCGTCGCGGATCTCGCCGACCATGACGATATCAGGATCCTGCCGCAGAATGCTGCGCAAGCCGGTGGCAAACGTCACCCCCGCGCGGGATCGGACCGGGATCTGCGAGATGCCGTCCAGGTAATACTCGACGGGGTCCTCGATGGTAATGATGTTCAGCGCCGAATCGTTGATGGTGTGCAGGCATGAGTACAGGGTCGTCGTCTTCCCGCTGCCAGTCGGCCCGGTGACGAGGATCATCCCGTGCGGCTTGCGGATCAGCGACTTGATGATCTGCTCCTGGTCCGGCGGAATGCCCAGTCGCTCCAGACCCAGCATCACGCTGGTCTTGTCCAGCAGTCGCATCACCACCCGCTCCCCGAATGCGGTGCTGGTGATACCGACGCGCACGTCGTACTCCCGGTCCCTCAACCGCATCGTGATCCGGCCGTCCTGCGGCTTACTGTGCTCGGCAATGTCCAGGGCGGCCAGAATCTTGATCCGGCTGACCACCGCCGCGTAGATCAGGCGGGGGATCGAGGCCTTGTCGTAGAGCATGCCGTCGATGCGAAAGCGGACACGGGCATTCTGCAGGTGCGGTTCCAGGTGAACGTCGGTGGTGCGGGCCCCGATGGCACCCTGGAGGATCGAGTCGACCATCTGGATGACTGGGGGCGACTGCTCGTTGCCGAGGATCAGGATCCCTTCGTCCACACCGTCGCCGTTGGTGTGCCTCTCGCCGAACTCGATCGCATCGACCAGCGAGACGGCTTTGTTCACCTTGCCGCTGACGTCATCAAACAACTGCGCCAGCGCCCACTCCAGGTCGGTCTCGGTGGTGAACACCGGCTGGACGCGGAGGCCGGTGGCGCGCGTAATCTCGTCCAGGGCCAGGATGTCCGATGGGTCTGCCATCGCCACGATGAGGTCCTTGCCCTCCTGCCGGATGGGCAACGCCATCAGACGGCGGGCGAACGGTTCAGGGAGCAATTGCGCGATATGGACATCGATGGGCTCGGCGGTGAGGCTTACGTACTCGTAGCCTTGCTGCAGCGCCAGCCAGCGTCCGGCCTCGCCCTTCGCCAGCAGGCCCCGCTCAATGAAAATCTGGGCCATGCGCTTGCCGGTGCGCTTCTGCTCCTCCAGCACCTCGGACAGCTGCGCCTCAGTAACGACGCCAGCTTCCAGGAGGAGTTCTCCCAGACGTTTAGTCGATCGCGAAGGAGTTGCCCTTGAAGTTGCCATGGGACACCCCAATATTGGAGCAACTCGCGTGCCGACCCGCCTAGAATGGATGGGCGGGACCCTTCGTGGCCGATCAGTCCCGCCCCTGCTGGTAGAAGGTTTCTGGGAAGTTTAGGACAACATCTGCTGCGTTGGCTGCTGGGGCGGCCGCACGGCCGGCTCGACGACCGGCGGCGGCAGGATCCGCTCCTTGGCCGCCACCGGCGCGGCCAGCAGCGCTTCCGCCAGGACCTGATCCATGTGCTCGACAAGGACGAACCGCAGCTTCTTGCGCACGTGCTGCGGGATCTCCTCCAGGTCCTTCTCGTTCTCCTTGGGCAGGATCACGGTCTTGATACCCGCCCGGTGCGCGGCCAAGACCTTCTCCTTCACCCCGCCGATCGGCAGCACTTTGCCGCGCAGCGTGATCTCGCCGGTCATAGCCACGTCCTTATGCACCGGCCGGCCGGTCACCGCCGACGCCAGCGCCGTGGCCAGCGTGATGCCGGCTGACGGCCCGTCCTTGGGCACCGCGCCCGCGGGAATGTGGATGTGCACGTCGTACTTCTGGTACCACTCCTCGTCGATGCCCAGACGCCGCGCCCGCGACCTGATATAGGACACCGCCGCCTGCCCGGACTCCTTGAGGACGTCGCCCAGCTGGCCGGTGAGGGCCAGCTTCCCCTCTCCGCGCATCAGCGTGGCTTCCACCGAGATGACGTCGCCGCCCATCTCGCTATAGATCAACCCGGTCGCGGTGCCCACTTCGTCCACCTGCTCAGCCAGACCGTAGCGGAAGCGCGGCGGGCCCAGAAAGCGGTGCAGCAGCGCCGCCGTAACCTTGACCGCCGTCGCCCTGCCGGTCGCGATCTCGGTGGCCACTTTGCGGAACACTGACGCGATCTCCCGCTCGAGATTGCGCACGCCGGCCTCGCGGGTATACTCCCGGGTGATGTGGCGGAGAGCTTCCCCCGTCATCGCCACCTGGTCCGCCGTCAGGCCGTTCTCCTTGCGCTGCTTGGCGATCAAGAACTGGGTGGCGATCTTCAGTTTCTCCTCTTCAATGTAGCCCGGGAACCGGATGACCTCGAGCCGGTCGCGCAAGGCGGGCGGAATGGTGTCCAGGATGTTCCCGGTGCAGATGAACATGACCTCAGAGAGGTCGAGCGGAATCTCCAGGTAGTGATCGCTGAAGCTGTGGTTCTGCTCGGGGTCGAGCGCCTCCAGCAGCGCGGAGGACGGATCGCCCCGCCAGTCCACGCCCAGCTTGTCGATCTCATCCAGCATGAACACGGGGTTCTTACTGCCGGCGGTCTTCAGCCCCTGGACGATCCGGCCGGGCAGCGCCCCCACATAGGTGCGGCGGTGGCCGCGGATCTCCGCTTCATCGCGCACGCCGCCCAGGCTGACCCGCACAAACTTCCGCCCCAGCGCCCGGGCGATCGACCGGCCCAGGGACGTCTTGCCGGTCCCGGGGGGACCGATGAAGCAGAGGATCGGGCCCTTGGAGGTCGGCGACAGCTTGCGCACCGCCAGGTATTCAATGACGCGGTCCTTTGCCTTGTCCAGCCCGTAGTGATCCTCATCGAGGATGCGCCGTGCCTCGGTGATGTCGAGCCGGTCTTCTGTCCGAACCGCCCACGGCACGGCCAGCAGCCAGTCCAGATACGTGCGCACTACCACCGCCTCGGCCACCATCGGCGGCATCTTCTCGAGACGGCTGAGCTCCTCCAGCGCCTTCTCTTTGACGTGCTCGGGGAGGTTGGCGGCCTCGATCTTCTTCTTGTACTCGGCCACCTCGCTCTGCCGCTCGTCGCTCTCCCCCAGCTCCTGCTGGATGGCCTTCATCTGTTCTTTCAGGAAGTACTCCCGCTGGCTTTTCTCCATCTGCTTGCGGACCCGGTTTTGAATCTTGCGCTCCAGTTCCAGGATGTTGACCTCCCGGGTCAGGACCTGGCTGAGGAGTTCCAGCCGGTCCTTGGGAGCCAGTTCCAGCAGCTGCTGGCGCTCTTCCAGTTTGAGGGGCAGGTGCTGGCTGACCAGGTCGGCCAGCTTGCCCGGTTCGTCGGCCTGCATGGCGGCCGCGTACTGCTCGGGGGCCACGGACCGGCTGAACCGCGCGAAGCGCTCAAATTGCGACACGACCCCGCGCATCAGGGCTTCCGTCTCCAGGTTCTTCTCGACGGAATCCGGCCGCGGTGCCACGCGCATCTCAAAGTATGGCTCGATCTGCTCCACGCCCAGCAGGTCGGCGCGCACGACGCCCTCGACGATGACCTGCAGCACGCCGTCCGGCTGCTTGCCCACCTGCAGGATTTTGCAAATGGTGCCGACGGGGTAAATATCGGCGGGAGTAGGGTTTTCCTGATCGTCCTGCTTTTGCGCGGCCAGCAGAATCATGCGGTCCCCGGCCAGGGCGGTTTCCAGGGCACGCAGCGACTTCGGCCGGCCCACGCCCAGGGGCGCGACCTGGTGCGGCATGATCACCGTGCCCTTGAGGGGAAGCAGCGGCAGGACGTTCTTGTTCGGGATCTCAGTGCGTTCGGTCATGTCGCCTCCTCAGCCTCGTTGAACAGCTCACCTTGATACAGCGACGGCGCGGAGCCAATTGTTCCCGGGGGATCTGATAACAACAAAGGGGGACTTCGGGGCCCCCCTCCGTCGAACGAACTACCTACTATTATTGTACCATCCAGGTCAAACCCGCAGACTACGCAGGTTTTTCCTTGGGCATCTTCTTCAGGTCGTTCGCGGTCAGCAGCATCGGGGCGGTACGCCGCAGCGCGGCGTCCTCCGTGACGACACAGCGCTTCACATCCGCGCGCGAGGGAATCTCGTACATGATCTCCAGCATGATATCTTCGATGATGGTCCGCAGGCCCCGGGCGCCGGTGTTGCGTCCCATCGCTTCCGAGGCAATCGCGCGCAGCGCCTCGTCTGTGAAGATGAGCTCCACCCCGTCCATCTCCAGGATCTTCTGGTATTGACGCACCAGGGCGTTCTTCGGTTCCACCAGGATACGGACCAGGTCGGCCTCGTCCAGGGGGTCCAGCGGGACGATGATGGGCAGCCGGCCGATGAACTCCGGGATCATGCCGTACTTGAGCAGGTCCTGGGGCATGAGGTGCGACAGGGTCTCCGACAGCGACCGCTTGCTCTTCGGCTCGATATGCGCGCCAAACCCGATGGCAGTCTGGCGGATGCGCGACTCGATGATCTTGTCCAGCCCCTCGAACGCCCCACCGCACACGAAGAGGATGTTGGTCGTGTCGATCTGGATAAACTCCTGGTGGGGATGCTTGCGCCCGCCCTGGGGCGGGACGTTGGCCACGGTACCCTCCAGGATCTTGAGCAGGGCCTGCTGGACGCCCTCCCCCGAGACGTCACGGGTGATCGACGGGTTTTCGGATTTCCGCGCGATCTTGTCGGTCTCGTCGATGTAGATGATCCCCCGCTCCGCCTTCTTCACGTCGTAGTCGGCGGCCTGAATCAGGCGCAGCAAGATGTTCTCCACGTCTTCGCCGACGTAGCCGGCTTCGGTGAGAGAGGTGGCATCCGCGATGGCAAACGGCACGTCAAGGATCTTGGCCAGCGTCTGGGCCAGGAGGGTCTTCCCACAGCCCGTGGGGCCAATGAGCAGGATGTTGGCCTTCTGCAGCTCGACATCGCTGGGTCGCCGGGTGCTGATGCGCTTGAAGTGGTTGTAGACGGCCACCGACAGGGCCTTCTTGGCCCGGTCCTGCCCGATGACGTACTGGCACAGGGTATCGTAGATCTCGCGGGGCTTGGGGGTGTGGCGCGGCGCCGCCGGGGCCTCGCTCTCCCCGTACAGCTCCTCTTCAATGATCTCGGTGCACAGTTCGATGCACTCGTCGCAGATGTAGACGCCGGGGCCGGCTACGAGCTTTCGCACCTGCTCCTGCGATTTGCCGCAGAAGGAGCACTTGAGTTTTTCTCCGTCCCCAAAGCGGAACATCCGGTCGCGCGTCATTCGCGATTCACCCCAGCGCGTCGCGCCTGCCTAGCGGTCACGGGCGATATGGATCTTCTCACGGGGCTTCATGATGTCATCGACCAGCCCGTACTCTTTCGCCGTCTGCGCATCCATCCAGAAGTCCCGGTCGGTGTCGTGCTCCAGGCGCTCAATGGGCTGCCCCGTATGCTTGGCTAGGATCTCGTTCACCAGGGCGCGGAGCTTGAGGAACTGCTTCGCCTGTATATCTATATCGGCGGTCGTGCCCTGGGCTCCACCCCACGGTTGATGGATGAGCACCTGCGAGTACGGAAGGGCCACGCGCTTCCCCTTGGCGCCTCCAGCCAGGATCACCGCCGCCACGCTGGCGGCCAGGCCGACGCAGATGGTGGCCACGTCGGGCCGGACGTACTGCATGGTGTCGTAGATCGCCAGGCCGGCCTGCAGCACCCCGCCGGGGCTGTTGACATAGAGGTTGATGTCCTTGTCCGGATCTTCGCCTTCCAGGAACAGTAGCTGGGCGATAACCAGATTGGCTACGTCATCGTCGATGGGCCCGCCGACAAACACAATACGGTCTTTGAGCAGGCGGGAGTAGATGTCGTACGCCCGTTCTCCGCGCGCGGAGGATTCGACGACAATGGGGACCAGCGTCATTCCTGCCCACCCTTTCCACCCGGCTCGCGGGCACCCGCCGCCGTAGCGGCGGCCGGATCACCGTACGCGGACTGTATCAAGAAGGTCAGCGCCTTGCGCCGGCGGAGCGTCGCCCGCAACATATCCAAACGCCCGTTCTGCGCCAGCCATTCCCGCACCCGCGCAAGTTCTTGCTGCAACCCGCGGGCAACGTTCTCTACCTCGCGATCCATCTCCTCCTGTGTCGGTTGGAGGTCCTCCAGGCGCGCCAGTTCATCCAGCGCCAGCTGCGTGCGCAGCCGCTTCTCTGCGGCCGGCCGCAGCTCCGCCCGCAGCTGCTCCTCCGTCTTCTCCTGCACCTGCAGGTAGCGTTCCATCGTGATCCCGCGGCGCCCCAGCGACTCGGCCAGATCGGCGATGAGATGGTGGACTTCATGGTCGACCAGGCTGGTGGGCAGCTCGATGGTCGCGCGCTGCAGTAGGGCGTCCACGGCCTTTTGTTCGTCTTCCTGTTCCGCGCGCTGCTGGGCCTCGCGGTGCGCTCGCTCCCGGAGCGTCTCCCGGAGCACGGGGACTGTCTCGACCCCCGCGGCGGTCCTGGCGAACTCGTCGGTGAGGTCAGGCAGCCTGCGCCGCTTCACGTCGACAACCTCGTAGGTCACCGCCGCGCCGCTGGCGAGCGTGGCCGTCCCTCGACGACCGGATGCGGCCTGCAGCAATCCCGTTTCCAATTCGGGCGGATAAGTACCCCCGCCGACCTCGACCAGGTACTCCTTGCCAGGCACGAATCGGCCCGCCGCCCCACTGATCTCGGTGACCCTGACCAGCACATAGTCTCCCGACGCGGCCGGTTGGTCGCCCAGGGTCTCCAGCTGCGCGTGCCGGGCACGGAGGTCCTCAATGGCTGCGTCGATGTCGGCGTCGGTGACCGCGGCGGGGGTTCGCTCCGCCCGGATCGCCCTGTAATCACCCAGCCTGACGTCGGGGACCAGATCGACTGTGGCTACAAACCGCAGGGGCTTTCCTTCTTCAACCGCCTGGACCTGAATCTCCGGCTGGGCGATGGGGTGCATCCCGGACTGCTGGATGGCCTGGGAGTAGGCGTCGGGGACCAGGAGCTTGACGGCCTCCTCGTAGATGGCGTCCTTGCCCACATACCGCTCCAGGAGGGTCTTCGGCGCCTTCCCGCGCCGGAACCCGCGGATCTCCACCCGCCGGTTCAACTGCTCCAGCGCGCGTTCCATCCCCTGACTGACGGTCTCGGGCGGCAGCTCGACTTCGAGCACCGCGCGGCTGGGCGCCTCCTTGCGCACCTCGACCTTCATCGGTCCCTCGTCCCCAATCCCTAGTCCCGCAGTTTCGTTTAGCAAGTGCGGGCGGAGGGAGTCGAACCCCCACAGGCTTGCGCCCACGGGCTCCTAAGGCCCGCGCGTCTTCCAGTTCCGCCACACCCGCATAACCACAGTCTACCCAGTCTTCCCCGTCTTCCCAGTCTACACTGTCTTACAAATGTATTGCGGCCTTACTGGCCCGTCAGCCTGGTCGACCCCGCTAGCCGGTTCAAATGCCGGAGACTGTGTGGACTGGGTGGACTGGGAAGACTGTGCAGACTCCGCAGGAGCGGGTGGGGGGCCGTCCGGGACTCGAACCCGGAACCAGCGGATTAAGAGTCCGCTGCTCTACCAGTTGAGCTAACGGCCCACCGTACCGCTACACATTATACACGTGGCCGCACTGTGCGCAATTGGATCAGTTCTGCTCGTCGAGAACCTTCAGCACGTTGCGCAGATCGAGCACGTCAGGTTGCGCCCGCAACGTACGCACCGGCCCCACGCCTTGCCGCACCTGTTCCAGCATCATCGGATTGTCGTCGACAAACAGGACTTCCTCTGGCTGCAATACCGTTCCTTCCCCTGCCAGCTCGGCGAGCAGCGCGGTAATCATTCTGTCTTTGTGAGGATGAAACTCCACCTTGGGGTGGACAAAGTACTGGGTCAGGCCGAGCAGGTCGAGGATGGCAAAGACCAGATCTGCGCGGTTCCAGCTGCACAGTGAGATCAGGATGCCGCGGCGCCGCAGCGCATCCAAGAGCTCGCGGGCTCCCGGCGCGAGCCGGACCTTCTCCCCCTGCGCGTCCTGGACAGTTTGCCCATCGACACGCGTGAAGGGCGGTTGGAGCGTAAAGACGTCTTCATGCTCCCACAGCGTACGGTCGCAATCGAGGATGACCAGCCGGATCGCCACCAGAAGCCTCCACACCGTATTGTAACCACCAGGGAATCCCTCGTCGGAGGCGGAACTAGCACTGCGTCACGATGACCGCCGTCGATCAGCAGCAGTCCGCCGCAGAACAGGAATGGCTGCAGGCCTGGTTGTCCGGGCCATCCCGGACGAGATACTCCGCGCTGCCGCCCCAGGTTGGCGATCCGGCCCCGGAGCTCGAACTTCCGGACACCTCCGGCAGGAAACGGCGGCTGAGTGATTTCTGGCAGGCGAAACCGGCCCTAATACTATTCTTGCGCCATTTCGGATGCAGCTGCTTGGCCGAGCGCTGGGACCAGCTCAAGGGGGACCTTGGTGCATTCGCCGTGGCCGGCGCGCAGGTCGTGGCCATCTGCCAGGGCGAGCCGGAGAGGACGGCCGCCCTGGCAACGCGGCGCGGCTATCCCTTCCCCCTCCTGTGTGATCCCGATCGCCGGGCGTACCACCTCTACGGGCTGCTGGAGGGAACGCCCGCGCAAATCCTTCATGATTTCGCCTGGAAGCCCCAGGACCGGGAGACCGGCGAGAAGATGCTGGCCTCCCGGCGGGGGACCGAGCGGGCGCTGGTGGACAACCCCTGGCAACTCCCCGGCGAGTTCGTCGTCGCAGCGTCGGGACGACTCGTCCTCACGCACCGGTATCAGTACTGCGAAGACTTCCCGCCTAAGACCGTGCTGCTGGGAGCAATGGCGGCCGCGGGGCGCCGGTGAGCACGCGGTGGGCCCCGTAACCGTGGACGCGCTGCGCGAACGTATCCTGCAGGATGGCCGTAACCTCGGACGGGGTATCTTGAAGGTCGATAGCTTCCTCAACCACCAGGTGGATCCGCTGCTCATCGATGCGTGTGGTCGCGAACTGGCATGGCGCTTCCAGCACGTCGGCGCCACCAAGGTGCTGACCGCGGAGATCTCGGGGATCGCCCCCGCCGTAACCACAGCCCTGCATCTCCGCGTTCCGCTGGTCTACGCGCGGCGCAGCCGGCCAGTGACGATGCCCGATCAGGTGCTCCTGACCGTCGCCCCATCCCATACCCGCGGGCACATGGTGGAACTAATCGTCTCGCCGGAATATCTCCGGCCCGACGATCGGGTACTCATCGTCGATGATTTCTTGGCGACCGGGCAGACCATCCTCGGCCTGGCCCGGCTGGCTCAGACCGCGGGTGCGGCCGTGGTCGGTGTCGGCGCGGTCATCGAGAAGTCGTTTGAGGGCGGACGGGAGGCGCTGACCCGGCTGGAGGTTCCGGTGGAAACTCTGGCGATCGTCACCGACATGAGCGACGGGAGAATTGTGGTGGCATAACTAAGGGGCCCCCCGACGAAGGAAGCCCCCCGTCGTTCGGTGGGGAACCCGTCCTACGATTTCGGCCTGGCCGACCACACCCAGGCAGCGAGAACGACGTTAATAATGATCGGGACACCGGCGTTACGAAGCGTAAACAGGTGTCCTGCCCATCCCCACAGCAACCACAGCGTACCGATGGCCGTCGCGATCACCACGTGCATCGCGAGACCGCCATACTTGCTCACGTTGCTGGCGATTCCCCACAGCAACACGCCCAGGCCCAGGAGCGTGCCCGAAAGCACGCGCAGGACTCCCGCGTCCCCAACCGCATACCCGAAGACGGAACTGACCATCCCCGGCGAAAGCGTGATCAGGCCAAGAAGAAGAATATAGACCGCATTAACGGTGATAGGCGTCCGGAGCTTCTCCAACTCCACCACCTCCATCGAGCAAGTTGGGTAGCTATTTCGGGGAGTTCGTGCGAAGAGCCTGCCCACTCGTGTTTGGCGCGCCCGGAGGGAATCGAACCCCCAACCCCCAGCTTCGAAGGCTGGTGCTCTATCCGTTGAGCTACGGGCGCACCGTGAGTGATTATACACCACAGAAAACCGGGGACGGGAAACGGGAAGCAGGGCAGGATCACGCTACCGGTGGCGCTTTCGCCTAGCAGACTTCACCCGTTTGGGCTTTGCGGAGAGCTTGGCGAGTAGGCGCACCGACTTACCGGTAACCCGCATCCCATACCGCGCTTTGCGGCGCTTTTGTTCGCGAATTGCGGCATGGCGGTCAGGTTCCTCGTGCGATATCATCACGCGCTGATGTTTCCCGTTTCCCGCTTCCGTCAGTTCGGGTCAGGCCGGCGGATAGCCGACCAAGTTCAGGGTGGCTCGGATCTTCTGCTCGTTGACCTGCGCCGGGTCGAACTGCACTTTGACTTCCTTGGTGACCTCACTGGCCTCCACGGCTGTGACGCCAGGGAGTTTGCGCACCGCGTTCGTCACAGTGTTCACGCAGCCGTCGCAGTGGATTCGGGGAACCTTCAACGTCGCCAGCATCGCCTTCACCTCCATGTGCCCGTGCCGGGATCAAGCCGTGACTGGCCGAAACCATCTCAACCGCAGACTGTTGGTCACAACACTCACCGAACTAAGCGCCATCGCCAGGGCCGCCAGCATCGGATTCAGCAGGATCCCGAAGAGCGGGTAGAGCGCGCCGGCGGCTAGCGGGATCAGGACCACGTTGTAGGCGAACGCCCAGAAGAGGTTCTGTTTGATCGTCCGCATCGTCTGCTTGGACAACGCGATGGCGGTCAGAATCCCCCGCAGATCTTCGCCAATCAACACGATGCCGGCCGACTCGATGGCCACGTCGGTCCCGGCGCCAATCGCCACCCCCAGGTCCGCCTGCGCCAGCGCCGGGGCATCGTTTATCCCGTCGCCGACCATGGCCACGCGCCGGCCCGCTGACTGCAATTTTCGTACCTCCTCCGCTTTGTGCTGCGGCAGCACCTCGGCCAGGACATGCTCCACCCCAAGCTGGGCGGCGATGGCCTGTGTGGTGACTCGATTGTCACCGCTGAGCATCACCACGTCCAGCCCCATCCGTCGCAGCGCCTGGACAACATCGCGCGAATGTACCTTCAACGTATCCGCCACGGCGATGACGCCGGCGACCTTCTTGTCGATGGCGACGTAGATCGGCGTCTTGCCTTCGCGGGCCAGCTCGCGGCCGGTTGCCTCAGCGCCGGCCAGCGAGATCTGCCGGTCACGGAGCATCTGCGGATTCCCAACCAGAATCGTCCGTCCGCCGACCGTGGCCTCGATGCCGTGACCCGGGACAGCGCCAAACCGGTCCGGGCGCGTGAGATCGACTGCCTGCTCTGTCGCCCGGCGCACAATCGCTTCACCCAGCGGGTGTTCGGATCCCCACTCGGCGGATCCCGCACCCCGCAGCACATCTACGGCACGAAATCCATCAAACGGAACGACATCAGTGACCGACGGCTGACCGCGGGTCAGCGTTCCTGTTTTGTCCAGGACCACCGTATCGATGCGGTGCGCCGTCTCCAGCGCCTCACCACTCTTGATCAGGACCCCCTGTTCCGCGCCGCGTCCCGTTCCGACCATGATGGCCGTCGGCGTCGCGAGCCCCAACGCGCACGGACAGGCAATGATCAAGACCGCGATGAACGTGACCAGCGCATACGCCAGCGATGGTGCCGGGCCGAACGCCAGCCAGGCCAACAAGGTCAGCGCCGCGACCCCGATCACTGCCGGCACAAAATAACTCGCCACGCGATCGGCCAGCCGCTGGATCGGGGCCTTCGAGCCCTGCGCGTCCTGCACCAGCCGGATGATCTGGGCCAGCACGGTGTCACGCCCCACCCGGGTCGCCCGCAGCGAAAACGCCCCGGTCTTGTTGATGGCCGCGCCGATGACGGTGTCCCCCGGTCCTTTGTCCACCGGCAGCGACTCCCCGGTGAGCATGGACTCGTCGAGGGCCGACTGGCCCTCCTCGACGACCCCGTCCACCGGGACCTTTTCACCGGCCCGCACGACGACGAGGTCACCCACCTGCACGTCCTCGACCGGGATGTCGAGTTCGCGTCCGTCGCGCCGAACGCGCGCAGTCTTGGCTTGGAGGTTGATCAACTTGCGGATGGCTTCCGAAGTCTGGCCCTTGGCCCGCGCCTCGAGGAACCGGCCCATCAGGACCAGTACGATGATGATGGCGGATGTCTCGTAATAGACCTGTGGTTCTACGCCGGCGGCGCTGAACGCGCGCGGGAAAAAGGTCGCCGCGATGCTGGAGCCGAAGGCGGCGCTGGTGCCCACGGCGATCAGCGTGTTCATATCCGTAGCCCGCCGCCGGGCCATTGCCCATGCCCCGCGGTAAAATTGCCAGCCGACCCAGAACTGCACGGGTGTGGCCAGCACCAGCTGAACGTACCAATTCATCAAGATCCCAGGGCTCCAGATCCCCCGGACCCCCATGTGCGCCAGGCTGCCCCACAGGAGGGGGAGGCTCAGCACGGCGCCGGCGATGAGCTTCCGGCGCAGCGCGGCAATCTCTCGCCGGCGAGCCTCGCGCTCGTCATCGTGCACGGCCTCGCCCACCACTTCAAGTGGCTCGTAGCCAGCCTCGCGCACCGCTCGACGCAAATCGGCCACCGGCGTCGTCGCGACCGCCTCGACGGTGGCGCGCTCCATGGCGAGGTTTACTGAAGCGCTGAGCACGCCGTCCACGCCCCGCAGTGCGTGCTCCACCTTGTGCACGCATGAAGCGCACGACATCCCGCGCACGGGAATTTGTACCCTGTTGGTCTGCACATCACGGCCCTGCCCGGACACGTGCGAAATCACAGACGCCCGGACGTCTCAAACACATCGAGGAGTTCCCGGATGGTGTGCTCACGCTCGTGCTGATCCGCAGATCGGATGGCCGTGCTGGCACACGTCTGGAGATGGTCTTCCAGCAACAGCGCATTGACCTTCTCCAGCGCACGCTGGATGGCCACGGTCTGTTTGATGATATCGATGCAGTAGGTCCCATCCTCGACCATCCGGGCCACGCCCCGCACGTGTCCCTCGACGCTGCGCAGGCGGACGGCGGCCTGGGCCCTAACGTGCGCGGTGCCATGCTTGAGGTGGACCTTGGACATCGCCATACAGCGCCTCCCCCAACGCTACCCCCTCCCCTATGGGGTGGGGTACGTCCCATCATAGCATCACCCCGGGGGTTTCGCATCGCCATCCTACCGGGAGACGCATCCTACCGGGAGACGCCGATCACCTGCACCTCCCGCGCAGCCACCGTGCCGTCGCCGTTGGCTTGCCCGACGATCACGACGCGATCGTTGGCCTGCAGCGCCGCCCAGGACGCCCGGAAGCCATGGAACCGCGTCGTCGCGCTGATGATGATGATGCGGGTCTCGCCGGTGTCGAGGACAACAATCAGATTCGGCCCGCGCGCCACCACGACTCCGCGGCAGTTGATGTCGCTTCCCTCCACCGTCATCCGGCCTACAGGCGCCGCATCGCGATCACTGGCCTGCGCGGGCAGCACCAGGCAAGCCGCGGTAACCAGTACAATAGGGATAGCGACAAGATGTCGTTCGCACCGGTGTCACCTCCACAGTTGATACGCACCCTGGAGGGCGAGGGTTCCGGAGGGGGACGGAAAAACGTCAACGGCTGCCGCCGAGTGACCCAAGGATCTCTCGGCCTGACGCAGCCGCTGACAGCCGCCCTTGAGAAACCGCCAGCCTTGTACCAGGTGCGGGATCCGGTGGTCTTTGCGTGCACCCAGCGTTGCTATGGTCCTCGTCGAGGCGGGACGTTACTGTAGCATGCGTCCCCTACTCTGTCAAGGAAAGGTCTATGGAGGATGCCGGGCCGGGCATTTCATCGATGTGCTGCGCGCAGGACGGTGGGCGACGGTCATCGTGGTGGCGCTGGCGCTGGCCTGGCCGGTGGGTGCGGCGCCGACGCCTCTGCCGCAGGCCTCGCCCGGCATCGATCAGCTCCGCCAGTTTCTGCAGGCCGTAATCGTTCACATCGATATCGACATGCCTGAGCGGCGCGGCGTCTGCACCGGGTGGGTCGGATGGACCGAATCCGCACGGAGCGCCGTCTATACAGCCGCCCATTGCTTCCAACCGGATGCGCGGTACCGCGTGACGATCGGGACCGAGAATATCCTCTCAGCCGGATTCACCAAGTGGGATGCTCTGGATTTGATGGCGTTGTGGATCCCGCGGGGCCAGCTGCCGGTCTTGCGGGCCTGGAAGCACATGCCGGATACCCCGTTCCGGGCGATGTACATGCTCACCGAGCGCGGCAACGGGTCGCGGCTGATCGAGGTGGACATTCCCCGCGTCTATTCGGAGATCCGATTCGAAAACCGGCCTGCCGCGGTGGCCCTCCCGCTGTACAGTTATCCCGGCACGAGCGGCTCGCCGATCATCGACCTGGCGGACGGCCGGCTCATCGGGATGGTCGTGGGGTACCTCGACGACCGGCCTGACATCGCCGCGGTGGTGCCGGCCCAGTCCATCTACGACGCGCTGATCGCCGCCACCCGATAGCCACAGGCCAGGAGACTCCCGCCAAGGGCAACTCCGTCGCGATCGACCAAATTGCAGCACCGCCACACACCCTCCAGGATCAGGAGAAACAGGGCTAGGGCCCGCTGCCCTCGGGCGGCTGTGGCGGGGTGGTCATGCCCCCGAGCATAGGAGGCGGGGGGTCGGGGGGCCCCCGGTGTCGAAAAGGGTCTTGATTTAGCGCCCGATCCTCTTTAAGAATAATGGTTAGCAGTCGAAGGAGAAGAGTGCTAACTCCCCCGGGGGCCACGGCGGACCAGGGCGGAGACAATCTGCGGGGAGGGTTCATCAATGCCAGCAAAGATCTTGCTGTACGACGAGGAAGCCCGCCGCGCGCTCCAGCGTGGCGTGGAGAAGGTCGCCAGCGCCGTCCGGGTGACGCTGGGCCCAAGGGGCCGCAATGTCGTGCTTGAGAAGAAATGGGGTTCGCCCACCATCACGAAGGACGGCGTCACGGTGGCCAAAGAGATCGAGCTGGAAGACCCCAACGAGAACATGGGGGCGCAGCTCGTGAAGGAAGTCGCCAGCAAGACCAACGATTTGGCCGGAGACGGCACGACCACGGCAACCGTGCTGGCCTGGGCGATCGTGCGGGAGGGCTTGAGGAACGTCGCGGCCGGCAGCAACCCGATGCTCCTCAAACGAGGCATCGATAAAGCGGTTGATGCTGTGGTGGACGAGTTGAAGAAGATCTCCATTACGATCGAGGGCAAGCAGGACATTGCCCACGTCGCCGGCATTGCGGCCAACGATACCGACGTCGGGGAGATCATCGCCGATGCCATGGAGAAGGTCGGGAAGGACGGCGTGATCACCATCGAAGAGGGCAAAGGGATCGAGACCACCGTCGAGGTGGTCGAGGGCATGCAATTCGACCGTGGCTACATTTCACCGTACTTCATCACCGACCCCGACAAGATGGAGTGCGTGCTCGAGGAACCCTACATCCTCCTGACGGAGAAGAAGATCAGCGCGGCGCGTGACATCGTCCCGATCATGGAGAAGGTCATCCGCTTCGGGAAGCCGCTGGTGGTCGTCGCCGAGGACGTGGAGGGTGAGGCACTGGCCACGCTGGTCGTGAACAAACTGCGCGGCGTGCTGCAGAGCGTCGCCGTGAAGGCGCCAGGCTACGGCGATCGACGCAAGGCGATGCTGCAGGACATGGCCGTGCTCACCGGCGCGAAAGTGATCTCCGACGATATTGGCATCAAGTTCGAGTCGGTGGAGATAGACATGCTCGGCCGGGCGGAGAAGGTCAAGGCCGACAAGGACGACACCACGGTCATCGGGGGCAAGGGGGACCGTAAAGACATCCAGGGCCGTATTGCTCAGATCAAGAAGGAGATCGAGGACACGACCAGCGACTACGATCGCGAGAAACTGCAGGAACGGCTGGCCAAACTGTCCGGCGGCGTGGCGGAGATCAAGGTGGGCGCGGCCACCGAGACAGAGATGAAGGAGAAGAAACACCGCTTCGAGGACGCGCTCAACGCGACCAAGGCGGCCGTCGAGGAAGGTGTCGTCCCGGGCGGCGGGACTGCGTACATCCGGGCGCTCCCCGCGCTTGACAAGATCGAGGCCGAGGCAGATGAGGCCATCGGTGCGAACCTGGTACGCAGGGCGCTGGAGGAACCGGCCCGGCAGCTGGCGGCCAACGCCGGCGTGGAAGGTAGCCTCATCGTTGAGCGGTTGAAGCGGGAGAGCGGCCGCACCGGCTACGATGTGGCTAAAGGTGAGTTTGCTGACATGATCAAGGCGGGGATCGTCGACCCCACCAAGGTGACCCGCCTGGCATTGCAGAATGCCGCGTCAGTCGCCGGGTTGCTCTTGACCACCGAGGCCATCGTCGTCGAGAAGCGGGAGAAGAGGAAGGCGGCCATGCCGGCCCCCGGCGGCGGCATGCCGGAGGACGAATTCTGAAGACGGCATCGGGAAACGGGAAGCGGGAAGCAAAGCAACTGTAGAGAATCAACGGGCCGTCGAAACCTGACGGTCCGTTGATCTTATTCAGGTGAAGCATTCCTTGGGCTGTGCCACCGGAACCGTTACCCGTTACCCGTTTCCGTCGGTTAGTGTTTGGCCTCCTTCGCCATCTTCAACACTTCTTCGCGGGTGATGGTCTTGCCGTGAGCGGCGCGCATGTGCTCTTGCGCCTTGCGGACCATCTCCTCGTCGGAATCCGCGTGGGTCATGTGTCCGCACTCACACGTCAGATGCTTGTGCATGGTCTGCTCCCCTCTAGGATGTGACGGCGCCCGCCGACGCCGAGGACACCATCTTTGCGTACTTGGCCATCGCCCCTGTCGGATAGCGCGGCGCCGGCGGCGTCCAGCGCGCCCGCCGGGACTTCAGTTCCTGCTCGCTGAGCTCTGCGTCCAGGCGGCGGCCCTGTGCATCGATGACGATGGTGTCGCCGTCGCGCAGCAGCGCAATCGGCCCACCCTTCGCCGCCTCCGGCGCCACATGGCCGACCATGAACCCGTGCGTCGCACCTGAGAACCGCCCGTCGGTGATCAAGGCCACCGACTCACCGAAACCCGCCCCGACCAGCGCCGCCGTCACGGCCAGCATCTCCCGCATTCCCGGACCGCCCATCGGCCCTTCATACCGGATGACGATGACGTCGCCGGCGTTGATCGTCTTCCGCCGGATGGCGTCGAAGGCATCCTCTTCACTGTCGAACACGCGCGCCGGGCCGCGGTGGCGCAGGCGCTCATGGCCAACCAGTTTGACCACGGCCCCCTCGGGCGCCAGGTTCCCCCGCAGGATAGCGATGCCGCCCGACTTCTTCAGTGGGTTCGAAAGCGGTCTGATCACTTCTTGCCTGGGGGTCTCCTTCGCCTGCGCCGCTTCTTCGGCCATCGTTTTGCCGGTCACGGTGAGCGCATCGCCGTGCAGGAGGCCCGCGTCCAGCAACCGCTTGGCCAGCACCCGCATGCCGCCGGCCCGGTAGAGGTCGACGGCTACGAACCGGCCGCCCGGCTTGAGGTCGGCGAGGATGGGTGTGCGGGCCGAGATCCGGTCGAAATCGTCCAACGTCAGCTCGATCCCGGCCTCGCGGGCCACGGCCAGCAGATGGAGCACCGCGTTGGTCGACCCCCCTGATGCCGCCACCGCCGTGATGGCGTTCTCCAAGGATTTCGTGGTGATGATCTGGCGTGGCCGGAGTTCACGCTGCAGGAGATCCATGACCAGGCGGCCCGCCGACTCGACGACCGCCGCCTTCCGCGAGTCGACCGCGGGCACCTCGTTGGTGCCCATCGGCGAGATGCCCATCATTTCGAAGGCCATCGCCATCGTGTTGGCGGTGAACTGACCGCCGCAAGCGCCGGGCCCGGGACAGGCGACGGCTTCAAGCCGTCGCAGGGACTCCAGGCTGGTCTTGCCGGCGTGGTACGCGCCGACCGCTTCGAAGACATCCTGGATGGTGACGGCCCGGCCTTCGAACTCACCCGGCATGATGGATCCGCCGTAGACCATCAGGGCCGGCAGGTCCAGGCGCGCCAGAGCCATGACGGTGCCTGGGATTGTCTTGTCGCACCCGGAGATGGCCACGAGGCCGTCCAGCGAATACCCTCGGGCCACGAGCTCAATCGAATCGGCGATGATCTCCCGGCTGACCAGAGAGGTCCGCATCCCCTCCGTGCCCATGCTGATGCCATCCGAAATCGCGATGGTGTTGAACTCTACGGGGGTCCCGCCAGCCGCCCGTACGCCAGCCTTCACCTGCTCCGAGACGCCGCGGAGGTGGGAGTTGCAGGGCATCATCTCGATCCACGTGTTGGCGATACCGATCAGGGGTTTGCGTAGATCGTCTTCGGTGAATCCGATGGCGTAGAAATAGGAACGCGCTGGGGCCCGGTCCGGGCCCTCCAGCATGCGGGCACTGCGAGATCGCACGGTTGTCGGCATGATCCGATCCCCTGGCGTCAGACCCCTTTCTTCGGGGTCTGACCCCTTTGAAATGCGGCACGTTTCTTCGGGGTCTGACCCCTTTGAAATGCGGCACGTTTCTTCGGGGTCTGACCCTTTTGAAGTGCGGCGCGGGCGGCGGGGCGACCGGTGGCCGCCGGCGCACCGGCAACTTCCTCGACGATATGATCCCCCACCTGCGCGGTCGTCGCTCCTCCCCCGAGATCGGGGGTGCGGATCCCGGCCTCCAGGACGCGTTCCACCGCAGTCTCCACCGCCGCGGACGCGTCCTCGCGACTGAGGGAATGGCGCAGCATCATCGCCACGCTGAGGATCGCCCCGATCGGGTTGGCAATCCCCTTCCCCGCGATATCCGGTGCAGAGCCATGTACGGGTTCGTAGAAGAACGGTGGGTGGTCCCCGAGGCTGGCGGACGGGAGCAGCCCCAGCGAGCCCACAACCGCGCCGGCCTCATCGCTGAGGATGTCGCCGAATGTGTTCTCCGTTACGATGACGTCAAACATCCCGGGGGCGCGGATGAGCTGCAGGGCACAGGTATCGACCAGGAGATGCTCCAGGGTGACATCGGGAAACTCGCGCCGCACAGACTCGACGGTCTGCCGCCAGAGCCGCGATGTTTCCAGCACATTGGCCTTATCCACCGAGGTCACCTTCCGGCGGCGCCCGCGGGCCATCGTGAACGCCACCCGCGCCACCCGTCCAATCTCCTCAGTAGAGTAGCGCATCGTGTCCACGGCGCTGTCCTGGGTCCGGCCGCGGGGCTGGCCGAAGTACAGACCGCCGAGCAGTTCGCGGACGATGAGCAAGTCCGTGCCGGCGGCGACCTCTGGCCGTAACGGTGACACCGCGCCGAGCGACGCGGACAGCCGCACCGGGCGGAGGTTGGCGAAGACGCCGAGCGCGCGGCGCAGCTGCAGCAGGCCGGCCTCAGGTCGCGCTGGACCAGGCAGGCGGTCCCACCGGGGACCACCCACTGCGCCCAGCAGCACCGCGTCAGCGCGCAGGCATGACTGCAGGGTGACGTCGGGAAGCGGGGTCCCCGTCGCGTCGGTGGCCGCTCCCCCGATTGGCAGCTCCGTGAACCCCAGGGAGAGGTGAAAGCGGACTGCTACCGCCTGCAGAACCTTGACCGCTTCGCGGATGACCTCGGGGCCTATCCCGTCCCCGGGGAGAAGGACAACCCGGACCTCACCGGGCACGGCTGTCAAATGAATCCTGGATGCGTTCGATCACCCAGTCGGTGTCCTGAGCATCCTGCCCTCCCGGCCGACGCGGCTCTGCGAGTGCGTCGGTCAGCACCTTGAACAAGGACTCCAGATGCTCCCGGCCTGCGGACTCCATCTCCTCCGACCTCCCCTACAGGTTACTGCCGTTCCCGCGCGAGCTCCGCGCGGACATATCCCACGATGCCTCCGGCCGTCAGCAATCGCAGCATGAACTCCGGGACCGGCGTCCCCTTGTACGCCTCGCCGCGGGTCACGTTGCGGATCACCCCGGTCGCCAGATCCACGTCAAGCTCGTCGCCCTCAGACACGCGGGCCTGGACGTCCTGGCATTCCACTACCGGCAGGCCAATGTTGAAGGCGTTGCGATAGAAGATGCGGGCGAACGACACCGCCACGATGCAGGAGATCCCCACTCCCTTGATGGCAATCGGCGCGTGCTCCCGGGAACTGCCTTGCCCGAAATTCTCCCCGGCCACCAGCACGTCGCCCGGCGCGATGCGTTGCCGCAGCGACGGGTCGAGATCTTCAAAGACGTATTTGGCCAGTTCCGCCGGGTCGGTCGTCACCAGGTACCGGGCCGGAATGATGACGTCGGTATCGATATGGTGCCCCACCGTGTGCGCTTTGCCTCGAATCGCCATGGCCGTCTTAGACTGGCACCGGGTCGCGCATGACCTCGTCGGGATGCACGAGTTTGCCCGCCACCGCCGCGGCGGCCGCGACCGCTGCGTTGCTGAGATACACCTTGCTGCCGCGATGTCCCATCCGGCCTACGAAATTGCGACTGCTGGTGGACACACACACCTCCCCGTCGGCCAGGACCCCCATGTGCCCGCCGATGCATGGTCCGCATGTAGAGGTGCTGAAGGCCGCGCCCGCGTCGAGAAAGATCTGCACCAGCCCCTCGTCCAGCGCCTGGCGGTAGACGGCCGGGGTCGCGGGAATGACCAGCAGCCGGGTGCGGGGATGGACCTTCCGCCCGGCCAGGACCCTGGCCGCCAGGCGCATGTCTTCGATGCGCCCGTTGGTGCAGGTGCCGATGAAGCACTGGTCCACCTTCACGCCCCCTACCTCCCGCACCGACACGACGTTGCCGGGAGAGGCCGGCGCCGACACGACCGGATCCAGGGTGGACACGTCGACCTCGCGCACATCCACGTAGCTCGCGCCGGGGTCGCTCCGGTAGACGGTGATCGCCCGGCGAGCACGGGGTCGTATCCATTCCAGCACCACATCGTCGGCCTCCATAATGCCGTTCTTCGCCCCGGCCTCAACGGCCATGTTTGTGATCGAGAACCGCTCGTCCATCGTCAGGTGTGTCAGGGTATCGCCGCAGAACTCCATCGCGCCATACCGGGCGCCGTCCACGCCGATCTCGCCGATGACTTTCAGGATCAGATCCTTCCCCGTCACCCATGGCCGCGGCCGCCCGTGGAAGACAAACTTCATCGACTCCGGGACGCGCAGCCACAACCGGCCCAGAGCCATCGCAGCGGCGAGGTCGGACGAGCCGACGCCTGTCGAGAACGCCCCCAGCGCGCCGTGATTGCACGTGTGGGAGTCTGCGCCGACGAAGACATCCCCCGGCACAACGTAGCCCAGTTCGGCCAGCAGGACGTGGGCGATCCCTGAACGTCCGACGTCGAAGAAGTGCGGCAGGTTGTGCCCGTCGACAAAGTCCCTTGTGATCTTGCACTGCTGCGCCGAGGCGATGTCTTTGTTGGGGACGTAGTGATCGAAGACAAAGGCGACCCGGTCAGGATCAAAGACCTGCGCGACGCCCATCTTCTCGAACTCCTTGATCGCCAGCGGCGCGGTGATGTCGTTGGCGAATAGGAAGTCGACCGTGCAGTCAATGAGCTCGCCCGGATGGACCTCGGGCCGGCCGGCGTGGGCCGCCAGGATCTTCTCCGTCATCGTCATGGCCATGGCTATGACATCCCCCTCTTCGTCATTGCGAGGAGCCCCTCGACGCAGCTCGGGGCAGGCTCCGCGACGAAGTGACGGAGTCATCGCGAGGCCCCGGAGGGGCCGTGGCGACCTCTTCCTCACCCGCAACGACAGCGGACCGACCCCTAGGCTGGCGCGCCAGGATCTTGTTGACCGCGGCCAGGTACGCGCGGGCGCTGGCCTCTAACACATCGGTGCTGCTGGCGCGTCCGACGGAGAGGTCCCCCTCCCAGCGCAACTTCACCACGGCCTCGCCGACCGCATCGGCGCCGCCCGCCGCCGCGCGCACCGTGTAGTCCACCAGGTCCGGCCGTATGCCGACACCCGACGCAATCGCGTCGAACAGCGCGTCCACGGGGCCGTCCCCCGACGCCGTCCGTTCCTCCTCCGCCGTCCCTCGGGCCACCCGCACCGTGGCGATGGGCCTTCGGTCGGTGCCGGTGGTCACCGCGAACCGAACCAGTTCCCAGGTCCGCGGGAAGACGACAAACTGCTCCTCGACCAGCGCGATGACCTCTTCCTGCAGCACCGTCTTCTTCCGGTCGCAGACCTCTTTGAAGCGGGCAAAGGCGCGTTCCAGTTCGTCGGCGCCCAGCCGGATGCCGGCGTCCTGCAGGACTTTCTCGAAGGCGTGCCGGCCGGAGTGCTTCCCCAGGACCAGCCGGTTAGTGGGAAGGCCGATCGACGCGGGCGTCATGATCTCGTACGTCCGCCGGTCCATCAGCACCCCATGCTGGTGAATGCCGGCCTCGTGGGCGAAGGCGTTCGCCCCCACAATGGCCTTGTTCGGCTGCACATCGATCCCCGTGAAGGCGCACAGCAACCGGCTGGTGGGGTAGATCTGTGTCGTGTCCACGCGCGTGACGTACCCCATCGCCTCCCGCCGCGTGCCCAGGGTCATAATCACTTCCTCCAGCGCGACGTTGCCTGCCCGTTCCCCGATGCCGTTGATTGTGCCCTCCACCTGCCTGGCGCCGGCCGCTACACCCGCCAAGGTGTTGGCGGTGGCGAGACCCAGGTCGTTGTGGCAGTGGACGCTGACGGTAATGCGGTCCATCCCCGGCACACGCTCGCGCAATGACCGCACCAGTGCGCCAAACTCCTCCGGCAGCGCGTAGCCGACGGTATCGGGGATGTTGATGATGGTAGCGCCGGCGCGGATGGCCGCTTCAAACACGCGGCACAGGAAATCGACGTCCGACCGGGTGGCGTCTTCCGCGCTGAACTCGACTTCGCCGACCAGGGTCCGGGCGTGCGCCACCGCCCGCTGCGCCGTCTCCAGCACCTCGTCGGGGGACATCCGCAGCTTGCGGGCCATGTGGATGGGCGATGTGGCGATAAACGTGTGCACGCGCGCCCGTTCCGCCGGCCGGACCGCCTCGGCGGCGGCCTCGACGTCCTTCGGATTCGCCCGGGCTAGCCCGCAGATGACCGGTCCGCGCACCCCGGCCGCGATGCCCCGCACCCCGTCGAACTCTCCGGGCGAGGAAATGGGAAACCCGGCCTCGATGACATCGACGCCGAGCCGGGCGAGCTGCCGCGCCATCTCCAGCTTTTCCCCTGGCCACATGGAAAAACCGGGCGACTGCTCGCCGTCGCGCAGGGTCGTATCAAAGATGAAGACTCTGTCGGCCATGAGACGCCTCAGGATGTGCCGACTGGCTGCTTGGTCCCTTTGCGGGACAGCCAGGGCATCATCGCCCGCAGCCGCCGGCCTACCTCTTCGATCGGGTGCGCCTGCTCCTGCTTGCGCTGCTCCTTGAAGTTCGGCCGCCCGGCCTGGTTCTCGCTCACCCACTCCCGGGCAAACGTCCCATCCTGCACCTCACGCAGAATCCGTTTCATCTCGGCGCGCACCCGGTCGCTGATCACCCGGTGGCCGCGGCTGTAGTCGCCGTATTCGGCGGTATCCGACACAGAGTACCGCATGTAGGACAGCCCGCCCTCGTACATCAGATCCACGATCAGCTTCATCTCATGCAGGCACTCGAAGTAGGCAATCTCCGGCTGATAGCCTGCCTCGACGAGGATGTCGAAGCCCGTCTTGATCAGGCTGGAAATCCCACCGCACAGCACGGTCTGCTCGCCGAACAGATCGGTTTCGGTCTCTTCCTTGAACGTGGTTTCGATGACCCCGGCTTTCGTGCAGCCGACCGCGCGGCCGTAGGCCAGGGCGGTCTCCTTCGCGTGTCCCGTCACATTCTGGTGCACGGCCAGCAGCCCGGGCACCCCCACGCCTTCCACGAACAACTCCCGCATGCGATGGCCCGGCGCCTTCGGCGCGATCATCACCACGTCCACCGTGGGAGCAGGGACGATCTGTCCGAAGTGAATATTGAACCCGTGGGCAAAGAGGAGCGCGGCCCCGGGCCGCAGCGCCGGACCAATTTCCTGCTCATAAATGCTTCGCTGCACGTGGTCCGGCGCGAGCATGGCCACCAGGTCGGCCTTCGCCGCGGCATCACCAACGGTGGCGACCCGAAACCCGTCCCCTTCGGCCTTGGCCCAGGACGGGCTGCCCCGGTACAAACCGACGACGACGCTCACACCGCTGTCCCGAAGGTTCTGGGCGTGGGCGTGGCCCTGGCTGCCGTAACCGATGACGGCCACGGTTTTCCCCCGCAGCGGCTCCAGCGACGCATCCTTGTCGTAGTAGATGGTGGCCATTAATATCCCCCCGACACTTTGTCATTGCGAGGCCCGAAGGGCTGAAGCAATCTCCGTGACCAGGGGATCGCCACGGCCCCTGCGGGGCCTCGCGATGACGCGGTCTACGCCCGCGTCACGTGTTCTGTGATCCCCGCACGAGGGTGACCTGGCCTGTGCGGGCCATCTCCCGGATGCCGTATTTGGTCAGCAGGGTGACAAAGGCGTCGACTTTCTCGCCCCTGCCGGTGACTTCCAGCGTCATCGTCTTGTCGGTGAGGTCCACCACGCTGGCGCGGAAGACGTTGGCGATCTCCATGATCTCCAGCCGTGTCCCCGGTGTGACATTGACCTTGATCAGCGCCAGCTCGCGATCGACCGCTGGGGTGCTGTCCAGCGACGTCGCCCGAAGCACTTCGACCAGCTTGCGCAGTTGCTTGGCAAACTGCTCCGTACGCTCCGGCGCCGTGTCCACCACGATCGTCATCCGGGAGATGCTCGGATCCTCTGTGGGCCCAACAGACAGGCTGTGGATGTTCACACCCCGCCTGCGGATCAGTCCCGCCACACGCACCAGCACCCCCGGTGCATTCTGCACCAGCACCGAGATGGTGGCCGCGTGTTGCAGGTCAGTCATCCAGGATCATCTCCGCCACCGACTGCCCGGACGGAATCATCGGCAGGCAGTTCTCCTCCGGGTCGCAGAGGATGTCGACCACGCACGGCACACCTTCTGTGGCCAACGCGGTGCGCAGGGCCCCCTCAACCTCTTCGGGCCGCTCGACGCGGATGCCGCGTGCGCCGTAGGCGTCGCCCAGCTTGGCGAAGTCAGGGTTGCGCAGGATGGATGATGAGAAGCGGCCGCGGTAGAAGAACGACTGCCACTGCCGGACCATGCCGAGCGCGCCGTTGTTGAGGATGAAAATCGGCAGGCTCAGCCGATGCTCCACCGCGGTAATCAGGTCCTGCATGGTCATCTGGAACCCGCCGTCACCCACCAGGGCCAGGACCTGCTTGTCCGGACGCGCGAACTTGGCGCCCAGGGCGGCCGGGAAGCCGAAGCCCATGGCCCCCAGCCCGCCGGAAGAGATGAAGGTGCGGGGTTCGCGGCACTTGTACCACTGGGCCATCCACATCTGATGCTGGCCGACGTCGGTGGCCACAATGGCCTGCCCGCCGGTCAGCCGGTTGAGCAGGTCACAGACATACTGGTGGCTGATGCGACCATCGCGCTGCCGGTAGCGGAACGGATACTTCTCCCGCCACTCCTCAATTTGTTTCCACCACGCCTCAATCTTCGGGGCACGCACCAACGGCACGAGCGCAGCCAGCACCCGCTTGGCGTCGCCAACGATGGGGATGTGCGCCGGCTTGTTCTTCCCAATCTCGGCCGGGTCGATGTCGATATGGATGAACCGGGCGTGAGGGGCAAAATCCTTGAGCCGGCCGGTGACGCGGTCGTCGAAGCGCACCCCCACCGCCAGAATGACGTCGGCGCGGTTGATGGCCCAGTTGGCAAAGGCGCTGCCGTGCATGCCGAGCATGCCCAGACAGCGCGGGTGTGTCTCATCCATCGCCCCCTTGCCCATCAGCGTGAGCGCGACAGGGATGCCGGTCCGGTCGGCCAGCGCCGTGAGCTCAGGCGTGGCCCCGCTGCTGAGGATGCCCCCTCCGGCGTAGACGATGGGGCGCTCCGCCGCGGACAGCGCCTCGGCCGCCTCGGCGATCTGGCTGGGGTTGCCGTCTAGCACCGGCCGGTACCCCGGGAGCGCGGGCTCCTCATCGAAATCCGGCTCGCACAGTTCCTGAGACACGTCGCGCGGGATATCTACCAGCACCGGGCCAGGCCGCCCGGTTCCGGCCAAGTGGAACGCCGCGCGGACGGCGTTGGGGATATCGACCGCACGCATCACGAGCGTGTTGTACTTGGTGATGGGCATGGTAATACCGGTGACGTCGGCTTCCTGGAAGGCATCGTTGCCGATCACCGGCCGCGGCACCTGCCCCGTGATCGCAACCACCGGGACGGAATCCATCATCGCGTCGGTGAGCCCGGTGATGAGGTTCGTAGCGCCGGGGCCCGACGTCGCTGTGCACACCCCCACGCGGCCGGAAGCGCGCGCGTATCCCACGGCCGCATGGGCGGCGACCTGCTCATGGCGGACGAGAATATGATGGATATCCTGCGCATCGTACAAGGCGTCATAGATAGGGAGCGACGCGCCGCCCGGGTGGCCGAAGAGGACCTCGACACCCTCCCGCCGGAGCGACTCCACAAGCGTCTGCGCGCCGTTCATCTGGCGGGACCGCACGGCCGGAGCCGGCGGTTTTGAGGCCGTGATCTGGCGAGCCATCATCCCTCACCTCGCGAAGAAGCCGATAAAAAATACAGACCGCGGGCCCACCCTAAGGGCGGATGCTCCGCGGTACCACCTTAGTTCCCCCCAACCTTCAACTTCTGTCGGAGGGCTCTCAGCCCGATCACGGGGGGATCCGGCGGCGCCTACCTCAGTCGGCACCGCGGCTTGGGGACGAGTTCGGCGGCCGCTTGCTACCGGTTCCCAGAACTCCCGGTTTTCTTGAAAAGCAACCGGCTGCCTACTACTTCCCCGCCTCGCCTTGCGCGGCGTACGATGAAAAAGCCTGAGCGATAGATTCTTGAGGAACCTATCCCTCAGGCTTTTCCCCTGACGGTGTAGCGGCCCCGAGGACCGCCTGCGCCGCTCGGACCAACCGGCCCTTGTGGGAGCCGTGGAACCCTAGGCGCACTTCCTCGTGCTATTGAGGGCTTTTTAAGGACGTTAGCAAAGGCGCGGCCGGATGTCAACCCCTGAAAGTCACGCGGGGACGAGTCGGGGGCGGAACCTCACACGCGCCCCATCCGTCAAGGACAATAGGAATGCCGCGCGAAGGAGTCACCACGGCCATGACACGTGGTCTTCACACGCGCTTGCTCATCTGCATCGGAATCGTCGCGGGGGCACTGCTTCCGGTCTCTGCGCAAAGTGGTACTGACGTCCCGTTTGTCACGATCGCTGCGGGAACGGTCTCCGGGATTCGCCATCTTGTTCACGTCATCATCCGGGATCAGCCTGCCTGGGAAAGTCTGTGGCGCCGCCACTCGGGTTCAATGGTAGCTCCACCCGTGGACTTCAGCCACAGTATGGCGATTGCTGTATTTGCCGGAGAGTTCACCGAGCCAGCGGCCTTGACGATCGTGCGAATTCGTCGCGAAGGCAACCGGCTGGTCGTTCTGTACCGATCGGGTCCGACGCGTCCGGCGCTGGATGGCGCAAGTACCGTCCCGGTAACGCCGTTTCACATTGTCAGGACAGCCCGCGCGATGCTGACGGTCACGTTTTCCGAGATCAACACGCCCCCAGTCGTGGTGCCGCCACCCTGACGTGTACGCGTGCTGTGGGCCTCGCGCAGATTTGCCGCCCGAGGCCCACAGCCTCTCTGTCCTTAATGCTTCCCCGCGGGGAAGAAGGCGAAGTACATGTCCTCATCAACGGCGCCGTCTCGGCCTCGGGTATCCCCCCAGACGATCCCCGCGCCGAAGCTGTTCGCGTCGATGCCCATATAATCGCCGAGGAATCCCGCTTGCAGCGGGTTGTTTGCGACGACCAGATTGGGCATTGAGGCTGTCGTGATGCGGTGGTACGCGAACGTTGCACCCTGGTCGCGAGTGACGGCCAGGGTAATGTCGTTGCAGCCCGTGAACTCGCAGTCGCCATAGTGCCGGTCGTAGTAGGCGACGTACAGCGTTCCGTCGGGTCCCATCGCGTTCCACGGTTGCCACTGGGCGCTCGGACCAAACTGGATGGCTGGCGTCACGTCGATTGGACTCCCCCACGTCGTCCCTCCGTTCGTCGAAACGGCAAGGAAGACGTCGTTGTTGCATGGAGGGACAGAAGTCGCAGTGCTGCCCGTGTTGCAGGGAGGCCCGCCGTTCCGGAAGTCGGCCCAGGTCACGAACAACCGCGAAGGATTGGTGGGATCGACCCGGCCGGTGATGGAGGTGATTTCCGGCACGCGATAGCCGTTGGGCGGCAAGCAACGCCTCCCCCCGGGGCAACCCGTGACTGGGTTCGACCCGGTTTGCCGCGGATGCGTCCCGATGAGATCCGCGACCTTGACAGGCGACGTCCAGTTGGCCACGGTCAGACAGTCGGCTGAGCCCGGGCATTTCACCATCACAATCTGGTTGATCCCGACTCCTGGCGTGTTCGTATTTCCAAAGAACACGTACAGCGTTCCATCGGGCCCCACCTCTGGCCAGGATCCCTGATTATCGTTACAGGGGCCAGCGACGGGGGACGTGCAGATGGCGAGGTTCGAGCCATCTATCTCAACGCCAGGCGACCAGGTGGCTCCACCGTCGGTAGATTGCGAGAAGTAGATCGGGCTATGCCCGCCGCTGAAACGGGTCCAGGTCACGTAGACATTGTTCTTCTTCGGGCTCCCCGGGTTGCGGTCTGCGTTGATAAATTCCTTGTCGTTGGCGACCGTCGGGTCGGTGTCAGTGGCGACGACTCCAAGCGGGAGCGTCCTGTACGTTTGAAACGTGATGTTTGCTGGAGAATGGAAGAACGATCCGCCAAATTCCTTGTTGGATTTGGCCACAACGATCGCATTCGCGGCTGCGACGGCGTCGAAGATAATGCACGTGAAGTACGCGTTCCCGTCAGCATCAAAGGTGATGGCGGGATCGCTGCCCGCGTCAGCAACGTGCCCGTCAAGCAGCATAAACTGCCAGAACGGCGGGGTCATATCCCCCCACGTCCGGCCCCGATCAAACGAGGAGTCGATGCCGCAGTGGTTGAATCCAAGGCGGCTGTCGTTCTGACCCGCGACAATATTATCAGGATCCGTGGGGTTGAAGACGATGAACTCCTCGGCCTGCCGGCGCAAGGAGCAGTCCTGGCTCGCCTTGACGTTCTTGAACTCGCCGGGGAAGGAACTGCTGCACCCGACCGTTCGCTTGGGTCCAGACGGACCTGCCCTACCAGGCTGGACGCTCAGCCTGTCCGTCATTTCGCGATATGTGGTGACAACACCACCGGACACTCCCGGCTGTTTGAGCGAGCCCTCGGCAAGGCCGAGTTCCACCTGCGCTTCATGTTCCAGGATCTGGTTCGGCGTTGGAAGTTGTTGCTGCGATGACACCTGCTGCATGCTGCTGAACGACAGCAGTGCCCCGAAGGCAAGCGCCATCAAGATCGATGTGCTGACCCGCAATCGCCGCAAAGTGCTCCCCCCTTTGCACCAGCAGATTTACCTGTCATCTAGCCCGAGCCGTTCTCACCCCTTCCCTACACAACGATACGAATAGTTCACCATGGAAATAGAGGCTCCCAAGACATCATGCGCAAAAACATTCTCAGGGGGTGCCCATTTGTTCGACCGTGACCAGCAGGATTCCTACCGCCGGGGCGGGGCTGGCTCATCAACAACGAGAGACCGGCCGACGGCCGGTCTCTCGTGCAAACAAACTGTCAACGCTACATGCCTTGTGGGACTTCTACTGTCCGATGGTCTTGAGCGCTTCACCAAGCATGTCGGCGACCTTTGACGCTCCCGCTTTGACCTGGGTGAGATCCGTCAGCTTCAACGTGTCCATCGCCAGTTGCTCCGCCTTCCGTGACAGGTCAAGCGCAGTGGACGCGCCCATCTGATAGTTCCGCGCCGCCGCCTGCAAATCGGGGAGGATCCCCCCGCCCTGCCCCTGGCACGGGTTGAGGTTGTTCGCATCGTAGTTCTTGCCGCCCTTACCTTCGAGACAATTCACGACGTGGCCCAAGTGCCACAGCGAATCGCGCAGTGTCTCGGATCGAGCGGCATTAGTGGCGTGCGTCCGCGCGGTCTTCAAGGCGTCAACGGTCCCCGATCCACCCGGTCTATCGTAACCGCCACCACCACCACCATACCCTTGCGCGAAAGCCATCTGCCCGGCGAGGGCAGGGACGATGACCACCACGATGGCAGCCAACCAGCTCGTGAACCTCATGCTCTCACCTCCCATGCAAACTCCCACAAAGGGACGATGCGCCGGGCAGGTAACAGGCGCGTCACAGCATGCCAACGGTTTGGTGGAGGGGATCTCTTACGCTTTGCGTCCAGGGGATCTGCCGTTTTCGGCAGCCACGTCGGAGCGGGCTCTCTCGCTGCCATGTCCCCTTGAGGGTGATCCGGGATTCGCGGCCCGAGATCGCCCGCCAGGCGTCGGATTTCCTACTGCCGCGGGTCCCGGTCCGACCGGAACGATGGGTGGTGACCCTTCGAATGCTCGACCCCTCGGCCTCGCGATCGTCTGGGACTGCTGCACATTCTCAGCTGCGACTATACGGCGATGGAGCACAGCGCCAGGTGAGGGTGCCCCGGAGTCGGATGCGAATGAGGTCACGCGGATCCATTCCGGAAAGAACACGAACGCCATCGCCAGCAGGAACGCCATGCCAGCGCCGACGATACTGAGGGCGACCGCCAGGACGGCCCGGTCGAGTCGCTCGTCAAGCGCGTGCTCACCGGCATCCAGGCTCGCAGTCCTGAAATCCCTTAGCGAGAAACGTGAGGCCATGGAATCTGCGCTCCGAGCGCATAAGATACCCTCAGGGAAGGGTCCGCAGAGATAGGAAGGATCCTCAGTCTAACACCCATCGGCGGTCTGTTCCGAAAACTAAGCAGGTGCATGCAGTCTCACGCGCACTTCAGACGAAGTTCGATGGAATTTTCTCCATACCCGGAGGAACGCCTGTACGACGGTGGGGTCAAACTGCGCGCCGGTGCCGCGCTGGATCTCCTCCACGGCCGTGGTTGGCGTTCGCGCGGTCCGGTACGGACGATCAGTGGTGAGCGCCTCAAATGCGTCGGCCACGGCAACGATTCGGGCGGCGAGAGGAATGTTCTCCCCTGCCAGCCCGTCAGGGTACCCCCGCCCGTCCCAGCGCTCGTGGCTATGACGCACGGCTCGCTTGATGCTTTCCGACATGGGCACCGGCTCGAGGATGTCGTATCCGAACATGGTATGACGCCGCATCATCGCCCGCTCCTCGGCGTTGTGCGGGCCCTGTTTCGTGAGCACGTCGTCACGGATTCCGATCTTTCCCACGTCGTGGAGAAACCCCGCCACCTGCACTTCGCTCACCGCCACCTCGTCCAACCCCATCGCCTGGGCGATTAGCACGGCGTTGTCGGCCACCCGCGAGGAGTGGTGCGCCGTGGCCATGTCTCGCGCGTCCAGCGCATTGATGAGAGACCTGATGATCCCGATGAACGATCGGTGCAACGCCCATTCCTGGCGTTCGAGGTCCCCAGAGGACTTCCGGACGATGGTGAACAATGCGGCATAGAGCATCAGGACGCCCAGGATCACGCTGACAAGCACCGACCAGGTGAGGCGGGACAGCGCCGGGGCGAGATCCGACAGGTCGCTAACGACCTGATAGACGGCAACCGGTTGGGGTACACTGGACGCCACCACAGGCACGAGGACTTCCAGGCGTGGCGGATTGCTGCCGGCGCCCGGATTCGCCGCAGGAAGCAGTCGCCACTGCAGCCGTCCGCTGAGCGCTGATGTGAGCAAGGCGGATGGTGGCACGGGGGTGTCAAACCCCACACGGCCATCGCTGTACAGGACTTGTCCCAGGCGGTTCCAGACGGTGA
>Ga0209689_1000064_pt1 | contig 52198 bp, 52 predicted proteins | sample GraSoiAngelo_149_FD_187119 | JGI IMG/M metagenome (GOLD analysis project Ga0209689, IMG submission 187119) | Grasslands soil microbial communities from the Angelo Coastal Reserve, California, USA - 14_1009_09_30cm (SPAdes) (version 2) | ecosystem: Environmental > Terrestrial > Soil > Grasslands ... | reverse complement strand
GGTTAGATGCCCAAAAGCCGGTGGGCCGAAACGCTCGCCCGGAGGCGAGGGCATCCTATCTAGCGGCTATGGACGGCCAGGAACTCCCTGCAGTGCGTGACCAGTTTTTCTGTCAGTAGCGGATTCTGTCCGAAGTGCAGGTGGACGTAGCTGGCCAGGAGATTCGGCGCGACGAAACCTTCATAGCCGATCAGGTCACCCTCGGCGTTCAGCATCTGATAGGCGGGTTTGAGACCTCCGTCGTGATTCACGATCCGGCTCCAATGGAACTCGTGCCCGCGGTAGAACTGGCCCTTGGGCGAGAGGATGCTCTCTTCCAGGGTCAGTAGCTGCCGGTAGCCGAAGCGATGGATCTGGCCATCCATCTGAACATCGACCGGGATCACGTTCGCCATGGCATGGGTGGCACCGTCTTCAGTGCGCAGGCTCCGGCCCAAATACATGAGACCGCCACACTCGGCGTAGATGGGCATGCCGTTGCGATGGGCCCGCTGGAGCGCCTCGGCCATTGAATGGTTGTTCGCCAGAGGCTCGACAAACACCTCCGGAAAGCCGCCCCCCAGATAGACTCCGGAAACGTCCTCCGGCAGGTGGCTGTCCTCGAGCGGGCTGAACGGCACGATCTCTGCCCCGTTCTCCTCCAGCAGCTCGAAATTCTCCGGGTAGTAGAAATTGAAGGCATCGTCATAGGCGACAGCCAGGCGGACCTGCGCCGGGCCGGCAGGCTTGCCCTGGAATACCTTCTTCGGGACGAGCGGGAGTAGCTCCGCCTTCTCCCCGATTCTCCGCAGCACGTCTAGGTCGATGTGCCGGGTGACGGCGTCGACGAGCAGGCCGATGATCCGATCCCAATCCTTGTTCTCGGTCACCGGAAGCAATCCGAGCTGGCGCTCCGGGATCCCCAGGTCGGCCATCGCGGGCAGGGCTCCGAGGACCGGGAGCTTGGCCACGTTCCAGATGGCGTCCTCGACCGTGCGACGGTGGCCGTCGGAGGAGACGTTGTTAAGAAGCACGCCGGCCAGCTTGAATCCGGGTGAGTAGTTCTTGAAGCCAAGAGCGATTGCAGCCGCACTCTCCGACATCTTGCCCACGTCGATCACCAGGACTACCGGGGCCCGTATCGCATGAGCCACCTCAGCCGTGCTGCCCTCACTACCGCCACCGCGGCCGTCGAAGAGGCCCATGACGCCCTCGACGATTGCGAAGTCCGCGCCCAGGCAGCCCTGCGCGAGCACCTGGCGGAGGGCGCCCTCCCCCAGCATCCACGAGTCCAGGTTTCGGCAGGGGCGACCGGTCACGTGCGCCAGGTAGGCGGGGTCGATGTAGTCCGGCCCGACCTTGAACGACTGTACGGTCAGGCCCTGCGCTCTGAGGGCGGCAATCAGGCCAGCGGCAAGAGTTGTCTTACCGACGCTGCTGGCGGTACCGGCGATCACGAGCCGTGGAGTTCGGACCTCGTCCAGCAATCTTGCCTCGCGAATTGAGATCGAGAAGGCGCCACTTCCCCAGGGCGCCTGCCCCTGGCTACCGTAGCACAGGCCGCCGCTGCCGTAAAGGCGGTCAGCGGGAAGCGGTGACCGGCGACAGCTCCCGCACTGCGCGCAGGTCGCGAAGCTGCAGGCGAATGCGATCGAGTCCATCCCACCGCTCACAGAGGAGGGTATAGATGATGTCGATCCGGCGGCCGCCCGGAAGGTGATCGAGCGCGGGCGCCTTGTCGAAGGCGATCGCCTCGGCACTGGCGGTGCGATCACGGAGCTGCACACGAAGGTGCCTTCCATCGCTCCCGAAGGTTTCGCTGCGGAGGACTTCGACGTCTCGGCTCATGAGCAGCGGCTCCCGGTTGCCAACGCCAAAAGGCGCGAGCGTGTGGATCTCCTGATGGAGACTGGGCTTGAGATCCGCCAGCGCGGCCACCGCCTCCACCACCAGCGGGCGGCGGAACGCATCCCCATCGAGCCGCTCCGAGGCATAGGAGTTGAGACATTCGGCGAGATCGGCGAACCGGTCACGGGCGACGGTCAGACCCGCTGCCATGGCGTGACCGCCGTATCGCTCGAGCAGCGGCGCGCAATGTCGCAGGCATTCGACCAGGTGAAAGCCCTCGATGCTCCGAGCCGAGCCGCGGCATTCATCGCCGTCGAGGTTGAAGATGAAGGTCGGACGGTAGAACTCTTCGACCAGCTTGCTGGCTGCCAGACCCAGGACACCCAGGGGCCAGTGCGAAGCGCCGAGGACAATGGCCGCCTCGCCCTGGGCCAGCTCGGTTACCCGGGCGCGTGCCTCGCGGACGATAGTTGCGGTCGCCTGTTGACGCTCGGCATTCTGCTGCTGCAGCCGCTCAGCCAGCGGCACGGCCGCCTGTTCCGATGGCGCCATCAGGAGGTCGAGCGCCAGCATGGCGTCCTCCATCCGTCCGGCGGCGTTGATGCGGGGGCCGAGCTGGAAGGCGAGGTGCTCGGCCGTAACCGGCGGGGCGATGCCCGCGATCCGTAGCAGCGCGGCACATCCCGGGCTGGGTTCGCGGCTCAACCGCTGCAGTCCCGCCCTTACCAGAGCACGGTTCTCGCCCAGCAGGGGCACGACGTCCGCAACCGTCCCCAGTGCGATCAGGTCCAGCGATCCCGCGGGGTCGAACCGCCCGGGGAACGCCACCCGCTCGAGCGCCACCAGCAGCTTGTAAGCCACCCCGCACGCGGCCAGGCCGTCGAACGGATACGAGCAGTCGGGCTGCTTGGGATTGATCAGGGCATCGACAGGCGGCCGCTGCTCGCCGATCTCGTGGTGATCCGCAACGATCAGCTTCATCCCGGCGGGCCGCCCCTCGGCCACCGCGACCGAGTTTGTCCCGCAGTCGCATGCGATCACCAGGCGGGCGCCGCGTGAGTGCAGGTCGCGGAGCGCCTCGAGGTTGAGACCATAGCCCTCGCTGAACCGATTGGGGATGTAGGTGATCACGTCAGCGCCGGCTGCGGATAGGCCTCGGGCCAGGCTGGCACATGCAGTCACCCCGTCGGCGTCATAGTCGCCGTAGATGGCAATCCGGTGTCCCTCATCGACTGCCTCTTTGACCAATTCGCACGCGACGGCCATGTCTTTGAGCAAAAACGGGTCCGGTGCGCCGGCCAGATCGAGCCTGAGCCAGGGCTCGAGATGAGCCGGTGTGGTCAGGCCGCGTCCGTGGAGGACCTGGCGAAAAACTGTGGAAAACGCCTCGAGACCCGGCTGCGCCCGCAGCGGCTCAGGCAGGATCCAGTTGCGCCGTTCCTTCTTCAACCCGGGGCATTATGGCACCGGGGTGTGACAGGTGCCTGTCGCAGTTTTCAGGCGGCGCCGAGAGCTTCCGTTGAAGCCACCAGCACCGGCGGGCGGCGCTCCTTCGTCCAGTTCAGAGACAAAATCACCCCCAGGAGCAGCGCCGTCCCGACCACCTGGGCCGGGAAATAGAAAGGTTGCCCAAAGCCCCAGGGATAGGGCAAAGCGGCAAGAAGCTGGATGGTGACGGGCAGGGTGAGCTCCGCAATCGTGGCAAGCGATGCGGGCGTGCTGACCAGGCCGCGGTAATAGATGAGAAGGCCGATCACGCCGGGAACGATCGCGATGTACAGGAAGTTGGGCAGGAAGTACGACAGCTGATAGTGGCTGAAGCCGCTCAGACCACCCTCGATCAGGACGATCGCAACCAGGACCGGCAGCGCCACAGTGAAGCGCAGAGCAGTCGTGGTTTGAAAGCTCAGGTCGCGGAGCACAAAGCGACCGAAGACGGTGCCAGCCGCCCATAGCACCGCTGCGCCCAGGCCTTCCAGCCCTGCCACCAGACGAGTGTCCGCCGTCCCGGCCAGCTGCCCTCCTTGCAGAACGGCCAGCGGTTCACCGGGATCACGCGCAAACACCACCAGATACACGCCCACCATGCCCACGGCGGCGAGAGGCCAGAACCAGGGACGGCGTCGCTCGCCCAGGATGATCCAGGCGAGGGCGATGGCAATCAACGGTTGGGTCTGCTGGGCGATATATGTGACCGCGAATACGTGATGGGCAAAGGACTTGGTAAAGAGCCAGGTGGCAATCGCCTGCGGCCCGACGCCGATGATCAGGACGCCGAGCCAGCGCGAACCGGTAAGGCTACGAAGCTCGGCGAAGCCGCGGATCAGGAATGGCAGCAGGATGAGGGTGACCAGGGCGTCCTCCATGACGACGATCTGCGAGGCAGAGAGGTGCTCTGTCAGAGGGTTCCTGAAGTACGCGTCCGAGACCCAGAGGATGGCGGCAAACGCGATCAAAAGGACTGAGAAGCGATCCGGAAAACTCTGTCGCCGAGACGCCGGGTGGGTCTTGCGTGCCGTCGCCGCCATCATGCACTCCCGGACATCGGGGCAGAAATTGAGCGGTGCGCTAGCGCGCCAGCCGCCCTAGGGGTCTTCTTCCATCCCGACTTTACGGTCGGCCCCGGAGTTGGGCTCTAGCCTTCACCGGATCATGCGATGTCGATCGCTCGCGGGCTTTACCGCCGATCGGGGAGTCTCACCCCTGCCCCGAAGACCTGAAGCAACAATAACAAGTTCGGGCTAGTGGCGAAAATGGCGCTCGCCGGTGAAGACCATGGCGACCCCGGCAGCGTCGGCGGCGGCTATCACGTCGGCGTCCTTGACCGACCCGCCGGGTTGGACGATAGCTCGAACGCCGGCTCGCGCCGCGACCTCGACACCATCCGGATAGGGGAAGAATCCGTCACTCGCGAGCACGGCGCCATGGGCGCGCTTGTCCGCGCGGCGGACGGCAAGCTCGACCGCCTCGACCCGGCTCATCTGTCCGGCGCCAATTCCGACGGCCACACCATGCTTGGTCAGCACGATCGCGTTCGAGCGCACGTGTTTGACCACGCTCCAGGCCAGCTGAAGGTCCTTCCAGCCGGCCTGGTCAGGCTGCGCAGACGTCACCACCCGAGCTTCGCCGAGCGCGCTCCCAATGTCGTCACTGGTCTGGACCAGAAAGCCGCCCGTAATGGGACGCATATCGAAGGCTGGTGTGGCCGGACCGCGCCCGGGCTGCAGGATGCGGAGCTTAGGCCGGGCCGTCAGCACCTGGAGGGCGCCCTCGTCGAACGATGGCGCGATCACCACCTCGAGGAAGGTCTGGACCAGCTGCTCGGCGGTTGTCCCATCGACTGGCCGGTTCAGGGCTACGATTCCGCCAAATGCCGATCGCGGATCGCAGGCGAGCGCGTCCACATAAGCCTGCGTGAGATCGTGGCCGATGGCCACGCCGCAGGGGTTCGCGTGCTTGATGATGGCCGCGACGGGATCGGCGAACTCCGATACCAGGGACCAGGCGGCTTGCGCGTCGAGCAGATTGTTGTAGGAGAGCTCGAGCCCCTGCCATTGCTTGGCTCCGGCGATCCCGCCGCCGTCGACGGTGCGATACAGCGCTGCCGCCTGGTGCGGGTTCTCGCCGTAGCGAAGGTCTCGGACCTTATGCCCGCCGATGGTGAAATCGAGCGCGAGCGGTTGCGCCTTCGCGCCGTTGTGCAGGTGACCGGCAATGGCTGCGTCGTAGGCGGCGGTGTGCGCGAAGGCGACTGCCGCCAGGTGACGCCGGACCTGGGGCCGAATGCCATCCGGCCGGCGCAGCTCCTCGAGCACCATCGGGTAGTCGCGCGGACGGACCACAGGAAGCACGTGATCGTAGTTCTTTGCCGCCCCGCGCAGCAAAGTGACGCCGCCAATGTCGATTGACTCGAGGGCATCGAGCCCGGTCGCGCCGGAGGCCACCGTATCGACGAACGGGTAGAGGTTGACGACGACCACGTCTATCAACGGCAGGCCCCGCTCCTCGAGCTCCCTCATGTGTCGCGGCTCCTCGCGCCGAGCGAGGATGCCCGCGTGGACATTGGGGTGGAGGGTCTTGACGCGACCGTCCAGCATCTCGGAGAACCCGGTCAGCTCCTGGAGGGCGCGGACCTCGACGCCGGCTTCGCGAAGCGCTCGCTCGGTACCGCCGGTGGCAAAGAGTTTTACTTCAAGCTGAGCCAGGCCCCGAGCAAAGTCGACCAGTCCCGCCTTGTCGGAGACGCTCAGGAGGGCATTCACCGGCGCAGGCTGGGCTCGTGCTCGGCGATCTGCCTGACGATCTCCGGCAGCAGCCGATGTTCCTCGGCCTTGATCCGGGCGTGCAGGCGCGCCGGGGTGTCACCGGATAGCACCGGGACTCGGCGCTGGCCCAGGATCGGCCCGGCATCGACGTCGTCCGTCACCAGGTGGACCGTGCAGCCGGTCTCCGAGACGCCCGCGGCCAGCGCCCGGTCCACCGCGTCCATCGAGCCCTTGAAGGCCGGCAACAGTGAAGGATGGACGTTGAGGATCCGGCCCAGGAATTGCCCGGTGAACCCGGGCGTCAGGATCGAGTCGTAACCGGCGCAAACCACCAGCTCAACACTCCGCGCCTTCAGTGCCGCGGCCATCGCCTGGTCGCGCGCATCGCGGCTCGGAAAATTAGCCCGCAGAAAGGCTGCTGTCTCAATGCCTGCCGAGCGCGCATGGTCCAGCGCAGGCGCCGCACGGTTGGCACACACGATCACGACCTGCGCCGGATAGCCAGGGGCACGGCTGGCTGAGATCAGGGCTTGCAGGTTGCTGCCCTGGCCCGACACCAGGACCCCCACCCTCAGCCGGTCTTTCACTCGATGATCTGGACGCGAGGTTGCTGCGCGGGGACAACCCGGCCCACCGCGTAGGCGTGACCCTCGAGCGCATCGATCGACCTGGCGGCGTCCTCGCTGGCGACGACGGCGACCATCCCGACGCCCATGTTGAAGGTGCGCCACATCTCGTCGTCGGGCACGAATGGGTTGAGATATCCAAATATGGCAGGCTCCGGCCAGCGCCCCCGCTCGATCACGGCGCCAAGGCCGGCGGGCAAGATGCGCGGCACGTTCCCGGGTAGTCCCCCACCGGTGATGTGGGCCAGGCCCTTGACATGTACATCGGCGCGCAGCCGGCGGACCGGCTCCAGGTAGCAGGTGTGAGGCTCTAGCAGAGCGTCGAGAACCGTCTGGTCATCGTCGATTGGCTGAGCCAGGCTCTGGCCTGGAATCACACGGCGAGCCAGGCTGTATCCATTCGTATGCAGGCCGTTGGAGGGCAGTCCAAGGAGGACATCGCCCTCTCTGATCTCGGTCGTGTCGATCAGCCGGTCGCGCTCCACCACGCCCACCATGAACCCGGCGACATCATAGGTGCCGTTCGCGTACAGGTCGCGCAGCTCGGCGGTCTCGCCTCCGAGCAATGTGCAGTCGACCGCCCTGCAGGCCTGGGCAATGCCCTGCACAATCTCGGCGACGACCGGCGGATCGAGCCGGTTCACACCGACATAGTCGAGGAAGAACAGCGGGTCCGCACCCGAGGTGAGTACGTCGTTGACGCAGTGATTGACGATGTCCACGCCCAGCGAGCGATGCCGGCCGTGCGCCGCTGCCAGGAGAACCTTCGAGCCCACGCTGTCGGTGGTGGCGACCAGCACGGGCTGCCGGTAGCGCGACGTCTCCAGCGCAAACAGCCCGCTGAACGGACCCACCCCGGCCAGCACCTCTGACCGATAGGTCGCGGCCGCCACCGGCTTGATCAACTCGACCACTTGCTCGCCTGCGTCGATATCGACCCCGGCCTCGCGATAAGTCGCCATCAGTCGGCTACCGCCGTCTCGAGCGCCAGCTTGTCCATCTCGAGCTGCACCGGGACCGGCACCGGGTAGTCACCATCGAAGCAGGCCATGCAGAACCCAGTGACATTCTTGACTGCCCGGAAAAGACCCTGCTTGCTCAGGTATCGGAGGGAATCGGCGCCTATCACGCGCTCGACTTCTTCCACCGTCCTCCCGGACGCGATCAGCTCAGTACGGCTGGCGATATCGATCCCCATGAAGCAGGGCCACTGAATCGGCGGGCTGCTGACGCGCATGTGCACCTCTTTCGTCCCGGCCTGGCGGAGCTCCTCGACGATCTTGCGGCTGGTAGTGCCACGCACGATGGAGTCGTCCACCAGGACCACCCGTTTGCCGCGGAGGATCTCGCGCAGAGGGTTGAATTTCAACTTGATGCCAACGTTACGAAGACGTTGGTTCGGTTGTATGAACGTCCGGGTGATGTACCGGCTCTTGATCAGCCCTTCGCTGTAAGCGATGCCGCTCTGTTCGGCGAAGCCGACCGCGGCCGGCGTGCCTGAGTCCGGTAGGGAGATCACGATATCGGCGTCGGCCGGCGCCTCGATGGCGAGCTGGCGACCCATATTGCGGCGGGCCTCGTAGAGCGACTGTCCCTGCAGCTGCGAGTCCGGCCTGGCGAAGTAGATGAACTCGAACATACACATCGCCTTGCGGTGCGAAGGCATAAGTTGATGCGGCTGCGGCTCTCCGTCGCCGAGTACGATCGCCTCGCCCGGCTCGACCTCGCGGACCAGCTCCGCCCCGACCGTGTCCAGGGCGCAGGTTTCCGAGGCGATGATGGCGCCACCTTCCGGTAGGCGGCCCAGGCACAATGGCCGTATCCCCAGGGGGTCACGCACGCCGATCAGCCGGTCACGCGTCAGGATCAGCAGGCAGTAGGCGCCCTGCAGCTGGGGTAAGGCCCGCCTGATCACCGAGAGCAGGTCGAACCCAGGCGTATTCGCGAGCAACTCGGCGATGACCTCGGTATCGCTCGAGGTCTTGAAGCGCACACCGTCCCGCTCCAGCGCCGCGCGGAGCGTGGTTGCGTTCGTCAGGTTGCCGTTATGCCCGATCGCGACCGGGCCCAGCTGCGGATGCTCGACCACGATCGGCTGGGCGTTTTCGAGCCGGTTCGACCCGGTGGTGGAATATCGAGTGTGACCCAGGGCCAGGTGACCGACGAGCCGGTCGAGCGCGGCCTCGTCGAACGCCTGGGCGACCAGCCCCATGCCCTTGTGAAGACGCATCTGGGAGCCGTCGCTCACCGCGATCCCTGCGCTTTCCTGGCCCCGGTGCTGCAGTGCGTACAGGCCGAAATAGGTAAGGTTGGCGACCTCCTCGCCCGCGGCGTCGATGCCAAAGAGGCCACACGCTTCATGCATTCGCTCGAGCGCGAGAGGGGAGTCGCGTCTCACCACGGCGTCTCCCAGGCCTGGCGCACCCGGTCGAGGCTGAGCCGGACGGGTCCGACCTGCAGCTCGTCGCCGCCGACGACGCCGAGCGCGTGTGCCGGGACACGCTGGCTGGTCAGGATCGACCGCAGCTCGGGGACCCGGCGCGGCTCGACGCTGATGATGATCCTCCCCTGCGACTCACCAAAGTAGGTTGCAGCCGGGCTGGCCCCGCTGCTCAATGCCGGGCACTGAACGCCCAAGCCGGCGAACAGAGCGGCTTCGGCCAGCGCCACCAGCGTGCCTCCTTCGGCCACGTCATGCGCGGAGCGCACGATGCCTCGGGCTATCCCTGCCAGCACCGCGTTGTGCAGGTCGCGCTCGGCTGCCATGTCAACCCTGGGCGGCTCGCCCGCATCTCTGGCTGCTGGCCCCTCGCCGACTCCCAGTGCTCCCGCCGAGGCAAACAGTCGTGAATACTCGCTACCAGCCAGCTCCTCACGCGTATCGCCGAGCAAGAAAATTAAGTCGCCCGCTCGACGGAATCCTGCCGGACAGCGCAGGGAGAGGTCTTCGAGCAGTCCGACCATACCGATCACGGGGGTTGGCGGAATGTTGCGACCGCTGGTCTCGTTGTAGAGGCTGACGTTCCCACTCACCACGGGAAGCTCGAAAGCTCGGCAGGCATCGGCCAGGCCTCGCACGGACTCCTGCAACTGCCAGAAAACGTGCGGCCGGTCGGGGTTCCCGAAGTTCAGACAGTTTGTAACCGCCAGGGGCCGGGCGCCGGTGCAGACGATGTTGCGGGCCGCTTCCGCGACCGCAGCCCTGGTGCCGGCGTAAGGATCGAGCGCGACGTACCAGGGATTTCCATCCGTTGTCAGCGCCAGGCCCTTGTTGGTCCCCGGGACTCGCAGCAGGGCCGCGTCGAAGCCCGGACCGAACACAGTGTTGTCCTGGACCTGGTGGTCATAGGTTCGAAAGATGGGCCGGCGGCTTCGCAGGTTGGGTCGTGCCAGCATCTGCAGGAGCGTAGCCGCGGGGTCCACGAGGGGCGGGACCGGCACAGATGTGGGTGGCGGACCCGGTGCGCTGGGCGGTGTTCGCAGCGGGACTCCGTCGACGAGGGCGGACAGGGGCAGGTCGGCCGCGACGTCGCGGCCATCGCGGACCCGTACCCGACGGTCGGACGTGATCCGGCCTACCCGATCGGCGTGCAGCTCGAAGGCATCGAAGATGGCGCGAGCCTTGGTCTCTCCGCCCGGTTGGATGACGACCAGCATCCGCTCCTGGGACTCGGACAGCATCACGTCGTAGGCAGTCATGCCGCGCTCGCGCCGGCTGACCCGAGCCACGTCGAGGTCAACCCCGCGTCCGCCCCGATGCGCCACCTCGCAGGCGGCGCTGGTCAGCCCGGCGGCACCCAGGTCCTGGATCGCGGTGACCTCTTCGAGCTCGTTGAGCTGGAGGCAGGCCTCACAAAGCAGCTTCTCCAGGAAAGGATTGCCGACCTGCACCGCCGGGCGCCGAGTATGGGACCCCTCGTCCAGCTCCACCGAGGCAAAGGTCGCGCCGTGGATACCGTCACGTCCGGTGTCGGCACCTACCAGCAACAGGATGTCGCCCGTACGGTCGGCACGCGCCGTCCGAATCCGGTCGCTCCGGACCAGGCCGACGCACATCGCGTTCACGATCGGGTTGTCGGCATATCCATCGTCGAAGTAGACTTCGCCGCCGACCGTCGGGCATCCAAAACAGTTGCCGTAGCCGCCAATCCCGGCCACCACGCCCTGGAAGAGGTATCGATTGCGCCCGCCGTCGGGTATGCCGAAGCGCAGCGAATCCAGGACGGCAATCGGACGCGCCCCCATTGCGAATACGTCCCTGAGGATGCCGCCGACTCCGGTCGCCGCCCCCTGGTAGGGCTCGATCGCCGATGGGTGATTGTGTGACTCGATCTTGAAAACCACCGCCAGCCCGTCGCCAATGTCGACGATCCCGGCGTTCTCTCCCGGCCCCTGAAGGACGCCCGGGCCGCTGGAGGGCAGGTCACGGAGCAGCGGCTTCGACGTCTTGTAGCCGCAGTGCTCACTCCAGAGCGCGCCGAACATGCCCAGCTCCAGGTGGTTGGGCTCGCGTCCGAGCTTCTCCAGGATCACCTCATACTCCCGGGAACTGAGCGCGACGGCGCGCAGGTCGCGCTCCGGCGCGGCTACCGGCATCAGGCGACCAGCGCGGCCAGGGACCGCATGGCGGATTGGAAGACCAGGTTGCCATCGGCGCCCCCGAGCAGCTCCTCGCAGGCTCTCTCCGGGTGGGGCATCATGCCCACCACGTTGCCCCGCTGATTGCTGATGCCGGCGATATTCGCCAGCGATCCGTTGGGGTTGGCGGCCGCCGTGATGCGACCATCCGGCGCGCAGTAACGGAAGAGCACCTGGCCGCGGGTCTCGAGATCGCGGATGGTTTCGGGTTCCGCGTAGAAGTTGCCCTCCCCGTGCGAGATCGGGATGCGCAAAACCTGACCGGGCCGGCAGCGATTCGTGAAGGGCGAGTCAGCGTGCTCAATCCTGAGGTTGGTCCATTCGCAACGGAATTCGCAGGAAGCGTTCCTGAGCAAGGCGCCCGGTAGCATCCGGGCTTCCTGCAGAACCTGAAACCCGTTGCAGATCCCGAGCACCAGCCCACCGCGGTCGGCGAAAGCGGCCACCGCGTCCATGACCGGCGCGAAACGGGCGATGGCGCCGCATCGCAGGTGGTCTCCGTACGAGAATCCGCCGGGAAGAACGACCAGGTCAAGGTCTTCGAGCCGTCGGGCCCGGTGGTCGATATAAGCGATGGGTTGCCCCAGGATGTCGCCCAGGGCGTGGCCGCAGTCGCGGTCACTCCAGGTTCCCGGAAAGACGATGATGCCTGCTTTCAACGACTCTCCACCGCCGTTCGCTCGGCGACCTGGTGCAATTCAAAGCGGAAGTCTTCGATCACTGCGTTGGAGAGCAGCTTTCGCGCCATCTCCTCGACGGCCGACCGGGCGCTGGCCTCGTCAGCCTCGTCCACGGTCAGCACCAGGTACTTGCCAGACCGCACCTCCTGGACCTTGGTGAAACCCAGCGCGTGAAGGCCACTGCGAATCGTGATCCCCTCGGGGTCGTTGACAACGGGCTTGAGAGATACGAAGACCTCAGCCCGGTACATTGGCCCCCAGCAGCCGGTCATGAGCCTCGAGGTACCGCTGACGGGTGCCGCCGACGACGTCTTCGGGGAGAGGGGGGCCGGGAGGCCGTTTGTCCCAACCGACCTCTTCCAGGTAGTCCCGGACGTACTGCTTGTCAAAGGAGGGCTGGGGCTGCCCCGGCTGGAACGACTCAATGTCCCAGAACCGCGAGGAGTCGGGAGTCATCACCTCGTCGATCAGGATCAGGCGGCCCTGGCGCATTCCGAATTCGAACTTTGTGTCGGCCAGGATGAGGCCGCGCCGTAGGGCCTCCTCGGCCCCGAACAGGTAGAGCGCGAGACTGAGCCGTTCGAGCTGCCTGGCAAGGTCCGCGCCCGCTTCCGACTCGAGGCGGGAGCGCGAGATGTTCTCGTCGTGTCCGGTCAGTGCTTTGGTCGCAGGAGTAAATATTGGTTCGGGGAGTCGATCACTCTCGCGGAGCCCGGCCGGCAAAGGGTCGCCCGCTATCGAGCCGGTGCGCTGGTACTCCTTCCACCCGGAACCGGACAGATATCCGCGCACCACACACTCGTACATGATTGGCTCGGCCCGCAGGACCTGCAGGCTTCGAGCCGCCAGATCCTGGTCCAGAGCCAGGACATCGACGGCTTGTCGCTGCTCCGCCAGGTGGTTGGGCACGATGTGTCCCGTCTGTTTGAACCAGAACAGTGACAGCTGGGTAAGCACCCTGCCCTTGTCGGGAATCGGTGTCGGAAGCACGACATCGAAGGCCGAGATCCGGTCGGTCGCGACCATCAGCAGCTCGTCATTGCCAAGCTCGTACGTGTCACGGACCTTGCCACGCGAGTGCAGCGGAAGGGAAAGGCTGGTGGATAGGATCGCGCTCATCAGGAGACGGCCACTGCCGCATCGATGCCGAGACGTTTGAAGGCCAGGTCTACATGGCGCAGGTAATAGGCGGGGTCGAAGAGCTCAGCAAGCTCATCCGTGGTCAACCGTTCGCGAACCTCGGGCGCCTGGCCGACGAGGGTACGGAACTCCTGCCCGCCGTCCAGGGCGCTCAGAGCCGCCCGCTGCACCACCCGGTATGCCTCGTTGCGGTTCATTCCCTTGTCGACCAGGGCCAGCAGTACACGTTGCGAGAACACCATCCCACCACCGCGGTAGAGATTAGCTCGCATGCGCTCGCGGTCGACTGTCAGGCCTTCGACGATATCGGACATCAGGCGGACTATGTAATCCATCAGGGTGCATGCATCCGGGATGATGATCCGCTCGGCCGAGGAATGGCTGATGTCGCGCTCGTGCCAGAGCGCCTGGTTCTCGAGCGCCACCTGGGCGTAGCCACGCACGGTGCGGGCGAGACCGCAGATGCGCTCGCTGAGCACGGGATTGCGCTTGTGTGGCATGGCAGACGACCCCTTTTGCTCAGGGCCGAATGGCTCCCGGACTTCGGCGACCTCGGTGGTCTGCCAGAGACGGATGTCGGTTGCGAACTTTTCCAGGCTGCCGGCGAGAATTGCCAGTGCCGCCATGAAATGCGCATGCCGGTCGCGGGCGACCACCTGGGTGGTGACCGGCGCCACCTGCAGCCCAAGGCGCTGCAGTGCCCACTCCTCGACCCTGGGATCAACCGTGGCATGGGTGCCAACCGCTCCGGCGAGCTTGCCCACCCGGACCTCCTCCCGAACGGCGCTCAGCCTGGCGTGAGCTCGCTCAAGCTCGTCCAGCCAGCCGGCCAGGACGAACCCGAAGGTGAGCGGCTCGGCGTGCATCCCGTGGGTCCGCCCGGCCATCAGCGTGCCGCGCTCCTGGATGGCACGCCGGCGGACGCTTTCGGACAGCCGGTCCACGTCCTTGAGCAGCAGGTCGGCAGCCCGGACCAGCTGGAGGGCAAGGGCGGTATCCAGGACATCTGACGAGGTGAGCCCACGGTGAAGGTAGCGGGCATCGTCGCCGAGGCGCTCGGAGACGGCGTCCAGAAAGGCCACCACATCGTGCCCAACCCGCTCTTCGAGCTGGGCCACGCGGTCCGGATCGACCGCGGCCTGGCGAAGGCGCGGTAGCGCTTCGCTGGGTATACCGCCGATCTCCGCCCAACCTTCACACACCAGGAGCTCGATCTCCAGCCATAGCCGGAACCTCGACTCTGGCGAAAAGATCTCGCTCATCTCCGGATGGGCGTACCGAGGTATCAAACGGCGGCTGGTCTCAAAAGGGCGGCTGTCTCCTTTGGCGGGCCGTCGGTGATGACCGGCATTATACCGGCTGCCTTTTTCCGTGCCCGTTCAGTTAGAGGCTAAAGACGCCACCCCGACGCTAGCCGCAGGCGGAAGCGGGAAGTGCTGTAGATTTGGGCAACGCGTAACTAACTCTGGGCGCCTCCCGTTCCCTTTTCGACGGGCGCCCTGGTGGGGGCCTGGATTTGCCGGACGGGAGCCAAGACGAGCGGGAACTGGTCGAGCGGGCAAAACGCGACCCCGATGCGTTCGGGGCGCTCTATGACCGTTATTTTCCACAGATCTACCGCTTCGCCTATTCCCGGCTCCGCGAACAATCGCTGGCGGAGGATGTCACCCAGGAGGTGTTTTTCAAGGCGCTAAGGAACATGGGGCGTTACACCTACAGCGGCCATCCCTTCTCTTCCTGGCTCTACCAGATCGCGCTGAACGCGGTCGCCGACCATTACCGCGGCCAGCGGGGCGAGGTCGAGCTGGAGGAAGCCACCGGGCTTGCCAGCCAGGCACCGGAGGTGGTCGACGAGGTGATCCGCCGAGATCGAAGCCATCGGGTCTGGACAGCCATCGACCAGCTGCCCAGACAGCAGCGCGCCGCCATGGTCCTCAAGTTCGGAGAGGACCGGAAGATCGACGAGATCGCTCAGATCCTGGGAAAGAGCTCGGGCGCGGTCAAGCTGCTGCTCCACCGGGGCGTCGAGCGCCTGCGCCGTGAGCTACCGCAGCTCGAGGCTGAGCTGGGAACCAAGTCATGACCGATCCTGAACTCGACGATCTGTTCACCGATGCGGCCGACCGTGAAGTGGTCGAGCTGCTGTCTTCGGCGCGTCCGGCCACGCCGCCGCTGGATCCGCACTTCCGCAACTATCTGCGGACGCAGCTGATGGCCGAAGCTCGCAAGACCCTACCCAGGCGTGAGCGGGCCCCCTGGTTCAGCTGGCGCCTGCCGAGCCCGCCGCTGGCTATGGCCGCGGTGGCGGCCGGGTTCCTGATCGTCCTCGGCTTCGAGATTGCACTGCTGCAGCGGGGCGGCTCTCAGGCCCCGGTCGCCGCCGACATCCACCTGGTCAACGGCAAGAGCAATGTCGCCACCATCGAGCCGATCAAGATCCCGTTCAGCGGCCCCGTGGACAAAGCCGCCGTTGAGGTCCAGATCCAGATCGAGCCGGCGACCGACTATACGACACGGTGGGACGGGAACACCCTGGTGATCGTGCCCCGGCATCCGCTGGCAGCCAACACGAACTACACGGTCAAGTTGAAGCCGGTCGCGACTCCTCAGCCCAACCAGCCGGCCCCCTCGGCGCAGCCGCAGGTGGTGGTCCACTTCGTAACCGCCCCGCCGCCCACCCCGCCGGTGGTTGCGCCGACATATAACAGCCAGAACCTGGTCTGGTCGGGCGACAGCCCCATCACCGAGCCGGGGGCGGTCGGCCAGGCCTCCTGGACACCGGATGGCGAGATCCTGGTCACCCGGCCCGTCTCGACGGGCCAGGCGCAAGGGGCTCAAGGGTCAGCGTCCGCTTCGGGAGGCCAGCCCTCTAGCTCCGCGACCGGGACAGATATCTGGCTGATGAGCCCCAAGGGCTCCTTCCTGCAGAAGCTCGCAAGCGGAGGACGCTACCCCGCCGCCGCGCCCGCAGGCGGTCTGTTCGCTTTCTGGCAGATGTCCGGCAACCGCGGCACCCTGCGCTATGGCGCCCTGGATGGAAGCGGTGGGGACCCGGTGGCGCTGGCCACCATCGATGGGGCGCCCGACCGCGCCCCGGTCTGGCTCGGGAAAGACCGGGTTGCTTATCTCGACGCCGGCCGGCTGCGCGTCGTCGACCTCCACGGAGCCCAGGTCCAGCTCGCCTCCACCGTGAATGTTTCCGGCAGCCTGGCCGGATCCCCCGACGGAACCCTGATCGCCGCCGAGACCCTGTCCGGCTCCTCTATCTACGACGCCGGCTCAGGCAAGGTATCGAAACCACTTCCCCAGGGGGCGACCGGTTTCAGCTGGTCGAGCTCGAACGACCTTGCCTTCGTGATCGAGCAACCTGGCAACCCGCAGCTCAGGCTTCTGGCCCACGACCAGACGGCTTCAACCCAGGTCTATGCCGCGCCGGTCAACCGGAGCTGGACCGATCTGAGCTGGTCACCCGACGGTCATGCCGTCCTCTTCGCCAGCCGGCCCGCCTCGGCAGCTCCCGGCGAATTCTCGAGGACCTATCTGATCAACGCCGACGGTCAAGGCGGTCCCGTGCTGTTCGGCGGGGACGGTGCGGAATACGCGGCTCCCCGCTGGTCACCGTCCGGCACCATGGTCCTCTTCAGCCGGGCGGACGAGGGCTCGGGCATCTCCAAGCTCTGGGTAGCCAACGTCACCGTCCAGCCGAGTGCGCTCGACCGGGCCGAGAACAGCGCCCTGGCCGAGGTCGACACATTCATGCAGGCCCGTCTCAAGGGTGACCTCACCGCCGCCCAGGCAGAGCTCGACGCCAATGGCCTGGCGAAGTATCAGTCCGGGGCGATGTCCCTGGCCAGCCCCTCAGGACAGCATTACGCACGGCGCTATGTCGTCAGCGTCCAGCTGATCAGCGCCGGCAAGTTCCTGGTCGGACTACGGCTGGTACTGGCGGATACCGCGAACCGGGAGACGAGCTATGTGGACGAGCACCTGACGGTGATCGCCCAGGGTCCTAAATTCGTTATTGATGAAATCGTCCAGGCGCCGGCGGTTCAGCTCGGCAAGGGACCCACCGTGGTATCCGTCCAGGTACAAGCCAACAAGCCCGGACCGCTGGTGCTGGTCCAGTTTGACTCCGACCTCGACCCGTCCACGATCACCAGCGCGAGCGTCTTCGTGCGTGACGACAGCGGGCAGGTTCGGTCGGAAACCCCCACCTACGACCGCACGACGCACCTGGTCACGCTGTCAGTGAAGCTAAAGCCCGGCAACACCTACCGGTTGGTGGTGACTACGAGCGTTACCGACATCAACGGGCATACGGTCGCCCAGCAGTTCGAATCGCCGATCCAGCCCGCCCAGGCGGGCGGCGGCTAACCGCCCTCGCTGACCGCCACCACACCGGCGATGGCGGCCGCGATTTCCGGGCTCCCATAGAGGGGCTCAAGGGGAGAGCCTTCATCGGTGAAGGCGCGCGTCCGCTCCAACAGGCCGCGATGCTCCTGGATAAAGTAGGTCGAGATCCGACCCTCAAGAAAGTCGGGCTCCTCCAGGATGGCACGGTGAAACGGGATGGTGGTCCGTGGACCCGTGAGGACGAACTCGGATAGAGCTCGCCGGCCCCGCCCGATGGCCTGGGCTCGGTCGGCGCCGGACACGATCAGCTTGAGGAGCAGCGAATCGAAATGGGGGGAGACGTCCTGGTGGGGCCGGATGCCTGAATCCACACGCACGCCTGGACCGGTTGGCGGCGCGTAACGCTTGATCCGTCGGGGTGTCGGCAGGAAGTTATTGGCGGGGTCCTCGGCATTGATCCGAAACTCGATGGCATGGCCGCGTGGAGAGGGATATCCCTGCGCGGGCAGGCTCTCTCCGGACGCGACCCGGATCTGCTCGCGGACCAGGTCGATCCCCAGCACGGTCTCGGTGATCGGGTGCTCGACCTGGAGTCTGGTGTTCATCTCCAGGAAGTAGAAGTCGTCGCCGGCAACGATGAATTCGATGGTGCCGGCATTCTCGTATCGGACGGCCGCCGCAGCCCGGACCGCCGACTCCGCCATGGCCTGGCGACGCTGCTCGCTGAGCCCGACCGCGGGTGTTTCTTCGAGCAACTTTTGATGCCGCCGCTGGATGGAGCACTCGCGCTCGCCCAGGGCAAGGGTGGTCCCCTGGGAATCCGCCAGAACCTGCATCTCGATATGCCTTGGGTGCTCGAGGTAGCGCTCCAGATACACGTCCCCGCTGCCGAATGACGACTGGGCGGCTCGGCGGCAGGCGTCGAAGGCCGCGGGTAGCTCCTCCGGCCGCTGCGCGACTCGCATGCCGATGCCCCCGCCGCCCGCGGAGGCCTTGACCAGCACGGGGTAGCCGACTCGCTCCGCTTCCCGGAGCGCGGTCTGCGAGTCGGGGAGCGACCCGCTCCCGGGTGCGATCGGGACACCCGCTTCGGACATCCGCTTGCGGGCGGCCACCTTGTCGCCCATGGCGCGCATGCTGTCCGCCGACGGCCCGATGAAGCGGATCCCCGCCCCGGCACAAGCATCGGCGAAAGCCGGATTCTCCGAGAGAAACCCGTAGCCGGGATGAACTGCATCAGCACCGTGTCGCTCCGCCGCCGCAAGGATCTGTTCGATGTCCAGGTAGGCAGCTCGCGGGGACGGCCCCTGGAGATGCACGGCCTCGTGCGCAAAAAACACGTGAGGCGCCCGTCGATCCGGTTCGGCGAAGACGCCGACGGTCTCGATTCCCATCTCGCGGCAGGTCCGAATGATCCGCATGGCGATCTCGCCTCGATTGGCGATCAGCACTTTCCGGATGGGGGTACTAGCCAATCGTCATCAGGACCTCATTCGGCGCGACGATCGAGCCCTCGCGAGCATAAATCTCGCGGACGGTGCCCGCGACCGTCGCCACGATGTCGTTCTGCATCTTCATCGCCTCCAGCACCACCACCACGTCGCCAAGCTTGACCCGGTCACCCGCAGCGACCTTGACCTTGACCACCATGCCCTGCATGGGCGCCTGGATGGCTCCGTCCGTCACGCCAGACTTAGCCGGCGGCGGCCCCGAGGCGACTTGCGCTTCGCTCGACGCCCGGACGCCGACACCCGCCCCCTTGACCTTCACCCGATAGGTTTCACCATCGACCTCTACCGTGAACTCGCGCATTCCCGAAACCTCGGGAGACGCGGCCACCGCAGGAGCAGCTGGACTGGAGCGCGGGGATTCTTCCGCCTGCCTGGGAACCGCGGCCGCCGGTGCCGGCTCTGCCCGGGGCGCCGGCCGCAGGATCCCCGGAGCCTCTTCCGGGAAGAGCACGTAGGTCAATACCTGGTCAGGGCCGGTGGGCGTCAATCCCTGCCGGCGCATCGCCTTTCTGGCCCGTTCCATGGCCGGTTCCAGCAGGTCGGCCGGGCGCATCGTGATCGGTTCAGAGCTTCCCAATGCTCGACGCCGGACCTCGGGATCCACCGCATGAGGTGGCGCACCATACAGGCCCTTGATATAGTCCCGAAACGGTTGCTCGATGGACTGGTAGCGCTTCTCCCCCAGAGTATTCGCCAATGCCTGACGCGCTGCGATCTGGTTGATGGGGGCGGCCAGCGGCGGATAACCCATCTCCTGGCGGACGTTGACCAGCTCCTGCAGCAGGTGCTCATATCGGTCGAGCGCGTTGCGCTCCCGTAGGGTCTTGATCAGGTCGGCCAACACGGGCGCCGGCAGCTGGTGATCGAGGATATGGATGTCGTTACGGAACGCGATCGGATCTTGAAATTCGGCGTACTCGTCGTGGAGCTCGTCAAAGTAGCGATTCGCCTGGCCGACCAGCCCCAGGTCGAGGCCGGTCTCGTGGGGACTTCCGCGAAACGCGGCCACCATGGTTTCCGTCGCGGGCTGAGAGGAGCCCCAAGCCATCGCCGACAACGCAGTGTCGATACCGGTAGCGCCTGCTTCGGCGGCGGCGAAATAGGTGATGGGTGCCAGTGCGGTCGAGCTATGCGAGTGGATCGACACCGGTAGTCCGACCGTCTTGACCAGCTCGGTGACCAGACGTCGCGCGGCCGAGGGATCGAGGATGCCGGCCACGTCCTCGAGGCCAATCACGTGGCAGCCAAGCTTCTTCAATCGTCCGGCCCAGGTGACCATCCGAGCCTGGTCCTGGCCTGGGCTCGGGCTGTAGACCAGAGCCCCTATCACCCGTGCACCGGCACGCCGCGCCGCCTCGATGGGGACTTCGAGATTTCGAAGGTCGTTCAGCGGGTCGAACATCCGGATCACGGCAATACCGTCCTGGACCGCTTGCTCGATAAAGGCGCGCACCACGTCGTCCGGCTGATGCTTGTTGCTGATCAGGGTCTGACCGCGAATCAACATCTGCAGCGGCGTCCTCACGATTGACGCCTTGATAGCACGCAGCCGGTGCCAGGGGTCTTCCTGGAGCAATCGAAGTGAGGCGGCAAAGGTGGCGCCACCCCAGGCGTCGAGTGCTTCATAACCGATCCGGTCCAGGGTCTCCGCGATTGGGAGAACGTGCTGAAGCTTGAGCCGGCCCTGCACAAGACTTTGCTGCGCGTCGCGCAGAACGGTCTCTGTGATCAAGACCTTGGGCACGCGTCCCATTCTATGCGCGGGTCCGGCCCCCTCCCCGAGCCTCACCCCAGGAGGAGGGAGATAGTGGTGTCAGGCGGGCCGGGGTGCCCTCATTTCGTCGCGCTTTTGCACGATTCGCGCCCGGAGCGCCGGCTCAGTAAGCGACAGGATCACGGCCGCGAGATGCGCCGCGTTTTTAGCGCCAGGTTCGCCGATGGCCACCGTCGCCACCGGGATGCCTGCCGGCATCTGGGCCATCGACAGCAGGGCATCGAGTCCACCCAGCGCCCCCGCCGACATCGGCACGCCGATCACGGGCAGCGTGCTCCATGCCGCCACCACACCCGGCAGATGCGCCGCCCCACCAGCCGCCGCGACCAGCACCCGCAGGCCACGACCCTCAGCCTCGGTCGCCCATCTCCTGCAGCCCTCGGGGTCGCGGTGCGCCGAGCGGACCACGACCTCGTAGCCCACCCCATAGCCGTCCAGGACCTCGCAGCATCCCTGGATGGTCGGCCGATCCGACTCGCTCCCCATCACGATCCCGACCACAATCGCCTCGCTCACGAGGCAACACTCGCGGTGATCTCGCGCTGGGCAATGTCGCGGCGATAGCTCATTCCCTCAAAGCTAACCCGCTGCGCGCTCCGGTAGACGCGGTCGCGGGCGTCCGCCAGGGTGTCACCAAGGGCGACGAGCGTCAGGACCCTTCCGCCCGCTGTCCGGTACCCGTCGGGAGCCGCAACCGTCCCGCCATGGAAAGCAAATACGTCGGGCTCCAGCCTGGACAGTCCCTCGACCGGGTGGCCGGTCTGGTAGTGGCCCGGGTACCCGCGGGAAGCGAGCACGACGCCGACGCTGACCCGGTCAGACCAGGAGAGTGATTCCGGGGAGAGATTGCCTGCGGCGGCAGCCTGGAAGGCCGGGAGGACATCACCCGACAACCGCGGGAGTATCACCTGGGTCTCGGGGTCGCCGAATCGCGCGTTGAACTCCAGCACCTCCACCCCGGTCGGACGCTGGATCAGACCCGCGTAGAGGCAGCCGCGGTAGGGCGTACCCCGCGCCCGCAGCTCGTCGACCACCGGCTGGAACACCGTCGCCACAGCCGCCCTGACGTCGTCATCGGTGAAGAAACCTGGGGGTGAGTAACCACCCATGCCACCGGTGTTCGGGCCGCGGTCATCGTCCAGGGCGCGTTTGTAGTCACAGGCGGGGACCATCGGTATGACCCGCTCGCCATCGACCAGGGCCAGGAGGGAGACCTCCCTTCCCTCAACCCGCTCTTCAAGGAGGACCTGGTCGGCGGCCGCGCCAACAGCACGACTGAGCATGAAGGTGTCGATCGCTTCCAGGGTCTCCGGAATGTCATCCGGCACGATTGACCCCTTTCCCTTGGCCAGGCCATCCGCCTTGACCACAAAGGGCCGGCCCTGCTTCTGCACGTAGGCCTTAGCCGCGGACGCCTCCGTGAAGACCGCAAACGCAGGGGTCGGAACCCCGACTTTCTGCATCAGGGTCTTGGCGAACACCTTGCTGCTCTCGATCCTGCCGGCAGCGGCGGTTGGGCCCAGGGCGAGCCGCCCGACGCTGGTGAGCCGGTCCACCACGCCGGCGGCGACTGCTCCTTCGGGGCCGACGATGGTGAGGTCTATCTCACGCTCGTGGGCAAGCCGGGCGATTCCATCGACGTCCGTGGTTGGCACTGGAACGTTGACCGCGATCGCCCCGGTCGCCGCGTTACCGGGTGCGCAGAAGACCGCCCGACTCAGAGGGCTCTGCAAAACCTTCCAGGTGAGCGCATGCTCGCGCGCCCCGGTCCCGACGATGAGTACGTTCACTCCCACTCGATGGTCGAGGGCGGCTTCGACGAGATGTCATAAACGACGCGATTGATTCCTGGCACCTCATTGACGATGCGGCTTGAAATCTTCGCCAGCACGTCGTAAGGCAATCGCGCCCAATCAGCGGTCATACCGTCCTCGCTCTGAACGGCGCGGATCGCCACCACATTGCCGTACGTTCGGCCATCGCCCATCACCCCGACACTCTGCAAAGGGGTTAGCACGGCAAAGGACTGCCAGAGAGACCGGTATAGGCCGGCGGCCTTGATCTCATCGATCACAATCCAGTCCGCCGCGCGTAGCGTCTCGAGCCGCTGGCGTGTGACCTCTCCGATGATGCGTACAGCCAGGCCGGGCCCGGGAAACGGCTGTCGATAGACCATGTCGTCGGGCAAGCCCAGCTCCGTGCCGATGGCCCGGACTTCGTCCTTGAACAGGTAGCGCAGCGGCTCGATCAGGGTGAATCGCAGGTCTGCTGGAAGCCCGCCGACGTTGTGGTGGGTCTTGATTCGCTGAGCATGGTGCGTGTCGTGGCTGGTGCTCTCGATCACATCCGGGTAGAGGGTTCCCTGCGCCAGAAACTGGACACCCGATAGCCGGGCGGCGGCTCGGTCGAAGACCTCGATGAAAGCAGCGCCCACGCGACGTCGCTTGTCCTCTGGGTCGGTGACGCCGGCCAGGGTTCTTAGAAAATCCGCCGAAGCGTCGACCGATGCGAGCGAGATCCCCAGGTGCCGGTTCATGACCTCTTCGACCCGGCGTCCCTCGTCGCGGCGGAGCAGCCCATGATCGACGAAAAGGCAGGTCAGCTGGCCAGGCACGGCGCGATGCACGAGGGTGGCGCAGACGGCTGAGTCGACGCCGCCGGAAAGCGCGCACAAAACCTTGCCGGTGCCGACCTGCTCCCGGATCCGCAGGACAGCCTCCTCGATAAAAGCAGCCGGCTTCCACAATCCGCGACAGCCGGCTACCTGGTAGAGGAAGTTCGACAGGATCTCGCGGCCCTGAGGCGTATGCATCACCTCTGGGTGGAACTGGATGCCGAAGCGGCCGTGGTCGTCACCGATGGCGGCGATTGCCGAGTTCGCAGAGTGCGCGATCGGGCGAAACCCGGGTGGAGCTTTCAGGATCGTGTCTCCGTGGCTCATCCAGACCGCCAGCTCGGGCGGGAGGTCCTCGAAGAGCCTGCCGGCATCGTCGACCTGGAGGCGGGCCGGTCCATATTCCCTACGCGCACTTCCCGCGACCTGCCCACCGAGCTGGTGGGCGAGCAGCTGCATCCCGTAGCAGATGCCCAGCACCGGAACTCCCGAGGTCAAGGCCGCGGGGTCGCAGAGGGGCGCCTCCGGCTCGTAGACGCTTGCCGGCCCGCCCGAAAGGATGAGTGCCTTGGGAGCGCGGCCTCGAAGGGTCTCCCAGGCTGTGGTCCCGGGAATGAGCTCGCAATAGACGCCTGACTCGCGCACGCGCCGAGCGATCAGCTGGCTGTACTGGGAGCCGAAATCGAGGACCAGGACCAGTTCCTGCGTCGGCGGCGCCTGAGTCAGGGCGGGGCTCTGGCCTGCGGTTATTTGCCCATCCCCACGTGCTGGGCCTGCTGGAAAAGCTTGCCCTCGCTCTGGATGGAGGGCGCAATCACCAGTTCGGTCTCCTGAAAAGCTCGCAGGTCGGGTGCCCCGCACACCCCCATCGCGGAGCGGAGAGCGCCGGCAAGGTTCTGTGTACCGTCGTCCACTCGAGCCGGACCCAGGATGACCTCACGAAGCGAGCCCCGCTGGCCAACCTTGATCCGCGTTCCACGGGGCAGATTCGGATCCGGCGTAGCCATACCCCAATGATTTCCATGCCCAGCCGCCTCTTTGGTGCCCGCCAGGATGGAGCCGATCATCACCGCATCCGCGCCCGATGCAAATGCTTTGGTCACGTCGCCGCCCACCCGCATGCCGCCATCTGTGATCACCTGCACCCGCCGCCCAGTTTCCCGAAGGTGCGTTTCGCGCGCCGCCGCCACGTCGCTGGTGGCGGTCACCTGCGGGACGCCGACGCCCAGCACACCTCGAGTGGTGCACGCGGCCCCGGGCCCAACCCCGACCAGGATGCCGGCGATGCCAGTCCGCATCAATTCGAGCGCCGTCTGGTACTCGACGCAGTTTCCGGCGATGATTGGGATGTCGACACTAGCGCAGAGCGCATCGAAAGAGAGTTGCTCGTAAGAGCGCGAGACGTGTCGGGCGGTCAGGACCGTTCCCTGCACCACCAGGCAGCCCGCTCCCGCCTCCTGCACGAGACGAGCCCGGCGGCCGGCATGGGCAGGAACAGTTGAGACACCGACCGGGACACCCGCGCGCCTGACGGCGGCAATCCTCTCGCTGATCAGGTGCTCGCGAACAGGTGCCTGGTACACCCGCTGGAGTAACGCATTGATCGTCTCGCGCGGGGCTTCCGCGACCTCCAGCAAAACCCCGGTTGGATCCTCGTATCGCGTCTGCAATCCGTCCAGGTTGAGTACGGCAAGGCCGCCCAGCCGGCCCATCTCGATCGCGAACGCAACATCCACTACGCCATCCATGGCGGCGGCAAAGATGGGAATAGCAAGCCGCAGCGGCCCGAAGCTGACGCTGATATCGACCTCCAGGGGGTTGATCGTGATCCCCCCGGGAACCAGGGCGACATCGTCGAAACCATAGGCTCGCCGGGCTTTCTTGAAGCGGCCTAGCTCGACCGAAGCCTGCGTCTCAGCCTCGATCGGGGCCACCGGCGCACGCACACCCATCTGCTACGAAGCCGAGCTCACGAGTGGTTCAGCGGGTATGCGTGTACCTCGTAACGTGTGGTTTCCCGGCATTATAGCCGAACATCCAAAGCATGACCACAGAATTTCCGGCCGCGGTCCGACGGGTCGAGGCGGCACTGACGGCAGCCGGGCTCGAGCCGCGCGTCCTCGAGTTTCCGGCGTCCACGCGCACGGCGGTGGAGGCTGCCGTCGCCGTGGGAACGACCGTCGGCCAGATCGTCAAGTCGCTCCTATTCCTTAGCGCGGGGCGTCCGGTGCTGGCACTTGTCTCCGGCTCAAATCGACTCGACCTGGAACGGCTAGCTGTCCTGGCAGGGCTCCCTGTCACAAAGGCCGACGCCAACGCCGTGCGGGAGGCGACCGGTTACTCAATAGGAGGCGTGCCGCCGCTCGGGTTCCCCCAACCCGTCCCCTGTTTCGTCGACCGAGACCTGCTCACCTATCCCATCGTTTGGGCGGCAGCCGGGACGCCACACCACGTCTTCGAGATCACGCCCGCCGACCTGGTCAGAGTGACCGCCGCCACCGTGGCGGACCTCAAAGCCTAGGGGTAGATGCCCCGAAGTGTCGTCGCCTGGGCGACCTTGTCGATGGCGAGCACGTAGGCGGCCGTGCGCATATTTATCTTCTTCTCAAGGTGCACTCGGAGCACGTTGTCGAAGGCGCGCATCATGATCCGCTCCAGGCGCTCGTTGATGTCGTGCTCGTCCCAGAAGAACTCCTGCAGGTCCTGGACCCACTCGAAGTACGAGACCGTGACACCGCCCGCGTTGGCGAGGATATCCGGGATGACGAATTGCCCGTTATCGAACAGAATGTCATCGGCCTCGGGTGAGGTCGGGCCATTCGCCCCTTCGCAAATGACCCTGGCCTTGATCCGGCGGACATTCCCTGCATGGATCTGGTTCTCGAGCGCGGCAGGCACCAGCACGGTCACCGGGAGCTCCAGCAGCTCCTCGTTGCTGATGAACTCGCAGACCTTCTGACGAAGCCGTCCGTTCAACTCTTTCTCGCGAACTACTTCATCGAGCTCGATCCCGCCCTCGTTGTAGCAGGCACCGTTGGAGTCACTGACGGCGATCACCTTGCACCCTTTCTGGGCGAGCAGCTTGGCGGTGGTGTATCCCACGTTGCCCACGCCTTGCACCGCGACCGTCGCGTCCTCCGGCCGGATGCCGAGATGCTTGAGGGCGGCCATCGTGGTCAGCATGCAGCCGCGGCCGGTGGCCTCGGGGCGGCCCTCGGAACCGCCTATGCCAAGCGGCTTTCCAGTCACGACCGCCGGCACCGAATGGCCGGCGTGCATGCTGATGGTGTCCATCATCCAGGCCATGATCTGGGCGTTGGTGTTGACGTCGGGGGCCGGGATGTCGCGGTCGGGCCCGATCACGATACTGATCTCGCTCGTATAGCGGCGGGTGAGGTTCTCGAGCTCGTTTCGGCTGAGCTTCTTCGGATCGACGATCACCCCTCCCTTGGCGCCGCCGTACGGAATTCCCACCACGGCGCATTTCCAGGTCATCCACATGGCAAGTGCCTTGATCTCTGCCAGGCTCACGTCCGGGTGGTACCGAATACCACCCTTGGCGGGACCGCGGTCTATGTTGTGATGGACCCGGAAACCGCTGAACATCTGGACGGTGTGATCGTCCATCAGGACCGGGAAGGTGACGATCAGCTCACGCTTGCACTCTCGAAGGACTCGCGCCATGTTCGGATCGAGGCCCAACGCCTGGGCGGCGATGTCGAACTGCTGCTGGGCGATCTTCCACGGGTCCGCACGAGCGAACTCAGGTTCTGCAAACCCCTGGCGCAGCGGCGCCTCCACCTTCTGAGCCATGTTTCCTCCTACCCGATAGCCGCAGGTTGGCTCCGTGCGATCGGCATTGATTAGACTACACGGCACGGTGCCGCCGCGCGTATCCCTGCTGGCGAGCGTTTCGCTCGCCACCTTTTTGGTTGCGCTCCTGGCCGCGACACAGTTCCGGAGCCAGCCCCTTCCCCCATCGAATCGCTTCGCCCGGAACCAGGCGCTGACCCAGAGCGTCAACGAACTGGAGGCGCAGAACCGTCGACTCAAGTCCCAGGTCCAGTCGCTTCAGGCCAGCGTGAAGACGCTTGAAGACGACAGCGCCCAGCGGTCCAGCAGTGCGCAACAGGCCAATGCTCTGCTGGACACCCAGAAGACGGTGGTAGGTCTGCTCGGGCTACACGGCCCTGGGATCACCATCACGCTCCACGACGGAAACGACCCAAACGACCCGTCCGACCATTCCCTGGGTTGGGTGGTCCATTACCAGGACCTGCAGGACATCGTGAACCTGCTCTGGGCCAGCGGGGCCGAGGCGATCTCGGTCAATCAGCAGCGGGTGGTCCCCACCACATCCTTCTTCTATGCAGGAGTCAACGTCCTGGTAAACAATGCGACCCGCTTGAGCGGGCCGTACACCATCACCGCCCTGGGTGACCCACCTTCGCTCGAGTCCGGGGTCAAGGACCCGGACCAGCTCTCCGAGCTGAAGAGCCGAAGCCGGATCTACGGACTTGGCCTTGCCTGGCAGCGGAGCAATTCTTTGCGAGTTCCAGGCTACGACGCCAGCTTTGTTCTCCGGTATGCGCAGCCTGCCGGCTGAGCGCACCGCCCGAGCCCAGAGGCTGATCGTGGTCAGCCTGATTGCACTGCTGCTTGGCTTTTTGCTGGTGGTGCAGCTGCGATCGCAGGCCCTGGTCGCTCAGAACCTTGCCTCGCAGGACAACACCAGCGTGGCCCTCCTGATCAACGACCTGAATCGGGCGAACACCCAGCTCCTGGAGCAAAGCGTGACCCTGGAGCAACGTGAGGCCGCGCTTCGACAGGCCCTGGCGACCGGCGGCGCGGATGCCAAAGCCATCGAGAAGGAGCTCACCGTGTTCAAGGCCGTGGCTGGGGAACTGCCGGTCCACGGATCGGGCCTGGAGATCCGCATCGAAGGGCCGGTCCAGGACTTCGAGGTCCAGGACGCGCTGAACAACCTGCGCAACGCAGGCGGAGAGGCCTTCGCCTTGAACGGCTATCGGATTGTGAGCGGCACACCGATCATGAGCCGCGGCGACCGGCTGATGGTGGCCGGCCATGTGGTCGCGGCGCCCTACGTCCTCCAGGCCATAGGCGACCCTGAGCAGCTTCAGATGGCGGCAGACCTATCGACCAGCAGCCTTCAGACCCGGGTCCAGGTCAGCGTGGTGCGCAAGACAGACCTCGCCATCACCTCCGTCCTCGAACCACGACCCCTCGTATACGCTCAGCTGGGCTCCTAATATGGGAAGCCCATGAGCCGGACCGTCGAATTGCGGAGCGACACCTTCACCCTGCCCACCGAGTCCATGCGGCGCGCCATGGCCACCGCCGAGGTCGGGGATGATGTCTGGGACGAGGACCCGACGGTCCACCAGCTGCAGGAGCGGGCGGCCGATATGGTCGGGATGGAGGCGTCCTTGTTCGTCCCCAGCGGAACCATGGGGAACCTGTGCGCCGTTCTCGGCCATACCCGGCCCGGCGACGAGGTGCTCCTCGACGTCGAAAGCCACATCTTCACCTCGGAAGTTGGCGGCGCGGCCGTGGTCGGCGGGGTGCAGTTCCACCCGCTCGAGGCGCCCGACGGGCGGCTCACCCCGAGCCAGGTTGCAGCGGCGGTCCGGGAGCCCGACATCCACCATCCACCAACCGCGCTTCTCTGCCTGGAAAACACGCACAACCGCAATGGCGGCGTCTGCCTGTCACCCCAGCAGACACACGGGCTGGCTGAGGTCGCCCACCGGGCCGGCTTTCCTGTTCACCTGGACGGGGCCCGCGTGTTCAACGCCGCCGTCGCCCTCGGCGTCGACGTCCGGGAGCTCACCGGACCGGCCGACTCGGTCATGTTCTGCCTTTCCAAGGGACTGAGCGCGCCGGTCGGATCCATGGTTGCTGGCAAGCGAGACTTCATCGAACGCGCCCGGAGGGCGCGAAAGATGCTCGGAGGCGGTATGCGGCAGGCCGGGGTGCTGGCCGCAGCCGGCCTCTGCTCGCTCAACGAGATGGTGGCGCGCCTGGCCGAGGACCATGCCAACGCCCGCCGGCTTGCACTTGGCCTGGACGGGGCGCCGGGACTGCACATCGACCTGGAGCGGGTGGAGACCAACATGGTCTTCGCCGACCTCCAGTCGCCGCTTGACGCCAGCCAGTTCGAACGGCTCTGCGGCGAAGAGGGCGTCCGGGTCGACCACGCCACGCCGGCGCGCGTGCGCCTGGTGACCCATCGAGGGGTGACCGCGGACGACATCGAGTACGCGATAGCGGCCATCCGGCGGGTCCTCCAGAACCAGGCGAGCAGCGAGCTCCGGCCAACCGGCACATATAGAAGGTAGACGCCACCGCGAACGTCGGGCCCCGGGACGCAACTCCCAGAAGGCGGTTGATCCTTTGAGGTGGTGTCCCAGTCGCCGTGACGGACCGATGGAACCTTAAGAACCGTGTAACAACGCGGCCGTAACGGGACTTGAAAGAGTGTCGCAACAGCAGCGCGACGGACTCGTCACGATGCTGGACCCCTCTTGGGCCGCCGCGGACTTTGCCATAGGCTGGCGTTGAACTTGCGCAGGAGTTATCGGATCCCGCCTGTTTTGCTATTGGTCGGGCTGCTCAGCAGCCGCGACGCGGACCGCTGCCAACAGGGAGGAGTGATGCGAGAAAACGGACGCCCCAAGCGTAAAGGCGGTCAGGCTCTGGCTGAGATGGCCGTCATGGTGCCTTTTCTCGTGATCGGCATGATGGGCTTCCTCGACCTGGGCCGCGCCTTCTACTACCAGATCTCGCTGACGAACGCGGTCCGGGAGGCGACCCGCTACGGGATCCAGAACGCTTACTTCGGACTTGCGCCGGCCTGTGTGATCCCGACCAACCTGGGACCGAGCTGCCCGGTGCCTCCCGATGACGCCATCTGCGCACACGTCGTGCAGGAGCTGGCCGGAAGCGGCTTCAACGTAACCTGCCCCGGCGACGTCACGATCTTGCCCGACCAGCAGGGCCGGTTCACGAACTACACCGGGGCCCCTCAGCAGACCCAGTATCAGCTGACGGTAGCCGGCACATACAAGTTCCACTTCATCACCCCCATCATCAGCAACCTGATCGGTGATCCCCTGACGCTGCGGTCGAGCGCCGAGATGAGGACGGATTACTGATGAAGCGCAGAAACCGCGCGCAGTCGATGGTCGAGTTTGCGGTGCTGGCACCCATCTTCTTCATGCTCCTGCTGGGCACGATCGACCTGGGCCGCGCCATATACATCTACAACACCATCTCGGATGCCGCGCGCGAAGGCGCCCGGGCAGCGGTCCCATTCGACAACCCGTTGCCGAGCAATACCACCCTGGTGAACGCCGTGCAGAGCAAGCTCGGTGGCGGCTTCACCCTCGCCGTCGATCCATGCATCACGCAGGGAGGCACCTGCCCCGGGACGCCGCTTACACCCAATACCGGTTACATCTGGTACAGCTCCAACGTCGGTCAGCTGGGACATCACGGCGTCACGGTGAAGGTGACCTTCCTCTTCCAACCCTGGGTCCCGGTGATCCGGGACGCCAGCGGGAACGGGGTCACGATCTCCGCGCAATCAACCATGGTGACGGAGTACTGATCGATGAAACTTGGTCATCGCGGCAGAAAGCGCGGGCAGAGCCTCGTCATCATCGCCCTGTCGGCTACCGTCCTCTTCGGAATCATCGCCCTCGGGCTCGACGCCGGACGTCTGTACTTCCAGCGCCGGGATGTCCAGAATGCCGCGGACTCTGGTGCGCTCGCCGGCGCGCAGGAGCTGATCCCTACCGCCCCGAACGTGCTCGGCGGCGACCCCGCCAAAGCCCGGTGCCAGGCCGTCAGGTACGCGCTGCTGACCTTCAACGATGCGCCTGTCCACGACTGCAGCCTGGGCAACCTCGGGGTCTTCTGGAGCTCCGGAACGACCATAACCGAGACCGCTCAGAACGACACCGCCCCGAAGGTCACGGTCACGGCCCCTTACAAGCCGAGCGAGATCAAGGTAGACGTCGTCTATACGGTGCCGACCACCTTCGCCTCGGTCATCGGCTTCCGTAGCTCGGACGTCGCCGCCTCGGCGGTCGCCCACGACGGCTTCTACAACAAGTTCTACACCATCTTCGGCTTCGACTCCACCGGGTCGGGCAACAGCGTGAACTACGACCAGAACGGCTACGGGCAGATCGACGACGGCAAGGGTGGCGGCGACTGCCAGGTGGCCGACACGACCCTGGGCAAGATGGTTTCCAACGCAAAGTTCCATGTGCCGAACCCGAACAACCAGTTCCTCAACCTGAACGGTGACTTCCACTACGCTCAGGCGAGCGACACTCACGCCGTGGTCGTCTACTGGCAGAATCCGGTGTCACCGAGCACGACCACACCGGATCCCGCGCCGGGATACGCGCCTCCCGATCCTCCATCCGGGACCATCGGCTGGGGCAAATGGAAGAACGTTGGGGGAGTCCAGTACTGGAAGTTCACCCCGGGCGTGGCCGACAAAACGATCAATATCCCCGTGCCCGGCGGCACCGTTAACGACCGGTACGTCTTCGAGAACGGTATCTACTACTTCACAAACTTCGACCTGAACATTACGGGTGGCTACGTGAGCAATACCTCAACGGGTCTGCCGATGTACAACGGCCAGGGCTGGGGATCGAGCGACATGGGTACCGGCTCCGACGGGATCACCAACGGTGTTGAGTTCGTGTTCGGCGGGAATCAGGCATCCCCGGGGGACGCGACCTTCAGCGCCAGCGGGACGCCGCACGTCTTCTTCGTCGCCCCGAACGCCGTGCCCTCGCCGGCCACCAACCGGATCGCCTTCTTCATCACCCAATATGACACCACCAGCGGCCCGAACGGCCAGGTCTGGACCGAGCTGGTCGATGGGACCCAGGGCGGAGAATTCCAGACATGGGGCACCATCTTCAACTCCGACCTCAACGGCTCGCACGGCACCGTCGTCGTGATCCAGGCGGTGAGCTCCACGGGTGTCGCCGGCAAGCCCTACAACACCAACCACTACGCCGTCACCGGGGAGATCGTCTCGCCGCAGGTAGATATCGACGGTGGGAACCTCGCGACAAATGGCAGCTTCACGCCGAGCACATGCCCAGCCGGCAGCGGCAACGGATCCGGCTACCGTCAGAACGGCGCCGGCCTGCTGGTCCAGTTCAACGCCAACTTCGCGCCGCAGTTCTACGGCTTCTCGTACCTGATCAAATAGCCGTCCGCTCGTGCTGAGGCCCTACAATGCGGAGGCGTGGCGCACGCCATCTACTGCTTCCTCGACGGCGAGACCCTGCACGGTGACCCGCCGCGGCGCGAGCTGGACAGCCCGGTGATTGAGACCCGCGTCCACAATGTGGGGACGAACAACCGGGGGGCCTTCGTGCCGTTGAGCAGCCTCAAGTACGTGCTACTCGATTCGCGCTCGCCGTCTCCCGAGGTCGATCTCCAGCGGTACCAGCGGATCGCGATTCATTTCGTGGACCACGAAGTCCTGCGCGGATACAGCGAGCGCGAGCTCCACTCGTCACGCTACGGGGTGACCCTATCCCTGATCTCGCCCGACCGCAGCGAGGTTAAAGATCTCAGCATCCCCTTCACCGCCCTGAAAGGGATCTTCTACCTGAAGACCTGGGAGGGAGGAGAGTCCCCCACGCTCGAGGCGGACTGGGTCCCCCGTATCCTGGAAGAGCGAGAGCGGGAGCAGGTCCGCCGCCAGTATGGTGCGACCGGCAACCCGCGCCGCCGGATGCCTCTCCTGGAGCGCATCATTCGTCGCCGGCGGATCGCCGAGTAAGTTATCCTCGAACCCGGTATGCAGCCCGCCGCTGTGCCGCCGCAGCCAGCGGCCGCCCGGTCCGAATCACTCAAGGACCGCTTCTTCGACATCCGGACCCTCATATCTTTCGCCATCCTGGCCTTCGTCCTCTTCTTCGTCCTCACCCACGTCCAGCTGGACTATCGAGAGAGCCTGCGGGCGATCAGCCAGACCAACCCCCTGCTTTACGGGCTGGCCTTTATCGCCTTCTACTTCTCCTTCGTAGTGCGCGCCGTCCGCTGGGAAGTGCTGCTCAGAAACACGGGCGAGCAGACCCACTTCGGCGAGCTCTTTCACATCGTCATCCTGGCCTGGTTCGCGAACTGCGTCCTACCCGCCAAGATGGGCGACTTCTACCGCGCCTACCTTTTGCGCCAACAGACCACCGTGTCAGGCTCCAAGGGGTTGGGCACCATCTTCAGCGAGCGCGCCCTGGACTTCCTGGTCCTGATGAGTCTCCTCGTCATCAGCGGCCTGATCAGTTTCCGCGCCGGAGTGCCCCATCAGTTCCTGCCAGCTCTGCTTGTCGGGCTGGCGATCTGCCTGATCTTGATAGGGGGCCTGGTGGCCGTCCGGTTCGGTCATGTCCATCTAGAGAGATTGATCCCCAGATCGTTGCGAGAGCGCGCCGGTCGATTTCGGTCCGGGCTGTTGAGCGCGTTCCACGGACGGCTCCTGGTGTTGCTTGCTCTCACTGTGCTGGTCTGGCTTGCCGAGTCGACCCGGCTATACCTGGTGGTGCAGGCGCTTCCCCTTCACGTCGACCTGAACCTGGCGCAGATCATGTTCATCGCCCTGGTCGCCTCTCTCCTGACCACCATCCCGGCGCTGCCCGGCGGCCTGGTGCTGGTGGAAGGCGGGATCGTGACGGTGCTGGTCTTCTTCGGCCTGACCGCCACCCAGGGCTTTTCGGTGGCCATCCTTGACCGCATCATCAGCTACTGGAGCCTGATCGCGGTCGGCCTGGTGGTGTTCATCTTCAGCCACCGTCGTTGAAAATCCTGGTCACGGGGGGCGCCGGATTTATTGGTTCGCACGTGGTCGACCGGCTGGTCCAGGATGGCCACGAGCTGGTCATTCTCGACGACCTGACCACCGGACACGTCGAACACGTGAATCCGAAGGCCCGTTTTTACCAGATGGAGCTCGATTCGCCCTGGCTCGACGAGCTGTTCCGGATCGAGCAACCCCAGGCCGTTATCCACCAGGCGGCCCAGGCCAGCGTCCGGCGCTCGGTAGAGGATCCGGTCTACGACGGGCGGGTCAACGTACTGGGCACGATCGCCCTGCTCCAGGCATCCGTCCGGCAGCGGGTCTCCCGCTTCCTCCTGGCCTCAACCGGCGGGGCCCTCTACGGGGACGCGACGGTGACGCCCACCCCCGAGGAATATCCGACCACACCGGTGTCGCCGTATGGAGCATCGAAGCTGGCTGCCGAGGGCTATCTGCGCACCTTCAACGCTCTCCACGGTCTCTCCTACGCAACCCTGCGATACGCCAATGTCTACGGGCCACGCCAGGATCCCCACGGGGAGGCGGGCGTGGTGGCGATCTTCACGGAGCGGCTGCTGACTGGTGAGGTGGCGCGGATCAATGGAGACGGTAACCAGACCCGCGACTTCGTCTACGTAGCTGACGTCGCCGACGCTAACGCGCGGGCCCTCTCTTCTTCTGCCACCGGGGCCTTCAACGTCGGCACCGGCAAGGAAACGGAAATCAACGCCATCTTTGAGCTGCTCAAGGAGTTGACCGGCAATGACCAGCCCGCCCAGCGGGGCCCAGCCCTGAGCGGCGAGCAACGACGTTCGGTGGTGGACAGCCGCCGCATCCATGAGGCGATGGGCTGGGCGCCGAGGACAGAGCTCCGGGACGGGCTGAAGGCTACGGTGGATTATTTCCGGTCGGGGCGCCGGCAGGCGGCCGCAGTGCCGCGATCGAACCCCTGAGGTCAGCCTCACCGCTGTCGAGTAGCTGCCGGGCCGCCCTGAGTACCTCGGGGTTGTGGTTGCTCTCGCTCCCAATCATGCGGCTGGCCCAGTCGCACGCCTCGCAGGCTCGCGCCAGGCGGTCGCGGATGGACACAGCGGTGTCCGGCCCAGTCATCGGCCGCAGGCGCAGCGCCTGGTAGTAGCCGGTCTGAAAGATCTTGCGCGATTGGTTGGCCACGTCATCGAGGCCGTTCCCGTCGGAGAGTTCCCCGGCAGCCGCCCGGAGCCGGCCCGCGGCTCGAAGGGCGGACTCGGCCACATCGATCAGGACGACCGTGTAGTCAGATGGGGCGAGGCGGGTCGGTTGCCCCAGCACCCGGTAGGCCCCCCAGAGGAAAGCTGCCGCAACCAGCAGCAGGAAAGCATAGAGAAAGATCGCCCCTGACATTGGTCAGGAACAGCCTACTTGTAGCGAAAGATGATCCGTCCGCGGGTCAGGTCGTAGGGCGAAAGCTCCACCCGGACTCGATCACCGATCAGGATCCGGATGTAGAACTTGCGCATCTTTCCCGATGTGTAGGCCAGGATGGTCTGCCCGGTCTGGAGCTTGACCTTGAACATGGCATTGGGGAGCGGTTCCACCACCTCGGCATCCATCTCGATGGTTTCTTCCTTGCCGGCGGGAGTTTCCTTCGCCTCCAGCGTGTCGATGCCAGGACGGAGCGTGGTGGGGCCGCCTCGCTTCTTCGGATAGCTTCGCTTCTTACGCAAATCGTCGCCATGATAACAGCACGTCCGTGAGAGAATCGCGCACGTGGTGATCAAGGCCGAGCTGGCCGCGAATGTATGGAAGGTGCTGGCAAGCGAGGGTCAGCGCGTCCAGACGGATGAGACCCTCATGATCCTGGAGTCGATGAAGATGGAAATTCCGGTGACGGCGCCCAGCACGGGCAGCGTGAAACGGATTCACGTCAAGGAGGGCGACACGGTCCAGGAAGGCCAGGCGCTGGCCGAGCTGGATTAGGGCTAGGTCAGGCCGCCAGGGCGGTCTGCTGCGGCTGCGACTGGTGCGGGGCAAAGAAGGCGATGCCCATGACGGACATTCCGCGCTTGCAGAACTTGCAGATGGTCACCGTTACCAGCTCCTGCCGCGCCCAGCGCCGGACCTCCCGCCGCCCGCAACCCTGGCACACCAGGTCAAACATCATGTCGGCCATAAACAACCTCCCCGCTGCGTCGTTAGCGCGAACGTACCACCGCGGGGGCCCGCCAGCCGTGACGGTCCGGCGACGGCCGGGTAAGAAACGATGAAGTCCCTTCAGGGGGTGGCGAGCAGTTGGTCGATCGCGGCCTTGACCTCATCCGTGGCGGTGGGTCCCTCGAAGCGGGCTCGAATGATCCCCTTGGAATCGATAAGGAAGATCCAGGGTTCGGTTTGGAGCCGCCAGTCAAGGACGGTCTGGGCGAATTGACGTTTGGTCGGGTCGGGTTTGTAGTCGCGGTAGATCTCGACGTGGATGAAGGCCAGGCGGCCCTGGTAGGCAGGCTCGAGCGACTGCACCACCTTGACCTCTGGACCGCAGGTCGCCGTCTGGCAGAAGGCCGGCGTGGCGAAGATCACCAGCGTCGGGCGCTGCTGGGCGATCGCGTCGGCGATCGAGATCTGGTGCATGTCGTCCGGCGGAGTCCCGCTGTCGATAGTGCTGACGTCCGAGACGTCTTTGGCTGTCGGATTGTGGCTGCGCGGGGCGGGCTGCCCGACCGCGGGCACGACCGGGTTCGCGACCACGTTGAAGGGCAGGTGAATCACCGCATGCGCCCCGTCGGCCGCCCGCTGCGCGGTGATCTCCGCCAGCCAGCTGCCGGCGATGTCGAACTTCAACCGGGCCACATAGACGCCCTTGCCCTCGAGCCCCTCTCCTTTGAATGGGGCGTCTGCCTGGCCGCGCATCTGGGAGCCGCTCGCGGCGCCCAGGTAGAAGGCCCGAACGTGGACGGTGGCGTCGTTGACCGGTGTGTTTTGCTCGAGGATGCCAAGCGGCAGGCGCTGGTCGCCGACCACGACTTCGGAGGCGACGATCTCACCCTGCAGCCCGGGAGTCGGCTGGGTGCCGGCGGTGTCGGTTCCCACCCCGCAGGCGGCGAGCAGGCAACCGAGCGCCAGAGCCGCCAGAGGGCGCCTCACGCGGCTGCGCGCAGGCGCTCCACCCACATGGACGGCCGCTGGATCTCGGCCATGGTAGGCAACGACTCGGGCCCCCGCCAGACTCGCTGCAGCAGCTCGTCCCCGCCGGAATCGCGGACCTGGCGGCAGAAGCGTTCGCCGAGCACGTACTGGCGCATCTTCATCTCCAGGCCGGTCAGGCGGAGAAAGGCTTTCTCCAGCGGGGTGCGCTCCCGCAACCTGCGCTGATAGGCGGCCTCGAGCATGGCGAAATTGGGTAGTTGGCGGCTGCCGACGTCATTCATCACCAGGTTGCTGTAACCCTCGAGCAGGCTCATCACCGCCTGGATCTTAGAGATCGCCTTCCACTGCTGGCTCACCCCCACCGTCATGGTGCGAACCAGCTCCCAGGTGGTCGGGCGATGGCCTTCGCCCAGCCGGCCCAGCAGGATCTCGCGCAGGAGCCCTTCGAGGTAGCTCTGCAGCCAGGGATGTGCCCGGAACTCCCAGGCGTGAGTGAGCTCGTGCATGGCCAGCCAGCGGCGGAGCTCCTCTACGGGCAGCTTGTCCTTGTCCGCCCATGCCTGCACGTTCGGCTCGACCAGGATCAATGAGGTTGTCTCGACGGGCTCCCGACCAAGGAGGGCGGGATCGTACTGGCCGAGAACACGCCGGGCGAGCAAGCCCAGCATCAGGCCGAGGTAGCGAGTCAGCGTCCGCTGCCCGAAGCCGACCAGCAAGGAGCCGGGCAGCAAACGCTCGAGGTTCTCGAGTGGCTGGAACATCTGCCGGAAGATGCGGATGTTGAACCGGACCCACTCGCGGCGTCCGACCGGTTGCAGGCTCGGATAGAGCTGGCTGCCGGAGGCGGCCGTGCCGGTGCCGAGAGCCTGTTCCAGCGTAGCGGCGAGCTCGGCGCCAAGCGCCCGATACGCCTGGACCTGGGCTGGGCTGAACTCACGATCGCGATCCTCGCCGCACCGGCGAAGGGCGCCTTCTTCCACCCGGGCCCAATCGATCAGCTGGGCCTGCTGATCCCGGGGGCGGACCAGCTCTCGCAGGACCACGGCTCCGACCCCGATGGCGACGCCCCAGGCGACCGCCCGGCCGGGCCGGCGCGGCGACCGCCTCATGGCTGCAGCCAGGACTCGTGTACGCGATGAAGCGGACAATCAGGCATGGGCCAATCATTCTACGGCCTCACTCGCGCGTGATCCGACACGCGCTTTGGGCCGGCAGGCACGGCTCGGGCCTTTATTGGCCCTCGCCTCCGGGGGCAATCCGAGGCTGGCGCTCCCCCGGGGCGACTGCTAGCACTCTCCGCCTAGGAGTGCTAAAATTCGGGTACCAACCGTCGGATAATCTCGGACCGCGCACATCTCAGCTATATCAGGAAGGAGGACGATTTATGGCGAAACAACTCGCATATGACTCGGACGCCCGGCAGGCGCTCAAGCGAGGCGTCGACAAGGTGGCTGACGCCGTACGAATTACGATCGGCCCCAAGGGCCGCAACGTCGTGCTCGACAAGAAGTTCGGCTCCCCCACCATCACGAACGACGGGGTCACCATCGCCAAGGAGATCGAGCTGGAGGATCCCTTCGAAAACATGGGCGCCCAACTGGTCAAGGAAGTGGCGAGCAAGACCAACGACATCGCGGGCGACGGCACCACCACCTCGGTCGTGCTGGCCGCCGCCATCATCGGTGATGGACTTCGCAACGTCACCGCCGGCGCCAACCCGATGTTGCTGAAATCCGGTATCCAGAAAGCCGTCGATGAGGTAGTCAAGGCGATCAAGGAACAGTCAGTCCAGATCTCTGATCGCGAGAAGATCGCCCAGGTCGCCTCGATCTCGGCCGCCGACCCGGCGATCGGCGAGAAGGTTGCCGACGCGATGGAGAAGGTCGGAAAGGACGGTGTGATCACGGTTGAGGAGTCGAAGGGCATCGAAGACGAGCTGAAGCTCGTAGACGGGATGCAGTTCGACAAGGGCTACATCTCCGCGTACATGGTCACAGACACCACCCGGATGGAAGCGACCATCGAGGATCCCTACATCCTGATCACCGAGAAGAAGATCTCTGCCGTGGCAGACCTGCTTCCCGTGCTCGAAAAGGTCGTGCAGAGCGGCCGGCCGCTGCTGATCATCGCCGAGGACGTCGAGGGCGAGGCTCTCGCTACCCTGATCGTCAACAAGCTGCGCGGCACATTCACCGCGGTCGCCGTCAAGGCGCCCGGCTTCGGCGATCGCCGCAAGGCCATGCTTCAGGACATCGCGATCCTGACCGGCGGCCAGGTGATCTCGGAAGAGCTCGGCCTCAAGCTGGACGCGGTCCGGCTCGACCAGCTGGGCAAGGCCCGGAAGGTGAACATCACGAAAGACGACACGACGATCGTCGAGGGCGGGGGCAAGCAGGATGACATCAAAGGCCGGATCAACCAGATCAAGGCCGAGATCGAGAAGAGCACCTCCGATTGGGACAAGGAGAAGCTTCAGGAGCGGCTGGCCAAGCTCGCCGGAGGCGTCGCCGTGATCAAAGTTGGCGCAGCGACCGAGACCGAGCTTAAGGAGAAGAAGCACCGGATGGAGGATGCCGTGTCGGCCACCCGGGCCGCCGTCGAGGAAGGGATCGTTCCGGGAGGCGGCGCGGTACTGGTTCACTCCATCAAGGCGCTCGACAAGCTCAAGCTCGAGGGCGACGAAGCCACCGGGCTCCAGCTCGTGCGGCGGGCGCTAGAAGAGCCCCTTCGCCAGATCGTGAACAACGGCGGCTGGGAAGGCTCGGTGGTGGTCGAGAAGGTCAAGAGCCTCGCCAGGGGCATGGGCTTCGACGCCAACAAGGGTGAATACGTCGACATGGTCAAGGCGGGGATCATCGACCCCACCAAGGTGACCCGGTCGGCGCTGCAGAACGCGGCGAGCATCGCTGCCATGCTGCTGACCACCGAAGCGCTCGTCTCCGATATCCCGGAGAAGAAGGCGCCAGCGCCGGCGCCGTCGATGCCGGACTACTAGGCCGAAACAGCCGAGAGAAGCCGCCCCGCCGGGCGGCTTCTTCTTTATTCACCGGAAGCGCTTACGATTGCCGAGGTGCTCACACCCAGCGGGATAGTCACGCTGCTGACCGACTTCGGGACCGAGGACGCCTACGTCGCCGCGATGAAAGGCGCCATCCTGACGGCGAACCCGAGGGCGAACATCGTGGACGTCAGCCACGCAGTCAGCGCCTTCGCCATCGCCCAGGCGGCTTATCTCCTGGATAGCGCCTGGCACTCGTTTCCGGCCGGGACGGTGCACCTGGTGGTGGTCGACCCGGGGGTCGGCGGGATCCGCAGAGGCCTCGCATTCCTGTCCGGCGACCATTACTACGTGGGCCCCGACAACGGGGTCTTCAGCTTCATCGGCGAACCGCCAAGCCGGGCTGTCGAGCTGGCAGCTGGCGGGCATGCCAGCGCCACCTTTCACGGCCGGGATGTCTTCGGCCCGGCCGCCGGACGAGTCTCCGGCGGTACGCCCCTCAAGGAGCTCGGCCGGACATCCAATCACGCCCTGGTGCGCCTGCCGGAAATAGCGGCGGTAAAGGTCGGGGAAGCCTGGCAGACCCTCGTCCTGCATTGCGACCATTTCGGCAACGTCGTCACCAACCTTCCTCCCCGAACCGTCAAGAGCCTGCGGGCCGTGAATGGCACCCGGCTGCGGCCGGTGCGGACATACGAGGAGGGAGAGCCGAACGAGTTGCTGGCCCTCCTTGGGAGCAGCGGTCGGGTGGAGTTTGCGGTGCGAGAAGCGTCGGCGGCCAACCGGCTGCGGGTAAAGCCAGGGGAAACGCTGCTGGTCACGTGACCTTTCCCAGGGTCCCGGTTGGCGCGGTACCGACGGCGACGGCAGCTGGCATGCGCCAGGCAGACGCGGAGGCGGTAACCCGATTCGGCGTCGAGCCGATCCAGCTGATGGAGGCGGCCGGTCTCCAAACCGCTCGACTGGTTGCCTCCCTGTTTGGAGGCGTCGATGGAAAACGGATTGCCGTCGTCAACGGCTCGGGAAACAATGGCGGCGACGCCATGGTGAGCGCCCGCTACCTCCGGCAGCGCGGCGCCCGGGTAAGGGTCGTCGGGATACAGCCCAGCAGCGAAACCTCGCTATCCGCCCGTCATCTGCGCACAGTCCAGTCGCTCGGCATCGACTGGACGGACGCCCGAGCCGCGCCGATCGAGCTGGATGCGGACGTTATCATCGACGGGCTTCTAGGTACGGGCGTACGCCTGCCCCTACGACCCCTGGAAGCGAGGCTGATCGAGGCCATCAACCGGGCGCGTGCTCCGGTCGTAGCCATCGACATACCGTCGGGCCTGGAAGCGGATACCGGCGCCGGAGCGGACCATTGCGTCAAGGCCAGCTTCACCGTGACCCTGGGTCTGCCCAAGCCGGGCCTGCTCGGCAGCAAGGCTGCTGGACGAGTCTTCCTGGCCGATATCGGGCTTCCCGCGGACCTTTTCAGAGATGATCAGGCTGCAATTCGCGCCATATTCGCCCTGGGAGACCTGGTCGAATTGGTGTAGACTGCACGCGTCTAAGCCGACGTTGCAGTAATGGATCAGGTTCACGTCCAGGCACCGGCCGGTCGCTCGCGTGCGCACACGCTGGAGCGCGAGTTCTACGCTGATTTTCCCCTCCTGGTGAACTACGTGGCTCGCCTGACCGACAGCATGGACCATGCTCCCGGCATCGCTTGCGAAGCCATGCGTCTCGCTTTCCACGATCCGCGCTCGCACGCAAACCAGGCCTTCCCCCGGGCGGAGATCTATCGGATCGCGACCGAGCTGAGCCGTCGGTCGCTCAAGCCCCGCAGGTGGTTTCGGCGCCGGCGGTCGACCGGCGTGGTACTGGAGGGCTTTCCCCGGCAGGAGGCGAGCCGCGCCCTGCGCAAAGACACGATTCAGCGAGCCCTGGCGGCCATGCCGCTCGACGCCCGGGCGGCCGTCCTGCTCCGGGATTTTGTCCGACTCTCCTATGAGGAGCTTTCGGAGGTCCTCGACATTCCCGTTCGCAAGCTGGTGCACACGCTCGACCGTAGCCGCGCCGAGCTGGGGGAGATTTATGACTACATCAAGTTCTGAGCGAAACAGATGCACCCGGATCTCACCCAGTGCGGTGCTGGACGACCAGCTGCAGGGGAAAGAGCTCGAGTGGGCCCGCGACCATCTGCTTCGGTGCGATGCCTGCCGGCAGCGAGTCGAAGAATTTCGCGAGATGCTGCTGCGAGTCGGCCGGCTCCCCAGCACGCCCCTCGCGGGCCCCGCCATTGACCAGGCCTATGCAATTGCCGTCCCGGAAAACGTTCGCGAGATATCCGTGGTGCGCCCGTACGATTTCCGGCCACCGCCGGTTGAGACCGAAGTCTCTGGGACCACCATGATGGAGATCCCGGTCCAGCCACCACCGTATGAACCCGCCAACGTGGCCGAGGTGCCGGATCCGCTGAGCGAGCTCGAGCGCGAAATCTTCCGCGACAGCCCGTGGGAGGCGCGGCCGGTGGCATTGCCTGCGATCCACCCGGTCCGGGGCTACCGCGACGAGCCTGCCGGCGCCCTATTTGCAGAAGAGCCTGCGATTGAGTCGCTTGTCAATGAGCCCGAGCTGGACCAGGCACCGACCGCAGCGATACCCGAGATGCTCGCCGGTCCCGTCAAGGAGGTCCCCGTCGACTCGCACCAGCCGGCGCCGCCGCCTCCGCCCGTCGAACAACCCGTCCTTGAATGGTCACCCGATGTGCAGGCCGAACCGCTTGCGTCCGAATACCCGCCTCTCGTCGAAGCGCCGGCGGCCAACCAGGACCTCGAGGCAGCCGCCGAGCTTCCTGAGACGACCCGAGCAGCTCCACCCCCGCGATCCGACAACGTGATGCGGATCGCGGTGGGGCTGGGAGCGGCCGCCTGTGTCCTGCTGGCGGCCGTGCTTTACGAGAGTGGGGGTCTCTTGAAAACCTCAGGGGTCAGGACGGCGGCCACCGGGGCGGCGCGCGCGTCGGCATCGGCCTCGGCCACCCCCAGGCTCACACCGAGTACCAGCCCATCGGCAATCCCGTCAATCGCGGCCGCGGTGGTTGCGCGGGTCGGGGACGGCGCGACCGGGGACACCGTGGTCCGGCTGCGGCCGGGCAGCGCCCTCGCGACGTTCACTCGGCTGGTTTTCGACCTGTCCGGGAGCGGATTGCCCGCCATCGTGGTCACTCGCCCCGATGACCTCCACCTGGTGGTTACCTTCCGGAACACGACCGGCGCGAGTGTTCCGTTAAGCGGGGTCCACAGTATCCAGGTGGCCGCTGTCGAGCACGCGGTCCAGGCGGGAGCCGACCTGATGATCACCATCGATCTCAAACGCACCGTGCGCCCGGTGGTTTTCACCATGACGCCGTCTGGCGGGCACCCCTTTCGCCTGGTGCTCGACCTGTACAGCAGCTAGGTTTACCGGCGCGCATCACGCGCTGGCCAGGTCAGACGGCGGCCGGCGCGGCCTGGGGGGCAGCCTGGGCGAAGTGCTTCCGCCTCACGATCAGGCCGGTCAATAGCGCCCCCAAAATCATCAACCCGATCGGCACCGCGAGCGCGGGGCGCATGGCGTTCAGGTAGGCGGTGCCAAAGACCTGATGGGCCACCTGGTGAACCTGGGCAGCCGCCTGGGGCAGGATGTTCGCGGGTAGGTTGACGCCAGACTCTCCTCTCCCCACCTCCAGCGGACCGCTGGCAGCCTGGGCGATTCCGGTGACGAATTGGGATCGGAACGGAGCCGGCAGGTCTACCGACTGAGCCTGGGCCTGGCTGACCAGCTCGCTGGCAAGCCGGTTCTGCAGGATGGCGCCGACGATGGCACTACCGATGACCCCGCCGAGCTGCCGGATCGTGTTCAAAACCCCCGATGCCGCTCCCGCCAGGCGTGGATCGACCCGACGCATGGTCACCGTTGTCATGGGCGCAAAAGTACAGCCCAGGCCGAGCCCCGCCGCGATGAACGGCAGGGTGAAGGTCAGGGCATCGGCATTGAGTGATGCGGTCCAGATCACCAGGCCCATACCCAACGCGAATAGCGTCAGGCCGCCCATCAGGATGTACTTTCCCCCGAACCGGTCCGTGGCACGGCCGGAGAAGGGCGCCACCACCATGGAGGTCAGGGACATGGGCGCGAACGTCAGGCCGGCCTTGAGAGCGGTGAAGCCCAGGACTGATTGGAGAAAGATGCTAAGAGGCAGGAAAAGGCCGAGCATGCCAAAGGAGACAATGGCCGCGATCGCGTTTCCGATGGCGAAGTTGCGATCCCGGAACAGGCTGAACGGGACCAGCGGCTGCGCCTGACCGCGCTGCCAGAGGAGGAATAGACCAAAAAACAGAGCGCTGGCGACAAACAAGCCCGGGATGCTGATCAGTCCCCAGTGGCCCCCAGCCGTGTCGAAGGTGGCGGTTTCGGCAATCGGCCCCCAGTGATATCTCTGCCCTTCGATCAGGCCGAAGGTGAGGGCGAAGAGGGAAGCGGTGGCCAGCACGACTCCCACCGGGTCCATGTTCAGCTTCCGGCCGAACCGGATATCGGGAAGCAGCCAGACACCGAGGACGAGGGTGACGATGCCCACCGGGACGTTGACCCAGAAAATCGCCTGCCAGTTGAAGTTGGTGACCAGAAAACCGCCCAGGGTTGGACCGGTCACCGATGCAACCCCGGCCACGGCCCCCCAGACGCCAAAGGCTGCACCTCTTCGGTTGGGAGCAAAGATGTTGGTCAGGATGGTGAGGGTCTGGGGGGTCAAGATCGCGCCCCCGGCGCCCTGGACCGCCCGGGCTGCGATCAGCTGGCCGGGGTTCTGGGCCAGGCTGCACGCGATCGACGCTCCCGTAAACACCACCAGGCCGATCAAGAAGAGGTTTTTCGGTCCGTACATGTCGCCCAACCGCCCGGCAGTGATCAGGAGAACCGCGTAGACCAGGATGTAGGCGTTCAGCACCCAGAGGATTTCGTCGAGGCCGGCGCGCAGGCTGGCGATGATGCTGGGGATCCCGACGTTGACGATGGTCAGGTCGAGCAGGATCATGAAAAAGCCAAGGCAGAGGACCAGCAGGATGATCCATGGGCTGCGCTCGGTCTTGACGGCCGCGGTCATCGCCATACTGAAACCCAGTCTAGGAAATCGAGCTTCGTGGCTCCAGCCGAAGCGTTGCAGCGAGGACTTCGGGTCGCACGATCGCAAACAGATGCGGACCCTCCCTCGCATATTTTTGACGGAACGCTGTGCTCGCACGCTCTATCTCGTCGGCCGACGTAACCGGCACAGCCCGTAGGGAGACACGTTCGCCGGCGACGACAGCCTCTCCTTCGGGATTTGTCAGCAACTCCCGATACCAGCGGCCTCGCTGGCCCCGGACAGAACGGACGTAGACGCTCGCCCGGTCCTGGCCAACGACCGCCCATACCACCGTGCTGTGTACGCGCTCGCCCGGATGCGCCCAGGTCACGATCGCGATCTGGTAGGTGCTCGCGAAACGGTCAAGCAGATCACAGGAAAACAAGCGGGCTTTTTGGACCTGGAGGTCTTGTCCTAGCCGCCGGCCATGGCCCCTACGACCAGAATCGGCTCGCTCCCTTTCGCAACGGGCTCGGGTAGCGGGGCGTCGAGCGATTCATTGGAAAGGTCCTGCTCCAGGGCGAAGAACCTGATGAATGGCCGGCGCTTGAAGGTCACCTGGTCGCGGATGGTGCCACGCAGCATCGGGTAGCTCGCCTCCAGGGCGTCCAGTACCGAGCGCTGTGTCGGTTGCCCCTGGACGTCGAGCCGCAGCTCGCCGTCCACCTTCGCCAGTTTCCGCAGATGCGTAGGCAGCACGACGCGAATCACGCCAGCGTCTGGACCTCCACGGAGAAGACTGCCGGAAGATCTCGAACGATTGGAGACCAGCTGTTCCCGGCATCGGCCGATGCATAAACCTGGCCACCGCTGGTCCCGAAGTACACGCCGCAGGGGTCGAGCGAGTCGACCGCCATCGCGTCGCGCAGCACGTTGACGAAGCAGTTGCTCTGGGGCAGGCCCTTGGTCAGTTCCTCCCACTCGTTCCCTCCGGCCCGGCTTCGGTACACGCGAAGCTTCCCGTCGGGTGGGATGTGCTCGGAGTCGCTCTTGATGGGCACGACGTAGATCGTCTCCGGCTCGTGTGCATGCACGTCGATCGGGAACCCAAAATCCGATGGAAGGTTCCCGCTCACCTCCTGCCACGATTCGGCGGCGTCGTTGCTGCGCATCACGTCCCAGTGCTTTTGCATGAAGAGCACGTCTGGACGTGACGGGTGCATGGCAATCCGATGGACGCAGTGGCCGACTTCGGCGTTCGGGTCAGGAATGCCCTCGGAATGCAGGCCCCGGTTCATGGGACGCCAGGTCTTGCCGCCGTCATCGGTCCTGAAGACGCCCGCCGCAGAGATGGCGATGAACAACCGGTCAGGATGCTTTGGGTCCTGGAGGATCGTGTGCAAGCACATCCCGCCGGCGCCTGGTGCCCAATTGGGCCCGGTCGGATGTTCGCGCAACCCGGCGAGCTCACTCCAGCTCTGGCCGCCGTCGGTGGATTTGAAGAGGGCGGCATCTTCCACGCCGGCGTAGACGGTATCCGGATCGCTCAGGGATGGTTCCAGGTGCCAGACGCGCTTGAATTCCCAGGGCCGAGGTTTGCCGTCGTACCAGAGGTGGGTGCCCGGTGTCCCTTCGTAGACGAACTTGTTGCCCACCGGCTCCCAGGTCTTCCCCCCGTCGTTGGAACGCTGGATCAGCTGTCCGAACCAGCCGGTCGTCTGGGATGCGTACAGCCGGTCCGGATCAGCAGGCGACCCCTTGATGTGGTAAATCTCCCACCCCGTAAAGTGCGGCCCGTCGACCTTCCACTGCTGGCGCTTTGGATCCGATGTCAGGACGAATGCGCCCTTGTGCGTCCCTACCAGTAACCGTACTCCGCTCATCCCTTACTCCTCCCTGCTCTTCCTGCCTCCACCTGATAGACCGGGTGCCTCTCAGGTATACCATTCAGCCCGTGGCTGGATTCATATCGCGGGGATTTCTTGGGCGCCGCCGGCCCGCCGAGGTCGAGAACCGGCTTCCCCCCGGACAGTATTTGGTGACCGATTTCCCGGTGCTGTCCGCCGGCCCGACGCCGCACACGCCACTCGACCGATGGTCGTTCACGATAGAGGGCCTGGTCCAGTCGCCAGTAACCTGGAACTGGGACGAGTTCCAGAAGCTTCCGACCCAGACCGTCACGGTTGACATCAGCTGCGTCACCAAGTGGACCAAGCTCGACACAAAATGGCGCGGTGTCACCTTCGACACCCTGCTGCAGGCGGTCCAGGTCGAGCCAACCGCCCACTACGTCATGGCCTACAGCGACGGCGGCTACACCACCAACCTTCCGCTTGATGAGATGGTCAACGGGCAGGCATTCGTTGCCTATGAGTTTGACGGCAAACCCCTGGCGCCCGAGCACGGCGGACCGGCCCGCCTGGTCGTGCCGCACCTCTACTTCTGGAAGAGTGCGAAATGGATCCGGGGTCTTCGACTCATGGAGCGCAACGCGCCCGGGTTCTGGGAGTCTCTTGGTTACCACATCCACGGCGATCCGTGGAAGGAAGAGCGCTACAGCGGAGACTGATGTGCAGCCCCTTATCGAATGGCAGGCGGGCACGGTCACGGAGATCCGCCCCGAGACGCCTCAGACCAAGAGCTTCACACTGGCACTGCCGAAATGGACCGCCCACCGGCCCGGCCAGCACTATGACGTCCGGCTAACAGCTCCGGACGGGTACCAGACGCAACGCAGCTATTCGATCGCCTCTGCCCCCGAGCAGGTCGGCGAGCTAGAACTGACCGTGGAACGGATCCCCGACGGGGAGGTCTCGCCCTACCTGCACGACGTCCTGGTCCCCGGCGACCAGCTCGAGGTACGGGGGCCGATCGGCGGATATTTCGTCTGGGAGGTCGGCCTGGGGGGCCCGCTGCTGCTGGTTGCGGGCGGTTCCGGGATTGTGCCGTTGATGGCGATGCTGCGCCACCGCGCCGCCCAGCGCGCGACTCTGCCGGCCCGGCTCCTGTACAGCAGCCGGGTGCCGGACGGCGTGATCTACCGAAGCGAGCTCGTGCAGCTGAGTGATCGTGACCACGCGCTGGAGCTGTTCTTCACCTTCACCCGGCAGGCTCCGGAGGGCTGGACCGGGTACCGGCGGCGGATCGATGAGGCGATGTTGACCGAGGTGATCAGACCGTTTGAGGGACGCGCTCGGGTCTACGTCTGCGGGCCGACCCTTTTGGTCGAGACGGTGGCGAATGCCCTGGTTCGGATGGGCCTGCCAACCGAGCTGATTCGCACCGAGCGTTTTGGTCCCACCGGAAGCTGAGGAGGCACAAAGATGGAACGGATTGAGGCGGACATGAACACGGCCCTGATGGTGGATGGGAACGCGGTCGCGGGCGAGCTGCAGCGGATTTTCGGCCGCGACATGACGATGGCGGTTGCCCGATGCGCGGGCTGTGCGAATGAGGCGGAGATGGGGGCTCTGATGGCCTTTACTCGGGGCCCCGGCGTGGTCCTGCGCTGTCCGGCTTGCCAGGCGGCGATCGCGCGGATCGTGGAGACGCCGTCAGCCATTTATCTAGAGGCTAGAGGCGCCACGTATCTCCGTCTTGCCGCGCAGTCCTGAAGCCTAGGCCCAGTCCCATTGCACGTCGGCGTTGTGAACGGCCTGGCCGTGCTCGATCAGCTCCTTTACCTTCTCCCGAGCCTCCTCGAGACTCTCCGCTCGCACCCGAAAGCTGACGGAGACGCCGAATTTACTCTCATATAATCCACTCACGTCCCAAGCGTGAGAGGGACCATGAAGCTTGTCCAATGCCTGGCTTCTTTCAACTGATAGCTCAGGCCTATGGTCGGCGGCCAGTTGCCGCGCCAGCGGACGCGGTTGCGACGTCATGGTCGCGCAACTCACGGGTGACGCTCAGGAACTCTTGCAAGAGAGGCGTTACGTTTGTGGGGGACCACACGGCAGCCACCTGGAAACGCGGGGCCGGGCCGAGGATCGGCCGGTAGACCACGTCTGGCGGCAAACCTCTGGCCATGGCGCGCGCGCTCAGGGTAATCGCTTCACCCGACTGAATCACCATGACCATGGTGTCGAACGAGTAGATTCCGGGCCCGTCGATTTTCAAGAAATGCGGTTTGACCCCGTTTTTCTGCAGCCACTCGGAGATCCGGTCATAGAGAGCTGGATTGACCGGCCGCTCCACCAGCAGAAGCTGCTCGCCCGCCAGCGCGGCGACCGGGACCTCAGAGTGTGCCGCAAGTCGGTGACCGGCGGCCAGTAACAACCCGTGTGGTTCGTCGATTATCTGCTCGACCGTGAGATCGCCGGGGTCCTCCGCCGGCGGGATTCTGACAAAGGCAACATCGAGCCGACCGTGGCGAAGCTCAGGCAGAAGGGCCCGACTGTATCCCTCGGTGAGGGTGAGCTTCACCTCGGGGTGGCGGCTTCGAAATGCGGCAGTGATGCCCGGAATGAAGGTTCGCTTTGCATACTCGGGAAAACCAACCCGAAGCGTTGCCGAGTCAACCGCGGCGATTCGGCGGGCTTTCACGATCACCATGTCCAGTTGAGCAAGCAGGTGCTGGGCATCGTCCAGGATCGCCCGACCTGCATCGGTCAACGCCACCCGCTTCCGGTCACGCTGGAATAGGCGTACGCCAATGGTTGCCTCCAGGAGTGCGATCTGGTGGCTGAGAGAGGGCTGCGTGATGAATAGGCGCTCCGCGGCCTTGTGGAAATTGAGCTCCTGGGCAAGCGTCACAAATGACCTGATCTGCCGCAGCTCAATGGTCGGCCGTAATCGGAACCTTTCGGACATCGCCACTACTGTCTATTCCCCAGCTGAATGCAACCTAAAAATTTGATCTCGGTTGGTCAGCACAGACCAGCGCGCGTCCGCTAGACGCGAACCGCCTACTACCGGTTGCGGACCTTTTCCCTGGCTGCCAGGTAGGAGCGGAGCTTTCTGACCTTGGGCTGCGCGTTGAACACGATGTAGGGGTTCAACGGATTCCGGGCTGCGTAGTCCTGGTGATAGGTCTCGGCTTCGAAAAAAGCTTCCAGGGGCGCGACCTCGGTCACGATCGGCGCGTCGAAGACCTTTGCCCTGTTCAGCTGGTCGATGTAGGCCTCGGCCACCCGCTTCTGCTCATCGCCCGCGTAGAAGATTGCCGAGCGGTATTGCCGGCCCACGTCGGGTCCCTGACGATCGCGTTGAGTCGAGTCGTGGGCGATGGAGAAAAAGACCTTGAGGATCTGGCCGTAGGTTATCCGGCTCGGGTCGTAGACGACCTCGACGGCCTCGGCGTGGTCCGTCGTTCCACTCGAGACCGTCTGATAATCGGCGGTCTCGGCTGAGCCGCCCGCATACCCCGACTTGACAGACGAAACCCCCTCGAGGTTCTTGTAAACAGCCTCGACACACCAGAAACAGCCCCCGGCCAGGACCGACCGGCTCTGACCCGCCTTGTCGGCAAGCGTGGAATCGACGCTAGGATCAGGAAAGTCTTCAGGTGATACGCGCGCCATCGACTCATTCTACTTAGCGCGGATAACTGTCAGGACGACGTTTCCTGTCTTCTGCTCCGTCTCGACGTACCTCGTCGCCTCAACCACGTCCTCCAGCGGGTAGCGCCTGTCGATGACCGCCCGGTACTTTCCCGCATCGATGAGCCCCTTGATGAGGAGGATGTCCTTCTTCGTCGGCATTGAGCTGGGGAACCTCACTTTCTTGTGGCCGATGCCCCAGGGACGCAGCGCCAACAGGAGATTCCGGAACCCGTCGGTTGCCAGGTAGCTGCCGCCCGGTTTCAGCGAGCCTCGGCACCGCCGGAACGAGTGCTTGCCGACAGCGTCGAAGATGACGTCGTAAGTCGCGCCGTTCTTGGTGAAGTCTTCCTGGGTGTAATCGATCACGGCGTCCGCTCCGAGCGATTTCACGAGTTCAAGGTTCTTGGTGCTGCACACCGCCGTCACGTTTGTTTCGAAGTACCTGGCAAGCTGCACCCCGGCGGTGCCGATGGACCCTGACGCCCCGTAGATGAGGATCGTCTGCCCTTTCCTGAGATGTGCCTGTCTCAGGCATGACAGAGCATTGAATGCTCCGTCGCAGATTGCCGCCGCCTGCTCGAAGCTCATTGCGGTCGGCTTGTGCGCGAGTCGCGCGTTCTCGCGCATGCAGACGAACTCCGTGTGCGTACCGAACCCGAGCCCAGTTGCACCGAAGACGTGGTCGCCCACGGCGAACTCGTTGACGGTAGCGCCGACGGCTTCGATCACTCCCGCCAGCTCGCTGCCGAGGATCCGCCGCCTCGGTCGACGGATACCAAAGACGATACGGCTGATCAGCGAGACCGCCAGACCGCTGCGTCGGTTGGCTTCACGTGTGGCGCAATCCAATCGGTTGACCGTCGTGGCGTGAATCCTGACGAGAACCTCGTCCTCTTTTGGGACGGGCCGATCCACTTCTTCGAGGCGCAGGACGTCGGGTGGACCGTACCGGTCATAGACAACAGCTCTCATGAGATATTCCTGAGGCAGCCGGTTCTACCCGTGGATGATTCAGCTGAGGCTGAATGGTGGATACTGGTCGGTCACCAGCACGAAGGCATAGCCGCTTACCCGGTTGCTCCAGCGGAGTACGCCTACGACGAAGTCAAAGAGACTCCGAGGGTACGTGCCCGTGAAGAGAATGGCAAACCAGGCGACG
>Ga0209689_1000062_pt1 | contig 52342 bp, 44 predicted proteins | sample GraSoiAngelo_149_FD_187119 | JGI IMG/M metagenome (GOLD analysis project Ga0209689, IMG submission 187119) | Grasslands soil microbial communities from the Angelo Coastal Reserve, California, USA - 14_1009_09_30cm (SPAdes) (version 2) | ecosystem: Environmental > Terrestrial > Soil > Grasslands ... | reverse complement strand
GTCCGCCGGGCCGCGAGGCGTTCCCGGGAGACGTGTTCTACCTGCACTCGCGCCTGCTCGAGCGCAGCGCGCGCGTCAACGAAGAGTACGTGGCCATGGTCAGCAAGGGCGCGGTGAAGGGCAAGACCGGCTCGCTCACCGGGCTGCCGATCATCGAGACCCAGGCTGGGGACGTGACCGCGTTTGTGCCGACCAATGTGATCTCGATCACCGACGGCCAGATCTTCCTCGAGACCGACCTGTTCAACGCCGGCATCCGGCCGGCCATGAACGCCGGCATCTCCGTGTCGCGCGTCGGCGGCGCGGCGCAGACCGACATCATCAAGAAGCTCGGCGGCGGCATCCGCCTGGCGCTCGCCCAGTACCGCGAGCTGGCGGCGTTCTCGCAGTTCGCCTCGGACCTGGATGAGGCGACCCGCCGGCAGCTCGAGCGCGGCCAGCGCGTCACGGAGGTGATGAAGCAGAAGCAGTACGCGCCGATGTCGGTCGCCGAGATGGCGCTGTCGATCTACGCGGTCAACAGCGGCTACATGGACAAGGTGGACCTGAAGAAAGTGGTGGCGTTCGAGGCGGCGCTGCAGGGCTTCGCGCACACCAACTACGCCTCCATGGTCGATGCCATCAACGCCCAGCCGAAGCTCACCAAGGAGAACGAGGCGGCGATGAAGAAGTGCATCGAGGACTTTGTGGCCACCGGCACATACTGAGCCGCGTGCGCCGACTACCGTAACGCGAGCCATCATGCCCGGCGCCAAGGAAATCCGCTCCAAGATCGCGAGTGTCAAGAGCACTCAGAAGATCACCAAGGCCATGCAGATGGTGGCCACCAGCAAGATGCGCCGCGCACAGGAGCGCATGAGGCTCGCGCGCCCCTACGCACAGAAAATGCGCAACGTCATCGGGCATCTGACGGAGGCGAATCCGGATTACCGTCATCCGTTCCTGGTGACGCGTGAGCCCAAGGCGGTCGGCATCATCGTGATCTCCACCGACCGGGGCCTCGCCGGAGCGCTCAATGCCAACGTGTTCAAGCAGGCTCTGCTGCTCATGCGCGAGTGGCAGGGCGAGGGCGCGCGCCTCAGCCTGTGCATCATCGGCACCAAGGGCCTGAATTTCTTCCGGCGCCTCTCCGTGCCGATTCTCGCCAACGTCTCGCACCTGGGCGACCGGCCGCACGTCAAGGATCTCATCGGCACGGTCAAAGTGATGCTGGATGCGTACCGCGCCGGCGAGCTCGATCGGCTGTTTCTGCTGAACGCGCAGTTCGTCAACACCATGACGCAAAAGCCGGCCGTCGAGCAGCTGCTGCCGATCGAGGCGCTCGACACGGAAGGGCTGCAGCAGCACTGGGACTACATCTACGAGCCGGAGGCCGCGGGGATTCTCGACGGACTCCTGATGCGCTACATCGAGTCCCAGGTGTATCGCGCTGCGGTTGAGAACGTCGCCTCCGAGATGGCGGCGCGGATGGTCGCCATGAAGGCGGCCTCGGACAATGCCGGCAAGTTGATCACCGAGTTGCAACTGATCTACAACAAGGCCCGCCAGGCTGCGATCACGAAGGAGCTTTCGGAGATCGTGGGCGGCGCCGCTGCGGTTTGAGGAAACGTACCATGGCCACTCCCGGCGAGGGACAGATTACCCAGATCATCGGCGCCGTCATCGACGTCGCGTTTCCGCGCGAATCCATCCCCAGGATCTACGAGGCGCTGAAGCTCAAGGACGTGGACCTGACGCTCGAGGTGCAGCAGCAGCTGGGGGACGGTGTGGTGCGCACCATCGCCATGGGCTCCTCGGAAGGCTTGAAGCGCGGCCTCGCGGTGCAGGCGACCGGCGCACCGATTTCGGTACCGGTGGGCAAGGGGACCCTCGGGCGTATCATGGACGTGCTGGGTGCGCCGCAGGACAACCGGGGACCGGTGCAAGCCACGGAATACCTGCCGATTCACCGGCCGCCGCCCTCGTTCGAGCAGCAGGCCGGCGGCCAGGACCTGCTCGTCACGGGCATCAAGGTCATCGACCTGCTGGTGCCGTTCGCCAAGGGCGGCAAGGTCGGCCTGTTCGGCGGCGCCGGAGTCGGCAAGACCGTCAACATGCTCGAGCTCATCAACAACATCGCCAAGCAGTACAGCGGCCTGTCGGTGTTCGCCGGCGTCGGCGAGCGCACCCGCGAGGGGAACGACTTCTATCACGAAATGATCGAGTCGGGGGTCATCGACAAGAGCAACCTGTCGAACTCCAAGGTCGCGATGGTGTACGGGCAGATGAACGAGCCGCCGGGGAATCGCCTCCGCGTCGGCCTCACCGGCCTCACCATGGCCGAGTACTTCCGCGACGAGACGCGCGAGGACGGCGGCAAGGGGCGCGACGTGCTGTTCTTCGTCGACAACATCTACCGTTACACGCTCGCGGGCACCGAGGTGTCGGCGCTGCTCGGGCGCATGCCCTCGGCGGTCGGCTACCAGCCCACCCTCGCCGAGGAGATGGGCGTGCTGCAGGAGCGCATCACCTCGACCAAGACCGGCTCGATCACCTCGATCCAGGCGGTCTACGTGCCGGCGGACGACCTGACCGACCCGTCGCCGGCCACGACTTTCGCGCACCTGGACGCCACCGTGGTGCTGTCGCGCCAGATCGCATCGCTCGGCATCTACCCGGCGGTCGATCCGCTCGATTCCACCAGCCGCCAGCTGGACCCGCTGGTGGTGGGCGAGGAGCACTACAATACCGCACGCGGCGTGCAGGCGGTGCTGCAGCGCTACAAGGAGTTGCAGGACATCATCGCGATCCTGGGGATGGACGAGCTGTCGGAGGAGGACAAGCTCACCGTGTACCGCGCGCGCAAGGTGCAGCGCTTCCTGTCACAGCCCTTCAACGTCGCCAAGGTATTCACCGGCCAGGACGGCAAGATCGTGTCGCTGAAGGACACCATCCGCGGCTTCAAGGGCATCATCGGCGGGGAGTTCGATGCGCTGCCCGAGCAGGCCTTCTACATGGTCGGTCCGATCGATGAGGCAGTCGCGAAGGCGAAGACGCTGCAGTAAGGGCAAGGCACCAGCACCAGGCAAGCCATGGCGGAAGCACCTACCATCCACGTCGACATCGTGAGCGCCGAGGGCGAGATCTTCTCCGGCCCGGCCACCGAGGTGTTCGCTCCCGCTTCCCAGGGAGAAGTCGGCATCTGGCCGCGCCACGCTCCGCTCCTCTCGCTCCTGAAGGTCGGCGAGGTACGCGTGAAGACTCCCGACGGCGCGGAGCATTTCTTTTTCGTGGGGGGCGGCGCGCTCGAGGTGCAGCCCACCAAGGTCACGGTGCTCGCGGATACGGCGCTGCGCGCCAAGGATATCGACGAGGCGGCCGCGCTCGCTGCCAAGCAGCGCGCCGAGGAAGCGCTCAGGGACAAGGCCGGGCACATCACCCAGGCGGAGGCGCTCGCGGAGCTCGCGCGCGCCGCGGCGCAGCTGAAAGTTCTCGAGCGCCTGCGGAAACTTCGGGGCTGATCGCTGGAACCTTCATCGGATCATCCGGTCCCCCCTCCGGCAGCGCCCACCGAGGCTGCGCCGCCGCGGTTCCTTGCGGCCCTCAAGAACAACCTCACGGGCGGCCTCGAGCTGCTGGCGCTGCGCCGGCGCTGGCCGCCGCGATTCACGGTCAGCTTCGACCAGATCGCCGCCCTTCTCGCGGTGAATCTCGCCCTCTGGGCCGCGCTCGATTTCCTGCATTCGGAGCCCCATGCGCCGCTCGCCCTCGACGGGCTGTTCGGCTGGGCCTGCTACCTGCTGCTGGGCCTCGCCGCCGGCGCCCTCGTGGCGCGCGCCGAGAGCCGCGACGCCCACACGCGGGCGCTCCTGGTGCCCGCGCTTTCCGTATCCCCGTTCGTGCTCACGATCTTCTGGCTCGCCTCGGATCGGTCGGCCGTGCAGGCGCGGCCCGGGGCGGCGCTCATCGTGGCACTCATTTATACGGGTCTCCTCGCCGTGCGGGTGCTCGGGGCTGCGTTCGGTCCGGTGCGTGCGCGCGCGGCGGTCGTGGCGCTCGTCCTGGTGCTCGTCTCGCCCTGGGCGATCGGGATGTTGAATCTCGACACCCGACTCTGGGTCGTCGAGGAGGACGAGCCGCCACAGACCCAGGAGGCGGATGAGGAAACCGAGGCCGAGGCGCTCTTCTATGAGCAGCCGGCCCAGATCGCCGCCGCAGTCTCGCGCGTGACGGGCACCCCGCCCGGCACGACGGGGGTGTACTTCGTCGGCTTTGCCGGCGATGGCGAGCAGGGGGTATTCCGCCGCGAGACGCTGTTCGCGAGCCAGGTGTTCGCCGAGCGCTTTGGCTCCGGCGACCGCACGGTGCTGCTCGTGAACAACGTCGAGGACCGCGAGACCTATCCGCTCGCGAGCGTCTCGGGGCTCGCCCAGACGCTCAAGGCGCTCGCGTCCCGCATGCACCCCGCCGACGACGTGCTGGTGCTGTTTCTCACCTCGCATGGCTCGGAGGACGGGCTCGAGGTCGAGAACGGGTCGCTCCCCCTTTCGCAGCTCGCACCCGGAGACCTCCGCCACGCGCTCGACGACTCAGGGATAAGGTGGCGGATCGTGGTGATGTCGGCCTGCCACGCGGGCGTGTTCATGGACGAGCTCAAGACCGACACCACGGCGGTCATCACCGCCTCCGACGCCACCCACACCTCCTTCGGCTGCGAGGACGACCGTGACCTCACCTGGTTCGGCGAGGCCTTCCTCAAGGACTCACTTCCCCGGAGCGCATCCCTCGAGGAGGCGTTTCACCGGGCCGCCGCGCTCGTGGCGCGGCGCGAGGACGCCGAGCACGAGACGCATTCGAATCCCGAGATGTACGTCGGGCCCCTCATGCGCCGCAAGCTCGGCGAGCTTCGCTTGAGCCCGCCCGAGCCCGAGCCCGGCTCGGTCACGGTCCGGCGGTGAGTCATGCTTGTCACCACCGGCAGCAAGGGGTAAAGCGTCTACCGTGGCCAGGAAACCGAGCCATTCCTCGGCGCCTGAACGCAGTGGAGGCGGGCGCACCCAGTTGCCCCTGTCGGTCGTGATCCTTGCAGCCGGGGAGGGCAAGCGCATGAAATCGGCGCTCCCAAAGGTGCTGCTGCCGCTCGCGGGGCGAGCGCTCCTCAGGCACGTGATCGACACGGCGCGCACGCTCGCGCCCGAGGCGATCCACGTCGTTTACGGACACGGCGGCGAGCGGGTGCGCGAGGCGCTGAAGGACGAGCCGGTGACCTGGACGCTGCAGGCCGAGCGCTTGGGCACAGGGCACGCGGTGCGCTTAGCGATGCAGCACATTCCCGATGAGCAGCGGGTCCTGGTGCTCTACGGGGACGTGCCGCTCATCAGCCGCTCGACCCTCACGGAGCTTCTCTCGCTCGCGGACGGGCGGCGGCTCGCTCTCCTGACGATGAAGGCGGACAACACGGAAGGCTATGGCCGCATCGTCCGCAACAGCCGCGGTGGTGTGCAGCGCATCGTGGAGGAGAAGGATGCGACCCAGGCGCAGCGGAGGATCCGCGAGTGCAACACCGGAGTCCTGGTAAGCCCGGCGCGGCTGCTCAAGGGCTGGCTCGCGCGGCTCAAGGCCGACAATTCGCAGCGCGAGTACTACCTCACCGACGTCGTCGCCATGGCGGTGAAGGACAGGATCGCGGTGAGTCCGCTCGTCGCCCCAAGTGCGAGCGAAGTGCTGGGGGTGAACGACAAGGCGCAACTCGCTGAGCTCGAAGGAATATGGCGTGCGCGCATCACCCGCGAGCTCATGCTCGCGGGCATTACGCTCGCGGACCCCGCGCGGGTCGACGTGCGCGGCAGCGTGACCCACGGGAGCGATGTGTTCATCGACGTGAACGTCGTGCTCGAGGGAAAGGTGGCGCTCGGGGACCGGGTACGAGTCGGCGCCGGCTGCGTGATCCGCGACAGCGAGATCGGCGCAGACACGGAGGTCTTTCCCCACTGCGTGATCGACGGCGCGCGCATCGGGCCCAACTGCAACATCGGCCCGTTCGCGCGCTTTCGCCCCAGGGCCTCCCTCTCGGGCGGCGTGCACATCGGCAATTTCGTCGAGGTGAAGAACTCCGAGCTCGGCGCGGGCTCGAAGGCGAACCATCTCGCGTACGTCGGGGACGCGCACGTCGGCGCGCGCGTCAACATCGGCGCCGGCACCATCGTCGCCAACTACGACGGCGCCAACAAGCACCGCACCCTCATCGAAGACGACGTGCACACCGGCTCGAACAGCGTGCTGGTCGCCCCCATCACGGTCGGCGCGGGGGCCACCATTGCCGCGGGCTCGACGGTGACGCGCGCGGTGCCCGCGGGAGGGCTCACCGTCGCGCGCGCGCGGCAGGTGACCGTCGAGAAATGGCGGCGGCCAACCAAGAACCCGGAGAAAAACAAAGGGTAAAGCGCCTCCCGCGCTGCAACGTCTCGGTAGCACTCCGCTTCGCTGCGCGCGATTCGCCGCCCTGACGCCCGCGGCTGACCGGCGCAGGCGCTGCGCGGATTCTCTTAACAAGGCGCCGGTATACAAGGCTAAGACGCCGGAGGCGACCTCGATCGCGGCTTTCGCCAGCGAAATCAGCGTTTTCCGTCCGTTTCAGGCAAACTCGCGGATCGAGCCCGCCGGCGCCTTCGGGGTGGGCAGTGCGTTTAATCGAGGCACGAAGCCATGTGCGGAATCGTTGGAGCGGTCGCCGAGCGCGATGTCGTACCGGTCCTCATGGAGGGTCTGCGGCGGCTCGAGTATCGCGGCTACGATTCGGCCGGCATTGCCGTGCTCAACGGGACGAAGCATCTCACCCGGCTCCGCACGGTCGGCAAGGTGCGCATGCTCGATGAGGCGCTCGAGCAGACCCCCACCGCCGGCAAGATCGGCATCGCCCACACGCGCTGGGCCACGCACGGGGTCCCGTCAGAGCGCAACGCGCATCCGCACATCTCGCGCGACGGCCTCGCGATCGTGCACAACGGCATCATCGAGAACCACGAGGAGCTGCGTGCCGATCTCGAGCGCCGCGGCTACCGGTTCTCCTCCGAGACCGACACCGAGGTCATCGCCCACCGCGTCCACTATCACCTGCAGACCGTCAAGGACCTCTTCAAGGCCGTGCGTGCCACGGTGGCCGAGCTTGAGGGGGCCTACGCACTCGCGGTGGTGAGCGAGCACGAGCCCGAGCGGCTGATCGTGGCGCGCGAGGGTTGCCCGGTCGTGCTCGGGCTCGGCAAGGATGAGAATTTCGTGGCCTCGGACGTCGCGGCGCTGCTGCCCGTCACGCGGCGCTTCGTCTTCCTCGAGGAGGGCGACGTCGCCGAAGTGCGCCGCCGGAGCGTGCGGGTCATCGATCGCGATGGGCACGTCGTGGAGCGGGCGGTGCGCGAGAGCGATCTGTCGGCGGATGCGGCCGAGCGCGGCCCCTATCCGCACTACATGCTGAAGGAGATCCACGAGCAGCCGCGCGCGATCGCGAACACGCTCCAGGAGCGCCTTGCGAACGGCCGGTTGCTCGAAGCCGCCTTCGGCCCGGCCGCGCAGGAGGTCCTGCGGCGCACGCAGAACGTGCACATCGTGGCCTGCGGCACGAGCTTCCACGCCGCAGCCTGCGCCCGCTACTTCATCGAGCAGGTCGCCAAGATTCCCTGCAGCGTGGACATCGCGAGCGAGTACCGCTATCGAAGCCCCCTGGTGCCGCCGAATTCCCTGTTCGTGACCATCTCGCAATCGGGCGAGACGGCGGACACACTGGCGGCGCTGCGCCTGGCGCGCCAGTCGGGCTACCTGTCCTCGCTCGCCATCTGCAACGTCCCCGAGAGCTCGCTGGTGCGCGAGTCGGAGCTCGTGATGCTGACGCGCGCGGGACCCGAGATCGGCGTCGCGTCCACCAAGGCCTTCACGACCCAGCTCGCCGCGCTCGGCATGCTGGTGATCGCGCTCGCGCGCCACAACGGCGCCGACGCCGAGCGCGAGCGCGGGCTCGTCACGCGCCTCATCGAGCTGCCGGGGCTCGTGGAGAAGACACTCGAGCTCGATGCGGTCATTCGGCGCCTCGCGGAGCGCTTTGCCGACAAGCACCACGCGCTCTTCCTCGGGCGCGGCGCGCTCTTTCCCGTCGCCCTGGAAGGCGCGCTGAAGCTCAAGGAGATTTCCTACATCCACGCCGAGGGCTATCCCGCGGGCGAGCTCAAGCACGGTCCGCTCGCGCTGGTCGACGCCGACATGCCGGTGGTGGCGGTCGCGCCCAACAACGACCTCCTGGAGAAGCTCAAGTCGAACCTGATGGAAGTGCGGGCGCGCGGGGGCGAGCTCTTCGTGTTCGCCGATTCCGAGTCAGGCATCCGCCCGAGCGACGGCGTCACGGTCATCGAGATGCCGCGCCGCGTGAGTTATGTGCAGGCGCCGGTGGTCTACACCATCCCCCTGCAGCTGCTCGCTTACCACGTGGCGATCCTCAGGGGGACGGATGTCGATCAGCCACGCAACCTCGCCAAGAGCGTCACGGTGGAATAGCCGGGGCCGGCCCGGGGTCGCCGGGTGCTCCGGCTTAACCCGCCCATTAAGTCGAGTATTTCTATCTTAATTAATGTGTATAATTCGCCCATAAAGGCCTATTATAGGTATAATTTTCAGTTACTCGCCTAAAAGGGCGATTTATGAAGCTCACTCCAGGGCTGACCGATGAGGCGCTCCTGCGGGAGCTCGGCGCACGACTCGAGCGGCGGCGCATCGATGCGAATCTCACCCAGGCCCAGCTCGCCCTGGAAGCGGGAATCTCCAAGCGCACGCTCGAGCGCATCGAGACCGGAGACAGTACCGACTTCGTGATGCTCATCCGGGTGCTGCGCGCGCTCAAGCTCATCGAGGGCCTGGAGAACCTGATCCCGGATCTGCCGCAAAGCCCGATTACGCTGCTGAAGCTCCGGGGCCGCGAGCGAAAGCGCGCAGGCCATCCACGCACCCGCAGCGGCCGCGCCGCGACTCACAAGCCCGCAGGCCCCTGGAAGTGGGGCGAGTAGAGCATGGCGACGGTCGCCGAGGTGCGGCTCTGGGGCAGGACCATCGGGGCGGTCTCGCTCGAGGACGGGGCGCGCGCGGCGGCCTTCCAGTACGAGCCCGCCTTTGTCTCGAGCCGGATTGAGCTCTCGCCACTCGTGATGCCGTTGTCCGTGGGCGTCTACCAGTTTCCCTCGCTCCCCGAGGTGTCCTTCCGCGGCTTGCCGGGGATGCTCGCCGACTCGCTTCCGGACCGTTTCGGCCACGCGCTGATCGATGCATGGCTCGCGACCGGGGGACGAAGGCCGGAGAGCTTTAACGCCGTCGAGCGGCTCTGTTACATCGGGGTGCGCGGCATGGGTGCGCTCGAGTATGCGCCCGCAATCGGCCCACCGCTTCGCGCCTCGACGAAGGTGAGCCTGGACGCGCTCGTGGCGCTCGCCTCCGAAGTGCTCACCCATCGCAATTCGCTCGAGGTGTCCTTTGCGCCCGGGCGGCGCCCTGAGGGTCTCACGGAGATTCTGCGCGTCGGCACCTCGGCCGCGGGCGCGCGCGCCAAAGCCATCATCGCGTGGAACCGTGAGACTAACCAGGTGCGCTCCGGGCAGGTGAAAGCCCCGCCGGGGTTCAGCTACTGGCTTCTCAAGTTCGATGGAGTCAGTGCCAACAAGGACAAGGAACTCGAAGATCCGCAGGGCTATACGGTGATCGAATACGCCTACTCCCTCATGGCCAGGGATGCGGGCATCGAGATGACCGAGTGCCGGCTTCTCGAAGAGGGTGGCCGACGCCACTTCATGACGCGGCGCTTCGATCGGGAAAGTGACGGCGGCAAGCTCCACATGCAGTCCCTCGCGGCGCTCGCGCATTTCGATTTCAACAGCGCGGGGGTGTACGGCTACGAGCAGGCCTTCGACGTGATGAAGAGACTCGCCCTGCCGATGCGCTCCATTGAGCAGCAGTTCCGCCGCATGCTCTTCAACGTGGTGGCGCGCAACCAGGACGATCACGTGAAGAACATCGCGTTCCTCATGGACAAGAGCGGCGCCTGGTCACTGTCGCCGGCCTTCGATGTGACCTACGCCTACAACCCGGCGGGCCTGTGGACCGCGCGGCATCAGATGACCCTCAACGGCAAGACCGACGGCTTCGAGCTCGCCGATTTCCGCTCCTGTGCGCAGGCCGCCGGGCTCAAGCGCGGGCGTGAAGAGGAGCTCCTGGCCGAGGTCGTGGCCGCCGTCCAGGAGTGGCCGCGCCATGCCCACCGAGCCGGCGTGCTCGCGCCGCAGCGCGAGCAGATCGGGCGCACCTTGCGGCTGCACTTGGGCACCGGCCGCCGCAGGGCGAAGAGCGCCGGGGGAAGCTCATCGGGCGCATGAGGACCCGCACCGCCGGCGCCGACCTGCTCGCGGGCCTCTCGATCGCGGGCCTGCTGCTGCCCGAGGCCGTCGCCTATTCCGGAGTCGCAAGCCTGCCGCCGCAGGCGGGCGTGATCGCCCTTTTCGCGGGACTCCTCTGCTACGGACTCATCGGCCGCAGCCGCGTCGCCATCGTCACCGCGACCTCATCCTCCGCCGCGGTGCTCGCTTCCGCGACGCTCACTCTCGGAGGAGGCGATCTCGCGCTGCGCCTCGCGCTCGCCTCGATTCTGGTGGCCGGCGCGGGTGCCGCGTTCGTGCTCGCAGCCGCACTGCGCCTCGGCGCGCTCTCGCACCTGATCGCGCGCCCCGTGCTGCGCGGCTATGCTTTCGGTCTCGCGCTCGTGATCGCGGTCAAGCAGTGGCCGCACCTGGTGAATCTTCACACCCAGGCCACCGGCTTCTTTCCCCTCGTTGCGGAGATCCTGCGCGCCCACCCGTCGTGGCACTGGCCGAGCCTCGCCTGCGGCCTCGCCGCGCTCGCCGGCCTCATGGTGCTCGAGCGAGTCCCGAGGATGCCGGGCGCGCTCACTGTGATCGTCGGCAGCATTCTGGCTTCCTCGTGGCTAAACGCGCAGGGCGTCGCGCTCACCGGGCCCATACACCTCGCCCTCGGGATGCCCGCGCTCGCACTGCCGGCCGGCGTCGACTGGCTGCCGCTCGCGGAGTTCTCGCTGGCGCTCATGCTCATCCTGTTCGCGGAGTCCTACGGATCGATCCGCTCTTTTGCCCTGAAACGCGACGAGGAGGTGCAACCGAACCGCGACCTGCTCGCGCTCGGCGTTGCCAACATCCTGTGCGGGCTGCTCCAGGGCACGCCGGTCGGGGCGGGCTACTCGGCCACCTCGGCCAACGCGGCCGCCGGCGCACGGTCGGCTCTGGCGGGGCTTTACGCTGGCGCGGTCGTGCTGACACTGGTGCTGCTCTTCCTCCGGTGGGTCGAGCGCATCCCGGAGCCGGCGCTCGCCGCGATCGTCATCCACGCCGTCAGCAAGGCGCTGCGCCCGGGCGTGTTCGCCGACTACTTCCGCTGGCAGCGGGATCGGATGCTGGTCGTGGCGGCGGTGCTGACGGTGATGATCTTCGGCGTGCTGAACGGCCTGCTGGCGGGAATCGCCTTCAGCCTGGCGCTGCTTCTCAAGTCGCTCGCGAGCCCGCGCCTCTCGGTGCTGGGGCGCGTCGGCGCGCACGACTACGTGAGCCTCGCACGCTTTGCCCACGCCGTGAGCACGCCGGGCGTCCTCATCGTGCGGCCGGAGCAGCCGCTGTTCTTCGCGAACGCCGAGCCGCTCCTCGCGCAGGTGCGCCAGCGCGCGCTCGCGGCCCCCGACTGGAAGCTCGTGATCCTCAGCCTCGAGGAGTCCCCCGATCTCGACAGCACGACGCTGGAGGCGCTCGAGGAATTCTGCTCCTGGCTCGCCGCGCGCGGCGTGCAATTCCGTGTGGCGCGCCTGAAGGAGCTCGCGCGCGAGGCGCTGCTGCGCGCGAAGCTCGCTCACCTGCCGGCCTCCGCGCTCGACTACTCGAGCGTCGATGATGCGGTGCGGGGCGAGGGAGTCAGTCCGACTCAACAGGCTTGAGACTCGCGCGTCGACATCGCGCCGGGGGTGGCGCGGGGCGCTTCGTGTTACTCTCCCGCAGTACACGTGTCGCGGTCCGGTCCCCGTGGCTTCGTGTGTCCCACGAATAAAACTCAAACGAGAGGATCTCGGTAATGAAGAAGCTATCTCATTGGCTCCTGGCCGCGCTCGCCGCCGCGCTCGTGATGAGCTGTGCGAACCAGAAAGCGCCGGCCGAGCAGGCGGTCGCGGTCGCGGAGGCCGCGCTCGCCGCCGTGCGCGACAGCGCGCAGAAGTACGCCCCGGATCAGCTGCAGGCCGTCGAGGATCAGCTGAAAGGCCTCAAGGACAGCCTCGCCAAGGGCGATTACAAGGCCGTGTTGACGGGTGCGCCGACGGTGAACTCCGCCATCAACTCGCTCAAGGATGCGGCGGAAGCGAAGAAGGCCGACGCCGACGCGGCCGCGGCGCGGGCCAAGGACGCCTGGGGCCCGGTTAGCGCGGACGTGCCGATGATGATCGAGGCGATAGCCAAGCGGGTCGACTCGCTCTCGAAATCGCACCGCCTGCCCAAGGGCGTCACGAAGGAGGGCCTGGCCGCGGCGAAGTCGGGCCTCGATTCGCTCAAGTCGCAGTGGACCGAGGCCACGAGCGCGGCCACTTCCGGCGATTACACCACCGCCATGGCGAAGGCGGAGGGCGTGAAGACGAAGGCCGCCGAGATGATGAGGTCGCTCGGCATGTCTTCCGGCTGACAGCGCGATGCCCGGCGCCGGCCGCCTCGAGGCTCACTCGAGGCGGCCGGTGAGATCGTAGTCGTCCGCGGCCACGATTCGCACCCGGGCGAAATCTCCCGCGCGCACCCCGCGCGCATCCTCGATCCGCACGATGCCGTCGATCTGCGGCGCGTCCGCTTCGCTGCGGGCGAGCGCGGTGCCGCCCTCGACCGAGTCGACGAGAACCCGCATGCGCTGACCGATGCGCCCGGCGAGGCGCCGCCGGCTGATCGTGGCGGCACGCTCCATGAAGCGCGCGTAGCGCTCTTCCTGCACCTCGGGCGCCACGTGCTCCGGCAGCGCGTTCGCCGCGGCGCCCTCGACGGGGGAGTACTTGAAGCAGCCGACGCGATCGAGCTGCGCCTCATCGAGCCACCTCAGAAGCTCGGCGAACTCGGCCTCCGTCTCCCCGGGGAAGCCGACGATGAAGGTGCTGCGGAGCGTCAGTTCGGGGCACTCGGCGCGCCAGGCGCGGATGCGCGCGAGCGTGTCCTCGGCATGCGCCGGGCGGCGCATGCGGCGCAACACCGAGGGGCTCCCGTGCTGAAAGGGAATATCGAGATAGGGGAGCACGCGCCGCGCCGCCATCAGCGGGATCACCTGGTCGACGTGCGGATAGGGATAGACGTAGTGCAGGCGTACCCAGACGCCGAGCTCCGCGAGTCCGCGGGCGAGGTCGATGAAGCGCGTCTGGTAGCTCGCGCCGCGCCAGCTTCCCGGCGCGTAGCGGATGTCCGAGCCGTAGGCGCTGGTGTCCTGAGCGATCACCAGGAGCTCCTGGACGCCGGCGGCGACGAGGCGCTCGGCCTCACCTAACACGTCGTCGATGCGGCGGCTCGCGAGCCGTCCGCGCATCGCCGGGATGATGCAGAAGCTGCACTTGTTGTTGCAGCCCTCCGCGACCTTCAGGTACGCGTAGTGCCGGGGCGTCAGCCGCACTCCCTGCGGCGGGACGAGGTCGAGGAAAGGATCATGGCGCGGCGGCAGCTGCTCGTGCACGGCGCCTACCACCTCTTCATAAGCCTGCGGGCCGGTCACCTTGAGGACCCGAGGATGGCGCTCGAGAATCCGCTCGGGTCTCGCGCCCAGGCACCCCGTGACGATCACGCGGCCGCATCGCGAGAGCGCTTCACCGATTGCATCGAGGGATTCATCGATCGCGGCGTCGATGAACCCGCAGGTGTTGACCACGACGAGGTCGGCGGCTTCGTAGGTCGGCGCGACCTCGTAGCCTTCGGCGCGCAGCTGCGTGAGGATGCGCTCCGAGTCGACGAGCGCCTTGGGACACCCGAGGCTCACGAAGCCGACCTTGGGCGCGCGATGCCCGGCACGTGCACCAGAGGTTGTCCGGCTGCCGGGACGCTCGCGTGTACGCCTCTTGTGTGCTGGCACTGAAGTCCCGCCGACTACAGCTGGCGCGGGACGCCGCTCTGCGCCGCTGCGCTCGCCGGGGCTGCGGCGCCACTGCTCTGGTGGTGGTGAACCCTGTTGAGCGCGTAGAAGACCGCCAACACGACCGCCGGCATCAGCAGGTATGGCCAGATCGCGGGCCGCCGCTCGCGCGGGGGACTGGGGCTGACAGGGCTAGCGGCCATAGGTGCCCATGAGCTCGGCCGTCGCGAGCGCGTGCATGCGGACCGAGAAGGCGACGAAGGCGGCAGTCGCATCGGCCGGCACTTCGAGCTTCTCCACCTTGAGCGCGTAGACGCGCACGTAATAGCGGTGGGGCTTGCCCGGCGGTGGGCACGGCCCGCCGTAACCGGGGTCGCCGAAATCCGTGCGTCCCTCGAGCGCGCCCGACGGCAACAGGCTCTTCTTCGGATCGCCGGCGCCGGCGGGGAGCGAGCCCACGTTCGCAGGGATGTTGTAAACCACCCAGTGCCACCAGCCGCTCCCCGTGGGCGCGTCCGGATCATGCATCAGTATCGCGAAGCTCTTGGTTCCGACTGGGGCGCTGCTCCAGCTGAGCTCGGGCGAGACGTTGCCGCCCTTGCAGCCGAAGCTGTTGTAGACCTGGGCGTCCGCGATCTTCCCGCCGGGGGAGATGTTCGTACTGGTGACGGTGAATTTACCAGCCGTGCTCTGCGCGGTCCTGATGGGCTGGTTCGCCGCCATCAGCGCGCTGGCAACCAGAGCCATCGCCGCAAGCGCGGCCGCCGCCGTCCACACCGTTCGCCTCATGCCTCCGCTCCCCCATACGACCGGTCGGCACCGGAGCGGCGAAGTGTGCCGCGGCCCCGGGAGGCTTGCAAATGCTGCTAGCGGCGCTCGTGCTCCTCGCGCTCCCAGCGACCGCCTTCCATGTGCCAGCGGTTGCCCTCACGGCGCCAGGCGTGCGGCACCCAGCGGTAACCCGGTCGCGGCGCTTCCCAGCGGCCGGGATGCCAGGCGTAGCGCCCGCTCTCCCAGAGCCAGGCGCCGCCGATCCAGAGATAGCCGGGGGCGGGCGCGACACCGACCACCTCGTACCGGGGTGGGGGTGGCTCCACTTCGGACACCACGACGCCCGCCCTGTAGTAGCCGGGAGCGGGTGCGACGACGCATCCTGACACGAGCGCGGCGCCGAGCAGCGGGCCCACTAACGCCAAGCTGACGGAAATGTATTTCATCAGCGCGCCTCCTTGTTCGCGCGCGGTTGCGGGAACATATTACCCGGCAACGCGCGGGATGTGATTGCAGCATACACACGCGGAATGGCAGATGAACGGCCTATCCGGGATGGACTCGTGAGCCCACCGCTGCGCCGGATTCCCCGGCGCCCCCGGTGCGCGAGCCGGGCGGAGGCCGGCCGCGCGGCGCCCTTCGATCGCGACTATTACCGCCGCTTCTATTTCAACCCGCGCACCGCGGTCGCGACGCGCGAGGAGATGCGCTCGCGCGCCCGGTTGATCGCCGCGCTCACCGCGCACGCGGGCCTGCCCGTGCGGCGGATCCTCGAAGCGGGCTGCGGCACCGGGATGCTGCGCGCGGCGCTGCGACGCCTGCTGCCCTCCGCACACTACGTGGCGCTGGAGGCGAGCGAGTATCTCTGCGAGCGCTACGGCTGGCAGCACGGCCGGATCGAGGCGTACCGCGCGCGGCTTCCCTTTGACCTGGTGATCTGCTACGACGTGCTGCAGTACCTCGATAAGCGCGCGGCGCAGCGCGCGCTCGAGAACTTCGGCAGGCTGTGCCGCGGCGTGCTCTACTTCAGCGCCCTGACCGGGCTCGATCTCGAGCGCAACTGCGATCCGCTGCGCACCGATGCCAATGTCCACCTGAGGAGCGCCCACTGGTATCGCGTGCGGCTGAAGCGTCGGTTCCGCGAGGCGGGCCTCGGGTTCTGGCTGCGTCGCGGAGCGCCCCTCACGCTCTGGGAGCTGGAGTGTCGCTGACGGGGGACGACTGCGCCGGCCTAAAGCAGGCGGCGCCCGCGAAACAGCGGATAGAGCGGCAACCCGAGGAGGATGAGGAGCACCGTCGCGATCGATTCCTTGGGGTTCCTGATGAGCGCGCTCACCACGATCCACACCATCACGAGGAGGAAGATCAGCGGCACGAGCGGATAGCCCGGCAGGCGGTACGGACGGGGCGCGGTTGCGAGCTTGCGCCGCAGCACCAACACCGCGAGCATCACCGGGATCCAGAACAGCGCGTAGGACATGACCGCCATGTTGGTGAGCTCATCGAAGGTGCCCGAGGCGGCCAGCAGCGCCGCCCAGATGCACAGCAGCACGAGCGACGTGATCGGGACGCGCGTGCGCGGGGAGAGCCGTGCGAAGGGCTCGAAGAACAGACCATCGCGCGCGGAGGCATAGGAGACTCGCGCGCGGGCGAGGATCGTGCCGTTCAGCGAGCCGACGGTGGAGATGAGGAACACGAGTGCCGCCACCGGCGCTGCGCGCGAGCCGAGAAAGGTCTGCACGGCGCGCGCGGCAACCGAAGGCGCCTCCGGGTAGGCGGTGGAGTTGGCGGAAGCCACCTGCCAGACGGGTAAGGCATAGAGATAGGCGGCGTTGACCGCGAGGTAGATCGCGAGCACCAGGAGCGATCCGCCGATGATGGCGCGCGGCAGGTTGCGCTCCGGATTCTGCACCTCGCTCGCCGCCATGGGCAGGTACTGCCAGCCGCTGTAGGCCCAGAGCGCCGCGAACATCGCGGCGCCGAAGCCCGCGAGGCCGCCGCTCGCCTGGTGCGGGGGCGGCGTTAGATTCGCCCAGGTGCCCGTGTCGCTGAAGCCGAACACGCCGACCGCCACGGCGACGATCGCCGCCACCTTGGCGACGGTGAGCGCGGTCTGCACGCGCCCGCCGAGCATGACCCCGGCGCAGTTGATGGCGGCGAACACCGCGATCACCCCGATCGCGACCAGCTGCCTCGTCCCGAGCTGGAGCGTGTAGTCGGCGCCAAAGAGGTGCACGCTGCGGGCGAACCACTGGGTGTCGAAGGGATGGATGTCGGAGATGAAGATCGCGACCGCGGCGCCGTAGGCCGCGATGCTCGCCCCGCCGAGCACAAAGCTGTTGCAGGCGTAGAGGAACCCGGGCACCTCGCCGAACGCGGCCCTCAAGTACACGTACTCGCCGCCCGCATCCGGCAGCAGCGCGCCGAGCTCCGCGAAGCAGAGAGCCCCGAGCATGGCGACCACGCCCGCGGCCACCCACGCGGCGAGCACCAGCGCGGGCGTTCCGACCGCCTGGGCCATGGCGGCGGACTTGAGGAACACGCCCGTGCCGATGGTGATGCCGACCACGAGAGAGGCGGCGTGGGTCAGCGTCAGATCGCGACGCAGCTCGAGCACGGTGGAGCTCACACCGCTATCGTACAATCCCGCGGGCGTTCACACGGAGGTAAAGCGATGGCAGAGCACGAATACCGGGCCACGATCCACTGGACGCGCGGCACCGCGGTCTTCACCGACAAGCGTTACAGCCGCGGCCACACCTGGCGCTTCGACGGCGGCGTCGAGGTTCCCGCCTCCTCCTCGCCGCAGGTGGTCCGGGCGCCGCTCTCGGTCGAGGCGGCGGTCGATCCCGAGGAAGCGCTGGTCGCATCGCTCTCGAGCTGCCACATGCTGTTCTTCCTGGCATTCGCCGCCGCCGGCGGCTGGCGGGTCGACGATTACAGCGATGAGGCTGTCGGCGTGATGGGCAAGAACGCCGCCGGCCGCATCGCCATGGTGCGCGTCAGCTTAACTCCGCGCGTCGCCTTCTCGGGCGCGCGGCTGCCCGCGCGCGCGGAGATCCTGGAGCTCCACACCCAAGCGCATGAAGAGTGTTATATCGCGAACTCCGTCACCACGGACGTGCGCTGCGAGCCGGTATTCGACGCGTGAGCGATGCCTGACACACTCGCGAGCCTTCGCGGCCCCGTGAGCTGCCGGCGCGGGGCCGCGCCGCTCGGCCTCACGCTCATCGGCGAGACCTCCGAGCACCCGGGCGAGCGCACCGAGCTCGCCTTCAGCGCGGCGGCGCCGGCCGACTTTCCCGAAGCCCTCGAGGGCGCGGTGATCGAGCGCGTGGGGACACATCAGTATCGGATCGCCAGCGCGCCGCGCGAGTGGCTGATCGAGGCTACCGCGGTACATGTGCACCGCGACATCGCCGTGCCTTTCTACCGCGCGCTCCCGCCGCGGCGCGTGCCGCTCGCGAAGCGGATCTTCTGGAGAGTGGTACTCGCGCTCGCGGCGACCCGCACCGGGCTCGCGCTGCTGCGGAGGCTGCGGCGCTGACGGCGGTGTCGACGGCGCTGTTGCGCTTTCCTGCAGCCGCTTCCGAGGGCCCGCGCCTTCCGCCAGGCGCGCGATCGGCTCCGGGGCTTCAGGAGCTGCGCGAGCCGACCTCGAGGATCTGGCCCTCGAGGAGCGGCTGGCGCCGCGCGCCGAGGAGCAACGCGTAGGCGCTGAACAAGGCGTGGAAAGCCCGCTTCCAGGTGAACTGCGTGAGCACGCGCGCGCGGGCGGCGGCGCCGATTGTCTCGAGGTCGCGATCGTAGAGCGCGACGATCGCCTCCGCCATGCCGAAGGCGGAGTTTGGCTCGGCGAGCACGCCGACCCTCTCGTCCACGAACTCCGGGAAGGCGCCGGCCCGCGCCGCGACCACCGGGCGGCCGCACGCCATGGCCTCGAGGATCACGAGACCGAAGGTCTCTTTGGTGCCCGCGTGCACGAGCGCATCGGCGGACGCGATCCACTGTGCGAGCTCGAGGCTGTCGCGCCGGTAGGGGAGCATCGTGACGTTGCGAGCGGGGCGCCCCCGGCGCTCGCCGCCGATCAGGAGCAGGTGATACGGGTGGCCGAGGAGCGCAAACGCCTGCAGCAGCACCGGCAGATTCTTCTCGGGCGAGAGCCTCCCGGCGTAGACCAGGACGCGCGCGTCGTCCGGCAGACCGAGCCGCGTGCGGAGCGCCGCGGTGCGGCGCGCGGGATTGAACACTTCGGCGTCGACGCCGAGCGGCTGATGGATGACGCGAGAGACGCCGAGGTTCCTCAAGTAATCGCACATTCCCCGGCTCGGAGCGAACACCGCGTCGAGCCGCGCGTACAGAGCGCGCACATAGCGCCCGACGAGCGGCTCGGCGAGCGCACTGCCGATGCGGCCGCCGATGATCTTCGGGACGTTCGAGTGATAGAAACCCACCACCGGGATGCCGCGGCGCTGCGCGACCTGCCAGGCGCACCACGCCGGATGGAACGCATCGCCCGCCTCGATGAGCGTCGGCTCGAGCGCATCGAGAATCCTCGTCCAGCGGCGCGGATTGAGCGGCAGGCGGTAGTTGAAGCTGGCCGGTACGGGGTAGCCCGAGAGCGTGCACAGTCCGCCGCGCTCGAACTGATCATCCCGCCCGGGGACGACGATCGTGTGCTCCCAGGAGGTGTGGGCGGCGAGCCACGCGTGCTTGGCCGTGAGATAGCGCTTGACGCCACCGCTGGTGGGCGAATAAAACAGCGTGGTATCAACAAGATGCATGGATTTTTCTGTCGCCCCTCGGTCCCCCGGCCGGATGCCCGCGCATTGCACCTGCATGACGGGGTGAGTGTCAAGCGCGGCCGGCCGCGCGGCGAGGGGCGCGGGCAAGCGAGCGGCGCGCGGGCTCTTAGCTCACGCCGGCTTGATGTTGGCGTTCAGGCGGAACAGGTTGTTGGGATCGTAGCGCTTCTTGAGCGCCGCGAGCCGCGGGTAATTGTCGCCGTAGGCCGCGTGCACCCGCGTCTCGCGATCGTCGGTGGCGGCGAGATTGACGTACTGCCCGCGCGTCAGCGGCTCGATCTGCGTCCAGGTGTGCCGCACCCACTCGGTCCTGCGCTCCACGTCCGCCGCGGACATCTGCCATGAATCGAACACCCCGACGTTGTGGCTCGCGCCGCGATTGAAATAGGCGCTCGCCTTCGGCGGCACGCGGCTGATCGCCCCGCCCTGGTGCTGCAGCCACATCGTGAGCCCGTCCGAGGGCGCGCTCTCGGTGGCGCCGACCATGACGTCGACGAGCGCCGGCGTGATGCCGTAGACGAGCCCTCCCTTGCCGTAGGCGCCGAGCGGACTCAACCCGCGCAGGTCGCCGCTTCCCTGGAGCCGATCGTAGGGCGTCGCGGCGAGCGTATCCTCGAGCGGCTTGCCGAGCTTGCGCAGCGGTCCCACCACACGCTCCGCTTCGCCGGGAGGACCGCAGTAGCAGACGTTGAATGCCAGCCAGCGCACGTTTTCCGGCGCGGTCCCCATCGCCACGTCCACGTACAGCTCGTCGGGCGCGGCCGCAATGATGTCGCCCAAGCTGCGCAACATCTCGCGGCCACCCGTGATGGGGAATTGGAGGTTGCCACCGTACATCACCGGGGTGACCTCGTGGAGGCGGAAGGTGAAGGAGGTCACCACGCCGAAATTGCCACCGCCGCCGCGAAGGGCCCAGAAGAGATCCGCGTTCTCCGTGGCGCTCGCGCGCCGCCACTCCCCGTCTGCCGTCACGAGCTCGGCTGCCACGAGGTTGTCGCAGGTCAGCCCGAACTTCCTGGCGAGGCGTCCGACACCGCCACCGAGCGTGAGGCCTGCCACGCCGGTGTCCGCGACGGTGCCGACCGGCGTGGCGAGCCCGAACGCGAGGGCTTCGCGGTCGAGTTCGCCGAGGAGCGCGCCCGCCTCGACCCGCGCCAGCTTCGCGACCGGATCGACCTCGACGGCGCGCATTCGCGAGAGGTCGATGACGAGGCCGCGGTCGCAACCTGACTGACCCGACACGCTGTGACCGCCCGCGCGCACCGCGGTGAGGAGGCCCCGGGCGCCGCTGAAGCTCACCGCGCGCCGCACGTCCGCCGCACCCGCGCAGCGCACGATGAGCGAGGGATGGCGATCGAACGCCGGGTTCCAGAGCCTGCGGGCGCTCGCGTAGTCGGGATGGGCGACAGTGATGAGCTCACCGCGCAGCCCCGCACGCAGGTCCTGGATGTCGGCGGACTTGAGAGTCAGCTCCCGGCCATCGAGCCCGACGGCGGGAATGTCCGCGCCGCCGTCCGCGGCGAGTGCGCGATGGAAGGGAATGGAGGCGGCGCCGAGCGCCGCGAGTCCCCCTGCACAGAAGGTTCTTCTTCTCATGTCGCCACCCCCCGGCGGCATGCAATGCCGTGCGAGCGTGCACCGCGGGCGCCGGCCAGGTCAAGCGCGGGTTTTACCCTGTCGGTCTGGCGCCGTGCAACGGCCAAGGGCGGTGCACTCACGGAGCGCGCGGCCGCCCTCGGTAACACGTCTGTGGCACACTGACACGCGACTGGAGCGCTTAGCGCCGTTCGTGGCCGGAGCACGCCTCATGATCGATGACACCGGAGCCAGGGTCGGCGATCTCGCGCGCTCGAAGGGAGCGGCGCGCTGATGGAGCGTCTGTCCGCGCTCTTGCGCCGCCTCGTCGTGCTGCAGCCCGGTGAGGCGCCGGCGCTCCTGGCATCGTTCGCGACGCTCCTCTGCATGTTCGCGAGCTACACGATCCTTCGTCCGGTGCGCGATGCCTTGGGTATCACTTCCGGGCTCGAGAAGATTCCGTACCTCTTCTGGGGCGTCTTCATCGTGATGCTGGTGCTGCAGCCGCTCTACGGTTGGCTCACCTCGCGCTTCCCGCGCGCCGTGTTCCTGCCGTGGGTCTACGGGTTCTTCATCGCCAACCTGCTCGGCTTCTACGTCTGGTTCCGGCTCGGGGCGGACCGCACCTGGATCGCGCGGACCTACTTCGTGTGGGTGAGCGTCTTCAACCTGTTCGTGGTGGCGGCGTTCTGGAGCCTGATGGCGGACCTGTTCACGCGCGAGCAGGCGGGACGGGTGTTCGGCTTCATCTGGGCGGGAGCCAGCACCGGGGGCCTCATCGGGCCGTTCGTCGCCCACGAGCTCGCCGTGCCTCTCGGCGCCAGCAATCTGCTGCCGATCTCGGCGGCGCTGCTCGCCGTGTCGCTGGTGTTGATGATCGCGGTGATCCGCCTGCAGCGCACACAGGCGGCCGCGGTGCGCGTCGAGGAGCCGCCGCAGGCCGATGCCGCGCTCGGCGGAAGTCTCTGGGCCGCCTTCGGTCAGGTCGTCCGCTCGCCGTATCTTCTCGGCATTGCGCTCTTCGTGCTGCTCATGACCTGGGTATCGACCTTCCTCTACCTCGAGCAGCAGGCGTTCGTGGCCAAGGCGTTTGCCACGGCCGATGAGCGCACGCGCTTCTTCGGCGGCATCGATTTCTGGGTGCAGGCGGCCTCGCTCCTGATGCAGCTGCTGTTCTTCGGGCGGCTGTTCAAATGGGTGGGCCTCCGGGCCATGCTGGTGTCGGTGCCCGTCATCATGACCGCGGGCTATGCGCTGGTCGCTCTGGCGCCAGGCTTCATGGTGCTCGTGGTGGTGTACGCGGTGCGCCGGGTCGGGGACTACGCGCTGACCCGGCCGTGCCGCGACGCGCTGTTCACGGTGGTGAGCCGCGAGGAGAAGTACAAGGCGAAGAGCCTCATCGATACCTTCGTGTACCGCGGCGGCGATGCCTTGAGCGGCTCGCTCTACAAGGAGCTCACCGGCTCATTCGGAGCCGGTCCTGCGGCCATCGGCTGGCTGGGAGCTGCGATCTCGGCGCTGTGGAGCGTGCTGGCGCTCGCCCTCGGCAAGGCTCAGGAGCAGCGCCGCTCGGTGATCGCGCGCTGAAGCGGGCGGCCGCCACGTTCTCGGGTGCGCCTGCCGCGAGACACCGCGTTCTCGGGCCTTGGGGGTTGAAGGGCTACGCCGCGCTCGTCTCTCGCTCGTCGACCGCGCCTTCGCGCAGCGCGGTGGCCGCGGCGATGATCTCCGCGGCAGTTCCGATGCGGTCATCACGCGACTTCGCCAGCAGCCGCGTGACCAGCGTCTGATAGCGCGCGAGCTGGGGCGGCAGCATGGGGAGCGGTCCGCTCACGTGCTGTTGCAGCACTTCCATGGCGCTGTCGCCCGCGTAGGGCTTCTCGCCGGTCAGCATCTCGTAGCACATGACCCCGAGGCTGTAGAAATCCGAGCGCGCATCGAGGACCTCGCCGAGCGCCTGCTCGGGACTCATGTAGTAGGGCGATCCGTGCAGCACCCCCGTGCGGGTGATCGCGCTGGTCGCGCCATCGAGCGAGCGCGCCAGGCCGAAGTCGATGAGCGCCACGGCATCATTCTCGCGCAGCATCACGTTCGGCGGCTTCAGGTCGCGGTGCACGAGGCCCGCGGCGTGCACCACCTGCAGCGCCGCGGCGATCTTAGCGACGAAATGCATGGCCTGCCGCTCGCTCAGACCGCGCTGGATGCGCGTCTTGAGGTCCCCGCGCGGCAGGTATTCCATCGCCAGGTACTCGAAGCCGCCGCTCACGCCGTAGTCGTAGATCTCCACCACCAGCGGGCTTCTGACGGCCATGATCGCGGTGTACTCGCGCTCGAGGAATTGCCGCCCCGCCGCTTCATCGCGCAGCGACTTGCTCACCTTGAGCGCGACGTTGTATCCGCGCCGGGCGCTCGCGGCGAGATAGACCACCGCCTTCTCCGACTCGCCGATCTTGAGGCGCAGCGTGTAGCCCGGAATGAGCTGGGCGTCCGCTCCCGCGAGCAGCGCCGCCACGCCCGGGCCCTGCAGCACTTCGGCCGAGCCCGAGTCGGCCGGGGCCGCGGCGTCGGCCGCCGCCCCCGTCCCCGCCCCCGACGCTGCCGCGGCTGCCGGCGCACCATTCGCGGCGGCCTCGCCGTTTGCTCGCGCGGCGTCGCCCGCCGGGCTGGCGCCCGCCGCCGGGCTGGCGCCCGCCGCGGGGCTGGCGTCGGCCGCAGGGCTGGCGTCGGCCGCAGCGCCAGGGCCGGCCGCTAAAGCGGCACCAGGGGCTGCATCGGAGTCACCGGCGTGCGCCTCGGGGGTGGCTGCGGCGAGCTGTGCGGCGCGCGCCTGCCGCGCCTGGTCGCGCGAGTGGTTCGCGAGGCTCGCCAGACGGCGCGTAACGCGCCGCTCCACGCGCCGCAGCCCCAAGCGCACGGCGTTGTTGAGGCGCTCGGGAGTCAGCAGTCGCTTCGGCAGGTAGTCGAGCGCACCGAGGTGGAGCGCCCGCACGGCGGTGAGCTCGTTACCGTCCTCGGCGAGCGCGATCACCCCGGGAGTGACCGGCTGGGCGCGCAGCCGCCGCAACAGCGACAGGCCCTGCGACTGCGGATCGTCCGGGCTCGAGCCGAACGTGGCGGCGAGCAGCACCAGGTCGCACTCGCGGCCCGAGAAAGTGGTGCACCAGAGCTCGAACTCGCTGCGGTTCAGCAGGCTGACGCTCGTGTGCGGACAGAGCACATCCAGGTGGTGACGCAGCCACTCGCCGTAGCGGACGTCGTCGTCCACCACCAGCACCCGGGCAGGGGAATCCATGGGGTGCTTGCTCATCGTTGCATCGCAAACCGCAGGCGCACGCGGGCGCGCTGACCGATGCCCTGGCCGGCTCGCATCACGGGCTGATAGCGCCAGCGGCGCACGGCATCGAGCGCCGCCTGCTCGAAGACGCCAACCGGTTGTGCGCCGACGACCGTGACGTCACCCACCGAGCCGTCGGGGTTGACGAGGAACTGCACATCCACCCAGCCCTCGAGACCGTGCTTGCGCGCCTCGAGGGGAAAGTCCGGCGGCACGTAGCGGGTGCGGGTGAGCGAGCTCGCGCTCACGTAGCTCGCGGCGCGTTGCGCCTGCTCCTGCGCGACGCCGATCGCGGAGTCGAGCTCGCCAACGGCCGCCGGGTCGGCGCCGGCGGTGCGCGCGTCGGTGAGCCAGCGGCGCGCGAGCGCATAGTCCTGAGCGCGCAGCGCGCCGCGTGACTCATCGAGCAGGCGCGTGTCGAAGGCGGTGCGCGCGAGTTGCGTCGCATTGTGCTCCGGATCCGTCTGCACGAGCTTCGCTAGATAGAACTGGGCGCTGTCGCCGGCCGGCTCGAGGAGGCGCCCCTCGCCGAGACGCTCGTTGAAGGCCTGCGCCAGGTGTGCCACCGAGTTGGCCTTGCTCGCGCCGCGCAGGCGCTGTGCCTCGGCATGCAGCACGGCGACGTCCGCCGGAGCCGCCCCCGCATCCGCCGCTGCGGCCGCCCAGCGGTCCGCCCGCTCCGGGTCGCCCGCGGTGAGTGCCTTGTCCGCCTCGACGTTGAGACGCGCGATCAGCGCCTGCGTCGCCTGCGCGACGCCGGGATCCTGCGGGGCGAGCGCGCGCGCCGATTCGATGTAGAAGCGCGCGTTGCGCTCGGCGGGCTCGACGAGGTGTCCGTCCGCGAGCGCCTCACGGGCGCGCTTGAGAAAGTCCGCGACCCCGCCGAGCCGCTGCTGCGTCAGCTGCTCGCGCGCCGAGTCGACCAGCATTGAGCGATGCCCGCCGCGCGCGGCATCGTCGAGCACCGCCAGTGCGCCCGCGACGTTGCCGGTTGCGGCGGCGCGTTGCGCCTTGTCGAGCACGGCGCGCTCGCGCTGGGCGCCGATCTGGCCGATCAGGAACGCCACACGCGGGTGTTGCGGGCTGATGGCGCGCGCCTCCTCGGCGAGCTGCTGTGCGCCGTCCAGGTGATGCTCCTGCAGCAGCGCCTCGGCTTCCGCCATGAGTCGGTCGATGACCTGCTCGACACCGTTTAGCGCGCGCGGATCGCGCGCGTTGCGGCGCAGAGCCTCGCGGTACAGATCCGCGGCGCTCGCGCCCGGCGGTGTCACAATCTGACCGGCGGCAAGCGCGTGGTCGGCGCGTGCCAGTAGGTTCTCGAGCACCGCGTCACCGGCGTCGGGAGCGGGAGCGGGGACGGCCGGGACGGCGGAGGCGGCGGGGCGCAGGCGATCCGGTGTCGTCATGGGGAGCCGGATGAGGTGGCGATCCACGACGAACCATCCCGCAGCGGCGGCAGTGCCGAGGAGCGCGAGCAGCAGCCACCACCTCGCTCCCTTCGGGGTGCGGGCGAGCGCTGCGAAGGTGCTGGTGACGAGGCCCGCCTGCGCTTCGCGGTGGCGCCGCCAGGCCGCGTCCACAAACAACCGCGCCCGCTGCTCGGAGACCGGCTTGTGAAGGAAGCGGTAGATCGACCCGTCGGTGATCTCCGTCGCGAGCGCCGCCTGCTCCTCGACCCCGCCCGCAACGATCAGCACCACGTCCGGGAACTGCGCCTCGAGCTGCCGGGCCACCTCTGCGGTGGGCGTGGTGAGCGAGGTGGTATCGAGCACCACGACCCCGGCGTGCAGCGCCATGAGCGCGGAGGCGAGATCGGTTTCGGAGCGGACCACGCGCAGCTCGTGCGCCGGATCCGCCACTCTCTTGAACGTGGCGAAGAAAGCGGGGTCGTGGGTCAGCACGAGCAGCGGCTGGCCGGCAAGCGTCAGCGGCGGTGCAACGTCGCGGGACGTTCCCGCTGCACGCTGCGCTTTGGAGTGAGAGGTGCCGGCTGTCACAATCTGAAACCCGCCCGTCGGCCTCAGAGCCCGGCCGCGGGGTACCATGACGTAATAAGCCTGGCCTGTCGCTAATGGCGGCGGGATTCTGTGAAACTGGTCATCTTGTGGGGTCGGCCGGGGTCCTTCGGTCCGCACGGGCCCCCGCATCCGGGGGGTCGGGGGCTGCGAAACCTTAAGTTAGGCGGGCGATCTGAGGGCTCATGCGACAGGTGCTTCGGGTAAGGCGTGTGCGGGCGGGGCGTGTGCGGGCGTGGGCCCTGGGGCTGGCGCTCGGGTCGGCGTGCGGGGTGGCGCTCGCCGCCGGCAACGCCACGAGCGTCGGCTACGCGCAGAAGAACGCGGCGCTCGAATTTCTCCAGGCGGTCGCGAGCGGCGACCCGGAGCAGGTGGCGCTCAGCATACATCCGGATGATCTGCGGGCGCTGCGGCTGCGCATCCTCAACCTGCTGCACGACGAGGCGAAGCGCAATGACAGCACGGTGCGCAACCGGCTGTTTGGCCCCGCCAAGCAGCTGGACGAGATCGAGCGCCTCACCGACACCGGCTTCTACGCGACGCTCGCCGACCGGCTGTACCTGCCGGGACGCGAGTTCGACTCGGCCGAGGGGATCGCAGCCGTTCCCGACAAGGACGGCAAGGTCGACGTGCTGATCCGAGGGCGCCAGCCGCGCGACCGCGGCAAGGTGCAGGTGACCGGCCTCGTGACCCTGAAGCCTTTCGGCAAGGACTGGAAGGCGGCGCTGCCGAGCGAGATCGAGGCGCAGATCGACGATCTCATCGAGGGCCGGCACGGCGCTGCCGCGGTGACGCGCACGCCGGCGGCGCTGCGCGGGAGCGCCGCCCGCAGCACCGCTCCTGCGCAGCCCGGCATCGTGGAGCTCCTCGCCACGTCCGAGAAGCTCCTGTCGGACGGCAAGTGCGACGAGTATTACAACAAGCAGATGAGCCCGAACTTCCGGCGCGTCACGGGGAAGAAAGCGATCGCGGCGCTCGTCGCCTCGTGTCAGAACAGCATGGGCACGCGCCAGATGCTGCTCGCCACGCTGCACATCGTGCGGGGCCTCGATCCACACTATGAGTACGAGGGACAGCGGGCGACCTATGACCTGACGGGTCAGGGACTGCCCTACGACCACTTCGTGCTCGAGCAGGTGGACAAGCGCTGGTACGTGGCGGAGTAGCGGGCGGGCCGGCGCGCCCGGTGCGGTGCGGCCGCGCCTTCGAGTGGCCTAGCGCGGCAGCAGGAACTTCGATCCGTGGTAGGAGAGCACCGCGCCTTCGGGAGTGATGCTCTCGACCTGCACGCCCTCGGGAAGCGAGTCGCCCTCCCGGAGCTTGTGCATGTTGATCATCACGAAGCGGTCCTGCGTCCGCGCAGCGAACACGTGCAGATCGAGCCGCAGCTGCGGCAGGTGCGCGTCCGCGGCGGCCGCCGCGTCCTGATAGAGCGGCACGCCGTCCGCCGTGCCGCGCCGCACGTGTGGGCTCAACACCGTCGGTGAGCTGGCGGGCTCGGATGCCGGAGTGAAGTCCTCGGGATTCGGCACGGCACCGGCAGCGCCGCCGGCTGCGGCCGGGATCGGCGCCGCGGGCGCAGCCGAGCGGTCCGTGGCCACCGCCGGAACCGCTGTCGCGGGCGCCGGGAGGGGCGGGGCGCTCGCGCCGGCAGCGGCGACGGGGGGCGTGCCGGGAGGGGGCGTTGCGGCGTGGCGCAGCAGCATCCACATGACCACGCCGAGGTTCACGAGCAGCAGCGCCCCGACCGCGAGGCCCCAAGGGGGGAGACCCGTGCGAGGCGGCGCGAGCTTCACCTCGAAGAGCGCCGGGCCGCTCTGGCGCTGGCGGTCGCTCTCGGACTTCTTCAGTGCATCGAGGATGAACGACATGCATCACCCGCCGGGATGGGTCTCGGCGGCGGCGCTCAGGAGCGGCGTGTCGCTGCCGCCGAGGGCGCTGGCGAGGGCGATCTGAGTGCGTACTCCCGCGATGCCGTCGACGGCGAGCTGGTGCTGGCGCTGGAAATCCCGTACCCAGCCGGTGAGCTCCGCGTCGAACACTTCGCTCGCCGGGGCGTCGGCGTTCACTCCGTGCAGTCGCTGGAGGCTGCGGCGGAGCCACCGCACCTCGGCGCCGCGCATGCCGGCGGAAAGGGCCTTCACCGGCGAGCTGGCCGGACGCCACAGCATGATGAAATCGCCGAGCCAGTAGCGCGAGAGCTCCCCGAGCCGCACGGTGCGCGGGCCGCCGAGCTCGATTCGCCCCTGCTCGTCGTCGAGAGCGGTCAGCACCACCTCGCGACTCGCGCCCGCAGCGTCGTTCAGCAGCAGGATGGCCGGGCGATTGTACTGGCGCAGCTGCCCGAAGGAGCCGCGCTCGGTGACACACTCGAGTCCCTGGCGCATCGCCTGGGTGCAGGGATCGGTGGTGTTTCTCTCGTAGTGGGCGCCCCAGAGCGAGAGGAGCCGGTCGAAGGCGCTGTCGGTGTCGGTGTCGGCGGCGTACCGCGTCAGGAGCTCGCCTAGATGCGGCTCGCGAGGCGCCGCCGGCGCTGAGGTGGCTGTCCCGACCGCGGACGCTGCGGCGGCTGGCACCACGGTGTCCGCGCGCGCGAGGTGAGCGCCCCGTGCTCCCGCGCCCCACGGCGCGAGGTTCCACAGCGCGAAGGTTGCGGCGGCGAGCGCGGCAGCGAGAGTCCCGCCGAGCGCCCACGGCAGCCAGTGCGGCGCGATGCGCCGCCCGAAGACCTCCGAGGCGGCGCTGCGCACCAGGGCTGCGGTCACCCGATGGCGGTCGAGCGAATAAGCGCCGAGGAGCGAGCGGTCGCAGACGATGTTGATCACCCGCGGCACGCCGTGCGAGAGCCGGAAGACCTCGTTGAGCGCATGCGGGCTCAGGATGTCGGCGGTCGCGCCCGCGACGCGGAGCCGATGGCGCACGTAGGCGCCGGTCTCCCCGCGCGAGAGCGGATTCAAGTGATAGCGCCCGGTGATGCGCTGCGCGAGCTGCCGCAGCTCGTTGCGCGCGAGGAGCTCGCGCAGCTCCGGCTGGCCGATGAGAATGATCTGCAGGAGTTTCTGGGTGGTGGTCTCGAGGTTGGTGAGCAGCCGCACCTGCTCCAGCACCTCCGGCGAGAGGTTCTGGGCCTCGTCCACCACCAGCACCACGCGCTTGCCCGCGCCGTGGGCGCGCAGCAGGTAGCCGCCGAGGATGTCGACCAGGTCCTTCAGGCTCCCCGCGGCCTGGTCCGGCACCCCGATGCCGAGCTCCTCGCAGATGGTGAGCAGGAACTCGGGCGGCGTCATGCGGGGATTGAGGATGAGGGCGATCTCGGCGTTCTTCGGGGCCTGCGCGAGGAGCGAGCGCACGATGGTCGTCTTGCCGGTGCCGACTTCGCCGGTGAGCTGCACGAATCCGCCGGCCTCGTTGATGCCGTACATGAGGTGCGCGAGCGCCTCGGCATGCCGCTCGCTCAGGTAGAGGTAGCGCGGATCGGGCGTGATCGCGAAGGGCTTTTCGTTGAGGCCGAAGAAGCTCAAGTACATGGCTGGATGCTACCCGATGGTGCTGCCGGGCCGCAGTGCCCCGCTGCCGAAGCGCGCGCGCGCCTCGTCGAGCGCCGCATCGAGCTTAGCCGAGCGGCGGGTCTCCTCGAACAGCCCGAGCTGCGAGGCGGGCGTGAGCTCAGTGAGGACCACGCCCAGCAGGCGAAGTTTCACCCCCGGGTTTCCACCCAGCCAGCGGGAGAGGAGCTCCGCGGCGACGCCGGCGATGGCGCGCGCCTCGCAGGTCGGCGGGGTCACGGCGCGCTGGCGGGTAAAGGTGGTGAAATCCGCGCGCCGGATCTTCACCCCGATACAGCCCGCGGTGAGCGAGCGCGTGCGCAGCCGTGCCGCCGCCACGTCTGCAAGCCGCGCGAGCTGCACGTGCAGGGTGCGAGAATCGCCGATGTCCTCCTCGAAGGTGTCCTCTGCACTCAGCGATTTTTCCTCGACTTCCGGCAGTACCGGCCGATCATCGATCCCGGAGGCGCGCTCGCGCACCCAGGCGGAGTAGCGCCCGAAGAGCGGCCACAAGAGCGCATCGGGCGCGCTGCGGAGCTCGCCGAGCGTCTCGATGCCGGCCGCCTCGACCCGCGCGCCGGTCTTGCGCCCGAGGCCCGGGAGGCGCCGCACCGAGAGGGGATCCAGCACCTCGCGCACGCGCTCGGGGGTGACATGGGTGAGCCCGTCGGGCTTCATGAGGTCGGAGGCGATCTTGGCCACGAGCTTATTCGGGGCGACCCCCACCGAGGCGGTGAGCCCGGTGAGCTCGCAGATGCGCCGCTTGATGAGCCGCGCGATGTCGACGGCGCTGCCGAGCAGCTCCTGACTCGCGGTGACATCGAGAAACGCCTCATCGAGCGACAGCCCCTCGACGAGGGGAGAGATCTCGCGGAACACGCCGAAGACGATCCGCGAGACCTCCTGGTAGCGCTGCATGCGCGGCCGCACGCAGATCGCCTGCGGGCAGAGCCGCAGCGCCGTGCGCATGGGCATCGCCGAGTGCACGCCGTACCGGCGCACGGCGTAGCTCGCGGCCGCCACCACGCCGCGGCCGCCGTCCCAGCCGACGATGAGCGGCTTGCCGGCCAGCCGCGGGTCGTCGTGCTCCTCGACGGACGCGTAGAACGCATCCATGTCGACGTGCAGGACCGCGCGCGTCACGGTGTCAGTCCGCTGTTCGCCGTCGTGAGGGCGCGCGCAGCGCGCGCCGCTGAGCTCACGGGGTGACCGTGAGGGTGATCTTCTTCGAGATCACCGGCGGATTGTGCGGCACGTGGTTCTGGTCGCCGAGCAGCAGCTGCAGAGTGTGCTTGCCGGGACTTAAGGGGACCGCGGCTTCGGTCTGTCCCTTGCCGAAGTGCAGGATCTTGTCGGTCGCAGGGAGCGGGGCGCTCATGTCGGCGGGAGGATCGGTATCGACCAGCAGATGGTGATGGCCGGTGTTGTCGAACTTGATTCCCGCCGGAGCGACGCCCATGCCCTTCAGGCCGAACACCACCGTCACCGGCGAGTGGACCTTGGCGCCGTCCTTGGGACTGATGATGTAGGCCTCGGCGCCGGGAGGCGCGGGGGTGCGCGCCATGGAGACCGCGGGCGTCTGCGCGGAAGCGACCGGGACGGCGGCAGTCGGGGCGGCAACCGAGAAGGCCAGGACGATTGCAGCAACGATGGGGGTACGCATTTCAGTCTCCCTTCACGAGAAATTCCTCACAGCGTGAGGACGCTATAGATGCTGGTGATGGCGAGCATCAGCACTCCGCTCGCCAGGTAAAAGAAAGACAGCGGCAGGAGCTTCGCGAAGGTGAGGGCGCGCCCCTGCCCGTAGACCACGCGCATGGAGCGGTACACGTACCAGAGCACGTAGATGAAGACCGCAGTGCGCAGCGCCGTGCCTGCCGCTACCGGCAGCAGCGCTCCCGCGGCCCAGGCGAGCATCGCGATGAGGAACACGAACGCGTGGTTGTGCAGGAACAGCAGCAGGTGCTCGACGTAATAGTGTCGCGGTCGCCGGTACACGAGCATCATGGCCGCGGCGAGCAGCGGCAGGAACAGGAACATCGCGCGCGGCAGATTGTGCAGGAACGCCTCCTCGAGCGAGCGGCCGTTGTCGAGCGCCGAGCGCACGCAGGCCTGATGGAAGCGCTCCTTCCAGGGCCCGTTGTAGTACTCGTTGCGACACAGGCGCTCGGCACGGCCCTCGGCGGACTCGCCCGGTGCGCCGTGCTCGTAGGAGTGGATCCGCACCACCTGCCGTTCCCCGTGTGTGGCGGAAGCCGCGAGGAAGAACACCACCGACAGCACGAGGTAGAGCCGCACCGGCGGCAGGTAGCGCGCGCGCCGTCCGGCGAGAAACTCGCGCGTCAGGTATCCGGGTTTGAACAAGAGCGCCGTGAGCGTCCGCCAGAGCCTCGAGTCCGCGTGTGTGAGATCCTCGAAGGCCACCTTCGTGAAGTGCCACACGGAGTGCACCGGGGGCTCCAGCCGCTGGCCGCAGGCGCTGCAGTAGCGAGCGCTCACCGGCGCGCCGCAGTTCTCGCAATGCGCGGCCGGGACGGCGGGCACCGCGCTCACGCGACGTGGGCGCTCGACCTTGCCGCCGACTCGGGCGTCGCGGCCGCGAGCGCGCCGAGCTCGCGCGGGTCGAAGTCATCGACATGGATGAGCTCCATGACCTTGCGGTCGTACTCGCGCAACGCCGCCGCCTCGGTCTCGGACACGATGCCGGCGGCGAGCGCCTGCTGGATGCGTCCCGGCGGGTCGAGCGCCGTCACCTTGCCGGTCTTGACGCCCTCGACGCGGATGCGCTTCTCGAGCGGCTCGAGCTGCACCGCGAGGAGCAGCGCCTCCTGCAGCAGTCCCAGCGGGTTCGTGGGCTCGAGCGTCCAGTAGATGTACTGGGAAAGCCGCTCGCGCGCCTCGGTCGGGTTGATCACGAGGCCTGCGAGCTTGTGCCCGAGGCGATCTGGGGGGGCGGAGTACACGCGGCCGCGCGGAAAGATGAGGGCGCGCATCGCGAGCGCGAGCAGCCGGTTCCCGAAGTTGCGCAGGAACCCGTGCAGCTGCTCCTGGGCGTGGTAGAGGAGGCTGCGGCAGGCCCACTCGACGATCGGGAGGTCTTCCTCCAACCGGCCCTGGTTCTCGTGATGCTTGAGCACCATCGAGGCGAGGTACATGCAGGACAGCACGTCCCCGAGCCGCGCCGACAGGCTCTCCTTCTTCTTCAGGTAGCCGCCGAGGGCGAGCATCGCCACATCGACCGCGAAGGCGAAGGAGGCGGAGAAGCGCACGATGTGCTGGTAGTAGCGCGCGGTCGGGCCCTCGACCGGCGCGCGGGTGAAGCGCGCGTGGGTGAGCGCCATGATGAAGGAGCGCACCGCATTCGAGATGCTGAAGCCGATGTGCGCGAACAGCGCGCGGTCGAACTCCTCCACGCCCGCGGCGCGATCGGGATTGCGCGCCGCCGCCATCTCGCGCAGCACGAACGGGTGGCAGCGCACCGCGCCCTGGCCGAAGATGATGAGATTGCGGGTGAGGAGATTGGCGCCCTCGACCGTAATGGCGACCGGCACGATCTGGTAGCCGCGGCCGAGATAGTTGCGCGGCCCGAGGCAGATGCCCTTGCCGCCGTGCACGTCCATGGCGTCGTTGGCGACCTGGCGGCCCATCTCCGTGACGTGATACTTGAGCATTGCGGAGGGAACCGAGGGCTTTTCCCCGCCGTCGATGGCGCCCGCGGTGACCGAGCGCGCCGCGTCCATGATGTAGGTGAGCCCGGCCATGCGCGCGATCACCGCCTCGACGCCCTCGAACCTGCCCACCGGCGTGTTGAACTGGCTGCGGATGCGCGCGTAGGCGCCGGTCGCCCACACCGCGGCTTTCGCGGCGCCGGTGGCGTTGGAGGGGAGCGAGATGCAGCGCCCGACCGAGAGCTGCTCCACGAGCATCCGCCAGCCGCTGCCGGCCATCTTCGAGCCGCCGATGATGAAGTCGAGCGGCACGAACACATCGCGTCCCTGGATGGGGCCGTTCTGGAACGGCACGTTGAGCGGAAAGTGACGGCGGCCGATGGTGACGCCCGGGGTGTTGCGCGGAATGAGCGCGCAGGTGATGCCGATGTCGGTCTTGCCGCCCAGGAGCTTCTCGGGATCGAACATCCGGAACGCGAGGCCGATCACGGTCGCCACCGGGGCGAGGGTGATGTAGCGCTTGGAGAAGTTGAGCTTGAGCCCGATGATCTCCCGACCCTGCCAGGTGCCGCGGCACACCACCCCGGTGTCGGGAATGGAGCTCGCATCCGACCCGGCGCGGGGTCCGGTGAGCGCGAAGCACGGCACTTCTTCCCCGCGCGCGAGGCGGGGCAGGTAATAGCTCTTCTGCTCCTCGGTGCCGTAGTGGTTGAGGAGCTCCGCGGGCCCGAGCGAGTTCGGCACCGCCACCGTGGACGAGGTGGTGGCGCTGCGGCTCGAGATCTTCGCCAGCACGCACGAGTGCGCGTAGGCCGAGAACTCCAGTCCCCCGTACTTCTTCGGGATGATCATGGCGAAGAAGCCGCGGGTCTTGAGGAACTCCCACACCGCAGCCGGCAGATCGGCGCGCTCGTGGGTGATGCTCCAGTCATCGAGCATGCGGCACAGCTCCTCGCACGGCCCGTCGAGGAATGCAGCTTCCGCGGCGGAGAGCTTCGGGGCCTTCGCGGAGAGCAGCTTCGACCAGCGCGGCGCGCCGGTGAAGAGCTCCCCGTCCCACCACACCGTGCCCGCATCGAGCGCCTCCTTCTCGGTCTGTGACATGGTCGGCAGGAGCTTCAAGTAGGTCTTCATGAACGGGCGCGTGATCAGCTGCTTGCGCAGCGGCCGCACATTGAGAAGCCACAGCGCCGCGAGCAGCAGCCACAGGAACCCCTTCCAGATTCCGGCCGGGGCGCCGCCGGCGCCGAGCACCGTGTAGGCGGCAAGGAGCACCGTGAAGGTCGTGGTGAAGGCGAGGAGCGAGAGGCGGCGGTAGGCGAGGAAGAGCACCGCTGCGATGAACAGCAGCGTGATGACGCCGCCCACCTGCGTGACCGCGTAGGCGGCCGCCACCACCAGCAACAGGGAGACGATAGCGCCCAGCATGACTTTCCTCCGCCTCGCGCCGGCTTACCCGACTATAGCCGCCCGCACCAGCCGTCGCGAAACTTCAGCCGAGCAGCGCCTTGATCCCTTCGCGCTCCTCGCGCAGCTCGGCCAGGGTCGCGTCCATGCGCTTGCGGCTGAACTCGTCGACGGCAAGACCCGGCACGATGCGGTACTCGCCGCCGGCGAGGGTGACGGGGTAGGAGTAGACGACGCCCTCGGGGATGCCGTAGCTGCCATCCGACGGCACGGCCATGCTGACCCAGTCGCCCTCCCCGGTGTCGTTGAGCCAGCTGCGCATGTGGTCGATCACCGCGGAAGCGGCCGAGGCGGCGGACGAGGCGCCCCGCGCCTTGATGACGGCCGCGCCGCGCTGCTGCACGACCGGGATGAAGCTCTCCTCGATCCATTGCTGGCTCACCAGCGACTTCGCGGGCTTGCCCGCGACCTCCGCGTGCCTCAAGTCCGGGTACTGAGTGGACGAGTGGTTTCCCCAGATGGTCATGCGGCGGATCTCGCTCGGTTGCGCGCCGGTCTTTTCGGCGAGCTGCCACAGCGCGCGGTTGTGATCGAGGCGCGTCATCGCGGTGAAGTTGCGCGGGTTGAGATCGCGGGCATTGGCGCGGGCGATGAGCGCGTTGGTGTTGGCGGGATTGCCGACGGTGAGCACCCGGACCTTGCGGTCGGCGACCTCGTTCAGGGCCTTCCCCTGCGCGGAAAAGATCTGCGCATTGGCGAGCAGCAGATCCTTGCGCTCCATCCCGGGTCCGCGCGGGCGCGCGCCGACCAGCAGCGCGATCTGGCAGTCGCGAAAGGCCACCGTCGCATCGTCGGTCGCGACCACCCGGTTGAGTGTCGGAAAAGCGCAGTCGTTGAGCTCCATCACGACGCCCTGGAGCGCCGGCAGCGCCGGCGTGATCTCCAGGAGGTGCAGGTTCACGCGCCCGTCGGGCCCGAGCAGCGCACCGGCGGCGACCCGGAAGATGAGGGCGTAGCCGATCTGTCCGGCGGCGCCCGTAATGGCGACATTGAGCGGAGCTGTCATGACGGGCGCTTCCTCGAGTCCTCGGGATTAAGGGCGTGAAATTCTAGCCTCTCCGGCACCGCCCGCTCCCTGGCGCTGAAGGGGTCCACCGGCTCTCTCAAACGGTTCAGCGGCCCGCGCTCTCCAAAGGCCGTGCGAGGGGGCTTTCCAGGCACCCTCGAAGGCCCTCAAGCTGATTTAGTGAGATAGTTTGACACTTAAGTAGTGTTCTAGTAATGTATATCACTAAGGGAGGCGGCTGATGCCCCTCCCGACGAGACCGAGCCCCGACCCCAATAGATACCGACCCAGGAGATGACCATGAGCCACTTCGACAACCTGTACCGGGACGTGACCTGCGCCGCCGCCGCCGTCCTGATCACTCTGGCGATCAGCCTGAGCTTCGTCCAGTCGACCTCCGCCGCGCCGTTCCATGTCGCCGCCGCTTACCAGCAGGCGCATCAGGCTGGGATGCCGGCGCAGCACGCCTGAGGACGCACCGCACCGATCCAGAAGACAAGACAAGGAGACGACCATGAGCGCACTCAACTTCAACCTCTCTCGTGATCTCACCTGCGGCGCGGCTGCGGTCCTCATCACGATGGTTCTCAGCGCGACCTTCGTCGAGTCGACTGCGGTGGCACCCGAAGCCCGCGTCAAAGAAGCCCGGCACGCGCTCACTCTGCAGTTGACGCACGGCTGGTTTGGCCAGCCCGAGCCCGCCGTTTTGGTAGATTAGTCAGCTAATCTCCCGACACAGGTACCATGCAGGCGATCATGGATCCGCAGTGGGATGACAGTGTGCCCATATACAGGCAACTGCGCGACCGGGTCGTCGCCATGATTCTGGAAGGCGTCCTGAAGGAAGGAGACCCGCTGCCCTCGGTCCGAAGCGTGGCCGCGGACTTCCGCCTGAACCCGCTCACCGTGCTCAAGGGCTACCAGCAGCTCGTCGACGAGCAGCTGGTCGAGAAGCGGCGTGGCCGGGGGATGTTCGTGAGCCCGGGCGCGCGGAACGCGCTGATGAAAGACGAGCGCCAGCGCTTCCTCGAGGACGAGTGGCCGCGGATCTCCGCCACGATTCAGCGGCTCGGCCTGTCGCAGGAGGAATTGCAGCGCGCCGCCGCCGCCGCCCAACCGCAGGCGGCCTGGCCGTCGGCCACGGTAAAGGGTGCCGGCTCCGAGGGCGAGTCCGAAGGGGAGGACGATGAGCGCAGTAATTGAAGCGCGTGGACTCACCAAGAGTTACGGCGCCACGCGCGCCCTGGACGGGGTGAGCTTCACGGTCGAGCCCGGCCGCATCGTCGGGCTCATCGGTCCGAACGGCGCCGGGAAGACCACGGCGCTCAAGGCGATTCTCGGGCTCACCGCCTTCGGCGGGGAGCTCTCCGTGCTCGGGCTCGATCCGCGCACGCAGCGCGATGAGCTGATGCGCGAGGTGTGCTTCATCGCCGACGTGGCGGTGCTGCCGCGCTGGCTGCGGGTCAGGCAGGCGCTCGATTTCGTCGACGGCGTGCACCCGCGCTTCGATCGCGCGCGCGCCACCGAGATCCTGAGCAGGACCGACATCCCGATGGCGAGCCGCGTGCGCGAGCTCTCCAAGGGCATGGTGACGCAGCTGCATCTGGCGCTGGTCATGGCGATCGATGCGCCGCTGCTCGTGCTCGATGAGCCGACGCTCGGGCTCGACCTCCTCTACCGGCGCAAGTTCTACGACACGCTGCTCAACGACTACTTCGACAGGGACCGCACGATCCTCCTCACCACGCACCAGGTCGAAGAGGTCGAGAACCTCTTCACCGACGTGATCTTCATCAACCACGGACGGGTGGTGCTCGCCGCCTCGATCGAGGACCTCGGCAACCGCTACCAGCAGCTGACTTCCGCCGGCGATCAGGCAACACGCGCGCGCGCCCTGCATCCCTTCTACGAGCGCGAGGTGTTCGGGCGCGTGGCGATGCTCTTCGAGGGGCGCTCGGCCGCCGAGCTCGGCGCGCTCGGCGAGCTGCGCACGCCCTCGATCGCGGATCTGTTCGTCGCCAAGATGCAGGGGAGCCCCAACACATGAGCAGCTCTGTGGCCGATGCCGCGCCCGAGCGCGCGCCGAGCGGAGCGCCGCCGGCACCGAGGGCGCTCAGCCGCACTCTTCTCAGTCTGGTGCGGCGCGAATTCTGGGAGCATCGGGCGCTCTGGGTCGCGCCCGCGGTGGTCGCGGCGCTGATGGTCCTCGGCGCGCTCTTCGCCAGCGTGAAGTACCGCGCGCCGCATGCCGACCTGTCGGGTGACCAGGGTCCCTGGAACGGCATGACCCTGTTCGCCGTCATGCAGGGGTTTGTCTCCTCGCCGCTCTCGCTGGTGACGGGCATCGTCCTCCTGTTCTACCTGCTCGACTGCCTCTACGCCGAGCGCAAGGACCGCAGCATCCTCTTCTTCAAGTCGCTGCCGGTGTCCGACGGGCTCACCGTCCTGTCGAAGCTCCTGGTCGCGCTCGTCATCGCGCCGCTCGGCGTGTATGCGCTCGGGCTGCTGGCGTCGCTCGCGTTGACCGGCATCTGGCAGGTGAACGCGGTGCTCGGACGGCTGCCCGCGATCCCGGGCTGGGACCTGGGCGGGTGGCTCCAGGCCGAGCTGGCGCTGCTCCTGTGCCTCGTGGTCGCGGCGCTCTGGTATGCGCCGTGCGCCGCGTACCTGCTGGTGGTGTCGGCCTGGGCGCGGCGCAACCCCTTCCTCTGGCTGCTCCTCCCGCCCGTGGTGGCGCAGATCCTCGAGCGCGTGGCCTTCGGCACGCACTACATCGCGAGCTTCATCGTCTATCGCCTGTTTGGAGTCTGGCCGATACTCTTCTCGCACGTGCGCCTCGGCCATGGGCGCGCGTTCGCGCTCGGCTCAGGGCTCGCTCAACTCGACCTCAAGGCCGTCCTCACCGACGTCGACCTGTGGCTCGGGCTCGCGGCCGCCGCGGGCCTCGTGTTCGCCGCCATACGGCTGCGCCGCTACCGCGACGACACCTGAGACCATCCGGCTGCGCATCGCCCGGTCCGTATCGCCTGCCTGATAGATCGCGCTTATCATCGCGATCCGGACAGGCGATTGGCCTGCCGGTGCTTCGCGGTGCTCAAATGCGCTCATGCATTGGCGCTTGAGGAGAAGCCCATGTTCGACACGAGGAACGACCTGCCGGCCAACGTCCGGACCAAGGTAATTGAGCTGCTGAACGCACGCCTGGCGGATGCCATCGATCTCGGCACCCAGACCAAACACGCGCACTGGAACGTCAAGGGCCCGAACTTCATCGCGCTGCACGAGCTGTTCGACCAGGTGGCCGAGCACCTCGAGGATCACATCGACACGATCGCCGAGCGCGTCACGGCCCTCGGCGGCACGGCGCGCGGCACGCTCGCGGCGGTCGCGCGCGCTACGACTCTCCGGCCCTATCCGGAGGACATCAGCGATGGTACCGCCCACGTCGACGCGCTGTCCGCGGCGCTGGCCGCGTTCGGGGCCAAGGTGCGGGCGGGGATCGACGAGGCCACGCGGCTCGCAGACGCCGACAGCGCGGACCTCTTCACCGGCATCTCGCGCGAGACCGACAAGGACCTCTGGTTCCTCGAGGCGCACCTGCACGCCAAGCGCTGACGCGCCGCGCCCGATGCACACCGAAGCATGAGCGTCGAGGTTCGGCGCACCGGTGAGGACCTGGAGCTCGAGCTGACGGGCGAGTGGGTGGCCGAGCGCTTCGCGGCGCTCGAGACCGCGCTCGCCTCGGTCGATCTTGCGGCGGCGCAGCAGCTGTCGATCGGGACGCGGAGGCTCACGGCGCTCGACCTTTCGGGCGCCTGGGTGCTGCGCCGGTTCGTGCGCCGCGCGCGCGCGGCCGGCGCCGCCGTGCGCTTCCTCGGCACTCAGCCGGATCAGCTGCGGCTCCTCGACGAGACGCTGAAGGAGGAGGGCCCTGGGGCCGGCGGACGATCGCCTGCGCCGGCCGGCCCGCAGCCGCTCGCGGCGATCGGCCGCATCGCGGTCAGTGCGGGCCGGGATCTCTACGGGGCACTCGCCTTCGGCGGGCGCGTGAGCGCGACGCTCGTGGCGAGCCTGCCGCAGCCGAGGAGGCTGCGCCCGATCTCGATCGCCCGCCACGTATACGACACCGGCATCACCGCCATGCCGATCGTGGCGCTCATCGCCTTCCTGATCAGCGTGATCATCGCCTACATGAGCGCGCGGCAGCTCGCCAACCTCGGCGCGGACATCTACGTGGTCGACCTGGTCACCATCGGAGTGCTGCGCGAGCTCGGGGTGCTGCTCACCTCGATCATCGTCGCCGGCCGCTCCGGCAGCGCCTTCGCCGCCGAGCTCGGCTCGATGCGGCTCAACGAGGAGGTGGACGCCCTCACCGCGACCGCCGTCGACCCCTTCGAGGTGCTGGTGGTGCCGAGGGTGCTCGGGCTCGTCATCGCGCTGCCGCTGCTCACCATCATCGCCGATCTCGTCGGGCTCACGGGCGGGGCGCTGCTGTGCCGCTATCTCCTCGACATGCCGCTCACCCAGTACGCCACCCGCGTCGAGGAGGCGATCGCCCCCACCACCTTCTGGGTGGGCGTGATCAAGGCGCCGGTGTTCGCGCTGCTCATCGGGCTCGCCGGCTGCTATCGGGGCCTCGAGGTGCGGGGCTCCGCCCGCGAGCTCGGGCGCCTCACCACGGTCGCGGTGGTGCAGGCGATCTTCATGGTGATCCTCGCGGACGCGCTGTTCGCGGTGCTGTTCATGGAGCTGGACATTTGATCTATCCGGCGCTGGAAGTGGAGGGGCTCGTGAACCGCTTCGGCAGGCAGGTGGTGCACGACGGCCTCAGCATGCAGGTGCGCGCCGACGAGGTGTTCGGCATCGTCGGCGGATCCGGCGCCGGGAAATCGGTGCTGCTGCGGACCATCCTGGGATTGCAGCGCCCGGTCGCCGGCGTGGTGCGCATCGCCGGCGCCGACATCACCCGCATGACCGAGGCGCAGCTGCGCCACATCAAGGCGCGCTACGGCGTCACGTTCCAGCAGGGCGCGCTCTACAGCGGTCTCACCGTGCTCGAGAACGTGCAGCTGCCGATGCTCGAGCACCTCGAGCTCGAGCCGGCGGCGCTGGAAGAGCTCGCGATGCTGCGCTTGCGCCTCGTGGGCCTGCCGGCCGATTCCGCCTGGAAGTACCCGGCCGAGCTCTCCGGCGGCATGGTGAAGCGCGCGGCGCTCGCGCGCGCCCTGGCGCTCGATCCGGGACTCCTGTTCCTCGACGAGCCCACCTCGGGACTCGATCCGGTGAGCGCCGCCGCCTTCGATGAGCTGGTGCTCTACCTGCAGAAGCAGCTGCGCCTCACCATCGTCATGATCACGCACGATCTGGACACGATCTTCCGTACCTGCAATCGTGTCGGGGTGATCGTGGACGGACGCATGGAATCCGACACCCTGGAGCGCATCGTCGAGCATCCCCACCCGTGGATCCAGGCCTACTTCCACGGCGAGCGCTCGCGCGCGAGGCTCGGAGCCGCGCATGGAGCGTGAGGCGAACTACGCGGCGGTCGGGGCCTTCGTGCTGCTCGTGGGCCTGCTCGGCGTGCTGTTCGTCTACTGGTATTCCGACACCCGCGAGCACCGCGACTACAATCGCTACGAGATCTACTTCACCGGCAGCGTGAGCGGCCTCGATCGGGGCGCGGCGGTGCGCTACCTCGGGGTCGGCGTCGGCCGTGTCGTCGACATGCGCATCGATCCGCGCGATTCGAGCCGCGTCGAGGTGATCGTCGACATCGACTCCACCACCCCGATATCCGAGCACACGGTCGCGGAGCTGGGCTTGCAGGGCGTGACAGGGCTGCTCTACATCGATCTGCTCGAGGACCGCAGCAACAAGCGCACCCCGCCCCCCGTGACGGGCCTCAAGTACCCGGTGATCCGCTCGGGGCCCTCGCGCTTCGATGTGTTCCTGGCGAGCCTCCCGGAGCTGGTGGCCGCGGTCGGCGACCTCGTGCAGCGGGCCCACCTGTTGCTGTCCGATCCGAACCTCGAGGCGGTGACCGCAACGCTCGGTAATCTCGCCGCCTCGACCGGCCGGCTCCCGCAGCTGACGCACGACCTCAGTGCGCTGGTTACCGAGCTGCGTGGGGGCAGCGCCGATCTGGCGGCGACCATGAAGGGTACGCGGGAGCTGATCGATGCGGCGGGACCCGACGTCGCGGGCGCCGCCGGGCGGCTGCGCTCCATCTCGGAGCATCTCGCGAGCGCCACCGAGCGCCTCGACCGGGTCATCGCCGAGAACCGCGCGGACCTACGCTCCTTCGCGCGCGACGGACTGCCGGAGATCGAGCGTTTCGCCCGCGAGGGGCGGGAGGCGGCCGAGGATATCCGCGCGCTCTCCAATAGTCTCCGCGAGAACCCGGCGCAGCTCCTCTATCAGCCGCAGGCGCGCGGCGTGGAGATCCCTCGGTGAGCCGCGCCCGGCTCGCGGCGTGCGGGGTGGGAGTGCTGTGCGCGGCGCTCACGGGCGGCTGCGGGGGCGTGTTGCGCAGCACCGCGCGGCCCGAGCAGGTCTACTATCTGCGCGCCCCTTCCACCGACAGCGCCCAGCCGTCGGTGAGCGCCCCGGGGGACGGCGGCGAGGCCGCGGCCGCCTTAGGGCTACACGAAGGAGGCGCCAGAGGCGCCGCGGACGGCTCGCCCCGACCGCTGGGCGCATCGCTCCGCGTCGGTCACCCGCTCACCGGTCCCGGGCTCGACTCCTCGCACATCATGCTGATCCAGGCCGATCACCGCATGAACTTCTTCGCCGGCAGCCGCTGGCCCGCGCCGGTCGCCGACGTCATCGAGGCGCTCGCCGTCGAGACGCTGCGCGGTTCGGGAGACTGGAGCTCGGTGGAGGATTCCACGAGCCCCTTTCCGTCGGACTACCTGGTGCAGGTCGCGGTGCGCCGCTTCGAGGCCGACTACACCACCCCCGGGGGGGCCCCGGAAGTGCACGTGATGCTCGACTGCATCATCGGGCGGCGCGAGGGGCGCGACGTGATCGCGACCTTCGTCGCCTCCGGTACCGCGCGCGCCGCGGCCAACCGCCTGAGCGATGTGGTGTCGGCCTTCGAGCAGGCAGCCGACTCGGCGCTCACGGCGCTCTCGCAGCAGGCCGCGCAGGCGGTGCGCGCCGCCCGCACCGCCGCCCGGGCGGCAAACTAGCCCTCAGGCCGTGCGAATGGCCGCGCCCTCGGCGCGGTGCAGCAGGTGTCCAAAGGGCGCGTTGCCTTCGGCCTGACGGGCGAGGAGCCCGAGCAGGTCCTCGGCGGTGCAGGGCTCGCCGAACAGCCGCCCCTGTCCGAAGTGGCAGGCGCTGCCGCGCAGGAACTCGAGCTGCCGCTGCGACTCGACGCCCTCGGCGATCACCTCCATGCCGAGACTGCGGCCCATCTCGATGATGGTGCGCACGATGGTCGCGTCCCCGGCATCGTCGGTCGCGTCGCGGACGAAGGACTGATCGATCTTGAGCGTGCCGATCGGGAACTGCTGCAGGGCAGAGAGCGAGGAGTAGCCGGTGCCGAAGTCGTCGATCGAGAGGTGCAGGCCCATCGCGTACAGCTCATCGAGCAGGCGCACGGTGCGCTGCGGATCGGCCATGAGGGTGGTCTCGGTGATCTCCAGCTCGAAGGCGGTCGGGGACACGTTGTGGCGGCGGAACACGGAGCGGCAGCGCAGGATGAAGCTCGCCTGGCGCAGCTGCTTCAGCGAGAGGTTGAGCGAGATGCGTCCCGGATCGCCTCCCTTGCTCTGCATCTGGCGGTAATCGAGGCACACGCGATTCAGCACCCACTCGCCGATGTCGAGGATGAGGTTGGTCTCCTCCGCCAGCGGGATGAAGTGCGAGGGTGGAATGTCGCCGTGTCCGGGCAGGCGCCAGCGCAGCAGCGCCTCGGCGCCGATGATCTTGCCGTTGCGCAGGTCGACCTTGGGCTGGTAGCGGATCTCGAGCTCGTCGCGCTCGAGCGCGCGGCGCAGCTTGCTCTTGAGCATCAGCCGCTCGACCGCCGCGGCGTTCATCTCCGGGGAGTAGAAGGCGAAGGTGTTGCCGCCGTTCTGCTTCGAGTAGTACATCGCCGCGTCGGCGTTGCGGATGAGATCGATGACGTTCTCGGCATCGCGCGGGCAGAAGGCGATGCCGACGCTCGCGGTGAGGAACACTTCCTGCTGGTTCAGCTGGAACGGGCGGCAGATCTCGGTCAGGAGCGACTTGGCGAGCTGCGCGATCGGTCCGCGGTTGTCGGCGTCGGCCGAGAGCCCGTCCACGAAGAGCGCGAACTCGTCCCCGGCGAGCCGTCCGACCACCGTCTCCTTCGGCAGCGAGCGGGTCAGGCGCTCGGCCAGCACCTCGAGCGTGCGGTCGCCCGCGCCGTGGCCGAAGGTGTCGTTCACCTCCTTGAAGCGGTCCATGTCCAGGTACAGCACCGCCACCACCTGGCCCGAGCGCAGCGCGCGCGCGATGGTCTGCTGCAGCAGGTGGTGGAACTGCATGCGGTTCGGGATCTTGGTGAGCGCGTCGTAGCGCGCCAGGTAGCGGATGCGCCGCTCGGCGCGCTTGCGGTCGGTGATGTTGCGCGCCACGAAGATGTTGCCCTGGAACTGCGGGTCGACGCTGTCGATGCGCGAGCCGGTGAAGGACACCGGGATCGTCTGTCCGCTTCTCGTGCGCACCACGGTCTCGCGGGTTTCCTGAGCCGCCTGCAGCAGATCGAAGCCGGCGCGCTCGCGCTCCTCGAGCACCGCGAGGATGCTGCGCCCGAGCAGCTCCTCTTCGGCGTATCCGAGCAGCTTGCAGGCGGCGAGGTTCGCCACCTTGATGACCCCGTCGGGCGAGGTGACGAACACGCCGTCGGTCATGCTGTTGAGGACACTGTGGAGGTAGTTCTTGTTGATGGTCGACTGCCGCAGCCGGCCCCGCATGCGCTCGAGGGCCTGCTGCAGCTCCGCGAGCGCATCGTGCGCCCGCACCTCGACCGGGCGCGTGTAGTCGCCCTGGCCGATGCGCTCGGCACTCTTTATCAGCGAGTCGACCGGCCGCTGCAGCCGCTGGGTCACGTGCCAGGCGAGGGCGGCGGCGAGGAGCGCGGCGGAGCCGGCGAGCGCAACCATCAGCAGCCACGTGAGGCGCGTGCGCCCGGCGCTCTCCGCCTGCAGCCGTCCGGCGAGACTCACCTCGGACACGGGCGCGGCCTGCTCGAGCGACACGGTGACGGTACCGAGCGTCTGCGGGATGCCGTCGATGACGGCGCGGACGGGCGCCGTCACCTCGGCGCTGAGCGCGCCCGGCGCTGGGGCGGCGCTGCGCTGCCAGGCGAAGAGGCGCCGGCCGGAGCTGCCCGTCACGGAGATCTCCGACAGCGTCGCATCGTCCAGGAAGGGCTGCAGCCGGCGCGCCACACCGTTGACGTCTGCGGCACGAAGGGCGCCGATGATCGAGTCCGCCGCGTGCGCGGCGATGCTCTGTGCGCGGGCCTGGAGCTCCGGATCCAGCCGCTCGCGCGTGGTGCGCTCGGCGAGCAAGCTCAGAGTGCGCGTGTCGGCGGCGTGCCGGAGCGCGAGCACGCCGCTCACCGCCGCCGCGGCGAGCACCACGACCAGGAAAGCGCCTCCCGCGTATCTGAACTTGAAGTTGGCGGTAGTCACGTGCGTCGCATGCGCCTGGTGCGCGGGACGCACTCGTCCCACGGCCGCGTGATCCCCCCTTAGCGTTTGGAGATTCATATTAACCGCCGCGTGGGATAGGACGCCACCCTCGGATCGGGTCGCCAAGGGCAGATTCGAGGTTTTTTTCAGGTTCAGGCTCAGCGCCCTTAGGGCCGGGCGTGAGCTCAGTTTCCCGACCAGACTCTCTTTATATGCCCGAGCATGAGGCCGCGCATCGTCGACATGGGGTCGGCCGTGGCGGCGAAGATGGGCGGCCGGCGCCGAAGGAGCTGCCAGCTCTCGCTTCTCAGCACTTGTCGTAGATATTCGACATTACGGTCGATGGCCTCGAGGTAGGGATTTCGCCCATCGAATAGCAATTCCAAGTAGCGGTAGGCTCCACGGAAGTCCCCATCCAGCCGCTTGGTGCGCACTTCGGCCACGAAATCCGGCGTTTGGCGCAGCAGGTCCAGCCCCGAGGCGTATTTGACCCGCCGATTGCCGTTGCTGAAGGGCAGGGCGACCCCACCCACCACGAACTCGGCATACAGCCGGTCGCGGCACTTCTCGAGATAACAGCGGTCGGCCATCTGCGCGATCATGTCCGCGGTGCCGAGCATGTGTCCGACCGTGATGTCCCGCGGGTCGGAGACGCGCTCCTCGATGCGCGCGAACGGCTGCTCGTAACCGGTGAAGTGAATGATCTCGGTCGCGACAGGCGCCCAGGAGCCGAAGCCGAGCACCGGCAGGTACTCCTCGAGAAAGCGCGCGCCGCGCGAGACGTGGGTGCGGGTGAATTCGGCGCCGTTGCGCGAGTCGCGATCGTCCGTGCGGCGCAGATACCCGACGTCGTGAAAGAGCCCCGTGATCAGGCCCACCACGGCGCGCGCGCCTCCGAGGCGCCCGGACTCGTTCTGCTGACGCTCGTAGCCGACCAGCAGCCGCGCGAGCGCGAGCGTGATGTCGAGCGTGTGCTGGCGATCGTGATAGACGGTATCGACGCCGTGATAACCGGGGACGCGGCCCGCAAACAGCCGCTCGAAGTGCTCGAAGGCGCGCGCGAGCGGCTCCATCGACAGGCCCGGCCAGGTCGGCCGGTAGAGCACCTCGACGGCGCGGAGTACGGCACGGGGCGAGCTCACCTGCACGCTGTTGGTGACGTCGAAATCGCTGCGCCGGACACTGGTCATTGTGTTACGGAACACCGCCCCTTAAGCGGCAACACGCACAGGCCGCAGTCCCCCCGAACCGCCCGACCGGCGCTCAAAGGCCAGTCTAGGCAGGTCGGCCTGTGGCGCACTGAGACACGGCGCACAGTTTGGACGGGCCGTCTGCCCTCGTGCAGCGGCGCATCAGCATGGCAGCCCATGCCTAAGGGGGCTTTTGGGGAGTCGGTGTACGGCCTTCAACCCAACTCTACAGACGGTCGAAAAGCCGCTACACGGCTGTCATGTCGTCGCACCTGCTGCGGCAGCCGCACGCGGAGCGAGTTGACGTTCCAGGTGGCGATGCACACGAGGGGCTCTGTCAATAAATCCGCAGTCCGCCGTACTTGCGCCGGATGTGCCGGTCGAGCACGAGCGCGCCGAGCGCAAAGCCGACGATCAGCGCCACCAGCGCCGAGCCGAGCGCCCACGGCCACACGCGTCGCCCGCGCTCATCGGGTCCCTTGCCGAAGAGTCCACCGCGGGGCGCCCTCACGGCCTCCTCAGGAGGCTCGGCAGCGACAGCGGCGTTGGCCGCGGTCCGCGGGGGTTGCGCGCCGGGCGCGGGGCTCGCACTGGTGCGCGCCGCCTCGAGCTGCGCTGCGAGCCGGCCCAGGTCCTCTTTCAGCCGCGCCACTTCCGCGGTGTGCTCCGCGAGCCGCGCCCGCAGCGGCTCCTCGGCCGTCAGGTAGCTCGCGCGGACCCAGCCCTCCCGGCCGCTCGCCGTGCGCACGTGGGCCTGGTCGCCCGAGCGCTCGATCACCTCCACCTTGTCGCCGCTCTTGAGCGAGCCGATGCGCTCGCCCGTGGCATCGGGCGCGTTGTTGAGACTGACCACCAGCTGCTCGATGACGTAGAGCTCTTCCGCGCGCGAGCGCTGCGGCGCGAGCGCGCACAGCAGCAGCAGCGCCGCGGCGAGGGCTGCCAGGCTCCTCCTCACGCGCGGATCCCGCCCCGGCCGAGTATGCCGTGTTGCCGGAGCAGCGCCGTCACGTCCGGACGTCGGCCGCGAAACTCGATGAACGCCTCGAGCGCGTCGCGGCTGCCGCCGCGGCTCAAGATCGCATCGAGAAATCGCAGCGCGGTCGGCCGGTCGAACACCCCGCGCTCCTCGAAGGCGGCAAAAGCATCCGCCGCGAGCACCTCCGCCCACTTGTAGCTGTAGTAGCCGGCGGCGTAGCCGCCCGCGAAGATGTGGCCGAAGCTGTTGGGGAAGCGGTTCCATTCCGGCACCGGCACGACCGCGACCTCGCGCCGCACCTCATCCAGGATCTCGAGCACTCGGGCGCCGCGGCCGGGGGAGTATTCCGTGTGGATGCGGAAATCGAACAGCGAGAACTCGAGCTGCCGCATCATCGAGAGCCCCGCGTGGAAGCTGCGTGTGGCGATCAGGCGCTCCTGCGTGTTCGCCGGCAGCGGCACGCCGCTCTCGAAGTGCCCGGAAATGCGCTGCAGAACCTGCGGGTTCCAGGCGTAGTTCTCGAGGAACTGGCTCGGCAGCTCGACCGCGTCCCACGCCACCCCGTTGATGCCGGCGAGGCTCGGGTAGTCGACGCTCGTGAGCAGGTGATGCAGGCCGTGGCCGAACTCGTGGAAGAGCGTGAGCACGTCGTCGTGCGTGAGCAGCGCCGGCCGACCCTCCCCGGGCGGCAGGAAATTGCACACGAGGTAGGCGACCGGCCGGGCCGCCCCGCTCGGGAGCCGCTTGCGGCCGACGCACTCGTCCATCCACGCGCCGCTGCGCTTGTTGGGGCGCGCGTAGGCGTCCAGATAGAAGCTACCGACCACCTCGCCCGAGGCGCCCACGATGTCGAAGAAACGCACGTCCGGATGCCACACCGGTGCCCCGTTGCGCTCGCGCACCGCCACGCCGAAGAGCCGCTCGGCGACTTCGAACAGCCCGCCGAGCACCCGCGGCAGCGGGAAGTAGGGCCGCAGCTCCTCCTGCGACACGGAGAAGCGCTCGCGCTGCAGCCGCTCGGCGTGGAAGCCGACGTCCCAAGCGGCGAGCCGGTGGCCGACGAACGACTCGAGCTCGGCGAATTCCTCGAGCGCCGCGGCCCGCGCCGCGGTGGCGAGCTCGCGCAGGAACTCGAGCACCTGGGCGACGCTGTGCGCCATGCGGGTCGCGAGCGCGTACTCGGCGTAGTTCGCGAAGTCGAGCAGCCGCGCCGCCTCGTGCCTGCGCTTGAGGATCTCCTCGATCACGGCCGAGTTGTCCCAGCGGCCGGCGCAGGGTCCCCGGTCCGAGGCGCGCGTCATCCAGGCCTCGTAGAAGTCGCGCCGCAGGCCTTCCGACTCCGCATCCGTCACCACCGCGACATAGGTCGGCTGGTCGAGATTCAGGATCCAGCCCGCAACGCCCCGCTCGTGTGCGCGGCGCGCGGCGAGCTCGATGAGCATGTCGTTCAGCCCGCGCAGCTCGGACGGCTCCGTGACGCGCCGGCTCCAGCCGTTGGTGGCGTCCAGCACGTTCTCCTCGAACTTCGACTGCAGCTGGGTGAGCTCGAGCATCGCGGTCTTGAAGCGCTCCTTACGCTCGGCCGGGAGCCCGACTCCGGCGAGGCGGAAGTCCCGCATCGCATGCTCGATCACCTGGCGCTGCACCGGGGCGAGCGCCGCGCCTTCCTGATCGGCGATGGTGCGATAGGCGTGGAACAGCGGCTCGCTCTGCGCGAGGTCGGTCTGGTAGGCGGACAAGAGCGGCAGGCAGGCGTTGTAGCCGCTGCGGAGCGCGTCGGAGTTCTGCACCGCGTTCAGGTGACTCACCGGCGACCAGGTGCGCGCCACGCGATGCTGCAGCTCCTCGAGCGGCTCGATGAGCGTCGCGAAGGTCGGGAGGGTGAGCGTGGCGAGCTCCTCGATGCGCGCGCGGTTCTCGGTGAGTACCTCGCGCACCGCCGGCTCGACGTGCTCGGGGCGGATCTCGAGAAACGGCGGCAGGGGTTGCCCGTCCAGCAGGGGGTTGTGCATGCGCTCTCGCCGCGTGAGGTTCACCGCCGTTGAATGAGCCGCCATTGTAGCGGCCTCGGGAGCCGCGTCCTCGGATACCATCGGGTGGCGCGTGGCGATCGTGGGCGGCCGAGGGGCTATGAGCGAGAAATTCGACCTGGTGGTGATAGGGGGCGGAAGCGGGGGGCTGGCCGCGGCGCAGCGGGCCGCCGAGTGCGGCGCCCGGGCGGCGCTCGTCGAGTCCGGCCGCCTCGGCGGCACCTGCGTGAACGTCGGCTGCGTGCCGAAGAAAATAAGCTGGTACGCCGCCGAGCTCGGCGGCGCGCTCAACGATGCGCCGGACTACGGCTTCCGGCTCGAGGTCGCCGGGCACGACTGGGCTACGCTGAAGGAGAGACGCGACGCGTACCTGCTGCGCCTCAACGAGATCTACGCCGCGAACCTCGCGAAGCGCAAGGTGGAGCTGCTGCGCGGTGCGGGCCGCTTCGTCGATGCGCGCAGCGTCGCCGCGGCCGGGCGGGTGCTCACGGCCGATCACATCGTGATCGCCACCGGCGGGCATCCCCGCCTGCCGGCGATTCCGGGAGCCGAGCTCGGGATCACCTCGGACGGCTTCTTCGAGCTCGCCTCGAGGCCCGAGCGCGTCGCAGTCGTCGGCAGCAGCTACATCGCTATCGAGTTGAGCGGCATCTTCTCAGGTCTCGGCGCCGACACCGCGCTGGTGCTGCGCGGCGACACGGCGCTCAAGACCTTCGACGACATGTTGGGCGAGGAGGCGCTCGGCATGCTGCGCGATGCGGGAGTGGAGGTCGTGCTGCACGCCCCACCGGCGGCGCTCACCCGTTCCGGGCGCGGCGAGCTCGAGCTTCAGTCGCGCGACGGACGGCGTCTCGGCCCGTTCGACTGCGTACTGTGGGCGATCGGTCGAGCGGCCTCGGTCGAGGAGCTCTCGCTCGAGAAGGCCGGGGTCGCGCTCGATGTGTCCGGCTTCGTCGCGACGGACAAGTACCAGGCGTGCAGCGCTCCGGGAATCTACGCCATCGGCGACGTCACCGGGCGCGCTCAGCTCACGCCGGCCGCGATCGCGGCCGGTCGGCGCCTGTCCGACCGGCTGTTCGGCGGGCACAGCGGGCGGCACCTGGATTACGAGAACATCCCGACGGTGGTCTTCGGGCACCCGCCGATCGGCACCGTCGGGCTCTCGGAGAAGACGGCACGCGAGCGCTACGGGCACGCCAACGTCACCGTGTTCAGGTCGAGCTTCGTGCCGCTCTATCACTCCCTCACCGCCGCGAAGCCGCGCACTCACATGAAGCTCGTCACCGCGGGCTCCGAGCAGCGCATCGTGGGGCTGCACGTCGTGGGAATCGGCGCGGACGAGATGCTGCAGGGCTTCGCGGTGGCGGTGCGGATGGGGGCGACCAAGAAGGACTTCGACGACACCGTGGCGATTCACCCGACGAGCGCCGAGGAATTCGTCACCATGCGCTGAGGCGCGCGGGCCCCGAGCGGCGCGCGGGCCTCGAGCGGCGCGCGGTGAGCTCAAGCGCTCGCGGCGCGCTGCCTCAAGGCCGCGAGCACCGGCGCGGTCGCCGGGCGCACGCCGCGCCAGAGGCGAAACGCCTCGGCCGCCTGCTCGACCAGCATCCCGAGTCCCTGCAGCGCACGTGCGCAGCCCTGCCGCCTGGCCCACTCGACGAACGCGGTCGCGGACTTGCCGTAGGCGAGGTCATAGCAAACGGTCTGCGGGCCGATCGCGCCCGGCGCGATCGGGGGAATCTCGCCGGAAAGGCTCGCGGAGGTCGCATTGATGACGATGTCGAAGGCGCCTCCACTGACTTCCTCGAAGCCGACACCCCGGAGCTCGCCGAGATCCTCGAATGCCGCGGCGAGCGTCGCGGCGCGCTCGGGCGTGCGGTTGGCGATCACCAGCTCCGCGGGCGCGAGCCCGAGCAGCGGCCCCAGCACCCCGCGCGTTGCGCCCCCCGCGCCGATCACGAGGATCCGGCGGCCCGTGATGACGAGGCTCAGGTTGTCGCACAGGTCCCGCACCAGGCCCGCGCCGTCGGTGTTATCGCCCAGGATGCCGTCGGCGCGCGCCATGAGCGTGTTGACCGCCGCGGCCTGCACGGCGCGGGGCGTGAGGTCCTCGGCGAAGTCCGCCGCCGCGATCTTGTGGGGCA
>Ga0209689_1000060_pt1 | contig 54060 bp, 35 predicted proteins | sample GraSoiAngelo_149_FD_187119 | JGI IMG/M metagenome (GOLD analysis project Ga0209689, IMG submission 187119) | Grasslands soil microbial communities from the Angelo Coastal Reserve, California, USA - 14_1009_09_30cm (SPAdes) (version 2) | ecosystem: Environmental > Terrestrial > Soil > Grasslands ... | reverse complement strand
GGTGTGTTGCCGCGTTCCCTGGCACGGAGTCTTGCCGCAGGAGTGGTGCACCTTTTCTATGCGCTGCTGCCCGAATTGAGGAAAACCGCGGAAGTGAATTTGCGCATTGCTTTTCCGGAGTGGAGCGGCGCGCAGCGCAAGGCCGTCGTGCGTGGAATGCTGCGGAATTTGGGTTGGATGGCGGCGGAGCTCGCCCGGTTTCCGAAATATTCAAAAGAGAATATCGAGCAGATTGTCATGCTCGACGGACATGAAAACTTCCTGGAAGGGCAGCGGCGCGGCAAAGGCGTGCTCTATCTGACGGGGCACATCGGCGCGTGGGAGCTTTCTTCTTTTGCACACGCGCTCTACGGATTTCCGCTGCACTACATGGCGCGGCGAATCGACAACCAGAGGATCGATGCACTGGTAAATGGTTACCGGTGTTTGTCGGGGAATCGCCCGATTTTCAAGAACGAATCGGCGCGCGTGATGCTGAAGATATTGAAAGAAGCCGGAACCGTGGGGATTCTGGCGGATCAAAACACCATGCCGGAGGAAGCGATGTTTGTGGATTTCTTTGGAAAGAAGGCCGGAACCACCACGGGGATTGCACGCGTGGCGTTGCATACCGGCGCGGCGGTCGTGCCGGGATATGCCATTTGGGATGAGCGCAGCCAAAAATACCGGTTGCGTTTCGAGCCGCCGGTGGAGTTGATTCGCACAGGCGACGCCGAGCGGGACGTCTTGGAGAATACGCAAAGATTTACAAGCGTGATCGAAGAAATTGTCCGGAAGTATCCGGAGCAATGGATCTGGGTGCACGGGCGGTGGAACACCAGGCCGAAGGGCGAGCCATCGTTGTACGATTTCCACTGAGGTTGACAATGAGACGAACTGCACGGGAACTGGCTGTAGCCGTTAGCGCAACGCTGGAAGGCGACGCCGAGGTCGAAATTGGCGGAGTTGCCGCGCCGGAGCGCGCGGGAACGCGGGACTTGATCTATGTGGAATCTGCGAAGCATGCGCAACGGGCCGCGGCTTCGGCTTCGATCATTGCCATTGCGGCTGAAGGAATAGCGCTGCCGGGCAAAACGGTATTGCGCAGCGCGCAACCCAAGATGGCGTTCGCGCGGGCCGCCGAGCTGCTGCTCGGGCGCACCCCGATTGCCTCGGGGATTCATCCGACGGCGATCATCGCGCCGCTCTCGCGCGTAGCGCCGGAAGTGAGTATCGGGCCGTATGCCGTGATTGGCGAAGATACACACGTCGGCACCGGCACGCAGATCGGCGCACACGCGGTGATCGGCGCGGGCTGCTGGATCGGTGAGAATTGCCGAATTCACGCGCGGGTCACGCTGTATGGAGGCGTACGGCTGGGGAGTCGCGTGGAGATTCATTCAGGCGCGGTGATTGGAGCGGAGGGTTTCGGTTACGCGTTTGGTGAGGGGAAGCACTGGAAGTTTCCCCAGGTGGGGATCGTGGAGATTGGCGATGACGTGGAGATCGGAGCGAACACCACGATCGATCGCGGTTCGCTCGATGACACGCGCATCGCGGAAGGCGTGAAACTGGACAATCTGGTGCACGTGGGGCACAACTGTCAAATCGGGGCGCATACCGTGATTGCCGCCCAGGCAGGCTTGTCGGGGTCGTGCCTAGTTGGAAAGCGCGTGGTTGTGGGCGGGCAGGCCGGCTTTGGCGAGCGCTGCAAACTAGAGGACGGGTCGGTAATCGGCGGACAATCCGGGGTGCTGGGAGGAAAAACCGTTCGCAGTGGTCAGACAGTTTGGGGAACACCGGCTCGTTCACTGGCAAAATTCAAAGAGCTGTTCGCATGGTATGGCCGGCTTCCGCAATTGGCCGCGCGCATCGAGGGGTTAGAGGAAAAGCTTGGCGGAAAATGACAAAAAATCGCCCAGCCGGTGGCGCTTGATCGTTGTTGGCGGGCACACGCGCAGCATTGGCAAGACGCAACTGGTATGCGACGTCATCTCCGCGTTTCGTCCCGCGAACTGGATCGCCGGGAAAATCACCCAGTATGGGCACGGCGTGTGCGCGCAGAACGGAGAGAATTGCGGTTGCGCGCCGGAGGAACACGTCTGCGCCATCCATTGGGAAACGCAAGCGGACACCGGAACGGACAGCGCCCGTTTTCTGGCCGCTGGGGCCCATCGTTCGTTCTGGCTACGGACGAAACAAGGATTTCTTGCCGAAGGCCTGCCGCTTCTGAGGGCCGCGCTCCAACAGACGATCGAAGCTGGTGCCACGGAACTTCGGCCGGTGATCGTAGAGAGCAATTCCTTGCTGCAATTCCTCAAACCCAGCTTGTATCTTGCTGTGGTCGATCCGGGGAAAGAAGATTTCAAGGATTCGGCTCGCATGGCACTGGACCGCGCGGATGCTCTAGTGCTCCGGGGATCGTCGCACAGTTTCCCATCGAGGGGACCAGCGTGGGTGAAGCTCCAATTGCTTCGAGCAAGACCATCGGTATCGCAAGGCGAGGGTGAGCCCCTGCCCGAGCCTCTCCGCTTGCTCGTTCAGCGAATGCTGGAGGGGCCCGCCAGTGTTTCGATTTGACAACGCGGAATTTGGCTACCGCATCTTAGCGGTTGACCGTCAACGCGAAGGCGGCGATAATTTAGTAGTACTAGTGTTACTCGAACCTTAACCGCCGTGCTGTTTTTGTGGGGAAGTGATACGCAGCAAGGCAGTTAAGCTCGTTCAAATGTTGGTTGTACCGAGCTGCTGGACACTCCAGCTTGAGTTCCGCTTGGGGGGGAGCACTGATGGCTTCATTCGCCCGGATGGGAGAAGAGATTCCCGTTGCACCGGTACCTGTGCCTTCACAGGAGCAGGATTGGGCGAAGCGTCTGGAAAAGACCATCGAGCGCGGTGCGCATCACCTTCTTTCCATTCAGGCAGAGGAAGGATACTGGCAGGGCGAGCTCGAGGCGGACACCACCCTGGAATCCGATTACATCTATTACCTGCACGTTTTGGGAAAGGCCGATCCGCAGCGCATTGCCAAGCTCGCAAATTATGTGCGCCGCCGGCAGCTCGCCGATGGCGGCTGGTCCATCTATCCCGGTGGGCCTTCCGAGCTCAACGCTACCTGCAAAGCTTATTTTGCCCTGAAGCTGGCGGGCTGCTCCACCGAAGCGCGGCATATGGTTGAAGCGCGCGAGACGGTCCATCGTCTCGGCGGCCTGGAGCACACCAATTCCTATGTGCGGTTTTACCTCGCGCTGATCGGCGCCGTGGGATGGGAATTGGTTCCATCCATTCCGCCGGAGCTGATGCTCCTTCCGAATTGGTGCTATTTCAATATTTACGAAATGTCTTCGTGGACGCGCGGCATCGTGATTCCCATGGCCGTGCTGTCCTCGCTGCGGCCCGATTGGCGTTTGCCCGAGCGCGCGCGTGTCGATGAATTGTTCCAGGACCCCACACGAAAGACCGCGGCGTTTGACTGGAGCAAGCAACTTATCTCCTGGAAAAACGTTTTCCTGGCGCTCGATCGCGGTCTAAAGCTTTACGAGAAATCGCCCTGGAAGCCGCTGCGCCAGCGCGCATTACGCGAAGCGAAGTCCTGGATGCTGAACCACATCGAGCGTACCGAAGGACTGGCCGCCATCTACCCGGCAATGATGAATTCGATTTTCGCGTTGATGGCCTTAGGACACGGCCCGGACGATCCGCTGACCTGGAGGGAAATCAAGGAGTTTTCGCGATTTGAAGTCGAAGAGGGCGACACCATCCGCATGCAGCCGTGCGTTTCGCCGGTCTGGGATACCTGCATCGCCATGGTCGCTCTGGAAGAAGCCGGCTTGCCGGCGGATCATGCTTCACTGGTGAAGGCGGCGGAATGGATGCTCTCGAAGCAAGTGCTCGGGCCGGGCGATTGGCAAGTGAAAAACAAAGACGCCGAACCGGGCGGCTGGGCCTTCGAATTTCGCAACGATTTTTATCCGGACGTCGACGACACCGCGTTTGTGCTCATGGCGCTCCAGCGCGTGAAGTACCCCGATCCCCAGCGCATGGAAGGCGCCATACGCCGCGGAATTCAGTGGCTGCTCAGCATGCAGAACCGTGACGGTGGCTGGGGTGCGTTTGACCGTGACAACGACCAAAACTTCCTCTGCAACATTCCTTTTGCTGATCACAACGCGATGATCGATCCTTCCACCGCCGATGTCACCGCGCGCGTTGTTGAGTGCCTCGGCAGGTTTGGCTGGCCCGCGGAACATCCCGTCATTCAGCGCGCCGTGAAATTCCTGCGGAAGGATCAATGCGATGATGGTTCCTGGTTCGGCCGCTGGGGCGTCAACTACGTTTATGGAACCAGCGGCGTTTTGCGCGCCTTGGAAACCGTTTCGCTGACCGCGCGCGATTACTGCCAGCGCGCCGTGATGTGGCTTCGCACGGTACAGAAGGCCGACGGCAGCTTCGGGGAGTCACTGCGAAGCTATGAGATGCCGTCCACAAAAGGGCAGGGACCGAGCACGCCTTCGCAGACGGCCTGGGGTTTGATCGGGTTGCTGGCGGGTGCGGATCTCCACGAACCGGCCATCGTCAAAGCGGTTTCCTACCTTGTGCACCAGCAGAAGGAAGATGGCTCCTGGAGCGAGCCGGATTTCACCGGCACGGGTTTTCCGGGCGTGTTTTACCTGAAATACCACCTCTACCGGAATTCCTTTCCGGTCTACGCGCTGGCACGCTACTCCAACCAATCGCGCGGGGCGGATGAGTACCTGGCGCTGAAGTTCCAGCCTAGCCAATTCCGGCTGCGCAGCGGGTTTTAGAGCGCATGATGCGCTTTCCCCTGCGGCTTACTGTGGACCTCGCCCTGGCCCGGCTCGCGCAGACGTCCGGCGAGAATGCGGCAAGTGCTTCCGTACTTTTGCTCGCTCCCATGGAGCCAGCAAGTCCGTCCGGTCTCGATTCCAGTGCTCATCATCCCATGGCGCCAAGAGCTGGAACCGAATTACTGGCTCGTGTGCGGAATGCCCCCGCTCCCGTCGTGTGGATCGGGGGAAGCGAACCTCTTCTCCATCCGGAGATGGGACAGTTGACGCGCTGCATTGCCGGGATTGGCCGTGATGTTTTTCTGGAAACCGACGGCGCTCTTCTTCAGCGGCGCATTCACGAATTCCGTCCCGTCTCGCGGTTGTTTCTCACCATCCAATGGAACGGGCTCGAACGCTCGCACGACGCTAGGGCGGGGCGGGCGGGCGCGTTCCAGGCGGCGCTAGAAGGAATGCGCGTTGCGAGGCTCTCCGGTTTCTTGATCTGCGTGCATGCGCGCGTTCACGCGGAGACGGAACTGGGAGAGATGGCCGAGTCAATCCACTTTGCGCGCTCGCTCGATGTGGATGGCATTGTGATTTCGACCGCGAACCGGAGATCGAACTCCGCGAATCCGGAAGCGGCGGACTTGCAGCAGAAAATCGTGGAAGCGCGAAAGCTGATCGGGAGCAAGTGGTGGGAATCCTTTTCGCGGCTTGTTGAGCCCTTAGTGAGCGGCCAACGGAACACCACGCCAGGTGCCGAAGCGGTCGGCGTCCGTCCCGAACGCGAATCCCACGCCAACCAAGAGAGCGTAAGGGTCGCATGACCACGCTGGTTACCGGCGCGGCGGGCTTTGTTGGCAGCCACGTGACACGGCAATTGGTGGCTCGCGGTGACGAAGTGCGCGTGCTCCTCCGTGCGTCGAGCACCAACCGCGCAATTGCGGATTTGTCGCTTGAATATGTGACCGGGGACTTGCGCGAACCTGCCTCGCTCGATCGCGCGATGAAGGGCGTCAAGCGCGTCTTTCACGTTGCGGCGGATTATCGATTGTGGGCTAGGAGTTCTCAGGAGATTTACGATTCGAACGTTGGCGGCACAAGAAACCTTCTGAGCGCGGCGAAGCGCGCTGGCGTCGAACAGTTGGTCTACACCAGCACGGTGGCAACCGTTGCCGTCGACCGGCCGCGGTATCCCAATGAATTCACCGACGCCAAGCTGGAAGAAATGGTGGGCCACTACAAGCGCTCGAAGTGGATGGCGGAAAGGGAAGCGCTGGAAGCCGCGAAAAACGGATTGCCGGTCATTGTGGCCATGCCGACGACGCCGGTAGGGCCGGGCGACTGGAAGCCGACACCCACCGGAAAGATCATTCTGGATTTTTTGAATGGCAAGATGCCCGGCTATGTGGAGACTGGCTTGAATTTTGTTGGCGTGGAAGAATGCGCGGCAGGACACCTGCGGGTCAGCGAAAAAGGCAAAGTTGGCGAGCGCTACCTGCTCGGTGGTGAAAACCTCACGCTCAAGCAAATGCTGGACACCCTCGCGAAGATATCGGGTCTCGACGCGCCGCGGTTGAAAATTCCACATGGACTCGCGCTGGGTGTAGCCTATGCCAATACCGCGTTTGCGCGGCTGGTCGGGCGCGAGCCGAGCATTCCGGTCGAGGGCGTGAAGATCGCCCGGCACAAAATGTTTGTGGATTGCTCGCGCGCCAAGCGTGAACTTGGATTTCAAGCGGCACCGGTGGCTGCAGCGCTGGAACGCGCGGTGCGCTGGTACGAAGCGAACGGCTACATCGCCAAGAGCCGCGCCAAGCGCATGGCTCACGCCGCCGTTAGGGTTTTGTAGCGACCGGGCCAGACTTGTGCCGAGCGTAGCCGAGGGAGACCGGTGCCTTTGTTCTTGTAGCCCGGGACTTTAACCCGACATCTTAAGCCGATAGATATGCGCATCCTGGTCACTTTCGCCGTCGCAGCCGAGTTCGCCCCTTGGCGCAAAAGGCACGATTTTTCGCTGGTTCAACTCGCCGATCTCAGGACCTATCAAGCCGAGATCACGGGGGCCAGCGTTGTGGTCCTGTTGACTGGTATGGGCGGCGCGCGCGCCGGATCCGCGACGCGCGGCATCCAAACGGCTGCAACTGAGTCCGGGCGATTCTTCGAGGTATGCGTTTCGACTGGTTTGGCCGGGGGGCTGCAACCTGAGATCAGAGCCGGTGAAATTGTTGTAGCCAGCGAACTGCGAACTCGCGCCGTTTCCGCCGACCTTCCTAAGGGCGGAATTTCCTGCGACCGGGAGTTGATGGCTTTGGCAAAGAAGTGCGGGGCGCGAGGAGTAAGGGCCTTCTATGAGGAAGATCACATCGTGATCACTGCCGCGGAGAAATTAAGATTAAGCTCTTCGGCCGACGTGGTCGATATGGAAAGTTTCGAGGTGATCAGCGAGTGTCTTGTCTGGGGTACGCGTGGGGTGGCGGTACGCGCGATTAGCGACACTTCAGAAGACGATTTGCCACTCGATCTGAATCTAGCAGTCACCAGGGCGGGCGACATCAGCTTGAAACGCATGCTCGGGCAAGTGTTGAGGCAGCCAAAGAGCGTTCCCGGGCTCCTGCGCTTCGGCAGGCAGAGCCACCAGGCGGCCGAGTCGCTGGGAGACTTTCTTGACAGTTTCATCCCCGAGTTGGCTGCTCGGAGTGAAGCATTCTCGTTGCACAAGAGAGAGGTTGCCCAGGCAGGATGAGCAGGACTGAAACAACGCTGGAAGCCGTGAAGACACCAGCCCCCATCCCCAAAACGATGCGCGCCGGTGTCTACCGAGAAAAGGGAATCGTACGCGTCGAGGAGGTCCCCGTACCGCAAGTAGGCGATGGCGAAGTTCTCATCAAGGTTGCTACCTGTGGGGTCTGCGGCACCGACATCAAGAAGATTTTTCACGCTTACGTTCCGCCACCGCAAATCCTTGGACATGAATTGGCGGGCACGGTGGTTGCCGTTGGCCGTGGCGTGAAGAAATGGCGACTGGGCTGCCGGGTAATGAGTTTTCATCACATTCCCTGCGGGAAGTGTTTCTATTGCGAACGCCGTCTCTTCTCGCAGTGCAAGCAGTACAAGGCGACCGGTCTGACCGGCGGATTCACGCCGAACGGCGGCGGCTTCGCGGAATACGTGAAAGCCATGCCCTGGGTAGCCGAACGGGGGATTGTGGCGCTCCCCGATGACGTCAGCTTTGAGGAAGCCACGTTTATCGAGCCGATCAATACGATTTTGAAGGCCGTGCAGAAAGCCCGCGTAACGGCGGGCGAGACCGTGCTAATCGCGGGTTGCGGCCCCATCGGCCTACAACTGCTAATGGTTGCTAACTTGGCACACGCCAAGCTCTACACCAGTGATCCCATGGCCGTGCGGCGCGCGAAAAGCCTAACGCTAGGAGCATTAGAGTCGTTTGACCCCAGTGATGGTAAGCTTGTGGAACACATGAAGGCCCGGACTGAGGGTCGAGGCGCCGATGCGGTTTTGGTTGCGGTAGCACACCCTGGAGTTGTGATCGATGCGTTGGCAGCGGCAAGACCTGGAGGACGCGTACTGTTGTTCGCCGCGAACGACCCGGTAACCAGGATCGAGTTTCCCGCTGCGGCAGTGGGGATCGACGAAAAAGAAATCCTGGGCAGCTATAGTGCGGCCGTGGACATCCAAGAAGAAGGGGCCGACCTGGTGCTGAATAAGAAACTGCCGGTCATGGATATTGTGACGCACCGTTTTCCGTTGGCTAGAATCCAACAAGGGTTGGATCTGGCCGCCAAGCCAACGGAGGAATCACTCAAGATCTTGATCACACACGCATGAGCACGACGACGCCAAAGAAGCTGGAAGTAGGCGAAGAAGTGAAAGTTGCCGTAACACAAGTCACGGTGCCGTCGAAGATGACCGCAGCCGTACTCTATGGCAGCGAAGATCTTCGCATAGAGAAGATCGATGTACCCGCACTGGCGGCTGACGAAGTCCTGGTGCGCGTCCGGCTGGCGCTTACCGACGGTACTGACCTCAAAGTCTGGAAGCGTGGTTATCACGCCAAAATGATTCGACCGCCGGCCGTCTTTGGCCACGAACTGGTTGGCGAAATTGTGGCCGTGGGGAAGCGCGTGGATCCGCGCTGGCGGATTGGCATGCGCGTCATCGCCGCAAACTCCGCACCGTGTTTGCGCTGCTATCACTGCCGCCGTGGCCAGGAAAATCTTTGCGACGACTTGTTGTTCAACAACGGCGCGTACGCGGACTACATGCGCATCCCCGGCCGCATCGTCGTGGAAAACATGCTGGAAGTGCCGCACTCGGTGGACGATCAGAGTGCAGCGCTGGCCGAACCCTTGGCCTGCGTGCTTCGCGGAATCCACGAGATGGAAGTGCGTACCGGAGATACCGCCGCGGTGATCGGTTGCGGTCCCGTGGGATTGAAGTTTGTCCGCATGCTTTCGCGACGCGGAGTTCGCGTCATCGCGCTGGCGCGGCGCGCGGCGCCGCTCGACATTGCTAAGCGGCTGGGCGCGGTGGCGACCTTCAACGTCACCGAGACGGAAGATGTCGTACCCGCGGTCAGAGCGCTTACCGAAGACCAGCTGGGACCCGATTCCGTGGTCGAAGCGGCGGGCAATCCGGCCACCTGGCAGCAGGCCCTGGCGATGGTGCGGCGCGGTGGTGTCGTGAATTTCTTTAGCGGCCTGCCTTCGGGTACTCGTGTTGAAATTGACCCGGCGGCGATCCACTACTCGGAAATCAAACTGATCTCGCCCTTTCATCACACACCGCGGTTCTTTCGCGAGGCCCTGGAAGCCATCCGGCGCGGGGATATTTCGGCTCGCGATTTCGTCACCGAAGAAATCCGGCTGGCGGACCTGCCGCAGGCGTTTGCGCGCATGAAGTCGCGCAGCGGCGAGATCAAGTTGGCCGTGCGGCCGTAGTTCGGGTGCAAACCAAACCCACCTGTCATTTGCTGTTCCCGCGTCCCGCATGGTTCCGCGGGATCGAGCGAGGCGCGCATTCTGCGCTCTGGACGGTTTTGCGGAGCGAGGAATCTCTCTTGTGATGTTACTCCCCGGCGAAATCGACATTACCCGGCACGCACCAAAGCCCGGCTGCGCGCCCGAAGTGGCTCGGCGATACACGCGGTGGCTCGCAACGCATCACTACGAAAATTTCAACGTCGTATCCTGGCTTCTCCCCAAAGCGCTGCACCAGGATTTCTACAACGTCTACGCGTATTGCCGCTGGGCGGATGATCTCGGTGACGAAGTTCGCGACGCGGCGCGCGCTCTGGAACTGCTGCATTGGTGGGAGCGCGAGCTGGATGCATGTTACGAAGGGAAACCAGCGCATCCGGTTTTTGTGGCGCTCCACGAGACGATCGTCGCGAAAGATATTCCCAAGCAGCCCTTTGCCGATCTCCTGAAGGCTTTCCGTCAGGATCAGACCGTCACGCGCTATCCGAACTGGGATGCCGTGCTCGGCTATTGCGTGTATTCGGCAAGTCCGGTGGGACGACTGGTTTTGTATCTGTGCGGCTACCGCGACGAACAGCGCCAACGTTTGTCGGATGCCACCTGCACCGCGCTGCAACTAGCGAATTTCTGGCAAGATGTCGCACGGGACCTGGAAATCGGGCGGATTTATATTCCCCTCGATGCGGCCGCGGCACAGGGGCTATCCGAGAACGACATCGTTGAAAAGCGCTTCGATGAGCGCTACGTGCGCTTGATGAAGGATCTGATCGCGCGCACGCGAGCCCTCTTTGCCGAAGGCCATCTGCTGGTAAAAATGGTGGATGGCCGCCTCAGCGTGGACTTAGAGATGTTCAGCCGGGGCGGTTTGGCCGTGCTCGATGCCATCGAAGCGATAGGATATGATACGCTTCACCGCCGCCCGGCGGTCAGCAAAGTAAAGCAGGCCCGCCTCCTGGGCGGCGCCCTGGTAAGGCAGCTCATAAACAAAAACTCAAGCGCGGATGTGAAGGTACTGACATCCATAGCTGTAGGGACAGAGCATGCCGTACCCCCAGCGAGCACCATGATTGCGGAATCGTACGAAGCCTGCTACGCCATTGCCCGGGCAGCTCGCAGCAATTTTTATCACGCCTTCTTCCTCCTGCCAAAACCCAAGCGGGATGGGCTGGCTGCCCTGTATGCCTTCATGCGCCTCGTGGATGATGTTGCCGACGAAGGCGCGGACCTCGCGGCCAAGCAACGCGGACTAGCGAAATGGCGCGCCGCTCTCGATCAAGCCATCACCGGGCAGGAGCAGCTCTTCGATGGCAACGCTGCCATGAGCCCCCCTTCTGCCTTGGACGGCGCTTCCGAAGTATTGCCTGCGCTGGTGGACACCCTGCAGCGCTACAAAATGCCCGCACGCTACCTTCACGACCTGATCAGCGGAGCCGAAATGGACTTAACATTGCAGGCGTATCCGACCTTCGACCGCCTTCGGGAATACTGCTATCGCGTAGCCGGCACGGTTGGACTTACCTGCACGCATGTGTTCGGCTTCCGCGACGCGCGTGCCCTGGACCTGGCGGAAAAGCTGGGCCTCACTTTTCAATTGACGAACATCATTCGCGACGTGCATGAGGATTACAAACTCGGCCGTATCTATCTCCCGGAGGAAGATCTGCAGCGGTATGGAGTCTCAGCGGAAGATTTTGGTCGCGCCGAAGCGACTCTCGGCGTTCGCGAATTGCTCCGCTTCGAAGCCGAACGCGCCTGGCAACTTTATGAAGAGGGTTCTGCATTGCTTGGTCTCATCGATGCCGATAGCCGCGGCGCATTGTGGCTGCTCGTCCATACTTACAGCGCGCTGCTCAGTCGCATCGAGGCGGTGGACTTTGCCGTCTTCGGTGAGCGCGTGCGGCTTCCCAAGGCGGAGAAAATGATGTTCATCGCCAAGGCGCGCTTCGGCCGACACACGGAAGAGAATATCCTTGAAAAGCGTAATCGTGATCGGCGGCGGGCTGGCGGGACTGGCAGCCGGCGTCGCGTTGGCTGAATCCGGCTGGCGCGTACGTTTGTTTGAACAGCGTCCCTTCCTCGGCGGCCGGGCAACCTCCTACGTGTTGCCCGACGGCCAGCATGTGGACAATTGCCAGCATGTGACTCTGGGATGCTGCACCAATCTGGAAGATTTCTACGGGCGCATCGGTGCCGCGGGCAAAATAACCTTCTTCGATCGGCTCCTCTTTCTCGATCCACAAGGACGCAGAGGAGAGATGCAAGCCGGGCGGTTGCCGGCGCCATTTCATCTGACCTGGTCGTTTGCGGCCTTTGCGCCGCTGACGCTGCCGGACAAGCTATCCATCGCGCGCGCCATGCTCGATATTCTGCGGACCAAGGGTAAGCCATCGGATCTGCAGGAGAATGGTGGGATCTCCATGCTGGAGTGGCTCCGCCGCCGCCGCCAGACGAAAGGCGCCATCGAGCGATTCTGGCGCGTGGTCCTCGTGAGCGCTCTCGATGAGGAACTTGCTCGCACCGACGCACGCTTCGGCATCGACGTTTTCTGGAAAGCCTTTCTTTCGAACAGCACCGGCTATCGCATGGGAGTCCCCGCCGTTCCGCTCGCAAATTTGTACGATGGATGCAAGTCGGAGATCGAGCGCCGCGGCGGGGAGGTGGTTTTGCGCACTCCCGTACGCGGCCTGAAGATCGAAAATGGTGAGTTCGCCGGGCTTCGCTTTGACGAAGGGCGCGAAGAAACGGCCGATGCCTACGTATTCGCCGTGCCCCACACCGCGCTGGGGGAACTGCTCCCACAAAGCATCAAGCAGAGTGATGCGGCGCTCGCAAATCTGGACAAAATCAATGTCGCGCCAATCACCGGCGTGCATCTGTGGTTTGACCGGCAGGTGATGACGGACCCGTTTTTGACGCTTTTGGACACCACCACGCAGTGGATCTTCAATAAGAGCGCTCTCTACGCCGATTCGAATGGAAAAGAGAAGGGCTCCCCCGAGGGACAGTACTTGCAATTGGTTATCAGCGCGTCTTACGATTTGCTGCAAAAACCGCGTCAGGAGATCATCGACCTCTGTTTAGGAGAACTCCGGGAGGCTCTCCCCGCTGTCCGTGACGCCGAATTGGTGAAGGCCACGGTCATCAAAGAAGCCGCGGCGACGTTTTCCCCGGAGCCGGGAGTGCACCGCTGGCGCCCCAGACAGCAGACCTCCGTGCCGCGTTTGTTCCTGGCCGGGGATTGGACGGACACCGGTTGGCCCGCGACGATGGAAGGTGCCGTGCGCAGCGGTTACTTGGCCGCCGAAGCCCTGCTTCGCTCCGCTGGAACGCCTCGAAGATTGCTGCAACCGGATCTCGAGCCGGATGGATTCATCGCCATGTGGCTAGGGAGGCAAAGCGCCGCTACAGGTAGCTGACCACCAACAGCCCAAGAGCGAAGGTACCCATGAAGCAGGAACGGACCACCAAGAAAAACCATCATCCGGCGTCCGTTCGCGACGCAACCAGTTCATACCAGCCAATGCGGCGCTCCTTGTTCGTTAACTCTTCACCCGCCGCGTCCAGCATTTCGTACTCGCCTTTGTGTGTGGTCATGAACTGTTCGTAGGCTTCACGGGAATTCCAGAAATCGAGAGTGAGGTAAATGGCAGGACGAAAGGGATCACCCAAGAGACGAGTCTCGCGGTAGTTCGAATCGCTTCGGAAGAGCCTAGCCCAGTCACCACCCGGGCCGTAGGCGCTCTCGAATCTTTCTTCACAACCCGACTTGACTTCGTACTCCCAGAGGGCTAAAAACATAGATGTCCCATCTCCTGCTCGTTGGACGTACGCGCTTCTGCATGCAAACTCTAGGGAACGAGTGCGCGGTCCGGCCGAGTGTAGCAATCCGATTGGATACAAGCCAAGTTGGCAAGCGCGACAGCGCAAGAGCATGAGTTGTGGTTGTGGCAGTCCGTCGAGACGGACGGACGGAGGTGTTTGTGAGTCGAAAGTACAGCCACCGCGGTTACCGGGACGCGGAAAAAAATGAAAAAAAAGACAAATCCCACGATCGCAAGCCGCCTGCCGGCGGGCCGCGTGGCGCCGATCAATTCGGCCCCCGCACCCCCCGCATGGTCGGCACGGTCACCCGCGCACGATGCGCCAATTGTGGCGCCGTGTTGACCCCCGGGTTCGATCCCAATGGCACGTGTCCCAAGTGCCAGTTCGAATTGCACTGCTGCAAGCAGTGCCGCTTTTTCGATTCCGGCGCACAGTTTGAATGCACCCAGCCAATCCAGGAACGTATCTCTCCCAAAGACGCGAAGAACGCCTGCACCTTTTACGAATTCCGCATGACCATCGAAAAAGATACCGCGCCAACGTCCTATACGCAGCCGGCAGCACCCGGTTCCGCGCCCCCTACGGCACCTCCGCGGCACACCGACGCGCGCCAGGCCTTCGAAAACCTTTTCAAGAAGTAGTTGCTCGATGAAATCCTCGCGACGATCCTTTCTCGAAGCCGGTCTCGCCCTCCCCGTCCTCCTCGGTGCTTCCCCGTCGTTTCCCCCCACCTCGCAGACGTCTGAAGCGGCTGCTTCAAAGGATTCCTCCTTCGATCCATGGGTGGAGATCCACGGTGAAAACCTGCGCCACAATGTGCAGGAAATCTCGCGGCGCGCCTCCTCGCGGCCCATCCTCGCGGTGATCAAGAACAACGGCTACGGCACGGGGGTGACCAACGTCGCCCAGCTGTTGGAGCCGCAGCCGGAAATCTTTGGATTCGCCGTGGTGAAATTCCACGAAGCTATCTCCCTGCGCGACGGTGGCATTCGCAAGCCCATCCTCCTGCTCGGCCCTTTTGACGAACAGAACCTCGAAGATGCCGTCGCCCGCGGCATCATGCCCATGATCTACACGCCGCTGGGCCCCGCGCTGGACAAGGTCGCCGGCAAAACGCAAATGCCCGTCCCAATCCACCTCTGCATTGACACCGGCATCGGCCGCGTCGGTGTGCCGCACTACCTGGCCGCCCCGCTCGTCCGCAATCTCGCCAGCCGCAAGTCTGTCCAAATCCGGGGAACGATGATGACCTTCACTGAGGACCCCGAGTTTGACAAAGAGCAGCTCCACCGCTTCCAGGACACCTGTGCTTCTCTCGAGAAAGAAGGCATCGCCCTCGGAAAGAAGCACGCCGCATCCAGCTTCAGCCTCTTCCAGCATCCTGACGCGTTTCTCGATATGGTGCGTCCGGGCATGGCGATCTATGGCATGTACTCGGAAAACGAATTTCGCCACACCGCAATCATGGATCTCCGCCCCGCGATCGGCTTGAAGGCTCGTGTCATCTACGTGAAGAAATTGCGCAAAGGCGACAGCGCCGGCTACAATCGCGCCTACATCGCCAAGGAAGACGTTTGGGTGGTCACGCTGCCCGTGGGCCACGCCGACGGCTGGCCACGCAGCGCTGCACCCACGCGCGAGAAAGGCGCCAAGGTGCGCATCAACGGCGATCTTTTTCCAGTCATCGCTTCGGTCTCCGCCAGCCACTGCATCGTGGAAGTGGGTAGGGAAGAGCGCGTCAAGATCGGCGACACCGCCATCTTCTTTGATTGGCAGCCGGGCTCACGGCCCGAGGATGTCTCCGAAGCCTGCGGCGCCTCCGTCTACGATCTCACCATGCACCTCAATCCGCTCTTGCCCCGCCGCATCGTTTAGCATGGTGCTGGAGAGTCCCAGGTGTCATTCTGAGGCTGGCGACAAGGATGCCCCGATCGAAGATTCCGGCCGCTGCCATTAAACCGTACATTCCCCATCGCCACCGTGGAGGAACAATCACGATGAGCGCTCGCCCCGGCAGTTGGCTTTCCGGGCAGGCGGTTGCCGCCATAGTGGATACCACCAGCCCTGAATAGCAAGGGGCTTTAGTCCATGCCGGTCTGTTCTCTAACTTTTTTGCCCATGTGGCAGCGCCCCGGCCCTCTCTGCGAATTTCTCGGTGTAGGGACGCAACAGTTAAGCCAGGAATTTCTCGAGCGGCTCCCAATAGTTGGCTTTCCATCCCGCCGCTAGGTGTTCTCCCTGGCCCTTGGGAAAGCCACCATGGTCAAAAACGAGTTTGGTACCGGAACCCTGCTCCACCAACGCGAACTTGGCAATCGAGTAGACCCCCGGATCCCAGGTGGCCACGCGCCAGGCTTGGACGATTCGCTCGTTGGGCACAAGTTCGATATGCCGTCCAACGATATGGCCGCCGAAGAGTGCGAACGCGCCACCTGCCTCACGGCTGATCTGCGTGGGCGCAGCTCCCGGGGGCATGCCGGACTGCATGGCTGCACTGAGCTGCGTCACATTGTTGAACTGTTTCGTGTCGGTGAGTGCATCATAGACACGTTTGCGGCTGGCTTTGAAAATTGGCTCTTGGTGAATGGATTCCCCCGGACAAGTAACCTCCTCTTCATTTCCTGCCCAAGCCGTCGTTGAGCTCAGAGCCAGGCCACCAAGCGACATGGTAAATCCAGCCAGCAATTGCCGCCGTGTCGGCGTACTCGGGTTTGCACTACGATTCGTACTCTCGCTCATCATCGTCCTCGCGAGTTGTGTTTCGCGACCGTCCCGCACAAGACCATCTTGCCAAGTCTTACGTCTCCGGATCGTGCCGCGATACAGGTCTCAGCTCCTTGGCGCTGGGAATGCTGCAGCCTCCCATCAGGATACCTGGTCAAACAGATAATCTAACTCCTTCAGAATCTGTGCCTAGGAGCCCTGAGCCACGCAGGGAGCTCCCATCGAGAGCTTCGAGGGGAGTCACCCTGCCTTCCGTCCCGCCAGCGGAAACAGCGTCGGCTCGACAGGTGCAGTATCGGCAATAGCCTCGAGTTGCGGGTAGTGCTGCCGGAGCGGCTCAGGAACCTTTACTTTCGATCCTTTCAGGATGCTGATGAGCTGCAGGGCGTTGACAACGGACTTTCCTTGAAAGTGATTGTTGGTGACCACAAACGTCTCGCGGGCCCGTTCGGCGATTTTGCGCACCCGCGTGATCCAGGGAGCCAACTCTGCGGCGGAGTAAAGATAGTTGTAACGCTCGTGAGCGGGAATCGTCGCGTCATCAGTGAACCAGGTGTCGTAGCGGCGGCCGTGAAGCCGCACGTACCCGACGGCCGCGGTGGCTTGAGCGGAGGGCGCAATCGATCGCCCGATGATGGGTTGGTCGATGTTGCAAAAACTGACGCCGCTGGCATGCAGCAAATCCCACGTTTCAGGAGAATCCCACGAAGCGTGGCGAACTTCGACGACCAGAGGATAGTCGGCGAAGCGCCTGAGAACCGCCGAGAGATACGCCACGGCCTCCCCAGTGCGATGAAACGAAAAAGGGAATTGCAGCAGAACTGCCCCAAGCTTGTTGGCCGCGCGAAGCACGTCAAAGCCCGCGCGAACGGCGCGCTCGTCTGCCGCGCTGGCGCCCGAAATTGTAGGTCTGATGTCATGCGTGAAACGTTGCCACAGCTTGGCGGTGAAAACAAACCCCGGATTCGCCGCCACGCGATCGACCCATTGCGCCGCGTAGTCCGGACGCAGCGGCTGGTAAAACGAAGTGTTGATCTCGATGGTGTCAAAGAATTCCGCGAGATAGGTCGCCTGGTGGAATCCTTTGGCACGGCGAGAAGGATAAACGTACCCAGCCCAGTCGGGATATGACCAGCCCGCGGGGCCTACGCGGAGGATACCGATCGGCGCCGCATTGGCCGACGATGTGGTTTCGTTGAACCGAGGCTTAGTTTGTGAATTGCGCCGCGCCATGAAGTGGCGCAGGTGGTTTGCGCCCACAGCAGAGTAGAGGGAGGGAGGAGAAGTGTCAACGCATGCGAGGTCAAAACCTTGGTCGTCGTTGCCCCCGGCGTCTCGGGCTGCTATGCTTTTCGGCGATGCGGTGCAATCAGGCGAACCTTGTCTCCCTCCCCTTTCTCAGCTTTTCCTACAGGTGCACACATGAAACTCTCCATCAGTTACAAAAATGTCGAGTCGCACAAACCGGTTGAGGCCGAAGTCGAGCGGCACATCAGTAAGCTGGGAAAACTGTTGCAGAGCTACTCGCCGGATCTCGTGCAATTGCACGGCGCATTTTCAAAGACCCCGCGCACCGACGAGAATTCCTGCTCGCTGAATTTGTCGTTGCCAACGGGAACGCTGCATGCCACAGGCACCGGGGTAACGGTGCGGGCCAGTTGCAAGAAAGCCTTCAGCGAACTTGAAGGGCAAGTCAAAAAACACCAGGCCAGGCTGCGCAAAGACTACGAATGGAAACGCAAGCGCCCTCTCCCACGCGCCGAAGCTCTTTCCTGAATCTGCGCCAGCACGCCCAGGTGGTTGCCCGCCGCCCGGCAGCCCATCCTCAGGAACTACTCTCGCGCTGGCACGGCGATGCGGTCGCGTGACGGTTGCGAGCACGCCACAACAAGAAATTCTAGCCGTTGGGGCGTAGCTCAGTGATCGAGCATCGGCCTTTTAAGCCCCCCAGCGTCCTGTCCTGATCGGCCGTGATGTGTCAACTCATGCCATGTCAAAGAGATGGAGAAAATCGTTGCTGCCCCGGCGCGTCCGTTGAACCTAGCAAGCCAAGTGACACCAGAACTGACACAGCCCTGTCAAATTCTCTGCAGCAACATGGCCACGCCGGGAAGGTCAGCATGCGGAGACCAGGCGTGGGAGCGTAATGAAAAAATAAGAAGAAATGTTTGTCGTGGTGATAGTGTCAAGCTCCGCGGATCGCGGGTTGGGCAGGCCCTTTGGAGGCGTGAATATCTCATCCAGCTAAAAGAGATTTAATACTGTTTTCAGGAATATGACTTTGGTAGTGACATAGTCTCATCACCAGGATCGACCCGATTTGTGCCACCACCTGGGAACAAGTTGAGGCCATTGCAAAGCGCCCCAGGAAGGGGAAAGCATGAAAGAGGAGCGAAGCAAGTACCGGCCGGCAGAGAGCGGCGGCGCAATTCTTTCCCGGCGCGGCTTGTTCGAACTTGCGGGCCTGGCTGTTGCCACCGCTGCGATTCCGCCTGGGGCGGTGATGGCCAAACCTTCTCCCAGCGGTGATTCGAATGGGCAAGGTGTGAGCCCGGTCATGGACAAGCTCAGCAGATACATGAGCGAAGCCAGCGGCCGCGCGCTGCCCGATGAGGTCACCGAGAAAACGAAGCAGCACATCCTGGACACTCTGGCGGCGATGATTTCGGGTTCGCAGCTGACACCCGGGCGCGCGGCGCTCGAATTCGCTGGCGCCTATGGTGGAAAAGAGGTCGCGACCGTAGTTGCCTCGAAAATTGTATGCGGCCCGATCGAGGCGGCACTGACCAATGGAGTGTTGGCCCACGCCGACGAAACCGACGATTCGCACGCCCCGTCGCAATCGCATCCTGGTTGCGCGGTAGTGCCTGCTGCGCTTGCGGCTGGAGAGCGGTTTGGCATCCACGGGACACACTTCCTGCGCGCCGTGGCGCTGGGCTACGACGTTGGACCGCGTTTCACGATGACCCTGGGCGGGCAGCAATTTGAAGCGGAGAGTCACTGGAGCACGCATAGCATCTCCCCACTTTTCGGCGCGGCGGCAGCCGCCGGCTGCGCGGCGGGCTTGAGCGTGAAACAGATGCGATTCCTACTGGGATATACGGCCCATCAATCGTCCGGCCTTGGCGCATGGAACCGCGACACCGACCACATCCAGAAGGCATTCCACTTTGGCGGAATGACGGCGCGCAGCGGGGTCACATCTGCCTTGATCGTCCAAGCCGGATGGACCGGCGTTGAGGACATTTTCTCGGGAAGAGATAATTTCTTTCAGGCATACAACCCTCATGCTAATCCCCCCGGACTGACCGAACAACTTGGCGAACGTTTTGAAATCATGCGCACGAATATCAAAAAATGGCCCGTGGGTTCGCCGATCCAGGCGGCTCTAGATGCCCTGGAGATCCTGCGAAAGCAGCGTCCCTTCAATGCGAATGAAGTGCAGCAGGTCTCCGTGCGGCTGGCGACAGATGAGGCGGCGATCGTGAACAACCGCGAGATCCCGGACATTTGCCTGCAGCACATGATGGCGGTGATGGTGATGGACAAGACGGTCACGTTCAGTTCGGCACATGACAAAGCGCGCCTGAAGGATCCGGCGACGCTCCGGGAACGGGAAAAGGTGAAATTGATTGCGGATGAGCAGTTAGAACGCCTCATGCCTTTGCGCGTGGCGATCGTGGAGGTCCAACTGACGGAGGGAGGGCACCTCACACAGCGGGTTGATAGTGTTCGGGGCACTCCCAACAACCCCATGACCGGTGAGGAGATTGTTGCTAAATCTCGTGATTTGATAGCGCCGATCCTCGGACCGGCCCAGTGCGCCAACCTCATGGACAGAGTGCTAAACCTGGAACGAGTAAAAGATATCCGGGAACTGCGGCCCTTACTGCAGCGAGCCTGAGCAAAATAGATTTTCGTCGGAAAGGCGGAGTGGTGAGGATTGTAGATATCCGCGAGACCGTAGTGCCCATCAAATCGGGAATTCGAAACGCCTATATTGATTTCAGCCAAATGACCGTAAGTGTCCTTGCGCTGGTTACGGATGTGGTACGCCAGGGCAAGCCCGTGGTCGGTTTCGGATTCAATTCGAACGGCAGATACGCGCCAAGCGGACTGCTGCGCGATCGCTTTGTTCCGCGGCTCAAGTCCGCGGACCCTGAAACGTTAGTCGACGAAAGCGGCGAAAATCTGGATCCGATGCGAATCTGGGACGTGGTCATGCGGAATGAAAAACCTGGCGGACACGGCGAAAGATCGGTGGCCGTGGGTGTGCTGGATATGGCGGTGTGGGATGCGGTGGCGAAGATCGCCGGGGTGCCGCTTTTCCGGTTACTCGCAGACCGTTTTCGGGGAGGAGTCTTCGACGACAAAGTATTCGTTTATGCGGCGGGCGGTTACTACTATCCGGAGAAAGACTTATCTGCGCTACAGAATGAGATGCGCGGGTATCTCGATCTTGGATACTCCGTGGTGAAGATGAAGATCGGTGGAGCGCCGCTTTCGGAAGACTTGCGGCGAATAGAGGCGGTACTAAAAATCCTGAAGAGTTCCGACCAGTTGGCGGTGGATGCAAACGGCCGCTTTGATTTGGAGAATGCCATTGCCTATGCTCGCGCACTTGCCCCCTACCGGCTGCGTTGGTTTGAGGAGCCAGGCGACCCGCTGGACTTTGAACTGCAAGCTAGGGTCGTGAATCATTATGCGGGAGCAATGGCCACGGGCGAAAATCTGTTCTCTATGCAGGATGCGCGAAATCTGATTCGCTACGCGCAAGTGCGGCCGGATCGCGACATCTTGCAGTTCGATTGCGCTTTGAGCTACGGCCTGGTCGAATACCTTCGAATTCTGGGCATGCTGAAGGACTACGGGTGGTCGCCAATCCGCTGCATTCCGCACGGAGGGCACCAGATGTCGTTGAACATCGCAGCGGGTCTGGGGTTGGGGGGCAACGAATCCTATCCAGGAGTTTTTCAGCCGTTCGGTGGATTTGCTGATGGGATACCGGTCAAGGACGGCTACGTCAAGCTGCCGGAGATTCCGGGCATCGGTTTTGAGGCGAAGGGAGAATTGTTCCTGGTTATGAAGGCGCTGACGGAAAACTAGCTGAATGTGCATGCGATTGGAACGAAACGTGTTCCCCGCAGCTAAAAAAGAATTAATACTGTTTTCAGGTATTCGATTCGGTTAATGACATACCTTCAATGCGCGGTCGAATCCGTTGTGCTCCCGCACTCCTTAGCAAATTCACTCTAGCGCAAGGTGCCCGGAGGGGAAGAACACGCATGGGACATAGCGGACGCACAGATGAACCGGCAGGGAGTGGCGGGGCAGTTTTGACCCGGCGGGACCTGCTTGAACTCGCCGGCTTGGCGTTCGCAACAACGGCCATCCCGCCTGTGGCAGCGTTCGCTGAGGCAGTCGGCAGCCAGGATGAGGCGGCGCTAGGGGTGAGTCCAGTCATGGACAAGCTCAGCAGGTATATGAGCGAAGCGTGTGAGCGTGGGCTACCTGACGAAGTGGTGGAAAAAGCGAAACATCACATTGTGGATACGCTGGCTGCGATGATTTCCGGCTCGGAGATTCGTCCGGGACACGCAGCGATAGAATTTGTGCGCGCCTATGGTGGTAAAGAGGTTGCGACGGTAGTCGCTTCAAACATCGTGTGCGGTCCCATCGAAGCGGCGCTGGCCAATGGAGTGCTGGCTCACGCTGACGAGACTGACGATTCGCACGGTCCGTCCCGCTCGCATCCCGGTGTCTCCGTGGTTCCCGCGGCATTGGCTGCCGGCGAGCAGTTTGGAATTTCCGGGAAACACTTCTTGCGCGCCGTGACGCTTGGTTATGATGTCGGGACGCGGGTAACGATGAGCATGGGTGGGCCCGGTTACCAGGTGGCTACCCACCGGAGCACTCACGGCACGGTGGCTGCTTTTGGCGCTGGCGCGGCCGCTGGCTGCGCCGCAGGTCTGGGGGCCCAGCAGATGCGTTTGCTGCTGGATTACAGCGCTCAACAAACATCGGGAATGGGAGCCTGGAGCCGCGACACGGAGCACATGGAGAAGGCTTTCCTATTTGGGGGAAAACCCGCAGCCGGCGGAGTCACTGCCGCGATGCTGATCCGCTCAGGTTGGACAGGTGTTGACGACATTTTTTCCGGCCCTGACAATTTTTTTCAGGCCCTGGCGCCCAGGGAAAATGGCGTCGTCAAGGCCGATCCGACGCAACTCGTCGAAAAGCTCGGGGAACGCTACGAGATCACGCGGACGAACATCAAGAAATGGACGGTGGGTTCACCAATTCAAGCTCCGCTCGATGCGCTTGCCGGTTTCTTCAATCGGCGCTCGTTTACCGCCGACGATGTACAGAAGGTGGTAGTGCGAATCGCCAGCGACGAAGCCAACACGGTGAGTAATCGCGACATGCCGGACATCTGCATGCAGCACATGATTGCGTTGATGTTGCTGGACAAGACCGCGACGTTCCGATCGGCTCACGACAAAGCGCGCATGAAAGATCCTGACGTGCTAAGGCAGCGCGCCAAAGTGCAGGTGGTTGCCGACCCACGGATCGACGCCCGCCGTCCGAGACGCGAAGCCATCGTGGAAGTGACGCTCGCCGACGGCACACAGATGAGCGAGTGGGTCCGAGACGTACGCGGGACAGCCGAGAATCCGATGCCGCGCGAGGAGGTCGTTCGGAAGGCCCGTGACCTTATCGCGCCGGTGCTGGGAGGCGCAACTTGCGCGACCCTGATCGACAAGCTGTTGGCTCTCGAGAACGTGAAGGATATCCGCGAACTTCGCCCTGTGCTTCAGCGAAGCTAAAGGGCCGGCTTATTCGCGGCAGCAAAGCTTCAGCCCGTGCAAAGCAAATGCAGGGAAAGTTCAGTCGAGGAGCAAAAGAATGAAAAGGCACACAGCAATTTTCTTGGCTTTGTGTGTGGTCTTGATTCCGGCAGCGAGGTGCCAGACCAGCGCGCCACTGAAAGAGATCCAGAGCATCCCATTGCCGAATGTTGAGGGCTATTTCGACCACATGGCGGTGGACATCAAAGGCCAGCGCCTGTTCGTTCCAGGAGAGCACCAGAGGACCATTGAAGTTGTGGACCTGCGCGCCGGCAAGGTGATCCATACGATCACAGGTTTTGGAGGAGATCCCCGCAAGACCATCTATCTCCCTGAGACCAACGAAATCTGGGTGGACGACGGAGATGCCACGTGCAAAGCATTTAGCGGGGATACTTACGAGCTGGTCAAGAACATCCCGTTGACCGGACATGAACTGGACAAAGATTCGAGAAGAGTGCCAGATAACGGCGTTTATGATCCGGCCAGCCATCTATTTTACTTGGGTGACCGGGCCGATGGCCTCAAGAAAGAGGGTGCTAAAGGTTCGATCGAAATCGTGGACCTGAAGAACGGCAAGCTCGCGGGAAGCATCGAGGTCGACGGGCTGAATCCGGCGGGGCTGGTGCTGGATCCAGCGTCGCCAAGAATGTTTGTAGTGATGGGTGACACCAGCCAGGTAGTGGTCATTGATCGAGAAAAACGCAAAGTGATCGCCATGTGGCCTATCACCGGGGGGCCGGAGCCCCATGCTGTGGACGTCGATGCGGCCCACCACCGGCTGTTTATCGGCAGCCGCGTGAAACGGTCACATATCTATAAGCCCGGTAAATTGGTGGTGATGGATTCGGACAGCGGGAAAGTGATCGATGCGATCGACACAGAAGGTGGTGTGGACGAACTCGTTTTTGACGTGCCAACCAAACGCATCTACTACACCGGAACAACCGGCTTCGTGGAAGTGTTCAAACAGGTCGACGCGGACCACTACGAACGACTCGGGAGAGCTGCGACCGGACCGATTGCGAAGACCACGCTGCTGGTGCCCGAACTCAAGCGGTTTTACGCGGCGATCCCGAGGCTGGTTATCCTCGTGCCTCCTATTCCTCAATCAAAGGAGGCAACCATCGAAGAGGCCAAGATACTGGTTTACGATGTGGTTCCCTAAACCGTTGACCAGGATTTGGAAAAGCGTCGCCTGCCGGCTGGAGGGAACGCAGGGTAGCGCGGGTCTTAGAACTTACCGGAATCGTGATGTCTGGCATAATGCCCAAATCGCCTGGCGATCTTCGTGGCTCTGACGCTGGGAAAAACTATCAGCAAGAATACATTCGCGGGGCATGTCTGCCCCATCCCGAATTGTTTAGAGTAAGACCAGTTCTTGCTCTAGCGCCCATCACCTTCTTGCTGATATTTCTGACCCCATTTCGGGTTTTCTCGCAGGTGGCCGCGAGAACCCTTTCCGGGAAAGTAACAAGCGAATCCGGGTCTGGCATTCCAAGCGCGCATCTTTCCATACTCAATCGAGACAATGGCAGTAGCGCGTCAGCCACAGGAAAACAAGACTGCTCCTACCAGGTGTCAAACCTGGCGCCGGGAAACTACGAGGTTACCGCCAGTGCTCCGGGTTTCGAGCCAGCCAGCATGCGGGTAACGATTCGAGCTGACGCCGATGCAGTGGCCGACTTCGTGTTGCACTTGCGAAAAGGGCAAGCGGGCTCGTCGACCGTGAGCGGTGTGCTCAATTCACAAAATGTGACGGAGTTACCGTTGAACGGGCGCTCGGCCTCCGATTTGGCGGCCCTTGAGCCTGGCGTGGCGACTGCGCGCACGCAGTCTTCAGGGCAGGGAAGATATGGCTTCGGAACGCAAATGACGATCTCTGGTGGAAGGCCGCGACAAAATGACGCGCGTCTTGACGGCATAAGTGTAAACGACTATGCCAACGGCTCGCCCGGAAGCGCGCTGGGCGTAAACCTTGGAGTGGATGCGGTGGAGCAGTTCACCGTCCTGACCAGCAACTATCCGGCGCAGGTGGGCCGGTCCTCGGGCGGAGTGGTCGGTGCGTCTACGCGGCGGGGAACGAACAGCTTTCATGGCGACGTCTTCGAGTTCATTCGCAACAGCGCGCTGGACGCGAGGAATTTCTTCGATTCCGCCAAGCCGCCTTTCCGCCGCAATCAATTTGGAGCCTCGGCGGGTGGGCCCCTTTGGAAGAACCGCACTTTCCTTTTCGGCGATTATGAGGGGCTGCGAGCAAGCACCGGCATCACGCAGGTGGACACGGTGCCATCGGCGGGAGCGAGGGCGGGGAACCTGTCTACCGGAGCAGTTGCAGTTGATCCCCGCGTGCTGCGCTTTGTGAATGCGTTTTTCCCGCTGCCCAACGGAAGTCTTCTAGGTTCGGGCGACACCGGAATTTATACGTTTTCGGAGCAGCAGGTCACACCCGAGAATTATTTTACGACGAGGATGGATCACAAATTCTCGGCAAGGGACGAAGTCTCGGGAACCTACATGTTTGACAATGGAACAGTGCGACAGCCCGACGAGCTGAACAACAAGCTGACGGGATACGATTCGCGGCGGCAATTCTTCACCGTGCGCGAAGGACATACCTTAGGTCCACGAACTCTCAATTCCTTTCGGTTCGGGATATACCGCGTAGTGGCGACGACCGGGCTCACCTTCGCAAGCGGCAATCCGTCCGCAGGCAATCCGTCCTTCGGTACCGTCCCCGGTCAAAATGCCGCAGAAGTAACCGTCCCGGGTATCACCGCGTTCACCGGCGGCTTGGGCGTCACCACGAATTTCCATTTCCATTGGACTTCGATTCAGGCTTATGACGACATTTCACTGGTGAGGGGAAATCATTCTCTCAAATTCGGCCTTGGGATGGAGCGAATTCGGGACAATAAGCTGGGCGTTTCCACCCCTGGAGGTGAATTTCTTTTCAACTCAATTTCTGAATTTCTGACCAACCAGCCATTTTCGCTGGCAGCGGCGATTCCGAGCGCGGTCAGCCCGCGGGGATTTCGGCAGACCATCGCGGCGGCTTACGTTCAGGATGACTGGCGCTCGTGGCCGAACCTGACGATCAATTTGGGATTGCGCTATGAGATGAGCACGGTCATGACAGAAGTGCATGGCAAACTGACGGTGCTGCGCCAGATTACCGACCGAACGCCCCATCTTGGCGATCCGCTGATTTCGAATCCCACGCTTGGCAACTTTGAGCCGCGCGTGGGCTTTTCCTGGGACCCGATGCGCGATGGCAGGACGGCGGTGAGTGGAGGCTTTGGGATCTTCGACGTATTGCCGCTGCCGTATTTGTTTCAAATGAACGAACTGTTTTCGGCGCCATTCTTTGAGTCCGCAAGCGCCAGAAACTTGGGGGTAGGCACCTATCCGGTTGCCGCGTACGCCGCGCTTACCGCATCGTCAAACACACTTCGCCAGGCATACTTCGAACCGAAGCCCGGCCGGAACTACGTGATGCAGTGGAATCTCACGATTCAGCATGAACTTCTCGAACGCCTAAGCCTGCGCATTGGCTATGTGGGCTCCCGCGGTGTCCACCAGCCCTTGCGCACGGAGGATGCCGACATCGTTCTTCCAACTTTGACTCCACAAGGCTATCTGTGGCCTTCACCGGTGGGCAGCGGAACGCGCCTGAATCCAAATGCGGGTCGGATCACGGCCGGATTTTGGGATGGCCGCTCGTACTACGATGCGCTTCAAGTGCAGATCAAGAAGAAGATCGGGAGCTCTTCTCAGTTGGCCGGTTCCTACACCTGGGGCAAGACCATAGACACCGGCTCAGGAAGCATGGTGGGCGATGAGTACACCAATTCCATTTCCAGTCCGCTATTCTTCAATCTCAAACTGAATCGCGGGCTTGCCGACTTTAATGTAAGTCACAACCTGAATTTGAATTACACCTGGGTGCTGGGGACGCCGAAGTGGAAAACGGGGATTGGCGTGTGGGCTCTGGGAGGATGGCAACTGGGCGGAGTGTTTGAAGCGAGTACGGGAGTTCCGTTTACCCCGGGATTTGCGGGAGATTCTCTCGGCGTTGGCAGTACCGAACCCAATGTCGATGTACCCAATGTGCTGACGGGCCCCAACTGCGGTTCCTACGTCAATGCGGGCAATCCCAACCGCTACATTAGAACGCAGTGTTTCGCGGTGCCTAATCCGATTACGCTTCGCGGCAATCTGGGCCGCAACACACTGAGCGGCCCTGGATTGTTGAACTTCGATCTCTCCGTGGCTAAAAACAATTACGTCAAGAGAGTCTCGGACGCGTTTAATGTGCAGTTCCGAACGGAGTACTTCAATGTGTTTAACCGTGCGAATTTTGCGCCGCCGCTTGACAACCGAAACATTTTCGACGCGACGGGGGCTGCGATTGCGAACGCGGGGCTGATAACGTCCACGCAGACGCCGTCCAGACAGATTCAATTGGCGTTGAAGATCATCTGGTGAGCGGGAGAGGAGAGCCTGGGGACGGCCACGTTTAGTGGAGGACCAAGGTGTCGATTCGTTTGGGCACTTCTCCTACCGGGATGACAGCCACAAGCTTCAAGGTTTTCGTGTCGATGGCGGACACCAGCCGATTACCGGAGTTGGAGATATACACCAGCCTGCTGTCTGGGGTGAAAGTGATCCACTCGGGAACGGAGCCCGTGGGTACGTGCCCCAGCGGATAAACGAGCGGCAGCGAGGTGTGACCAACCAACGCCAGATCCGGCAGCGAGTATTCGAATACGGCGTTGGCGAGAGTACTGTTCACCCACAACGATTTGCCATCGGGGGCGACCCCTATGCCGTGGGCAGGTGTGTTCAGGCGCCCTTCGGCAATGCCGAATCCGCCGGGCTCACTGGGGAGCGTGATCCTGGCTACTTCGGAGCGCATCGCAAAATCCACTACGGCAAATCCGTTGAAGTTGGAAAGCTGGACGAAAATACGACGCGTGGATCCGTCGGAATTTACCTCGAAGGCCATGGGGCGCACGGGGTGGTCGAAATTCAGTTTCCATGCGATTTGATCGGTCTGGAGATCGATCGCCGTGGCCGACTGGCCTTCCAGGGAACCGCTGACCCCATACTTGCCGTCAGGGGTGACATAGACATTGTGAACGCTGTCGACGGGCATGCTTTTGACGCGGGTCAGTGAAATTGTGTCGATCACATCGAGGGCGCCCTGCGGCGCGCGGATCCCGGCGAGGATGCGACGGCCATCCTTGGTGATGGCGATATTATTTGGCCGGCCGCTCAGAAGCACTTTTTTCAAAATCTTACTGCTCTTGCGGTCCACGACATCGAGGACGCTTTCCGATTCGTTGCTGACATAGACGCGTGCGCCATCGGGAGAAAAGGTGATTCCATGGGGGAGCTCTATGCCATGAATCACCTGTACGACATTGTTGACGGTGGGGTCGATAACATCGATGGTCTCTCCCGCGCTATTGGTGACATAGATGAGCGCCCCTGGTTTTGGCGACGAGGCAGGGTTAGCTTCTGTTCCGGCACTTCTCACCCACTCGGCAATCGTCAGCCAGTCGGGATCATTCTGGGACTGGAATTGGTAACCGCCGGAATGGAACGGATCACCTCCCGCTTCGGGCGCCAGCGGATGGATCAACAGCCTGCTGGAAGCGGGATCTCCAGGGACGACATGCTCGAGAATGTTTTGAAAATTGCGTTGAGATTGGCCCGCTGTCCAATTCGCGGCGCCGGGAGACAGCTTCTCCAGGTGAAAGCTTCTGTTGTATTCCGAATGACAGTCGTAGCAACGGGCGTGTCCCGGTCTATTTTTCAGGAAGATAGGTTCGATCCGCGATTTGAAGGCCTGGAAACTAAGGGCATGCGCCGCAGGAGAAGGCGGTTGCATTCCGGTGGTGTCAGGCGAACCGTGGCGAACCCAGGCAGCGAGTACTTGCCATTCAGGATCTTGTTGCGACTTCCAGAGTTTACCGCCGGCGTGCTCTGGGTCGCCGCCCGCCTCCTGTGCCAGAGGGTGAACCAAGAGACGGCTGCTGAGCGGATCACCGGGAGCCACCAATTGGGACACGATTTCAAAATTTTGGCGCGACTGTGCCTCCGTCCAAGAAGAATCCCCAGTCAAGAAGGCCTGGAGTCGAAGGCGCGTAGTTGGAGTGGAATGACAATCATAGCAGCGCACGCCGCCGTCACGCCTCTTGAGAAAAATCGGCTCGACGCGAGTGCGATATTCCTCGAAGTTGAGAGAAGACTGCGGTCCCGCGCCTGTCGCCGCCTGCTGTGAATTCGATTGCGACTCTTGAATGGGGACTGCGAGAGAGCGCAAACTCAAATCGGTCGCACCCTGGATGCCAGTGTGCAGCCCGGAGATACCCAGGGCCGCGAATACCATCAATGTTCGTATGCGTCTATTTTGCGATGTCACATTCTTGATCCAGTAAAGCGGCAGCGAAGGCCGGCTCAACGACCGTAGACTAACAAACGAAATGTCCCCGAAACGGGAATGGGCTGCGGCTTGGGTTGCTCGGCGGTGGGCGCCGCCGCCGGAGCAAAATCCGCGGTGTCAATGAAGAGTTGGTGCGACTTGGGGTCGAGCGCCATATTGCGAGCCCCAAATTCAGTCTTGACGGTCTCTACCACGCTGAATCTGTCGGGAGTATCTTCATGGACGACGTGCAGAGTGCCTTCGCGCGTGGCGGTAAAGAGCAAACCAGTTTCGGGCTCATAGATGTTCGTGTCTACCCCATCACCGATGGGAAACGTCTGGAGAACCTTCCCGCTGTCGGCATCCATGATGGCCAGCACCTTGTTGCGCCCGCCGATAAAGAGGCGGCGATGTTGGACGTACATATCCATGGCGGTGGCCCCTCTGGAGGGAGCGATGGGCCAGCGGGCTTTGACGGCATTCGCGCGGGAATCCAAGGCTACGACCTCGTCTTTATCCTCGATATTGTCATAGATCATGCCCTTGCCATCGGCCACGGCGTACTCAGGACGCCCGCCCATGGGAATTGTTGCTACAACCATCCCTGTAGCCGGGTCGATTACAGAAGCGTCATTACTTTTCCCGTTCATCGTAAAGATGTGTTTGGAAGCCGGGTCGTACAAGATGCAATCCGGATTTCCACCGGTTTTGATGTGGCCGCTCACTTTCAAAGTCTTGAGGTCAAATATCACTGCTTCGTCCGCGCCACCGTCGCTGACGAATCCCCGGCCAAGATCCGGGACGAGCGCGATGCCATGGACTCTTTTCAAGTCAGGGATGCTGCCAATGATCGCGCCGGTGTCCGCATTCACGACTTTCACTTCCGTGTTGTGTGAGATAAAGAGACGCCGCGTGGAAGCATCGAATGTCATGTAGTCCCAGTATTCCTTGCCTCCCGGCGCAGGTCCGAGTTCATACTTCTTCAGCAGGTGATAGCCGCCCTTCGGGGGAGCTGCGAATACAAGACCGCCGAACAGCAGAGCGGCACCGCACATTCCCAGACCGCTGAATCCAAAATATTTCATGTGCAAACCTCCGCAGAATTCTGCATACGACCTTTTGACGGGTTCTAACACCGGGGCGGCAACAACGCGTATCTTTCAACCCGGTGATGCACCCCTAGATCGCGGGCGGCGAATTTCTGCAATCGATTGACGGACTGAATCAGGGCTGCAGTTCGTAAACTTGCAGCGCGAGCTTTGCATCCGCCTTGCCCTTGCCTGAGACGGCTATATAAATCCGATTCAGTTCCGGCACCAGAATGGAAGTCTTGGCGCGAAACCCGGTCGGATCATCGGCCAGATGCGTGTAATGGTCCGCATCCTTTTGCTCCAGAACGGTGGTGGTTTCACTTCCGGTCACATAGATTCGCTTGCTAGCGCGATCGAACCACATATCGTCGTGCAGCGGTGCACAGGGGAGCGAGGTCACAACTTTTCCCGTGTCCGTGTCGAACACAAAGAATTTAGGTGGCTTTCGCGTGGCGATGAATACTCGATGGTTGGCCTCGTCAAGAACAAGTGAGTTTGCGGTACTTGCTCCCGGAATGGGCCAGCGCGCGACACCTTTGCGCGTCCCCAGATCGACGACGCCCACCTCGTTGGTGGCACGAAGACTCACGTACATCTTCTTTCCTTCTTTGTCGATCGCCATTGCTTCAGATTCGTTTCCCGGAAGCGCAATTTCCCCGACTTGCTTGAACGTCTTGGTGTCAATGATGCTGACCACGTGCGTCTTGGCAGACTCTGCGCCTCCGCTGGCGACATAATAATACTGGCTCGTGGGGTCAAATACTGCGCTATCCACGCCATTGGGGAGTTTGATGGTGCTGAGGATCTTGTAATCCGTTCCGCTCACCATCTCGACGCGGCCGAAGTCATCGTCGCCATCGGTGACGATCAGCTTATTGGATTCCGGGAGGAAGAGCGCAGCATGTGGTTGGCCGAACCCGGTGATGCTGTGAAGGTGCTTGCCATCGAGATCGAACACCTCAACGGTCTTATGGTCCTCAGCGGTGAGAAACAGCCGCTGGCCCTTGAGATCCAATGCGAAATGGTCGAAGTCACCCGAAAACCCCGGCAATGGGGTGGTGGCCACTAACTTTAGCGGCTGCTTCACTTGCGCGCTGGTTGACAGTGCAATCACGCCAGTCGCGGGCACCAGCCAAAAGATCACTACGAGCACGTTTTTCACGTCCTCTCCTCCTTCAGATGAAAGTCCCTGACTTCGCTCGCCGGCACCCTGGCCCAACTTTTGTACAACGCGCCAGGCCAGCTCTTCAAACCTCGCGAGCCGCGGCTCACTTGGGCAGATCTTAGATGCTCGAGATGCAATGGACTTGATTCGGGATGGCTGCCTGGCAGTCAGCCGGGCGCGTTCACCGCCAAACGGCTCAGGAACGCGCCCATCGCTGCCTCCTTTACAATTAGAAAATGAACTTGATAGCGAACTGGATCTGCCGTTCCGGGATCGTCGTCCTGGTCAGCAAGCCTGCCGCCCCACTCAGCGTCCCATCTGACAAAAAGATGTCACTGTTGTCGGGGACCGTGGGAGGCGCGAAGTTGGGATGATTCAAGATGTTAAAAATTTCGGCGCGGAACTGCACGTTGAAATTCTCCGAGATTCGCTTGATGCGATTGTTCTTGAAAATGGAGAAGTCCAAGTTTGTGATGCCCGGACCGATTAAGATGTTCCGGCCGGCGTTGCCTCGAAGGTTGAAGCACTGAAGGTTGGTCAGATCCCCACCCTGGCAATTATTTGCAGTAAAAAATGCAGCGTCGGGCGCGGTGGGGATAGCGAAGCACTGCGTCTTGACATAGTTGTTCGGATTTCCGGGATTTGTAAGGGTTTTGCACCCCGGGCCGCCAAGCCTGTTCGGGAACGCCCAATCGTCATTGTTCTGCGTAAGAGCGGGGTCATCGCCGGTACCCCATGTGGGGGTAAAAGGCACCCCGTCACTAACTGTGAGGATCAGACCGAGTTCCCAACCATCAGCGATCCACCTCGCCGGTCCGGAGAATGACTTGGCGGTGGGAATGTCCCACGTGCCGTTCACAACGAGAGTGCGCCCAACGTTGAAATCGGAGAGCCCACGAACCAGTCTCATATCGAACCAATTGAGGCTCGAAATGGAGTTGCCAAAGGCGTCGCCTGCCACCGTGGCGGAACTAGTATCGATGCTCTTGCCCCAAGTGAAGGTCCCTTGTAGCTGAAAGCCGTGGCTCATGCGCTTCGCCAACTGTAGCTCGAGCGCGTTGAAGTAAGAACGTCCCTGGTAGAACATACCCCGAATGGAGCCGTAATTGTCGTTGAGGCGGCTCGCGTTAGGGTCCCACAAATAGCCTGCTGAAGTAACGGTTGGAAGAGCCATATCGGCGTCGTCCACGCGGAAGGGCTGGTGCAGGCCACGCGATCCAACGTAAGCAACCATGGCAGCCAAGCTCGGGGTGAGCTGGTATTGGACGTTCAGATTCCACTGCGTCACGTAGTTGCGCTTGGGGCTGGGGTCCGTATACGTCTGGCGCAATTTGTTGGCCGGGAACGGCGGCAAAACACCGTCAAAAAACGTGCCAGCTCCGGGGTTCTTGATCGAGGTATATTCAAAGAAGGGAGCGGCCTGGGTCACGAGAAGAATGAACTGATACGGCAGCGGGAGGACATCAAAGAGTCCAGCGCCGCCCCGTACAGCCATCTTTCCGTTGCGCAACGGATCCCAGGCAAAACCAATCCGCGGCTCGAAATTCTTCGTTGTGGGGTTGCTCGCGAAAAATGGGTCGCCCAGATGAGGGGTGGCGTCAGTAAGGTTTCTCAAGTTGGCAAGCTTGTGATTGATTTCCGTGGGCACGGTGGTCATCTCATAGCGCAACCCGAGATTCAAAGTGAGATTCGGGAGCCAGCGCCAGTCGTCCTGCAGGTAGGCGCCAAAGAGGGTCTGGCGAACATCACGGGGAGAAAGCGTGCTGACAATTCCTCCCTGGAACCTCGATGGTTGATTCGTCATGAAACTTGGTACATCGGCGAATTGCCAAATGCCGCTTGGATCGGTAAGCGCCGTGGCTTGCATCAGCATGCGCTCAACCGCCACCCCAAACTTGATAGCGTGCTTGCCTCGATTGAGGAATGCGTCGTCGTACACCTGGAAGGAATTCCAACGGTACAAGTAGGTTGGCAGTCCCCCGACACCGCCTGGCAAAAGAGAGGCGCCGCCGATCTGGACCTGGGCGGCATTCCGACCTGCGAAGGAACCCAGAGTTCCATCCGTTGCCACAGCATTAATTGCTCCCGTGCTCTGGTTGTTATTCACGGCTTCATGGTTAAACCCGAATCGGACGGCATTGACAAAGGTAGGCGTGAAGCTGTGCGTTTCTTCGGCCGCCAGGAATTGTCGAGAGCTGAGGCTGCCAAGTTCGACGTTATTCATACCGTCTGGTGCCGAGTAAGGGGTTCTATCAAACAGGTAAGTTCCATACAGACTGTCTTTTTCCGAGAACTTATGGTCGGCCCGAGTGGTAACAAAGTTTTCGTTCACCACCTGCTGACCAGAGAAAGTGAACAGGGCGGTGTCGCCGTTCCCGAGGATGGGTCCGTTGGGGACAGGGAAGAGGGGGAGATACGCCTTGGCCTTTAGGTCCACGCCATTGGCATCTGTGCCCACTCCGGCCGGAAGCTGTGTTGTAGTGCATGGGTTCGAAGGATCCGCTCCTGCGGGGTTCGAGCAGAGCAGCCCTGCCCGTGCAGCATTGGAAGGCACTGTGTCAACTACGGCGATGCCCTTGGATTGTCGGATCGCTTCGAAGTCGGCGAAGAAGAATGTCCGGTTCTTGATGATCGGTCCGCCAACCGCGCCGCCGAATTGATTCCGTTTGAACGGTGCCTTCGGAGCGGTGGGGTCCTCAAAGAAGTTTCGCGCGTCCAGTGCGCTGTTGCGGAGGAATTCGTAGGCGCTGCCATGAAAAGCATTGGTACCCGACCGGGTGATTGCGTTGACCACTCCTCCGGAGGTCTTGCCGTACTCCGCCGAGTAGTTGCTGGTCAGGACCGAGAATTCCTGAATGGCATCCACACCGAGGTTTCCGCCAAGGACGCTACCAGGGGCCCCATTGGCATAGTCGTTGAGACTGACACCGTCGAGGCGATAGTTATTCTGCTGTGGCCGTGCGCCCGAGATGGTCAATTGCTGGCCGAAACCGCGATTGCCCCGGTCGGCGCCGACCGCGAAGGTCGGTTGTGTCTGAATTGTATCGACTCCGGGCTGCAAAGCTGCCAGGTCTGTCCAACTGCGACCGTTGAGGGGCAGTTCACGAACGGTGGTGGCGTTAACAACGGCGCTGATATCAGAACTGGCGAGTTGCACGGCAGGAGCTTCCGTGGTCACCTCTACGACCGTGTGGGCGGCCGACTCTACTTGCAACGTCAGATCAATGACCTGCTGCGCTCCCACGCTAAGGGAGATGCCTTTTCTTACCTCAGTCGCGAATCCCTTCGCAGAAACAGTGACTTGATATTCTCCCGGGTGCAAGTTCGCGGCAGTATAGTAGCCGTCCGAATTCGTTGTGACCGTAGTGGTAATCCCGGTCTCAACATTCTGAATCGCAACCAATGCCTGCGGAACCAATCGGCCGGAGGGATCGGAGATTGTGCCGGAGAGATTTCCCCCCGCCACCTGTGCGTTGGCTGGAGCCAAAAAACAAATCCCACAGATCAATACAATCGCTGCCAGGCAAGAATACAAGTACAGTCGAGAGAATTTTCGACAGGACACCGGATCACCTCCACTTTTGGGTTGAGACTAGTGCAGAAGGGAAGCCCATGCCTTAACGGAGGATTAATTTCTGTTTAGGTAGGCTCTCGGGCACCGCTTCATGCGGCTCCCTCACGGGCAGATTCACCGTGAAGGTTGAACCGACTCCCGCGGTGCTGTCACATTCAATAGTGCCGCCCTGGGCGATGGCGATGGCCTGGGCAATGGCCAGACCGAGTCCTCCGCTCTGCGCCTCGCCGCTATTCAATGGCGCAGCCCGGTAAAAGCGGTCAAAGATAAACGGCCTGTGCTCCGGTGAGATGCCTATGCCCTGGTCTTGAAAACGCGCTTGAATCGTCCCCTCTTGAATTTCCAGTGTGACGCGGATACACGTGCCATCGGGGGAATACTTGATCGCATTGTCGAGAAAAATCAAGAACAGTTCGTGCAGAAAGGCCTCGTCTCCGGTACAGGCTAGTTCCTCATGCAAATCTCGTACGATGGAGATATTCTTGGCGCGTGCTCGCGAAGCAGCAAGGCAACAGGCTTCCTCAAGAACCTCGTTGATGTAAAGAGGTTCTCGAACCAAATGTAGTTGCCCGGCATCGGCCATCGAGAGGGTAAACAGACCCTCGACGATGCGGGTCAGTTTCTTGAACTCCTCGTCAAAAACGCAAAGAGTCTGACGATATTCCTCAGCGCTGCGCGGCTTGGAGAGGAGCAGTTCTGTCTCGCCGTGAAGAACGGCGAGCGGAGTGCGCAATTCATGAGAGGCGTCAGTCACAAACTGTCGTAACTGGAGAACGGCCGAATCAACGCTCTTCAAAAGATGGTTAAACGTTTGCGCTAATCGCCCAAGCTCGTCATGAGGGGCGGCCACTGGCAGCGGAGTCCAAAATCCTTGCCGGTTCGTCACGCGTTTGGCCATCAGGGCAGCATGCCTGGTTAACTGCTTGATGGGCACAAGACTTCTCCCCACGTACAACGCGGAGATTCCCGCTGTTACCAGAAGACTGAGGGGAAAAAGCAACAACGCCACTCCTCCAAAATTGTCGAGCACTCGGTTGGTCCCAAATGTCGGGATGGCGACGGCAAAGATCCGCTTCTCACTCCCCTGCTGAAAAGGAATGAGCGCCACGCGCACCGTTTCGCCATTATCTAGAGCTGCTCTTCCGAAAGTAGAACCAGGATCGCCAAGGTTTAGCCCCTTCAGGTTCATTGGCGCCGCGAGATTCTTGGACTGCTGGAGGAGGCGCCCGTCTTGATCCAGAAGTTCAAAAAACTCACCGGGAAGGTCCAAACGGTTTATGTCCTTGGCGTTCGGTTCGGAAACCATATCGGCAATGATGGGGCGGGCGGTCTCCAGCAGCTGACGATTAAGTTGGGTATGGACCGCATGGGCCAACAGGCCCCAAAACGCCAAGTAGGACGCCGCTAGAAGTACGCCGACGACGGTGCAGAAAAGCAACATCATGCGGAGACGGAGCGTCCTGATTTTCATGATCCCGGCGTCCCCAGGCGGTATCCCACGCCGCGGATGGTATGGATGAGCTTGACGGAACGGTCTTGATCAATTTTCTGACGAAGACGGTTGATATAAACCTCGACTAGGTTGGTTTCGCTGTCGAAGTGGCAGTCCCAGACATGCTCCACAATTTCACTGCGGGTAATAAGTTCAGGTGCCCGAAGCAGAAGCAATTCGAGCAGAGCGAATTCTCTGGAAGTCAGCGGGATCGTCTCTTTGTCGCGCGTGGCGCGCCGGCGGTGGCGGTCGAGTGTGAGGTCGGAGTAGCGAAGCCTTGCGTTGCTGCTATGAAAGCCCCGGCGAATCAGCGCCCGGACCCGGGCCAGGAGTTCCGCCAGAACAAATGGCTTCGTCAGATAGTCATCTGCGCCCGCGTCAAGGCCTTCAACCCGCTGCTCGACTAAACCTCGTGCGGTAAGCATCATCACGGGAGACTCAATTCCTCGTTGACGCAACTCCCGGCAGACTTCGATCCCGCTGAGGTCGGGCAACCGCACGTCGAGAAGGATGGCGTCGTAGGGAACGTCAGCTCCCAATTCGAGCGCCTTCTGACCGGATTCCGCCACATCCACTGCGTAGGTGTTTTCTCTCAAGGCTCGCGCAATGAAACTGGCGACCTTCCGTTCGTCTTCAACTAGCAGGATCCGCATGGGCGCACTCAGTATTCTCGCACAACGAGATGCTCGGCGGGCCGTGTCGCGTCATCTCGAATCCTTGCTCGGTTTCGAGCCACGAGCCTTTTCAGAGGACTTCGAATACCAGTACCTTAGCGCTTGTGGTGTCGTGCTGTGGCACGGCCACAAAGTAGCGCTTTAATTCGGGCACGAGACGCGCTGTCCTCCCCATGGGTCCTGTGGGAATGTTTGCGAGCAACTTGTAACTATCTGGGCCGGACTGCTCATAAATATCGACCGCGCCGTCGCACGCAGCATAGACGCGTTTAGTGGCCCCATCATAGGTGATGTCGTCAACGCCTTTAGTGATCGGGAAGGAGGTAACCTCCTTGCCCGTTTGAGTATCCAGTACCGCAATCTGGGAAGTGCGGCAGGCAACGAACAAACGATGGTTCGCCTCATCGAGGGCCATGGCGACGTTGTTCTTGCATAGCGTTACGGGCCAACTTGCTACCAGTTCGCGTTTCTCCCGGTCCACGACGGACACCTGGTTCTTGGCCCTGTTATTTACATACATTCTCGGGGTGGACTTCTCCAGCGACATGGCCTCGAGAGTTTCTCCGTCAATCTTGAGGTCGGCCAATTTTTTTTCGGCAGTCGTATCAATGACACTCAGCATCGAGTACGTCTGATGAACGTCACCACCGCCGTTGTCGATATACAAGTACTTTGTCGCCGGATCGTAGCCGATGGAATCTGCGTCCTCCAGGAGTTTCACGCTCGATAGAAGCTTGTACGTTGTGCCGTCGAAGATCTTCAAGTCGCCCGCGTCCCCATCCGTTACGTAAATGCGGTTGAGATCTTCCCGATAGAGCACCGCGTGCGGTTTGCCGATTCCATCTATCTTGTGGAGCAGCTTGCCTGTCTTAAGATCAAAAACAATTACGGCGTGGTAGCCTTCCGGAGTGGCAAATAGCCGCCGGCCTTTGACGTCAATTCCGAAATGGTCGAAGTTCCCTTTGACTTCTGCCGGCAGCTCATAAGTCTGGCGCAGCTTGATAGGGGCAGCCCTCTGGCACCGGGCTTGATCCACGAATATCCCGAGGATCGCGACTAGCACTACATACCGTTTCTTCATTTTCGCTCCCTAAGATGGAATGCTTTTCACATGACGCCCATTTGCCAGTCCGGCTTGATTCCTCTCCCGCCTGATCCGTGCGGTGGACTGCCTTGCCGCCTGCTGTGCCAGACCGTCGTTTCGTGCCACGGGCAACAGCCTTATCGAAGAATTCTGGCGTGGGCCGAGATGGCCCTCTCCGAATCCGTGCCACAAAGGAACCGTTCAAAGGACCACTCCAACTCCGCAAGAGGACAGCACGAGGGAGCATAGTGGATTCATTACGGTTCCGACTTAAAACAAGATTAATTTCTGTTTAACTCAAAAAGGATAATTGACCAAACTCTGGCTGCGGGTAAGCTTGTTCAGAAAGAGCTTCATTGTTCAAGAGGGCGAAAGACCTGTTCGTAGAACTCAAGGAAACAAGCCGTGCGAGAAGGATCAGGCTGCTCTCCACGAAAGTTCGTAAGGACCTCGGAGGACACCGCAGGATTGGAAGAATATCACTGCTTCGAGGAGCAAACAGTGAGCAGCAACAATCAACTTAAGTTGGCAGCACTCTTGAGCGCAGTGTTGGTGTCCCTGACCTCGCTGTTGGCGCCAATCACGTCAAATGCGCAGCATTCTGCTCACCAACGTGCAAAGCCACGGGGAAATTCCGTACAACACGTCCTACTCCTCAGTATCGACGGAATGCATAGCCTTGACCTCGCCAATCTGGTCAAAGACAGGCCCGCTTCGGCGCTTGCGAAATTGAGCCTGCACGCCGTGACCTACACCAATGCTTCCACGTCATTCCCATCCAACTCTTGGCCGGGCCTGCTTTCCATGGTGACGGGTGGTTCTCCCAATGTAACAGGAGTAATTTTCGAGAATTCCTATGACCACAGCCTGTCGCCGCCCGCCTCCGACTGCTCCAAAATCGGAACGACAGTGATCTTCGATTCCTCGATTGATAAGAACCGGGATGCGGTCGATGGCGGAGGAGGCATTGATCCCGATCGGCTGCCGAGAGATCCCCAGAAGGGCTGCACGCCGGTATTTCCTCACAACTTCGTGCGGGTCAACACGATCTTTGAAGTCATAAAGAGCAGCGGCGGCCGTACCGCGTGGTGTGACAAGCATCCGGCATACGACTTGGTAAACGGTCCTTCAGGCACTGGAGTGGACGACCTGTTTACCCCAGAAGTGCGTTCCTTCCGGGGCGTGAAAAATGTTGAATCGTACGATGACCTGAAGGTGGCGGCGATCCTGAACGAGATCGTCGGAAAGGACCATACGGGGACCCGTGAAGTGGGTGTACCGGCAATATTTGGAATGAATTTCCAGGCGATCAGTGTTGCGCAAAAAACATTTGGAGCAGGTTATCTTGACGGGAGCGGCCGTCCAAGCCCACCGTTAGATGAGGCCATTGTCCACACGGACGAGTCTATTGGAAAAATCATGGCCGGGCTGAAAGAGCGAAAGTTGCTTGACTCAACGCTCGTCATCATCAGTGCCAAGCACGCGGATTCTCCGATTGATCCCGCAAGGTTGAAACATGCCGACCTGGAAGCGATCCCCAAGGCTGTTCATGCAGTGCATGAAGGATTGTTGGCCGGTTTGGAGCAGGATGGGAGTGTTGCATTGCTATGGCTCTCAGATCAGGATCGCACGGCGGAAGTGGTCAACGCACTGCGGAAAATACAAGAGGTGGCACACATTCAGGAGATCTATTCTGGCGAATCCTTGAAGCTTTTGTTCAACGACCCGAAGCACGATCCGCGTGCGCCGGACATCATAATTCAGCCGACTCCGGGGCAAATCTATGTGGATGCCGGGAGCACATTCATCGCAGAACATGGCGGCAACGCGAGCACGGATAGGAACGTTCCCCTTCTTATCGTGCACCCAAAATTCACTCGTCTGGAAATCAAATTTCCCGTGCAAACATCGCAGATTGCTCCCAGCATTCTCAAAGCGTTAGGACTGAATCCAGATGACCTGGACGCCGTGAGAATTGAAAAAACGCCGGAGTTGCCGGGGCTGCATCTCGATCAGCTTCGGTGATCGGTAGCGAGGTCGGTAAGAAATTGGATCCATCACCGATGTGAAAGAATCGCGCGGATCACTTGCTTAACGTCCGTCCGGGGACTCTCTGCGATGCAAGGCCATCTTCAACACTTCAGCCAGGTGCATCGCCCGCCTACCGGTACTCTGGAGGATCTGCTCACGGCAGCTGAAGCCGTCCGTGACGATCAATGTGTCCGGCGCAGCGTTCCGAACAGCTGGCAACAGAACTCGTTCGGCCACAGCCTGCGACACTTCAAACTTGTCTTTCTGGAATCCGAACGGTCCAGCCATTCCACAGCACCCGGAATCCGGGGACTGTAGCTCTGCCCCCAACATTCGCAGCAGCGCTTCCTCATGATCCATCTTCATGAGCGCTTTTTGGTGGCAGTGACCATGGAGCAGAACTTTCATCGAGGACTTCGAAGAAGGGTAGTTTGGGGCATAATCTTGCAAGAACTCGCTGAGCAAGAATGTTTGGCTTCGGAGCCGGTTGGCGCGCTCGTCGGTGGGAAATAGATTGCGGAGCTCATCTCGAAACACAGATGCGCAACTCGGCTCCAGAACCACAATTGGCGACCCGGCGTCAATCCTGGGTCCGAGAGCACTCATGATCTGCCGCAAAGTGTTTTTGGCTTTCTCCAGCATGCCGAAGTCATAAAGTGGTCGCCCGCAGCACAGCGGACGCCGGGAGCAAATCACCGTGAAACCTGCATCCTCCAGCACTTCCAGCGCGGCCCGGCAAGTTTCCGGATGAAAGTAGTTGTTGAACGTATCTACCCATAGAATGACTGGCCTTGCGTTGGACGGTGCCGATTTCAAGTTTTCGTCCTCGCCGAAGATGGAAGGACGATTCCGTCGCACCCATCGCCCAAAGTTCATCGTCGCCAGTCGCGGCAATTGCCGCTGCGGAGCTAATCCCAAGAGTCTTTGAAGCAGATGACGGGATCCTGGTGCCCGGCTGAAGAAATTTGCGATTCCGGGGATGCGCGAACCGATCCTTGCCCACCGCTCCACCAGGCCAAACGCATAGGCATCTAACGGTCGCCGCTTCTTTTCGTAATAGTGCGACAGAAACTCCGATTTGTAGGTTGCCATATCGACGTTTGCAGGGCATTCCGACTTGCAGGCTTTGCAAGAGAGACAGAGCTCCAGGGCTTCCTTAACGTGTTCGTCTTCCCAACCCGAACGCAAGACCTCGCCCTGGAGCATCTCAAAGAGCATGTGAGCGCGTCCCCGAGTGCTGTGTTCTTCTTCCAGCGTCACCATGTAACTCGGGCACATCGCGCCGCCATCACGCTTTCGGCACGCTCCGAGCCCGATGCAGCGGAGAGATGCCCTGGCAAACGAACCACTGTCGTCGGGAAATTTAAAATGCGTTTCCGGTTCCAGTGGTCTATAGTCCGCCCCCAGCCGCAGATTCTCAGTCGGCAAGTAAGCATCGACAACTTTGTGCGGATTCAACTTGTTATCCGGATCCCACGCTGCCTTGAACTCGCCGAAAGCTCTGATCAGCTCGGCGCCGAACATCTTCGGAAGCAACGCGGCTCGCGATTGGCCGTCGCCATGCTCGCCGGAGAGCGAACCGCCATAACTAACCACCAAGTCAGCTGCCCGCTCGATGAATTCTGAATACTTGCGAATCCCGTTTTGGCTTTCAAGATCGAAGCTGACGCGCATGTGGACACAACCATGTCCAAAATGACCGTAGAATGCACCTCGGTAATCGTATTCATTCATCAGCCTGCGGATGTCTCTCAGATAGCCCCCTAGCTTTTCGGGAGCCACCGCCGCATCATCCCAGCCTTCCCACTCCGCCGGTGCGCCGGGAGCAAAGGCGGCCGCCCGCGGCCCGGCCTCGCGTATTTGCCACACCTTACGGGCTTCGCTCTGCGAGTACAGCCGGGCGCTCGGTGCCTCGCTGACATGTTTTAGACCATCGATGAGTTGCATGGCGCGATGGCGCGCCTCGTTCGGATCATCAGCGCCGAATTCCACCAGCAATATCCCGCGGCCCTCGGGAAGGAGGTCTAGGTTCGGAGCTCCTTTCCTGTGGAGTCCGTCGACAATGCTTCCTTCAAAACCTTCCAGTCCGATCGGATGGAACTGCAGTATCTCTGGAACATGATCGGCTGCGAAGAACGCATCGCGATACCCCAATCCAACGAGGGCGCGATGCTGGGGACTGGGGATCAATTTCAATTTGGCTTCGAGCACGATCGCGCACGTACCTTCTGTTCCGACGAGTGCGCGCGCGACGTGGAATCCTCTTTCAGGCAACAGCTCATCCAGGTTGTAGCCGGAGACCCGTCGCGGAATTTGCGGGAATCGCGCGCGGATTAATCCAGCGTAGTTCTCCTGGATTGCGCGCAATCTGCTGTAAATCTCGCCGCGGCGGCCGCCTTGGGCAATGACCTCAGCCAGTTCCGTTTCGCTCGTAGCGCGTACCGTCATCTGCGTGCCGTCGTAAAGCAGGATTCGCAGCTCTTCGACGTTGTCGACCGTTTTCCCACCGAGCAGCGAATGTGTTCCGCACGAATTGTTCCCGATCATTCCACCGATCGTGCAGCGATTGTGTGTTGAAGGATCGGGTGCAAACGTCAATTGGTGGGTCTCCGAGCCATTGCGCAAGGAGTCCAGAACGACCCCCGGCTGAACTCGCGCGAACCGCGATCCAGTGTTGAGCTCAAGGATTTGGTTCATATACTTTGTGAAATCCAATACCACCGCGACATTGCAGCATTGGCCAGCCAAGCTGGTCCCCGCCCCTCGGGCTAGAACAGGAGCGCCGTACTTCCTGCACGCCGCCACTGCTGCGATCACATCTGCGTCATCGCGGGGCACCACCATGCCGATGGGAATCTGTCGGTAATTCGACCCGTCCGTGGCGTAAAGCGCTCGGCTGCCGCGATCGAATCTCACTTCCCCTTTTATTATTTGCGTGAGTTCTTTCTCGAGCACTGCCGCTGCCTGAAAAACGTCAACTGGCTTTGCATGAGAACTGAGAGGAAGTGGCGAGAGTTGCATCAAGGCATGTTCACTGTAGAACAAAAGACAAGCTGTCTCAATGACTCGAATTCTTTGTTCGACCGCTGCTCACGACTCGATCCCTGCGCTTAACTGGGAGCCGCCAGGTTTTTTCCTGCAGGTGCCAGGCGATAGAGAGCAGCCATGACGCCTCCCTCTTTGTGCGGCACACTCGCCAAGCGCATGCCCATTTCGATTCCCGTCAGGGTCCCCGTCAACATTAAATCATTGAAGTGTCCCAGGTGACCGATGCGAAACACCTTGTTCGCAAGCTTTCCCAGTCCGGAGCCAAGGGACAGGTCGAAATGCTCCAGGATCGTGGCACGCAGTCGGTCCGCGTCGTGACCCTTTGGGGTGAATACCGCCGTGACGGTACTTGAATATTCTTGAGGCACGCTGCAGACGATTTCCAGACCCCACTCCCAAACCGTGGCACGAACCGCTCTCGCATGTCGTTCATGACGGCGAAATACGTTCTCCAGTCCTTCTTCGCGAATCATCTGCAAAGCCTCTCGCAAGCCATAGATGAGGTTCGTTGCCGGTGTGTAAGGGTAAAAGCCCGTCTCACAGGATTTCAACATGCCTTGCCAGTCCCAATAACATCTCGGCATTTTCGCCATCTTGTTTGCCGACAGGGCCTTCTGTGAAATCGCGTTAAAACTCAGACCCGGAGGAATCATCAAGCCCTTTTGTGAGGCTGCAATTGTCACATCGACTTCCCACTCATCATGGCGGTATTCCATCGATCCTAAGGAAGAAATCGCGTCCACCATCAGGAGCGCACGGTGGCCACAGCGATTCATTGCGCGACGAAGCTCGGCGATTTCGCTCGTTACCCCCGTGGAAGTCTCGTTGTGAACCACCAGCACAGCTTTGAGGACCTGGCTCTTGTCCGCGCTCAAACGCGACTCCAGTTCCCCAGCCGACGCACCTGCGCGCCAGTTTCCCGGCACGCTTTCCACTTGGAAGCCCATCTTTTGCGCGAGCTGTCCCCAGAGTAGCGAAAAGTAGCCCGTCTCGAACAGCAAAACGCGGTCGCCTGGAGAAAGCGTGTTGACCAGCGCCGCCTCCCAGGCTCCGGTCCCAGAGGATGGGTACATTACCACGGAGGAACTTGTCTGGAAAATGGAGGACAAACCCTCCAGGACTTCTTTTGCTAATTTCGCAAATTCCGCGCCACGATGATCAATAATGGGTTGGCCGATGGCCCGCAAAACCCGATCGGGAATATTCGTAGGACCGGGGATTTGTAGAAAGTGCCGGCCAGTACGGTTCATAGGAGTGACAATGTTGCCGCGAGCACACACGCGACACGCTTGAGGTTCACACCCAATCTTGTCCTTCTGCAATACATGTCGGCTCCAAGCCAAGGTGCAGCCGCCTCACTATCCCGCGGGGCGGTCACGACCGAAGAACGAGTAGGTTCCCCTGGAAGCTCATGGCGCCAAAGGATATCGTAGCCTTCGCAATGCGAGCTTAACGACAGATTAATTTACATTTATCTGTTTCCGCAGGCCGCACTATTTCTAGGTTTGGATCTGATGCTGAAATATACTCCGCGTTGAAACCTTGTTTATGACCGAGCGCCTGAGGGTAAACACGGCCTCACCGTGGCATCGACAAAGAGCCATCGAGTACCAGAGCCGAAGAAAACAGCGCATATGGCCGAGCTTGTACAGACCTCCCATGCATCAGCGGCGATGACCCGCAACGCGGCGTCCCAGCGATGGGTTCGCATCATTCCCGTCGCTCTTATCATGTACACCATCGCGTTTATCGATCGCACCAACATCTCGCTTGCCCTGCCGCGAATCAGCCGGGACCTGCATTTGGATCCGCAGCAAGCAGGAACCGTTGCCGGAATTTTCTTCTGGGGCTATCTCGCGCTTCAAATACCTGGCGGCCATCTGGCCAAACACTGGAGCGCCAAGAAGTTCATCAGCATCCTGCTGGTCGCATGGGGTATCTTTGCCGTCGGTTGCGGTCTGGCCCGTAGCTATCACCAGCTCTTGTTGCTTCGCTTGTTGCTGGGAGTAGCCGAGAGCGGCGTTCATCCCGCAACGTTAATTCTCCTCTCACACTGGTTCCCCCGTTCTGAACGAGCGCGCGCCAATGCGTTTTGGCTGCTCTGCTTGCCGGTTGCGGTGATCGTTTCCTCGCCCATTTCCGGATGGATGCTGGACCATTGGTCCTGGCGCGTGATGCTGGTTGCCGAGGGGTCGCTGCCTTTCCTGTGGCTCGCGATTTGGCTCAAGTTTGTTCAAGACCATCCGGGGCAGGCGGCCTGGATGCCAGAAAGCGAACGAGTTTCTCTGGTGCAAACCCTGCGCAGGGAACATTCCGAACTGGAGGGGCAGGAAAAGGTTCCCTACCTACGTGCTCTGCTGCGTCCTCGAGTGTTTCTGCTGGCTGCCGTTTATTTTTGTTTCATCAGCGGCCAAATGGGACTCCTGTTCTGGCTCCCCAGCGCGATGGAGAATTTCAAAAAACTGAGCAGCTTTTCGACTGGAATTCTTTATACTCTCCCGTTCATCGTTGGAGCTGTCTCTCTCCTGATTATCTCCCGCCACTCGGACAGGGTGCATGAACGCCGCTATCACGCCGCCGGAGCCATGCTGCTCGGAGGATCCTGCATCCTCCTTGCGGTTGCCACCATATCTCGCTCGCACTTGCTAGCGTTCGCGTTCATCGCCCTCAGCGGAGTGGGTGCCTATGGACCGATGGGCGCCTTTTGGGCCATACCGACCGAGACTTTGCCGTCAAGAATCGTGGGGTCAGTGATGGGATTCGTCAACGCCATCGGCAACCTCGGAGCTTACTTTGCGCCTCTGATCGTGGGTTATCTAAACAAGAAATCGGGACACTTTCTTTCAGGATTCGCATACCTTGGCGCTATCACCGTCGTCGGTGCGGGACTCGCCACGGTGTTGAAGACGACTCCGGGATCCTCGGCGACAGGAAGACAGGAAACCGGAACTTGACGCAAGCAACTCGACGGTATGCAATATCTGCGCGGCTCCGTCTGCCAGGCCGGCATCCTGAAGTTCTAAACTCCCGGGGGCTTAGACACCCGAAGCCAATGATGAAGAGTGGCCAGGTCCGGCGTGACAATTTGAATTTCTCCGTATAAAGCCGATGCGGCGGGAGTAAGCGTTCGGAATAGGTGCAACGTGTTAAGGCGTGATTTTGGCAAAGCCTCTCTCGGGGTGATGGGGTCAACCATTCTCGCCGGTTCGCCAGGAAGAGCGCGAGGCGTGCCCGGCAGCGAATTTCCTAGGGCTCCGGGCTTGACAGAGCATGTCGGCAAATTCGTTGCTGCAACAAGGTATGAGGATATCCCCGAAGGCGTCATCGAGCTTGGCAAGAAGTCCATCCTTGATGGTTTGGGTCTGGCGCTGGCGGGATCGCGCGCACAAACCGGATCGATTTGCCGGGAGTACCTTGGGCAGCTTGGCATCTGCGACGGAAAATCCTCTATCATCGGCTCTTCCATAAAAACCTCTCCCCGTCTCGCCGCGTTTGTAAACGGCGTATCCATTCACGCAGATGATTTCGACGACACGCAACTTTCCGCCGCTAAAGATCACGTATACGGATTGCTGGTGCACCCAACCGTGCCGGTGTTGCCTGCCGTCCTTGCGGTGACCGAAGGCAGAGCGATCTCCGGTAAAGAATTCATGCTGGCCTACCATCTGGGGGTCGAGGTGGAATGCAAGATCGCCGAGGCCATTTCGCCCCGCCATTATCAAGATGGCTTTCATTCCACGGGGACCTGCGGCCCATTCGGCTCCGCGGCAGCCTGCGCGAAGTTACTTCAATTCGATCTTTCGAAAATACAGAATACCTTTGGCCTGGCCGCCAGCCAGTCGGGCGGCTTGCGGGAAAATTTCGGCACAATGACCAAACCGTTTCAGGCCGGCCGCGCTGCCGAGAGCGGTCTGCTTTCGGCTGGACTTGTCTCATTAGGCTGGACGGCGGCGGAGCAAATTCTGGAAGCGGAGCGCGGGTTTTTCCATGCGCTCGGAGGGTCGTTCGATCCCGGTGCGATCATGGATCGTCTGGGAAAACCTTGGACGTTCACTTCTCCTGGTATCTCGCTCAAGCCGTATCCGTCGGGTTCCCTCTCTCATCCCGCAATGACCGAGTTGGCGCGGCTGATTAATGCTCATAAATTGCAACCCACGCAAGTGCAGAAGCTCGATATCGGTGCAAATCACCAGATGACGACCACGCTGCTTCATCACCGGCCCAAGACCGGATTGGAGGCCAAGTTCAGCATGGAATTTTGCCTGGCAATTCTTCTTTTGCGCGGGAAGGCAGGACTTAGCGAGTTCTCGGACCCTGTTGTCCAAAGTGCGGACGTGCAGGAGATGATTGGCCGCGTCCATTTTTATGTGGAGCCAGAAGCTGAAAGCGCAGGCTTCGACAAAATGACCTCTCTTTTGAGAATTCACCTCAGAGATGGACGGGTCATCAGTGGCCGCGCGGATTTTGCCAAAGGCAGCCCGGCAAACCCAATGAGCTTCGACGAAGCGGCAGCGAAATTCAGGGGATGTGCAGAATTCGCAGAGTGGCCCAGGCAAAAGACCGAGAAACTAATCACTTACGTAAAGACATTGGACTCGACTCGCGATATCAGCGTACTTTCACCGCTTCTTTCAGCCGAGAAGGGATAGACTTCAGCGGAAATGAAAACGTTCAGTGTTGCTGTCATCGCCGGCGATGGCATTGGGAAAGAAGTCGTTCCCGAAGGCATCCGCGTGCTCGAAGCGGCAGGGAGGCGCTTTGGGTTCCAATTCGGATGGCAGCAGTTCGATTGGAGCTGCGAAACCTACGTGAAAACCGGAAAGATGATGCCTCCTGATGGTCTGCAGCAACTGCGGCCGTTCGACGCCATCTTTCTGGGAGCCGTGGGGCATCCGAGCGTTGCAGATCACGTTTCGCTTTGGGGGCTGTTGATTCCCATCCGCAGAACCTTTCGGCAGTACGTCAATCTTCGGCCCGTGCGGCTTTTTGAGGGCATTGAGACGCCGCTGAAAAATTGGAAGCCCGGTCAAATTGATTTCTGTATCGTCCGTGAAAACAACGAAGGAGAATATTCAAACATCGGCGGGCGTCTCTACGAGGGAACCGACGACGAGATGGCTGTCCAACAAACTGTCTTCACGCGGCGCGGAGTGAACCGTGTGATGCGTTATGCTTTGGAATTGGCGCGGAAGCGAAAAAAACATCTTACCTCCGCCACGAAATCAAACGGCATCATTCACACTATGCCTTTCTGGGACGAATGCTTTCAGGCGGTGTCCGCGGAGTATCCGGACATCCGCACGGACCAGTATCACATCGATATCCTGACCGCTCATTTCGTGCGCCATCCGGACTGGTTCGACGTGGTCGTGGGATCGAATCTTTTCGGCGATATTCTCTCCGACCTTGGTCCCGCCGTCGTTGGATCGATCGGCATCGCCCCTTCAGCCAACCTCAATCCGGAAAAAGAATTTCCATCCATGTTTGAGCCCGTACATGGCTCGGCACCGGATATAGCAGGCAAGGGAATTGCGAACCCCGTTGGACAGATTTGGTCGGGTGCGATGATGCTCCGGCATCTCGGCGCTTCGGAGCCCGCGGATGCCGTGGAGAACGCCATCGCGGAAGTTCTGGCGCAATCGAAAGTCCGCACTCCCGATATCGGTGGCACGGCCACGACCGAAGAATTGGGGGCAGCCATCGCCACAAGGGTGAGCCAGGCGGAGTAGGCCTTCGACCTTATCCCCATTGAGCAGGACTGGGGGATTGCGAGCGACCAATAATGTGGTTGGCTATTCAGGCAGACGCAGCTTGCGCTGCAGTTCATGAAACCGCGGATAGGAACGCAGAGTATCCAACTGCGGGTCAACTTTGAGAAAGACGATAGCGTTGGAGTGGTCGGCATAGGCTTTTTCAAGCCAGTCCAAGGCGCGCTCATTTTCGCCCAGGCCCGCATACACGATCGCCACGTAGAAAGGCGAAACATATTGTCTCTTCGATAGCTGCAATTGCTCTAACAGATTTCTTGCTTCCGTGATTCTTCCGGAAACTGCCAAGGTTCGCGCAAGGGCAGCAAGGACAGGCGGACTGCCGAGTGAAAGCTCTGTGGCGCGCCGCAGCTCCGCAATCGCTTGGTCATACGCTTTTTTCTGTTCGTAGGCCTGACCAAGCACGAGGTGCGGAAGCACAAAGGCCGGATCCATATCAATGGTGTTTCGCAACTGTTCAATGGCTTGGTCATATTCGCGGGCCATGTAGAGTCGCCAGCCTAAACTGAAATTCATGCTGATGGAAAGAGGGTCCAGGTCATGCGCGCGATTCATTTCCGCGATGCTCTCGCTGGTGCGTCCCATGCTCATTAAATAGAGGGAATTTCGCTGGTAAGCGGTGGCGTAACTGGGGTTCAGCTCCACGGCGCGGCGAAATCCGCTGGCCGCTGCGTTCCAATCCCAGTCGTAGTTGAATCGCACGGTTGCGAGCGAAGTGTGGGCTTCGGCAAGCGTGTCATCTAGTTCGAGCGATTTGAGGGCGGCGGCGCGCGCTTGCGGAGCTACTCCCGAGGCAGGAACGGTCCCGACAATTGCAGAACCGATGATGCTGTAGCAGTCCGCCAGACCGGCATAGGCGAGTGCGTAATTGGGATCTTTCTCGATCGCGAGCTGAAAATAATCGATGGCCTTGGTGAGGCCTTCCTGGGAACGCTTGTTCCAGTAATAGCGGCCTTTGAGGTAGTTCTCGTAACTTTGGGTGCTGACGGGGCGAGTAGTGGCGAGCCGTACCTGGTCTTCGGGTGTCAGTTTGACTCGGATTTCGTTGACGATGGCGCTGGCGACATGGCTTTGCAGAGTGAGGATATCCCCCAACTGGCTTTCGTAAGTTTCTGCCCAGAGGTGGCGGTCGGTAGCCACCTGCACAAGTTCCGCCGTGATTCGAACGCGGTCACCTGAACGCAACACAGTACCTTCCACTACAGAATCTACATTCAAATCCCGCGCAATCTGTGAAAGTGCTTTGTGCGTCCCTTTGTATTCCATAGACGAGGTACGCGAAATAACGCGCAAGGAACGAATCTTTGCCAAATGGGCGATCAATTCGTCGGTCATGCCATCGGCGAAGTACGCCTGGTCTTTATCCGCGGAAAGATTTTCGAAAGGCAGGACAACGAGCGAGGTCATCCGACTCTGAGGTGCGACGGCAACCGATGGCCTCGGAAGGTAGCGAAAACCGAAAGAGGCGGCGAGGACAATCACGATTAGGAAGATCGTAAGGGAGAAAAGCCGAGGTCGCAGGACGCGGTCACTCTTCTTCGCTGCCGTCGCCGGGAATTCGGGCGAGGCAAGAGAGAGGGCAGGGTTGTCATTCGGATTGGCTGTGGGAGACGCGCCTAACCGCGCAGTTTGCGGAGGATGCGATTCGATCAGCGGGGCGGATTTCTCCTCGACCGGAGCCACAAACCTGTATCCCCGTCGCGGAAGTGTCTCGATGAAGCGCGGATTTTCAGAGGAATCGCTGAGCGCTTCACGAAGACGCATGACGGCAGTGTTCAGACTATGGTCGAAGTCCACGAAAGTGTTACGGGGCCATAGGCGGCTCTGCAATTCCTCACGAGTGACCATTTCGCCGCGGTGCTCAAGAAGAATGGCGAGAATCTGGCAGGGCTGCTCTTGGAGCTTTATGCGCATCCCGTGCTTGCGCAGTTCACCGGCCCGAAGGTCGAACTCGTACGCACCGAAGCGCAGCGAGTTCACCTGAAGAGTGGAGTTTTTCATGGCCTAGTGAGAAGAGACGACTGTGAGTATAACCCGACTGCTAGCGAAGGCAAAACATCGAGTTGGTTACCCACGCTTCTAAGTGGTTTGTTTTGAGCAAGCCAGCATGTGATGAATAAGTGTTTTCGATGTGACGCTATAAGACTTGCAATGCTTGGAGGTGGGAAGCAGAGTGCGGCTCATGCTGGGGCCGCGTAAGGCGGACGTATCAAGGCCCGAACAACCTGTCGAGAGTTTGAGCAAGTGATGCCTGTCATGGAGCGGGGGAGCTCTTGGTGTTCGAATCACCTGCTGGGCAATTCAGGAGGACGAAATGCGCGTTGCTGGAAGACAGATTGGCCTGGGATTCAGATTCGGCGTAGCGGCACTCGCGCTGCTCATTGACATAGGAGGGTTTTGCGCGGCGACCTACGCCCAAGCGGTGGGAGCGGCGCTGTCTGGGCTGGTTACCGACGAAAAGGGCGGAGCCGTGCCGAATGCGACGGTGAGCATCAAGAATGTGGAAACCGGGGTGGTCCGGGAAGTCAGTACGAATGGGGATGGTTTCTATTCCGCGCCGAACCTGCTTCCCGGTGCTTATGAAGTGCGGGTGATTGCGCCGGGGTTCCAGTCTTTCGTGCAAAAAGAGATTGGTCTAACTGTGGGAGCGCAGCAGGCTCTGAACATGAGCCTGAAAGTAGGGCAGCTCAACCAGATGGTCGAAGTCAGTGCGGCGCCGCCGGATGTGCAGACGTCTTCCTCCACCATCAGCTCGACGGTCGATTCGAATACCGTCCGCGAATTACCGCTGAATGGCCGCGACTGGACATCACTGGCGGCGCTGGAGCCGGGAGTTTCCAACATTCCGAGTCAAGCAGGAACCGGATTTAGCGCCAACAAAGGGAATCGCGGTTTTGGAAACCAGCTAAGCAACGGGGGCCATCGCGCCAATGAAAATACCTATCGCGTGAACGGCATAGCCATCAATGACTATTCAAACGGAGCACCTGGCGGTGCATCGGGCCTCAACCTGGGCGTCGATGGGATCCAGGAATTTTCCGTTTTAACAAGCGACTACACGGCAGAATACGGGCGGACGTCCGGTGCGGTCATCAACGCCATTACCAAGAGCGGGACGGACGAATTTCACGGAACGGCATTCTTCTTTGACCGCGACAAAATCTTTGACGCCAAGAATTTCTTCGATCCGGCAGGTCCAATCGCTCCTTTCCGGCGCGTTCAGTTCGGTGGATCTGCAGGTACCGCGATCGTGAAGGACAAGACCTTTGTCTACGGTACTTATGAAGGTGTGCGGCAGAACAAGCCGGGATCCCAAACTATCTTCGTACCCTCTGACGCGACACGTGCCCTTGCGGTTGCGGCGGTTGCGCCTTACCTCAAGCTCTGGCCGGAGGCACCGGCTGGAACCCCCCTGATCATCGATCCTACGTCCGGCGACACGATCCAGAGGTTCAACGTGGCCCTACCGACGATTTCGAACGAGAACTATTTCACGGGACGAGTAGACCAGAAGATCTCGGACCAGGACAATCTCTCGGGAAGCTATTTCTGGGATTCCGGTCCGCAATCTCAGCCTGACCCCCTGAAAAACGCCATTCACCAGGTTTTCTCTCGCCGGCAGATGGCGAACGCCGAGGAGACACATATTTTTAGTCCCGCGTTGGTTAACACGTTTCGTGCAGGTGTGAGCCGTGTGAGAGGTGACATCAACGGTCCGGTGTCGGGCGATGCCGTGGCGACTGATACTGCTCTCGCGATTGCTCCGGGCGCAATAGGTCCGCCGCAAATTGGAGTACCAGGCGTGCTGACTACCGCGATCGGCTTGGGCGGCTTGAACCGCTTCCTGCACCGTTGGACTTCGGGTCAGCTCTACGACGACGCATTCTTGACGCGAGGCACGCACTCGATCAAAGTCGGGTTTGCTTTCGAGCGCATGCTATATAACGTGACAGAGAAATTGAGTCCTGACGGTAGGCTGAACAACTATCCAAATCTCGCTGCCCTGTTGGACAACGCTCCGGACAGACTCAATGCTTTGGCGCCCGGAGGGTCCAACGAGGTGGCGATTCGCGAGAGTTTGTTTGCCGGGTACATCCAGGACGATTGGCGGTTCCGGCCGAATCTGACGATTAACGTTGGGTTGCGGTACGAACTCACAACGCTGCCGAAGGATGCCAACAACCGGATTCAGGAAATCACGACACTGACGAACTGCGCTACGCCGGGCGTCGCACCTGGCCCTAACAGTCCTTGCGGTCCGGTTCACGTCCACGGCTTCATCGCGAACAACCCCACCAGCAAGAACTTCGAGCCACGGCTTGGTTTCTCCTGGGACCCATTCAAGGATGGGAAGACCGCAGTTCGCGGGGGGTTCAGCATCTTTGATGTGCTACCACTCCCGTATGAATTCGGACTCAATACCGCGGCAACTGCTCCTTTCCAAATTATCGGCTTTGACCCCGCCGCAACCCTGGGCGGCGGCATTGACACGAACATCAGTTTTAATCCGAACAAGATCAGGAACCGGTTTGTAGACCAG